>Ga0265295_1000629_pt1 | contig 69090 bp, 70 predicted proteins | sample Munlansysbiofilm_FD_192503 | JGI IMG/M metagenome (GOLD analysis project Ga0265295, IMG submission 192503) | Leachate microbial communities from a municipal landfill in Southern Ontario, Canada - Methane capture system biofilm | ecosystem: Engineered > Solid waste > Landfill > Unclassified ...
GAACGTAAGTTCCCTAAAGGTCCGTTGGAGACTACAACGTTGATAGGCCGGGTGTGTAAGCACAGCAATGTGTTCAGCTTACCGGTACTAATTGACCGTGAGGCTTGACCATAAAAAGTTTTTACAGAGCCGCGGGGCGAAGGCAACTTCGCCCCAAAGCCTGAAATACCTTGGCACACAAGCGTGTATTACCTTGCAAACAAGAACAACAATAAGTATCGTGAAGTCGTCTTAGCAATTGCCAAAACCGTTTATTACAAGTTAAACGCTTTTCGGTGGCTATAGCACAGAGGCAACACCTGTTCCCATCCCGAACACAGAAGTTAAGCTCTGTCGCGCCGATGATACTGCACGGGCAACTGTGTGGGAAAGTAGGTCGCCGCCGAATTTTTACCTCGAAAAGGATCCGCTCTTGCGGATCCTTTTTTTTCACCTGAATTTACGTCAATTTATTCAGCTTACCCTAACGTCTCTCTGTTTCTATACCAAAGCTTTTTATTTTTCGGTGCAGATTAGAGCGCTCAAGACCTATCTCCTCAGCTGTCTTGGATATGTTCCAGTTGTTTTCGTTCAATTTAGACCGGATGAACTCCTTTTCAAAATGTTCCCGAGCTTCTTTGAGATCGCTGTAATCAGAGGCCAACAGGTTTCCAGGCTTAACTCCATCCTCACTTTGAGCCGCCGCTCTTATCTCTGTGGGCAGAGCTGTGGTATCAATTACATCATCCTGGGTCATTATGGCCAAACGCTCAATGATGTTTTTGAGCTCTCGCACGTTACCCGGCCATTTGTATGCGCTCAAAGCCTTTAATACCCCTTCCGTTAGCTGTTTTCCCTCAACACATTCTTTTTGGCAGTACGATTTGAGAAAATGTTGAGCCAATATGGGGATATCATCACTTCTATCGCGTAATGCGGGAACCTGAAATGGCAAAACATTAAGACGATAGTATAGATCTTCTCTAAAGTTTCCCTGCCGAATCTCTTCTTCGAGGTTTTTGTTTGTTGCTGCAATGACCCGCACATCTACCTCGATCGGTTTTTCCCCCCCAACGCGTTCAAATTTATGTTCCTGCAGAATGCGCAGAACTTTTGCCTGAGTCTTCAGGCTCATATCCCCAATTTCGTCGAGGAAAAGAGTCCCCTCGTGGGCCAAGTCGAATTTCCCTTTGCGTCTGGCGGTAGCGCCGGTAAATGATCCCTTTTCATGGCCAAAGAGTTCCGATTCAATGAGGTCTTCTGGTATCGCCGCACAGTTAACCTCAATAAAGGGTTTTTGTGCGCGTTTCGATTGTCTGTGAATCGCGCGTGCTACCAACTCTTTGCCCGTACCATTCTCTCCCGTTATCAGAACCCAGCCGGATGTAGGCGCGGCAATGCGTATTTGCTGTTTTAGTTCGGTAATGGCCTGACTTGTGCCTATTATTTCGTAATCACGGGATATGCGTGCGCGTAAATTTTTATTTTCCTCCACCAACTGGTTTAGCTTCAGGGCATTTTGAATGCACACAAGCAGCTTCTCAATAGAGATGGGCTTTTCGATAAAGTCATGCGCGCCTAACTTGGTAGCGGTCACTGCGGTTTCAATGGTGGCATGGCCGCTCATCATGATGACCTGCATCCCCTCGCCAAGTCCTCGAATCTTTTTCAGCACATTGATTCCATCCATTCCCGGCATCCAGATGTCCAGGAGAATCAGTTCCGGCGCTTCTTCATGAATTAAGCGCAGAGCTGTTTCACCGTCACTGGCACAGCTGGTCTGATAACCTTCGTCCTGGAGTATCCCTGCAAGACTAGTCTGTATGCTCTGCTCGTCATCCACTATTAATATATGTGCCATACTGGGTATCGTTTCTGCTGTCTGCGGTTCAGGATAAAGGTAGTTCGATGATGATTTCGGTTCCGTGTGGACGGTGATCTTTTACCCTTATGTAACCGCCATGGTCCGAAATAATAGTTGCGACAATTGCCAGCCCAAGGCCTGTTCCACTTTGCTTGGTTGAAAAATATGGTTCGAATAGACGCGGTTTGTCTTTGTCAGGAATGCCGCATCCGGTATCGCAGATTGTCAGAGTCGCCATATTCATAGCGAGATTCAGCTCTGTTTTCAAGTCGATACGGTGCGGCGGCTCTGCCTCATGTACAGCATGCACCGCATTGTCGAGCAGATTGATGATTGCCCGCTTTATCTGCTCTCTGTCTACATTGATGTTCGGTATTGAGGTGTCTGCGCTTAGTTTGAATTCAATATCTTTATGCCCTTGCTGGTACAGAATCAGGGTGTCACTGATAATGGAGTTGATATTTTCCGGTGCCGGGTTACTCGCGGGCATGCGGGCAAAGTTAGAAAATTCGTTTACCAGATTTTTAAGGTCGTCAACCTGGGTGATAATTGTCTGGGTGCACTCATCGAAAACACTGTCTTCATCGTTAAAGCGGTCGAGATAGCGCCGGCGCAAGCGCTGGGCTGACAGTTGGATGGGGGTAAGCGGATTTTTTATTTCATGCGCAATGCGTCGCGCTACTTCGCGCCACGCGGCCATGCGCTGCGCCTTTTGCAGTTGGGTCAGATCGTCAAACACTATTACTGTACCCATTATGTTTCCATGCTCATCGTGTAAACGGGTTGCATTTAAGAGCAGAATTATTTGCTGGCCCTGAATACTCAGGGATATCTGCCGCTTGACGGTTTCCTTGCCGGACTTAATCAGTTCTGTAAGAAAGCTCTTTACGATAGAAAGTTGTTCCGGATTGACTATTTCAGCATATTTGTGCCCGAGCACTGCATCAGCCTGAATCTTAAGAAGACGTTCTGCAGACTTGTTTATGGTGGTGAGAATACCAAACCTGTCGATAGAAATAACGCCGGCGGTTACATTGCGCAGCAGGATCTCCATGTAGCGGCGTCTCTGTTCGAGTTCGATGTTGGAGTTCTTAAGTTCATTGTGGGCGTGCTGAATCCGTGCCCGCTCCCGACTTAATTCTGTAGTCATTTTCCCAAAGGAATCGATCAATTGACCAATTTCATCGTCACCCGCCGGTGGGAGTTGCACCTTAAGATTATCATTGCTGATTTGGTTGGTAGCGGTAACCAATTCCTGAATGGGGACTGTTATGGAGCGGGCGATGCGTAAACCGAACCATGTGGCAAGAAAAATTATTATCAACGCGATTAGAAGTAAAATAGCGATATAGCCTTGCTTGACTTTGCCTTTTAGCTGTTGCGACTCTTTGTACTGTTGGTAGGTGGTGGAAATTTCTTCCATTTTGTTAACCAACGAATAGGGGACATGATAATTTATCACCACAACCCCCACGACATCCTCTGTATTCCAATTTGAATATATCGGCACAATTCCGCGGATAAGATCTGCTTTTCCTGTCGGGGTTATCCGGGTAAAGCGCTCCCCTTTCAGGGCCTCATTTATCGTTGATGACCCTGGGTCGGTAAAGTCGGCCGCGGGGATATCCGGGTTGGAAGCGCGGACCAGCTCTTCGTGGGTGGATGAAAAAACTTCTACTACTCCCAGGTTATATTCCTGTTGTTTTTTATGAATCAACGCACGCAGATTGTCGAGATTGCTTTCGTTGAGCAGTTTCTGCTCCTTGATCTGATGCGCTAACTGGTCGCCATAGAAGAGAGCATTGGTGGCGGAGTTTTTGTAATAGGTTTGTGCAACCGACAGCGACTCCGACAGCGATTTCTCTACTTCAGTGCTGAACCAACTTTCGATGGAGTTGGTTATAAACGCGGCGGAAGCGAAAAATAACAGCAGCGTCGGTATGAGGGATAGGGATACGAAGGTGGTAACCAGGCGGGTGCGCAGCTTTGCGCCGGGGGTGTTGCGCCTGCGCTCCAGTACAAGTTTCAGGATGTTTCTGAAGATCAGAAAAAAGAACAGAATGACGAGCAGGATGTTGAGATTTATCAGGGCAAGAACCAGAATGTTGTTGGATATCTGGATTTGCGCTGCCTGCTCGAACAAAAGGCGTTTTAAAAAAGGGAACACGCCGATCAGGATGACACTGAGAACTATAAGTGCCCATTCACGCCTGCGTTTGCGTTGTTCCGGGCCGGATTTTTGTCTGAGCATTGGGGGGAAAGCTCCTGTGGAAACTAGCCATGCGCAAAGGAATGTATTTGTCCTGTGCTAGGCAAGTATAATCTCATGCCCATGCTGAACACGCAAGCAACTGCCCGCAACATAAAAAAGGCAGCCACCAGGGCTGCCTTCAGAAGCATATATTGCGTCTTGGCTTGATCAGGCCTTAGCCATAGCAACTTCGGGCTGCAGCGTGGGCAGGCCCATCCCTTCCTGGATGGCGGCTTTGTCGAACTCAATGTAGCGCCAACTGTCAGGTGACGCCAGAATCTTTTCAACCATCTTGTGGTTTATGTCATGTCCGCCCTTGTGGGACTTGATATGTCCGAGAATCGAATGCCCCAGCAGACTAAAATCTCCTATCGTATCAAGGATTTTATGGCGCACGAATTCATCCGCAAATCGAAGTCCTTCAGGGTTCAGGATTCTGTCCGCTCCGATTACTACTGCGTTATCCAGAGAGCCACCCTTGGCCAGCCCTTGCGCCTTTAGATATTCTACCTCTTCATAGAAACCAAAGGTGCGTGCGGCGGCAATATCCTGGCAGAAGCTCTGCTGAGAAAGTTTAACTGACCGGCTCTGGCGCTTGATGCAGGGATGGTTGAAATCTAAATCAAAGCTGATGCGCAAGAAGCGTGAAGGAATGATACTGATCCGCTTATCTCCCTCCTGCAGATGGATAGGCTTAGTGATGGAGATTATTTTACGGCTCTGCTCCAGTCGGGTCACGCCGGTACGGAGGATTTTGTCAATAAATGGAGTTGCGCTACCGTCCATTATTGGAACCTCAGGACCGTCAATCTGGATGATAAGATTATCAATATGGCAGGCTACAAGCGCTGCCATCAGATGTTCTATAGTGGAGACGCGTAATTTGCCATCGCCGATTACGGTAGCCATCCGGGTATCAACTACATTCTGCGCACAGGCCTTGATACGCCTGGTTGTGTTATCCTCTTTGCGTTCAAAGATGATGCCTGTTTCAGCCTTGGCCGGGCGTAATACCATGTTGATGGTATTGCCTGTATGCAGGCCGATGCCGCTGATATGTAGAGGGTTTGCAATAGTGCACTGATGCAACATGTATTAATTCCTTTATCGGAAGAATTTTTTATAGAGTTGTGGGGGTGCTCTGTTAGTGGAACGCGTACATTGTTAAGCACACCAGTAAATTATGCAAAACCCGTGCCGCGATTATGTGACATGGTAAGATATCGTATTAACTGATCTTTTAAGTGCTAATGAGTATTGGGAGTAGATTGGGTGTGGTGGGATTGCACCGTATTGTACTGGTGTTGTGGTGCTGCGGGCACACCCGGGGTGCTACTATTGCGCACACAAAAGGGGATGTAAAATAAAGAGCTTCCCGCTTAGAGATTGCGCCAAAGAATGGATTGGCACTTGGGCTGGGGGCAAGACATGAAAAGCACTTTTTTACGCTTGGCTATTGAACCCCGACAAATGGGGTTGTTTACAGACGCCCGGAGCCAATGATGGCAATGGCAAGCCACAGGCCTAAAAATGCGGCGATAGAATATCCGAACAATCCCAGAGCGGGCAGCCCGAAAAGTTGCGGCCCGGCCCCGGTTTGCACAATCAGCGAGGAACCGATTATCAAAGATCCGATCACAAAGCTGAATGAAATTCTGTTACTGGATTGATCCATAGTGCGTATGAGGCGTTCAAGGCCGCGGTGTTCCAGGTCAATTTTAAAATTGTTGTTGGTTATGTGCGATAGTAATTCTTTCAGGTCTCCGGGCAATGCCTTGGTAATTTCATAGTAGTCGCGCAGAATCTGTTTAAATTCCCGCCGCATATGTTCACTTGAGTGGCGCTTTTGGATCAGGACCTCTACTGCGGGGCGCACTTCTTCAATGAGATTGAAGTCAGGATCAAGGTTACGCCCAATCCCCTCAATCGTTATCAGTGCTTTTGCCAGAAGAATTAAGTCAGACGGAAATTTTATTTTATGGGCCCGGATGATAGCGAGAAACTCGGTTATAAACTTATAGGTGTCAATCCGTTTCAGCGACAAGTTGTAATAGTCTTCGATGAAATTAGACAGATCACGTTTAAGGGTGCCCTTGTCGATATCACGAGCGCCGGGGCGGGTGCTGATGAGAAGAGAAGCCAGTTCACCACTGTTTTTGCTGAAAATACTCAGAAGAAGGGTCGCCAGTTGCTGTTTGCTCTCCTCGTCGATACGCCCAACCATCCCCAGGTCTAAAAAGCACAGGCGTCCGTCCGACAGCACAAAAACATTGCCCGGATGGGGATCGGCATGAAATAAGCCGTGGTCAATAATTTGGGCCACAAAAGCCTGGGCGCCATCATGCGCCAGACGTTTAAGGTCGATATCCTGGCGCCGGAGTTCGGCAATAGCCGATATCTTTGTCCCCTCTATAAACTCCATAGTCAGGAGCGCTTCGGTGGTGTAGTCCCAGAAGACTTCAGGAATGTGGACGCGCTCGTTGGAGGAAAAATTGCTCTTGAAGCGGCACAGGTTATGCGCTTCTTTGACGAAGTCGAGCTCGCGGTAAATAGTGCGCCTGAACTCCCGGACAATTTCTTCAGCAGAAAACAGATTGCCCATGTTGCCATGGGTGTCGATCAGGCTGGCGAGGCTTTCCAGAATATCCAGATCCGTGGCGATGACTTTTTCGATGCCGGGGCGGCGTACCTTCAGAGCAGCCCATTCGCCAGTGCACAATTGTGCTTTGTGGACCTGGGCCATTGAAGCCGCAGCGGTGGGGGATGGGTCAATATGTCTGAAGAATTCAGCTGTTGTGCCTCCCAGCTCCGCCTCGATCTGCAGGCGTATCTGGCTCCAGTCAACCGCACCGACTTTGTCCTGCAGGTTGTTGAGTTCAAGGATGTAGCTGGCGGGTATAATGTCGGCCCGGGTAGAGAGCAGCTGCCCCAATTTGATAAAAGTGGGGCCCAGCTCTTCAAGCGCCATGCGCAGACGTACTTCGTCTGGAAGGCGCTCAATAGCCTTTTTCTTTGCGTCCCTGGTGATAATTCGACGTCCCAGTTCGAGGTAGTAATCGATATTGAGCTGTTCGATAATGTGCCCAAACCCATGCCCGACCAGGACAGAGAGTATTTCACGGTAGCGTTTCAGCGAGCGCAGATTTCGATTGACGCTGAGCAATGAGAGCATATGCCGGTATGCGCTCCTATATGTCTTGCTTGTTACAGGACTGCTCCAGCGCGGCGATCCTGTCTTCCAGCGCAGCTAAGTCAGTTTTGGTTACCAGCCCCATCCGCTCTGCGGCCTCCCGCACTTCTCTGGCAGCCTCCCGCTGCATCTGTTCGCGGCGTTCTGTCGCAACGGCCTTAACTTTTTCCTTCAGGCGCCGCCCCTCTTCTTCAGTGAGGTCAAAGCGCTCCTTCAATTCATTGACCACCTCTTCAACTTTCTTCTGGGTCATGGACGCGGCACCGATAGCGGTAAGAAGGGTTTTTTCAACGATTTCGAGCATAATGGATCTCCTTTGGAGGGGGGGTAGCCAAGGGACAGTTGCGCCTATTCTAACATTTCGGCGCCACTTGCATAGACCTGTTCTCTTTATATCAGCCAGGGGTGTGCAATTCCAGCCCCAGATGTGACGCAACCTCCTGGCATATGTTCCAGGGCGGGAGGTTCAGTTCCTTCCAGAATCTGTTAGTGAAGCGTTTGGCAGCGGCCGAGGTCTTCAGGTGTACATGGGCTTCCTGCATGATGTGCAGATAGATGCGGTTTAAATCACGCAGATACTGGAGGAGAACTTTTTTGCACTGCCCTTCATTAGCCGGAAGAAGGATGGTCTCGTCCAGATACGAGGCTAGTACCAGAGCGTATGCATGGGAAGCCCGCGCTTCACATATCGGGTTTTGTTCTTTGTCACACAGTGAATAGAGGCCCATAAAGGTTTGACATATGTGCCACGGGCCTTTATCGAGGTGATATTTTTTCAGTTTCTCTGCCGGGATATTGAAAATATATGTAGTGGGGAATTGCGGCATTCCTTGAGAGTCGAGCTCGTGGCCCAATTGCTGGCGGAGGTTCTGCTGTTTGTTGCCGTTGATGCGTGGTGTGGGGGCGCTTAAGTTTTGGGCGGTATCAAGGTGTAGTGCAGCATAGAATGGCGCAATTGGATCCTCAAACGCATGCCATTTAATGCTGGATCGATCCTCCGTACAGAAGGTAGTGGCCTCATCTCGCGGCGGACTGGATTTGTACAGAAGAAGTTCGACCCTGCCGGTTTCAGGGCGGTATCCTGCGCCGCTAAGAGTCATGCAGGAATGAATCAGGGTCAGAACCTTGTCGCACCCCACAGCCTGAAACAGCTCCGGCGCCAGGCAGGCGTAGAGGCTTGCACCTTCAGCAAGAACGCCCAGCACGTAGGCAAATTGCCAGAGACCCATGGGGGAGGATTTTGTCAGATTGATGCGCCGCCCCGGCCATGCGGTGCGCATGTGGGCATTAAGGATCTCAACTTCGGCGGTATCCGGTTTTACGCTGGAAAAAAAGCAGGCGTTGCAATGGGTAGCGGGCAGTGGTGCAGGGAGCGAAAAGACCTGCTCAAATTGGGTTGTAATACTGGTGTCTGTCTTACACAGTTTGCGCGCCAGATTTTTGAATAACAACCTTGCGCCAGTATCAACTTCGATTTTGAGCGTAGCGGGCTCCACTTCCGGCGTATACACGCAAATCCCGGCCGGGGGCAACTCAAAGCTCTTTTGTTGTTTACAGCTTGGGTGAGAGGTGCTGCTCAGTATCTGATTGAGCATGGCACAGGCACGGGTGCGGTTTTCCTGAAATAGATCAATTTGATCCAAGCGGCGCAGCAGGTTGTGCAACAGGATGCTGCTTTTTTTGTCCAGCTCCACTTCAGGAGCTTCAACTGTTGCGCCTGAATGTAGATCTGTAAGATGTTTTAGGGTGCTATCCAGAATTTCGGGCTTGGTCTGGGAGGGGAGGGTGCCGGCATGGAGCGCGGTAAGGATGCGCGCCACACAGAGCATCAGTTTGCTGTGAGCCTGTTGTACGGCACTTTCTCCATCACTTAAGTTTTTGCGGCGTAGATATGCGCTCAGGCTTAGCGTCCCCTGGGTTACACTCTGGAGGCACAGGTTGCTGAGGTGCCAACTGGTGAGTTCGTTGTTGCTCTTGGCTTCAATTACAGCCAGAAGCTTAAACTGATCCAGGAGTTCAGTTAGCCCGTCAATATCTGAATGGGGCTGCAGCTCAAAGCGTTTTTTCAAGGTGTCAGCCTGCCATATAGTTATCTGGTTGGCATCCCAAGTGGCAAATTGATTCAGCGCCAGCGCTTCAGCGCACGCCTGCGCCTGTTGGAGCAGTACGGGTAACTGCTCTGGTTCCGGGCAGAAAAATACGCACCCGCCGGCAATGCAGCTGTCTCGATTGATCCAGAACACAAGATCTGGAGTGACGTATCCGGCCGCAGTCAACAGCGATGAATCTGTAGTGATTTTGCGGAAAGGATAGCGCCCCTGGGTGATTATGCCGCGCGCTTGGAAGCGGAGTTGTTCCGCAGATGCAATGGTGTCAGCATTCATAGTTGAAATAGGTCGTTTGCGGAGGGTTTCTTGTGGCGTTTGAAATGGGTGTATGCCAGTTCCGTAGCGATGCGTCCGCGTGGAGTGCGGCTCAAATATCCCTGTTGGAGCAGAAACGGTTCAATAATCTCTTCAATGGTGTCCTTCTCTTCTCCGATTGCCGCCGCCAAGGTGTCGAGGCCAACAGGTCCTCCACCAAACTTGTCGATAATAGCTTTTAACAAGATAGTATCCATATGGTCAAAGCCGAGCTGATCGACTTCGAGGCGTAGTAAGGCCCTGTCCGCAGAAGTGCGCGAAACGGTACCATCTCCTTCTATCTGGACAAAATCGCGCACCCGGCGCAGCAACCGATTGGCGATGCGGGGGGTCCCGCGACTGCGCCTGGCGATCTCCATCCCTCCGTCGGCGCTGATGGGAATCTGCAGGATTCCGGCGCTGCGGCGCACAATTATCGCCAGTTCAGCGTCGGTATAGAATTGTAGACGGCTGATAACCCCGAAGCGATCACGCAATGGTGAGGAGAGGAGTCCGGCTCTGGTGGTAGCGCCAACCAGGGTAAAGCGGGGCAGGTCGAGTTTTATGGTACGCGCAGACGGCCCCTGTCCGATCATGATGTCGATCTGGTAATCCTCCATTGCCGGATAGAGGATCTCTTCTACCACCGCAGACATGCGGTGGATCTCATCAATAAACAGGATGTCGCCCTCTTCGAGGTTGGTCAGAATGGCCGCCAGGTCTCCAGCTTTTTCAATAACCGGGCCAGAGGTGCTTTTAATATTGACCCCCATTTCGCTGGCAATGATGTTGGCCAAAGTGGTCTTGCCCAGCCCGGGGGGGCCGTAAAATAGCACATGGTCAAGGGCTTCGGCGCGTTTGCGCGCTGCCTGAATAAACACCTCGAGATTCTGCTTGACCTGCTGCTGGCCTATATATTCTGCCAGGGTGCGTGGGCGCAGCGGGTTTTCGAAATGTTCATCATCGCCAAAGTCTGCGGCGTCAATAAGGCGTTCGCTCATAATCATGTCCTGGGGGAGTCGAATGTACTAACGGGTGAGATACTGCAGCGCCTGTTTGAGGATCTCCTGGGTTGAGGTCTGGGGCTCAATTTTCATTTTCTCCAACACCCCACGTGCCTGTTTCTCTTTGTATCCCAAGCTGATCAGGGCAGACAGAGCGTCAGCGCTGGAGTCGCTTGGGGCGGGGGTGTACACCTCAGATTCCTGGTTCTGCATGTTTTTTGCGGTGGCGAGTTTACGTACTTTTTCGCGCAGCTCCAGAATCAGGCGATCCGCTGTTTTTTTTCCGATTCCAGGCAAGGCGGTCAGGCGCGCGGCATCTTCGCATAATAAAGCCTGGTGCAGATCGGCACAGCTCATGTGGGATAAGATGTTAAGCGCCGCTTTGGGGCCGATGCCGCTGATTCCAATTAAGAGGATGAAGGTTTCCTTTTCCGCCAGGGTGAGAAATCCGTACAGGCGGAGGATATCTTCACGCACGTGGGTGTGGATATATAGTGTGGCCTGCCCTTCCTCCGGCAGACTGTAGTAGCTTGATAGCGGTATGTCGACGCTGTAACCCACTCCGTTGGTTTCGATGATGACATGTTCCGGGCTTTTGTGGCGCATCGTACCGGTTAACAAGGCGATCATAACTTAAACTCCTGTGGGGGGGAAGCATGCGAGCTGACTTATCTGGGTTTGATGGCGGCGCCACCGCTGAGGTCAATGCGTCGCCTGAGTGCATGGCTGTGGGCATGGCAGATGGCGATGGCAAGGGCATCCGAGGCATCTTCCTGGGCAATCTCTGGAAGCTTTAAGAGCGCCTTTACCATTTGCTGAACCTGGGTTTTGCCCGCCTTGCCATATCCTACAACTGCACTTTTGACCTGCAGGGCGCTGTATTCAAATACCGGCAGTCCGGTGTTGACGCCGGCCACTATGGCGGTCCCCCGCGCCTGGCCGAGTTTAAGGGCCGAGCCGGCGTTTTTAGCGACAAAGACCTTTTCAATCGCCATCGCATCGGGCTGGTATGTTTCAATCGCGCGCAGCAGGCCGGCGTATATCTGACTCAGGCGCAGGGGTAGTTCATCACTGCTGCGGGTGTAGACGGCGCCATTGTCCACATGGGTCAGGCGGTTGCCACGCTGGTCGATTAAGCCGTAGCCGGTGATGCGCGTGCCCGGATCAATCCCCAGAATTCGCATCGGTCAGCTCATAAGCTTTTCGAGGATTTCATCGTCGATATCGGCGTTATGGTAGACATCCTGTACGTCATCGTTGTCTTCAAGCATGTCGATAAGTTTCAGCATCTGCTCGGCTTTTTTTTCATCCAGCGCGACTGTTGATTGCGGTATCAAAGTGACTTCCGCCGTTTGCGGCTCAAGGCCTTGTTCTATGAGACCATCGCGCACCATGCCAAAATCAGAGGGTTCCGTCAGAATTTCGTAGGTTCCATCTTCATCTTTTACATCTTCGGCTCCACTTTCAAGGGCGGCCTCAAATAACGCATCATAGTCGGTGTCACCACTTAAGGTTATCAGCCCCTTGCGATCAAATTGGAATGCGACGGAGCCGTCTACCCCCAGACTGCCGCCGTGCTTAGTGAAACTGTGGCGCACATCGGCGACGGTTCGGGTGCGGTTGTCGGTCAAAAACTCAACCAGCACGGCCACACCACCGGGACCATAACCTTCAAGGGTTCCTTCTTCATAATTGACTCCATCGAGATCGCCGCACCCTTTTTTGATGGCGCGCTCGATAGTATCTTTGGGCATGTTGCCGCTTTTGGCCTTATCAACCGCAGTACGCAAGCGTGGATTCATATCCAGGTCACCGCCGCCGAGTTTAGCGGCTACCGTGATCTCTTTAATCAATTTGGTGAAAATTTTACCGCGTTTTGCGTCCTGCGCACCTTTGCGGTGCTTGATGTTGGCCCATTTGCTATGTCCTGCCATGTGCAAATCTCTCCAGTTGAATTAGTGAGTTAAGAAATTTCCTGCCTGCGGTGCCCATTCCGGATGTGGCCGCGGTGCTTAGTCCAGTTTGGGACAATTAGGGGTTCACTTGCTGCGGTCCGGGGCTACAGTGATTTTTGTGTTGCGGCGGTGTGCAGCCGCTTCTGCGCTTCCAAAAGGGAGAAGGGGGCGCGCCACACGGGAAAGCTCTGCATATTAGCATGGACCGGGTTGAAGGCTCAACTTGATAAAAAAACGCCACCGGAAGGAGAGAACCCGGTGGCGCAAAAATAAGGGAGGTTTTTCTGTTAGATTGGGGGATAGAAAATATGTTGCTCCCTTGTCATTCGATGCATAGCCTGACTAGCACTCTTCGTGCCATTGTCGAGCATGAGCAAGGGATCTATTTGTGTTTTCGGCACAAATTGCTGAAATGTTTAGTTTTAACACGATTAATAAAATGTTGGTTTTGCAGGGTCAAGCCGGCATGTAGAGGCATAGATCAGTGAGTTGTGCCTTTCATGGCACATTCGGCGGGCATAGTGTGGCATTATTGGCTCACTTCTCGGGTTGCATCCGGCCTGGCCTCACTTCTGGAGCTTGAAGTCAGCTCTGTTCAGCTGATGTTTTTCGAGCAGGCGATAAAAGCTGCGTCTTGGGATCTGCGCCTGTCGTGCTGCCTGCGCCACATTTCCGGTACTTTTATGCAGGTAGCTTTTTATCAGCCCCTTCTCGATCAGATCTACCTGTCTTTCCATCTGGGCGCGCAATGATGCCGATGCTGAGTTGGAATGGGCAACTTTTCCTCCGATCAGTTCGGTGAATACCACCGGCAGATTGGCCAGATGGATGCAGGTGTCATTGGTCAATACCGCGGCACGTTCAATGATATTCTGCAGTTCGCGGATATTGCCGGGCCAGTGGTACAGGCGCATAGCATCGATGGCGTTGCGGTCGATGCTGTCGATGTGCTTGTTTACCCGTTTGCTGGCGTGGCGCAGAAAATGCTCAACCAGTTCGTCGAGTGCGTTTAGGCGGCTCCGCAAAGGGGGCATGGTTATGGAGAAAACATTTAAACGGTAAAACAGATCCTCTCTGAACCACCCCTCCTCCAGCCCACGTTCGAGGTTTTTGTTGGTTGCCGCTATCAGACGTACATCTACTTTTTTGCTTCTGGTGCTCCCTATGGGGCGTATTTCCCCACTGTCGAGAACCCGGAGCAACTCGGCCTGCAGTTTCGGGGTAATATCACCAATCTCGTCTAAAAAAATTGTGCCGCTATTGGCCGCTTCAAACAACCCTTTTTTATCGTTTATGGCACCGGTAAAGGCCCCTTTGCAGTGCCCGAACAGTTCACTTTCCAGCAAGCTGTCATTGAGGGTGGTACAGTTCAAGGTTACCAGGGGGCGGTCTGCCCTCGGGCTCACTTCGTGGATGGCGCGGGCGGTCAGTTCCTTGCCGGTGCCGCTTTCGCCGCGGATAAGAACTGTGGTTGGGGTCGGGCCAACCTGGTGGATAAGGTTCAGAACTTCGGCGGTGTGGATGTCGTTGCCTACGATGGATATTTGGCCAAATTCTTGCGCCAGGGCGTGTTTGGCCAGCTCATATTTCTGGGAAAGAAGAAGGCTGTCTTCCTCGAGCCTTTTCAGGGCAAATGGTGGGCACATTTCAATTTCCGCCAGCCCCTGGTGTACCGCAATGGCATGATCGCGGCAGGTGCTGTAACCGCAGCCACCACAATTCAGTTCGTCAGCCGCGGTACGTTTGTTGGTCTGCTGGAGAATTTTGCGCACACTTTCGCTGCTGGGGAGCTCCAGCCGTTTATATTTATTGTAGAACCTGCGGGCGAAGTCTGTTTTCGGGTGTTCCAGCTTTGATTCGGCGGGATCACGATAGGAGATATCCTGGCGCCGATAGTGGCGCTGGATGAGCTTTTGTTTGGAATAGGTGGTAAGGCGGTTGTTTTTCCCCGGCCCACCTATGCAGCCGCCATTACAGAAACGGATGTCAACCAGTTTAGCCTCGATGCGGCCAGCGGCCAGATCGCGGATTATCTCCAGTGAATTTTGCTCCCCTTCACTGCAGATATACTCTGGATTGGCAAAGTCGGGCTGGATGTCGAGGACCTCAAATGGCCCGCCGCTGATAGGGAACAGACAGCCTCGGTCTGGCTGGTATCCGTTGAACGGGGTGGAACCCAGACGCGCAAGGTCCAGTTTGTGGCGGGTGAACAGCTGGCTGAGTTCCTGATAGGTGAGGACAACATCGATGGCGTCAGCGACGGCATCGGCGTAGATTTCAAATTTGCCTGCGATGCACGAGCTGATATATACCACATTTGCCTCTTTGCCGTGTTGTTCCTTGAGCATCCGTCCCATGGCTACCATCGGAGACACCACCGGCATCAGACTTTTGATGATCTGCGGATAATGGCGTTCGATAAGATCGACGATGGTGGGGCAGTGTGAAGCTATAAGGGGAGCCGAAGCTTTGGTTTTCAGGTGGTTGCGATATTCGTGGCTGAGTAGTTCGGCGCCGTAGGCGCCCTGATGTACCTCGTCGAAACCCAGCCGTTTAAGGCCGGTAACAAGCTGATTAGGGGAAATATCCTTAAAAAACGCTGGATAGGAACAGCCCAGAACCGCGATCTTACGATTCTTCTGGGCTAGAATCTGCACAGCATTTTCAGAGCTGTCTGCTACAACTTTTGCCTTCTGCGTGCATGCGGCAATGCATTTGCCGCAGCCTATGCAGCGTGAATGGATAACTTCCACGTGGGTTGGGCGCACACGCATGGCCTTGACCGGACAATTGCGCACACAGGCGTAACATTTGCGGCAGCGTTCTTTTACGGTTTTAATTGGACCCATGAATATGTAGCTCCGTAACAGGGCAGGGGGAAGGGAATGGAGATATTTCTGCTGGCGAAATTCAGTGTTTCGCAGTATTTCGCGCGAGTGTGCCACCTGTGGCACATGAAGTCAACGCCTAATCTGTATCTAACACTGAACCAGGCGGGGGATGTTAAATACCGCGCAGGCACAACTCCTGGTGGCGATGACATGCAACCTGGCGCATGGTGCCTGCCGCGGTGAGTTCGGGGAGCAGGGTTGCACAGCGTGCAATGGCGTAGGGGCAGCGGGGATGGAAAGGGCAGCCGTCAGGGTAGGAAAGGGCTGCCGGAATATCCGGCCCCGGGACATATTCCTTGCGTCTGTGGGGGTCGGCAACGGGGAGGGCCTGCAGCAGCATTTCGGTGTACGGGTGCAGCGGTGTTTTAAAGATATCCTGGGTTGGGGCCGTTTCGACAATGCGCCCCAAATACATGACCGCCACTCTGGTGCAGATGCGGCTTACCACGGAAAGGTCATGGGATATAAAGACGTAGGTCAGGGAAAATTCCCGCTTGAGATCATGCAGCAGCGCTATGATCTGAGCCTGTACCGACAAGTCCAGGGCGGATACGGGCTCATCGGCAATAATCAGCTCTGGGTGCAGAGTCAGGGCGCGGGCAATGCCTATGCGCTGGCGTTGGCCGCCGGAAAATTCGTGCGGATAGCGCTGTGCGTCCGTTACCTCAAGCCCTACGGCACGGAGGTTTTTCCCAATCTGGGCGTGCATATCGGCAGGGCTTATCTTATGAATAATAAAAGGTTCCGCCAGAATATCGTGTATTCGCATGCGCGGATTCAGGGAGGAAAAGGGGTCTTGAAAGATCATCTGTACTTTACGCCGCAAGGGGCGCATGCGGCGGGCGGACAGGTGCGTGATGTCAGTGGTATCAAAAAAGATACTGCCGCTGTCGGCGGGGAGAAGGCGTGTTGCCAGTTTTCCCAGGGTCGATTTGCCGCAGCCTGATTCTCCTACCAGCCCCAGAACTTCATCTCTGTGGACGCACAGATTTACCGCGCTGACAGCGCGAATCATTTTGCACTTTGAACCCGGCGCGCGGCTGCGCAGGCTGAATGTTTTGCTTACATTGTCAAGACGCAGCAGTTCATTCATGCCGGAACCTCCCAGGTGCGCACCCAGTGTTGTGCGCCGATCTGCTGCATGGGGGGCAATTCGCTGGTGTGCGGGCGAAAGCGTGGCGGCCATTGTGCCTGCGAATGAGGGGCCGCCGCGGTGGAAGTGGCGCTGTCCGCACTGACACAGCTGAGAAGATGACGGGTGTATGGATGGTGGGGGCGGTCAAAGATGCTGAACGTGTCAGCCTGTTCTACAATCATGCCGGCATACATCAGGGCAATTTGATCGGCGTGCTGCGCAACTACCCCCAGATCATGACTTATCAGCAGTAAGCCCATCTGGCGCTGGAGCTGTTGGGTGTGCAACAAGTGCATTATCTGCGCCTGAATGGTTACATCCAGGGCGGTGGTGGGCTCATCTGCTATTAAAATCTGCGGATCGCACGCCAGGGCCATGGCGATGGTCGCGCGCTGGCGCATACCGCCGGATAATTGATGTGGAAAAGAGTCCAGCCGTTCCTGTGGATTGGGCATTCCGACCTGGTGGAGTAATTCTGCGGCTTTGGCGCGGGCCTCCTTTTTGTTCAGCCCCTGATGCAGTACGAGCACTTCTTCGATCTGGGCCCCAATGGTAAATACCGGATTCAACGCAGTCATGGGGTCCTGAAAAATCATAGCTATTTGATTGCCCCTGACGCGCCGCAGCTGCTCCGGAGCCAACAGGGTAAGATCCCGCTTATCAAACCATATATGCCCATCGACGATGCGGCCCGGTTTCGGCACCAGGCCGAGAATCGACAGTGCCGTCATCGATTTGCCACACCCTGACTCACCCACCAGTGCGGTGGTTTGTCCTGCATGTAGAGTCATACTGAGGTTGCGCACCGCTTTGATTATTCCGCTCGAGGTAAAGAAAAAGGTGCTGAGGTCTTCAATCTGCAGCAGAGGATCTGTGGCGATAGAATGGTCGGCATGCATGTGGCGTAGTCTATGCTCCCTGACTCAGAGGTAGATCAAACGTGACGGTGCAACCCTGGTGTTGCTTGCTTTGCACCTCGATGTTGCCACCGTGGGCAGTTATGACCTGTTTCACCAGGCTCATCCCCAGGCCGATTCCGGGGGTTGTTTGCCCCCAGCTTTGCGCGCGGTAGAAGCGGTCGAATATATGGTTGAGTTCCTCTTCGCTCATCCCTGCCCCTTCATCCTGGATTTTGAACACGTAGCGCTCCCCTTCACGTTTGGCGCTGATTCTGATGATACCATTTTCCGAGGAGAATTTAACCGCGTTATCAATAATGTTTTCCAGGGCCTGGTAGATTTTTTTAAGGTCTACATACAAGCAGGTCTCTGCCTGTTCTATGTCAAACTTGAAGCTGACTCTGGCAGGCAGCTCATGGCAGAGTTTGCGCACCGGTTGCAGGATTTCGTCTACACTATGGTGTCCCCTGTGCAGGCTTAGGGCGCGCCCGTTTTCGACCCGCCGCAGGGCAAGCAGATTGTCAAGCATATGGTCTAAGTGCCAGGCTTTATCGTAAATATAGGTGAGGAATTCGTGCTGCTGTTCTGCAGGAAGTTGCTCTTGTGCCAGCAACAGTTCAGCGTAGCCTGAAATGGCGGTAATAGGCGTTTTCAGGTTGTGAGTTGCGGTGGAGAGAAATTCAACTTTGCGCTGCTCGAGCATATATTCGTCTGTAGTGTCGTGAAGAATAAGGATTATAGCACCCGTACGGATATCAGCGTTATGGACAGCGGCTATTTTAGCCTTTACCACCCGGGTAGAACCGTCGGCGGTGAGGAGGTGGAAGGTGCGGCCACCGCCACCATCGGCACCGACGTTGAAGAATTCTTCTGTATTGTCGCTGGTGCAGGTGGCGAATATCTGGGCCAGAGGTTTGCCGCACATTTCACGGGCAGAAACCTCCAGCAAGGCAACGGCGGCACTGTTTGCCAGTTCAATATTGCATTTTTCGTCGGTCACCACCAGACCATCGTCGATTGAGGCCAGAATATCGTAGATACGGTTGCGTTCCTGTTGCAGGCGCGCATTTGCCTGGGCCTGCTGTGCTGCAAGCTGGCGGGTACGGTGCAGATACAACCCAAGGACGATCCCGCTTGCGCCCCCGAAAAGGATCGGTGTGACAAACCCTGATGCTTTCAATGCATAGCCAGCCAGAACTTTCTGGGTTGCAGAAAAAGCACTCAGGACTACGCTGCCGCCGACAAAAGATGTGGTGTAATATCCAATTTTGTAGAGGGGCGTTTCCGGCTGTGCTTCTGCGTCTATTTCAAGTCCGTGCTGTTGCAGGCGCACGCTCAGGATGCGGATGTAAAGAGCAACGCCTCCTCCTGCAAGGATTGGAACTATATAGCCCATACCGCGCTGGGGATAGCCGACCATAACCTTTTGGATATAAGATAAAAAACACAGGGTAACGGCTCCACCTGCGAAGGCTCCAATATAGAGCAGGGCTGCGCCAGCAGGGGAGGGTTTCTTGTTGCGGGTAGGTTCAGGTTCCATTCCGGTGCTCCAACGGTGCAGGCGTTCTAGGCAATAAATGGGCAATAGCAGGCAATATGCTTCACGTTGACCCTGGCTGGTCTATGTCGTGCTTCCGGGTGTATTTATGCCACAAGTCGGCGCAGTCTATTGGATAATGTGCGATTTTAACAAGCTTGTTCTGGGTTTTGTTGTGGGCGTTACCGGCGCGGGGTCAGGGAATTGCACCACAAAACTTAATGCGCAGCATAACATATTTGATACGCTTTGCCTTATATAGTCCGCTCAGGTTCAGGGGGGAAGCGTTCCATGGCGTTCATTCATCTTTTGTCCAGGGGCTGCACTATGCTACAGTGTTAAGATTACGCTCGTTTTGGATTATATTTTGCGGCTTACCCCCTTGGGTCTTGGGCGGCGCAGTGGCCGCGCTGGAAGTTTAGCAGGCAAGGTTGTGGGAAAAGCAGGGGAGAATAGGTTAAATAGTGGAAAGGATGAGTTAGTGGTACCCAGGGTAGATTTGCATGTCCATAGTTCCTGTTCTGATGGCAGATATCCTCCTGCGCAGCTGGTTTGGATGGCTGCGGAACATGGGGTGGATGTGCTGGCCCTGTGTGACCATGACTGTATAGATGGTATCGACGCGGCCCAAAAGGCTGGAATTAACGCAGGGGTGACGCTGGTTTCCGGAGTGGAATTTTCCTGTGTATGGGAAACTGATTCGAAAAGCTACACCGATATCCATCTGCTCGGCTACGGTTTTTGCCCCGATGATGTGCCATTGCAGAGCGCTTTGCGCGAGTTCCAGGCTTTTCGCGCCCTGCGCAACGAACGCATAGTTGCCAACGTCAATGTTATGTTGGAGCGCGCGGGCTCACCCGGGCTCGACTTCAGGGCGGTGCAGCGCCGTGCCGGTGGCAGTATCGGACGTCCGCATATAGCCATGGAGCTGATCGAGCGGGGATATGCGGCCGATGTTGAGGCAGCCTTCAGGCGTTATCTGGTGCCGGGTAATGTCGCAAAGCGTTTTTTCCCGGTGCGGGAGGCCATAGCTATGGTACGAGCGGCTGGGGGGGTAGCAGTCCTGGCCCATCCACCCTATATAACTTCATCTCGTGCCGAGATGGCCAAACTCCTTGATGCCCTCACAGATATCGGGCTGCAAGGGGTTGAAGTTTACAACAACGGCGCTACCCGTGCCGAGATTGACTGGTATCTGGCGCAGACACGCTACCGTGGTCTCATTGCTACCGGAGGGTCGGATTTTCACGGCCTGGAAGAGGGTGGCGCTGAATTCGGGCGGGTGCGTGCCTGTGGAGACATTCCGCGCAGCTGTTATACGCAGCTGCAGGCATTATTGTAACCCCGACACAACAAAGGCAGCAGATTTATGACACAGGTAAAACAGGGAACACTGGTAAAGGTTCATTATACCGGCACCTTTGACGATGGTACCGAATTTGACAGTTCCGCAGGAAAGGAGGCGCTTCAGTTCACCTGTGGGGAAAATCAGGTTATCCCGGGATTTGAAGAGGCCGTTAAGGGGATGAGTGTAGGTGAAAAAAAGAACTTTCGCATAGAGCCGCAACAGGCATATGGTGAATATGACCCTGAGCAACAGGTGGAAGTGGAGCGCTCCATGCTCCCTGCCGATCTTGAGCTTGAGAAGGGAGTTCAGCTTCAGGTCGAAATGGAGTCGGGCGCACCCATACTTGTTCAGGTCACCGAAGTGAGCGCAGATAAAGTAACCCTGGATGCCAATCACCCGCTGGCGGGGAAGGCCCTGAACTTTTCTCTTGAAGTGGTAGAGGTGGACTAGAAAAACGTGAATAATTACCATACAGAATCTCAGTTCCAGCTCTTTGTCACTGCGCCCAAAGGGTTGGAGCCGCTGCTCCACGCGGAGATAACCGCTCTTGGAGGTGTAGAACCACGCCCAACCCGGGGCGGCGTATCCTGCAGCGGTTCTCTGGAGCTGGCGTACTCCATCTGTTTGTGGTCGCGTTTTGGCGGAAGAGTGTTGCTCCCTCTGGCCCAAGCGCAGATTACCGATGAGGAGCAGCTCTACGCGCTGGTGTACGGAATTGACTGGGAGGAACATTTCCCCTGTACTGCTACCTTTGCGGTGGATTGCAATGCACAGCAGTCACGCCTGCATCACTCCCAGTTTATAGCGCTTAAGGCCAAGGACGCGGTTGTCGATCAGTACCGCGAGCGCTGCGGCCAGCGCCCCGATGTTGATGTGGTAAATCCAGACTGGCGCCTGAACCTTCACCTCTATCGCGATCAGCTTGTTGTCAGCCTTGATCTTTCCGGCACCAGCTTGCACCGGCGGGGCTACCGTATTGATACCGGGAAGGCACCCCTGAAGGAGAATCTGGCCGCAGCGCTGTTGCAGCGTGCCGGCTGGCCCGCTATCGCACAGCGTGGCGGCCCTTTGCTTGACCCCATGTGCGGCGCTGGCACCCTGGTGCTCGAAGCGGCCCTTATGGCTGCGGATTGTGCCCCAGGACTCCTGCGCGAACACTTCGGATTTCTCGCCTGGAACAACCACGACGATGAGCTGTGGCAGCGGGTGCTGCAGCAGGCTGTAGCGCGTCGTGACGCGGGGATGAAATTGCTCCCGCCGTTGCTCGGGTATGACAGTGATCCGCGCGCTATCGCGGCGGCAGAGGCCAATGCGCGCCGCGCCGGGCTTGACAGCGTTGTCCAGTTCCGGTGCAAGACGCTCGAACACTTCGATCAAAGCGACTTGCCTCTACTGCAGAAACATAGCACGGGGCTGATAATTACCAATCCCCCCTATGGGGAGCGGATGGGTGAGGTGGAAGAGCTCCGCCTGCTGTATCAGCAGTTGGGAGAGCGGCTCCGCACCCAGTTTGAGGGCTGGAGCGCCGCGATTTTTACCGGGACCCCTGACCTTGGTCCTGAGATCGGCCTGCGCGCCCGGCGCAAGCATCACTTTTACAATGGGGCGTTGCAGTGCGAATTGCTGCATTTCGATATAAATCCGCAGACCCATTTTCGCCCCCCGGTGCAGGCGGCTCACGGTCTGGCTCCAGTGGAGGAGGTGTCTGCTGCCGCGCAGATGTTCAGCAACCGGGTCCAGAAAAATCTCAAACAGTTGCGCCGCTGGGCCAAGCGCGAGGGGATTGAGTGTTACCGCATCTATGATGCCGACCTGCCGGATTACGCGGTTGCCATCGACCTCTACGCCGACCAGGTTCATGTACAGGAGTATCAGGCTCCAGCGGAGGTTGATCCCCGCATCGCGCGGCGGCGCCTGCGGGAGGTGATTACCGTCCTTCCCGCTATTTTAGCCGTAGCCGACACTGCAATCCACGTTAAGGTACGCAAGCGCCAGCGTGGAACCTCGCAGTATGAAAAACAGGACGCTACGGGTAAGTTTTTCACGGTTGAGGAATATGGACTGAAATTCAGAATAAATCTGAGTGATTATCTCGACACCGGGTTGTTCCTTGATCATCGTCCTCTGCGCAGAATGTTGCGCAAGAAGGCTGCCGGCCAAGATGTGCTCAATCTGTTTGCCTATACCGGCAGTGCCAGTGTGGCAGCTGCTGCCGGGGGTGCGGCGTCTACGACTACCGTCGATATGTCGGCCACCTATCTCAGCTGGGCGCGGGAAAACATGCGCATTAATGGTTTTGTCGGTCCAGAGCACACCTTTGTGCAGGCTGACTGCCTGCAGTGGCTTGAAGGCTGTACCTCCACCTACGGCCTCATATTTCTTGATCCCCCGAGTTTTTCTAATTCCAAACGGATGGAGGAAACCTTTGATGTACAGCGGGATCATGTCAGCCTTATCCACCAGGTAAGTACGCTGTTGGGTGCGGATGGGGAGCTGATTTTTTCCACCAATTTACGTCGGTTTAAATTTGAGGCCCAGGCGCTGACCCAACAGGGTCTTGCATGTGAAGATATTACGCGCGCCACCATCCCGCCGGATTTTGCGCGTAATCCGCGCATCCATACGTGCTGGCGTATCCGGCTGGCGCGTGCACAGGTAGAGGGATAATGGACGAATTTGATGCATTGGATCGGGTGCTTAAGCAGATGGATCTTGAGTTTGTCGGATGCGGCAGACACAAGATTACGGTGGAAAAGCTTTTTGCAACACCACTGGCACTCCTGCTTGATATCCGCACGCTGGAAGAACAGGCGAGCTTGCCACTGTCTTTCCCGGGACGGATAACGTGTATCCATATACCTCTTGATGTGTTGCCGCAGCGCTGGGGCGAAATTGACAGTGCGGCGGTAGTGGGGATATTTTGCCCGCACGGAGTGCGTGCCGCCATAGCATATACGTATCTGCGCGCGCGTGGGTATCCCAAAGTTATGGTCGTGGATGGAGGCTATGCCGCCATAACCGAGATGGCTCGCCCCGGGGTGGTGTGGCAGAATATGGCGAAAACAAGACGCGATAATTGAGGTAACACCACGTCTCGAAGATGTGGCCGGCTGGACCCACCATGCGCGCCAAGTTCGATATATTTGTTAAGAAGGAATGTTCAGCCTATCAATTTGTAATGCTGGCCAGCGCGGTGCAAATTTAGCATGATAGCCGGACATCGTACTATATGCATAATGTGCAAATGTGCACAGATAGCAATGCAATGTTTTGGTCTCTGCCTAATTGAGGAGTGAGGAGGTTGTTCCATGCAAAAGCCTAAAAAACGTCAAATCGATCCTGAGGAGAAGATGGGGCGCGTTCTGCGGGTAGCGCGCGATCTGTTTGTGGAAAAGGGCTATCATAATGTAACCATCCCCGCCATTGTAGAAGCTTCCGGTGTCAGTACCGGAGCCATATATAGCTATTTCACCAACAAGGAATCTCTGGCGCGCCATATCCACGAAGATACCATGCACGACTTTCAGAGCATGTTGCAGGAGCGCTTTGATGATGTTTCGAGTATCCGTGATAAGCTTGAAGCCTTCGCCATGCTGTGCTTCGATATCACCGAGTCGGATCCCGTCATGATGGAATATCTGCTGTATATGAAGCACTCCGAATTTATGAGCGACACCGTTCCCATCTGTTTTTCAGAACCGTTTAAAATGGTACGCCAGGTTATAGCTGAGGGAATAGAGGCGGGAGATATTCGCCAGCAGGATATCTTTGTCGCGGCCATCTCCTACACTGGGGTTGTTCTCCGCGCGATCGAACTTAAGCTGATGTGTGTTATAGATGCAGACTTACACGAACTTTCTACGGACTTGATGCAGAATGCCTGGGCGGCCATAAAAAACGTATAGTTCATATATATTTTCCCCTGTCACAGTTTTCCGCAGACTTCCCCATCTGTTTCTCCCCCTGCGAACGCCGACGTGTGTCTTGACATTCGCAGGGGGAGAAATATATCCTGAGATATTTATTATACCCTGGCTTCAGGGTTTTTTTATTTAGTACATGAAGTTTAAATGGCAATGACAAAGGAGCGAAGATGAAGCATAAAAGGATATTTAATCTCGTGTATGCCCTGGTGGCGCTTGGGGTGGTTCTGCTTTTTGTGCAGAGCAAGGTGGTAGAGCCGCCGCCGCCACCTCAGGAGAAAGAACAGCCGGAAGAGATAGTGGGCGTGGTGGATAAAAAGGAGTACTTTCTTGCAACGTTGGTGCCGGTAGTAGAGCGGGTTCATGCTGATCTCATGCAGCGTTATGTGAAAGTGCAGGCATGGGTGGAGCAAGGAGGGAAGCGCGAAGCCATCGCAAAGCTCAAGCATGAGTATAAAGCCCGTACCGACCCTGAGCTGCTGCAGGCGCTTAAGCCGCACCCGCCAAGTGTAGCACTGGCGCAGGCCGCAATGGAAAGCGCCTGGGGGACTTCACGGTTTTTTGTCGAGGCCAACAACATCTTTGGGGTGTGGTCGTTTAATGCCAATGAAGCCCGCATAGCCGCTGCGCAGCAGCGTGGAGACAAAACCATCTGGGTGCGCAAGTACGATTCCCTGGAGGACTCCGTGCGTGACTACTACCGCCTTTTAGGGCGCAGCGCCGCCTTTGCGGAGTTTCGCGAATTGCGTATGCGTTCTGCCGACCCTTATAAATTGGTGGAAAAGTTACACCGTTATTCAGAAAAGAGCCACGCCTACGGCAAAGAACTTTCGGCCGTAATTAGATATAATGAATTCACCCGCTTCGATGAGGGGCAGGATTGAAGCATAACGCCAAGGGAAAAATCTTTGGCGCAAGAGCGTGCCAAGCTCCACCCAGATGGGGTTGAGGCTTTAAGAATAACGCTGCCCACGCGTTGGGGCCCGGGGAGGATATTTCCATAAAGCCAGAACTACACCGCCAATGAATCCGCCGATGTGGGCTCCATGAGCCACGCCACCACTGCCGGTAGAGGCAAACAGGAAAGGCAGCAGATTATCAATCAGGATAAAAAACCCTAGCACCAACCGTGCCGGCAGATAGATGGAGTTCATGATAAAGGGAAACAGGAAGACGAACGTTTTAACCTTGTTGCGCGGAAACCACACAAAGTAGATGCCCAGCACTCCGGAAATAGCGCCGGATGCCCCCACCAGCGGGATATTGGAGCCGGCAGCGAAGAGAGAAAAGAACAGGGTGGCGAGCACGCCGCAACCCAGGTAGGCGAGCAGAAAGGGCAGACTGCCAAGGCGGTGTTCAACATTGTCACCAAATATCCACAAAAACAGCATATTGCCACCTAAGTGGAGCAGCCCCCCGTGCAGAAACATGGAGCTGAACAGGGTCAGGACCGAAGGGTTTGCCGGCCGATAACCGTATTGATACACAAAGGCCTGGTAGGCGCTCAGGTGATTCCAGATCTGGCGCAGCTGGGCGTTGTTGTCAACCCCGATGCTTTTTAAGTACTCAAGTAGCCACGGATTATTGATGTCGGGTGCGGTTGTGCTCAAAGGGAGGGTGAATATAATGAAGACTGCAACATTGAGGATGATCAACCCCAGGGTGACCGGGCTGATCCCTGGTGGATTGGGAGTATCGGCAAATGGGAAAAACATCTACGCAGCAAACCTTTCCGGGCCTGGTACGCCCTTGGGAAATTGGGAAATACCCGGTGGGGAACTTCCCAACCGCCTGGGTTTACGTCTCCCAGGTTAAAAAATGAGAAAACATGGAGCCCAAGCAGGCACCCGAGCAGTAGCCAAGGCGCGTGCAAAACAGCTGTGCACAATTATAGAGGATCAGGGATGAATCTGCTATATGCTTTTGACTTGCTTGGGACTGCGGCTTTTGCTGCATCGGGGGCCTGGGCCGGTATCCGGCGCCAAATGGACCTGCTTGGCGTTCTGGTGCTCGGAGTGGTTACCGCCATTGGAGGCGGCACGCTGCGGGATATCCTTCTCGGAGATACTCCGCCATTTTGTCTGCAGAATGACACCTACCTGTACCTTTCCATAGCAATCGCGGTGCTGGTTTTTATTTTTCACCGTCACTTTGAGCATATTGCCCATCCCCTTTTGTACCTGGATGCCATCGGCCTGGGTACTTTTGTGGTTATCGGTACTCAGAAGGCGATCAACTTCGACATGAGTTTTATCGTAGCGGTGACCATGGGGGTGATAACCGCTACTGCGGGTGGGGTGATTCGCGATATGCTCTCAAACAGGGTGCCTTTAATCCTGCGCCGGGAAATTTACGCTTCAGCCTGTATCGCCGGGGGTACTCTTTTTTATGCCGGACATATGCTTGCTCTTAATTATGCCATCTCGGCCCTGGCCGCTGCTGCGCTGGTGGTTGTGGTGCGGATCCTTGCAATCCGGCACAACTGGGCGCTGCCACGCGCAAAAAAAGGGTAGGGTGGCGCAAGGACCGCCGCACAAGGTCAGCAACCTAGGCGCTGAATAACCCACAGAACTGGAGAATCCACATGCACAGTATAACCCTGCAGGGGGAGTCCTGCCCTGTCCGTGTCGGCAAAATATTGTGCCTGGCACGGAACTACGTGGCGCACGCGGTAGAGCTTGGGAATGAGGTTCCCGCCGAACCGGTGCTGTTCAGCAAGCCAGCCAGCAGTATTGTCGGGGATGGAGACAGTGTGGTCATACCGTCCTGTTCCCAGGACTGCCACCACGAAGTGGAACTCGCCGTCCTCATCGGCGCCGTGGGTAAACATGTTACTGCGTGCCGCGCTATGGAACTGGTGCGCGGCTACGGCGTAGCGATAGATATGACTCTGCGCGATATTCAGACGCAGTTGAAGAATAAAGGATATCCCTGGGATCTGGCAAAGGGGTTTGACACCTCTTGCCCGCTGTCTGAATTTGTTCCCAGCGCTGCTGTTAGTGATCCCCATCACCTCAGGATCGGCCTGGAAGTCAACGAAGTGCTGCGGCAAGATGGCAACAGCGCGTGTATGATCCACCGCATTCCCGCTATCATCGCGTTTATCAGCAGTGTTTTTACCCTCGAACCCGGAGATATTATCCTCACTGGAACCCCCGCCGGGGTGGGGCGGGTAGTGCCTGGGGATCAGATGCGCGCGTGGATAGAAGATGTCGGTACGTTGGACATTAAGGTCCAATGAAGGCCGCCATCGCCATTGTCGGGCCGGGACGCGTAGGGCAGAGCATAGGGAGATTACTGCGTAGTGCCGGTTACCCTGTAAGCGCAGTTGTGGGGCGCGATCCTGGCGCAACCCGCAGCGCCGCTGCTTTTATTGGGGCGGAGTTGATGGCCGCCACCAGCCTGGCGCGCTGCAGCACGAGCAGGGTTATTTTTCTCACCGTGCCGGATGACAATCTTGCCGCGGTGGTGGAAGAGCTCTGCGCGCTAGAGCTGCGTCCCGATACCTTGCTGGTTCACTGCAGTGGCCTGCACACTACCGAGGTTTTTTCTCCTTTGCGCCCCGTACAGCGTCAAGTGCTGACCTTGGCGCTCCATCCGCTGCAGACCTTCGCTTCCCCGGCAGCAGGTTATGAGGCCCTGCCCGGCAGTTACTGCTCCCTGCAAGGCGAGGCCCCCGCCCTTGAACGCGGACACAGACTAGTTGCTGATCTTGCCTGCCGCAGTTTTGTCATCTGCGCCGCAGACAAAATACGCTATCACGCTGCCGCCTGCATGGTATCTAATTATGTCACCACCCTCATCGATGCTGCATGTGCGCTCTGCAGCGGGATAGTCTCCCCACCGGTTTCCGCCTCGGCCACCCCGCCGATCCCCCCAGCAGAAGTGTTCCCGGCCGCTTTTGCACCTTTGATTCAGACCGCCGTGCACAATACCCTGAAAATTGGAGCGCAGCATGCACTCACCGGGCCGGTGGTGCGCGCGGACGTCGGCACCGTTGCAGCGCATCTGGAGCAAATCAAAGCAGTGTGCCCTGAAGTTCTCCCTGTGTACCGTGCGCTGGCGCGCCACGCTGTTACGTTGGCGCTTCAGGGGGAACGTTTGAACGCTATCGACGCCAAAAGGCTGCGCACTATTCTGGAATAGGCAGAACCCGGTGGCCGTGGTGGTGGCGCGAATCAGGCAGCAGGAAAACTTGGACAGTTTTTCTAAACCATTGGGCCGGGTGTGCCGACAAGAGCATACAGATGCAAGGCGCACGGAGGCGCTGGGATCAAGTCTAACGGAATAGATAGCAGGAGAATGACATGGCTGACATAACGTTCAGTGGTTTGGCCACCGGAATGGATACCGACTCTATCGTCACCCAGATGATGGAGATTGAACGGCGACCCATTGCGCGGTTGGAAAAACAGAAAGAATCCGAGGCTACGCGCCTCAAGGCGTTTAAGCAGTTTGACGACCGTCTGAATAATCTGCGCGAAGCTGTTGGCTCAATGCATATTACCAGTGAGGTTCGTCAGAGCAGTATCGATATAAGCGCTGCGGCCCCCTTCACCGCAACCAGTACCGGAGCGGGCAGTGGCAGCTACGACGTTGCGGTGGTGCAACTGGCGCAGGTACAGAAAAGTGTCGGCAGCGGGGTGGCGTCGCGCACCGATGCGATCCTCGGACAGGGCACTTTCAGTATTGGTGCGACGGTTATTAACGTGGATGAAAGCAACAATTCGCTGCTGGGTCTGCAGGAATCGATCAATGCCGTAGCGGACGTGACTGGAGTAACGGCGTCCATTATAAACGACGGCAGCGGTGCTACCCCTTATCGCCTGGTGTTGACCGGGAAGGATGCAACTACAAGTTTTGAAGCTGCTGCAGATCTGAGTGGAGGGGGCATTGGGTTTGAAACGATGCGCCCCGCACAGCAGGCGATAGTGAAAATCGATGGTATCGAGATAACAAGCGCCAGCAACACCCTGAGCGGAGTTTTGCCGGGGATCGACCTGCACCTGAATTCCGTCAGTGATGTGATATCGCCCGAGGGGGCGGCGCAGCCGGAGTATCGTACCTCGCTTATGAGCGTCCAGCCAGATACGTCCGCATTGAAGGAGAAGGTGCAGGACTTTGTCGCCAGTTATAACGCCGTAATGGACTGGATCTCTGCCGGCTATGATGGGTTTGGTGCCAGCCGTCCAACTGCAGCTGAGATCGAAGAGGGGCAGGAGGATATTCTAAGCAACCTGGTGCGTGGTGACAGCGGCATAAATGGGGTGAAGCGCCAATTACAGAACCTGCTTTCCACCCAGGTAAATACCAGTGGCGGGTTGTCGGTATTGAGCCAGATCGGGATTTCAACCCAACGCGACGGCTCTTTGAACCTGGATGAAAAGATGTTGAACAGCGCGCTGGAGACAAGCTTTGACGACGTGGTCTCATTGCTTGCGGGTGAGGGAACAGAGCCTGGAGTTATGAAGCATTTTAATTCAGCGCTTGTGAAGATCACCGGGGTGAGTTCCGGCCTCTATGCCGACAAAAAAGAGAGCTATGACAGCACCCTTAAAAGTCTGGACAGCCAGATAACTCGTATGGAAATGTTGGCAGAGAAGCGCGAAGAGACCATGCGTTCTCAGTTTAATGCGCTCGAGTTGCTGGTATCTCAAATGAATTCACAGAGCAACTTCCTGACTCAGCAGATGGACCTTATGGGCAAGATGTTGACCGGAGGAAAATAATGAACGCGTATACTCAGCAGTATCAGCAAAATCAGATTTTATCCGCCTCTGCAGAGCAGATACTCATAATGCTTTATGATGGGGCCATCCGCTTTACCCGCCAGGCGATTGCTGGCGTGGAAGAGGGGGACAAGTTAAAAAAGCTCGAAGGGACCAGGCGCGCCATGGCCATTGTGACGGAATTTGCCAACACCCTCGACCACGAAATTGGTGGTGATATTGCGCAGAATCTGGATGCGTTGTACGCCTTTATGACCCGCGAGCTCACAACGGCAAATCTTAAAAATGATGTCGCGCGCTACCGGGTAGTGGAAGATTTACTTACAGGCTTGAGATCCACATGGATCGAAGCAATCGAGATCAGGCGCAGTGAGTCTGCTGCCGCAGTTCAGGTTGCAGCAAAAGATGCTTACTCCCCAGCGACACCTGCGGCGTATCGTCCTCTTTCTGCTTCCGGCTAGATTTTAAGGGCGTTTTGGATTGTTTCTCTCCTCCCCTGCGCGCTTCTATGTTTGTGCGCGCAGGGGAGGCGGTGTTTCTTCTGGACATATGAACAGGTGCACAGTCGATGAAAAGAGCTCATCCCGGAGTTGGTTCCGAATTGACCGGACTCGACAGGACATTGCGAGAGTCAGTGGCGCGCTATGCGTCTCTGTTGGAGCTTATGCAGCAGATTGCAGCTGCAGTATCTGACGAAAAAGGGCAGGTGGCAACCCTGGTGCTTGCCATGGCAGAACAACAGCAGCGGATAGAGAGGGAAGATGCCGTGTTGTTGTCGCGCCTGGAACGGATCACCCCCGAAGAACTTGCGCCCTGCCCATTGGTGCATGAACGCTTAGGGCTTATGAAAGAAATTAAGGCGTTGAATGATTTGCTTTTGCCCAAAATTAGTGGCATCATGGCGCTCATTTCTCAGGAAATCGGGGCATTAAAATGTGGTAGAAACGCCGTCAGCGGCTACCGGGCGCAGGGGCAGGGGGCTGCCTCGAAACGTTATTTTACCGCGTGATTTATTGGCGGACCCGCCTGCTGACGCTATCCATCGAGGCAAGTTCATGGCAGATTTCGCGCTTTTCAAGCATCTGGAAAAGCCTACAATTGTACGCGTGTACCTTCTTTTGCAAGATGGTACCAAGGAGCGTTTGGAGGCCGTGGCCCGAATCATAGCCGAGCCATATCTGGAGCTGAAATTTCGTCCTGATGAATTGCCTGTAAACATTGTGCGCCCGGGGAGTAAGCTGCTGCTTTCACTGGATACCCGGGCTGGGACTGTTTCCATGTATGCCCATGTCGACGCGGTGACAAGCCCGCGGGTGCTGCGAGTGCTGGCGATGGAGAGTTTTTCCTACGCACAGCAGCGTGAGTACTTTCGCGTCAATGCCCCGGTTAAGGTTTCCTGCCAGCGTGTGCTGCCCGGCAGTGATAACAAGCCAAGTCCCGTAATGGTAGATACGATCAACGTCAGTGGCAATGGGGCGCTGCTCAGTTGCGCCAACCCCTTTGAACTCAATGAATTGTATGAGCTGACCTTCCATCTGTCAGGGCAGATGCCACAGCGATGTACCGCCCGGGTGGTACGGGTGCATGAAACGCTGCGTAATGGCTTCGAAGTGGCGTTGCACTATATCTCTATTGAGCCGGAGGTGCGCGATACGTTGATATCCTTTTGTTTAGCGCAACAACGGCAGGCATTGCGCACCAAAGTGCAGATTTCTGACTTTAACTAGCTATTGGATATGGCCAAATTCTCAGGGTGACAACTCCCGTGGCGAGGGCTCCGTTTGGCAGTTCCATGTGGTTGGTATGCTTAGCTTTCTGGGCGGCTCGTGCTCGACTTTTGGCTGTTAATGTAGAAGTAGAGCTGGGCTGAGTTGTTGATTTCACCCAGCCTTTCTTGCCTTACCCATTTTCCAAAAATCAGTGAATCAACCAGAGTCGATTGGTTTGTCATATTATAACTATGTTCCTATAGGGCAGGTGGGACTATTCGGACGGAATGTGTTCAGGCGCTCTGCCGCCAGAGCCCTGTGCTTGACTCGCAAAGAGTGCCGCTGTATGCAAGTTTATGAACCCTCGCACGCTGGCAGGTATGTGCATATTAGAGCTTATCTGGGTAACCGTGGTGGTATGTAATGACCAATATTTTTATAGGGCGACAGCCGATCTTTGATCGCAAGTTGAACGTTATAGCCTACGAACTTCTGTATCGGCATGCTGATGTAGATTGGGCGATAATCAGTGACGCCGACGCTGCCAGTTCTGAGGTTGTAGTCAATTCTCTGATCGATGTCGGACTGGATCGTCTGGTGGGACGCGCCAAGGCTTATTGTAATTTTACGCGTGGGTTTCTCCTCAAGGGTGCCGGGGTCCGTTTAGCCCCGGATCAGCTGGTTGTTGAGGTTCTTGAGTCTGTCAATCCGGAGCCGGAAGTTCTGGAAGCGCTGGCGCAGCTCGCAGCGGCTGGGCATCAGATCGCGCTGGATGACTTTGTCCTGTCGGAAGAGAATCAGGCGTTAGTAGCGTGCGCCGACATTATCAAAATCGATATCCTGGCGCAGAGTCGGGACCAGATCGCGAAGCAGGTGTCGCGCCTGCGGGATCTCAAGGAGCTGAAGCTGCTGGCCGAAAAGGTGGAAACCCATGAAGAATTTCAGTACTGCATGGAGCTTGGTTTTGACTATTTTCAGGGGTTTTTCTTCAGTAAACCTCAGGTAGTGTCTGGACGCACGATAGCACCGGGCCGACTGGCGATGCTGCGCCTGATGGCAGAAATACAGCGCCGAGAAATAAATATGGATGTTTTACAGCAGATTATAGAGACCGATGTGAATCTGTGTGTGAAGCTGCTGCGCCAGATCAACTCGTGTTATTATAGTTTGTTGTCCCAAATCAGGTCAGTGCGGCAGGCTATTCTGTATCTTGGGGTGATGCATATCCGCAACTGGGCGTGTGTCGTTTCCCTGGGCACCATTGATGACAAGCCGAAGGAAGTGGTAACCATGTCGCTGGTGCGGGCCAAGATGTGTGAGCTGCTCGGGGGGGAGGAAGATGTGGATCGGAGTTCAGAGTTCTTTACCGTTGGACTTTTCTCCCTGCTTGACACCATTTTTGACTCCACCATGGAGGAGGTGTTGGAACAGATGCCGCTGGATCATGAGATCAGGGTTGCATTGTTGCAACGCAAGGGGCGCCTGGGCCTGACCCTCGCTAGTGTGGAAGCACATGAAAAAGGGCAATGGGATACTGTCGAAAGTTATGGATATGGGCAAGCGCAGATAATGGATGCGTATCTTAATGCTCTCGAATGGGCACGCACCGTACAGGAAAATATGGGGGTATGAGTTGAAATGCGCGTGCAGCATTTTCTGGCCCCGGCCAAAATAAATCTGTGCCTGCATGCGCTGGGTCGACGGGCAGATGGGTATCACGATCTCTGCATGTTGATGCAGAAAGTCAGTTTGTATGACGAGGTGCGGATAGGTCTGCGCGCTGATTCTCTGGTGCGGGTTCAGTGTGCTGGTGTTGCTCTGCCCGCTGGGGAGGAGAATATTGCCGCTCAAGCTGCGCGTGCTGTGTTGCAACATGATCCTTCACGGCGCGGGGTTGATATCCTGATAGTAAAACATATCCCTGTCGCCGCCGGGCTCGGTGGCGGATCCTCCGATGCAGCAGCAGTTCTGCTCGCCTTGAACAATCTTCTGGAGCTGGGGCTCAAACATGAGACCCTGGCGCGTGAAGCCTTACAGCTGGGGGCGGATGTGCCGTTTTTTCTAGGCCAGTCTCCGGCATGGGCCGAAGGGATAGGGGAGCGGCTTACTCCAATCGAGGGTCGTTTGCCCGCATGTCACTATGTGCTCGTCAATCCGGGGGTTCCAGTATCTACGGCCGCGGTGTATGCCAACGTGCAGAATTATTCAAAAGGGTGTACAGCAGGGAAGTGTCCTGAAACCATCGAAGCCATAACGCAACTTTTGCACAATGATCTTCAGCCTGCGGCGCTGATGCTGGTACCACAGGTGGCGGTTGTTATGGAGCGTCTGCGCGAGTGCGGTGCCAATGGGGTGCTTATGTCCGGCAGCGGTCCAACCGTGTTTGGCCTGTTTGCGTGCGGTTCCAGCGCTCGTGCCAGCGCAAGGTATTTGGCCCAGACCCATGGCTGGTGGACTCGGGTTGTGGCAGGGGTCAGTTGAGCCTGGGGGTAATGTTGGTGCGGGCAAGGTACGGTAGGAGGAGCAGGGGTAAGTAATTTTTTAGTTTACACCCAGACGTTGTTGTTGTATAACGCCCTCCATCGGCGTCGGCAGATGTACGTGCATCGGTAAGAGTCGATTTGTGACAGAGTATTTAAATATTTATGGGGCGTCGCCAAGCGGTAAGGCACCGGATTTTGATTCCGGCATTCCCAGGTTCGAACCCTGGCGCCCCAGCCATAAAACCTCTTGCGATGGCTTAATGTCGTAACCCGGCGTGCCTGGAGAGGTTTTTTTTATTTTATACCCATTCTTTAGACAGCTCCCAGGCTTGTACCAATCAGGCCAGTTAACACTTGCAGGATAAGATGTGGAAAAATTTAAAGTTTTTGCGGGGAATTCGAACAGCGATCTTGCACACAAAATTTGTGCTGATTTAAATGTTCCGCTGGCACAAGCCAGAGTGACCAGTTTCTCCGACGGTGAAACAATGGTGGAAATAGGGGAAAATGTCCGCGGTCGCGATGTGTATGTGGTTCAGTCCACCAGTGCCCCCTGCAATGAAATGCTGATGGAGTTGTTGATTATGGTGGATGCGCTGTCACGCGCATCGGCAGCGAGTATAACTGCGGTAATCCCCTATTTCGGCTATGCCCGCCAGGATCGCAAGGTCGCGCCTCGAACTCCGATAACCAGTAAGCTGGTAGCGAACCTGCTCACTACCGCCGGGATTGACCGCGTAGTATGCATGGATTTGCATGCAGGTCAGATCCAGGGGTTCTTCGATATCCCAGTTGACCACATATATGCAGCCCCGGTATTGCTGGAAGATATTCGCGCCCGCTTCACCGGGCCACTGGTTGTGGTTTCGCCCGACGCTGGCGGGACAGAGCGTGCGCGGGCCTTCGCCAAGCGCATCAACGCCGGGCTGTCCATTATCGATAAGCGGCGCAGCAGGGCGAATGTCTCTGAGGTTATGCATATTATCGGAGATGTCGCCGGGCAGGACTGTGTGATAATCGATGACATGATCGATACCGCCGGCACTCTGTGCAACGGTGCGCAGGCGTTGAAAGATGCCGGCGCCAAGCGTATATTTGCCTACGCCACCCATGCGGTGCTTTCTGGCCCCGCATTGGAACGGATTGAGGCCAGCTGTATTGAAGAAGTTGTGGTTACAGACAGCATCTGCTGCAACACGAAGCTGGAGCGCTGCAAGTCCCTGCGCCAACTGTCGGTGTCAGCGTTGCTGGCGGAGGCTATCCGGCGCATTCAGGCCGACGAGTCTGTAAGCTCACTGTTTGTATGACACCAGAACTGCTAATTTGAGAGATGTTGGCGGCGGCTCCAACTAACAGCTGATTAAGCAATTAACGTCTGTTATGCATAGAGTATCAACGCTTTGCCGTAATAATTAAGATGGAGGAAAAAGTTATGCAACAGTCTGAACTGAGTGTTTCATTGCGTGAGCGGGTGGGAAAAGGTGGCGCCAGGGCAACACGCCGTGCGGGAATGATCCCAGCTGTGGTGTATGGGCCGGAGATTGTGTCCTGCCCCATTGTCGTCAACCCCAAGGAGCTCACCGCTGCCCTGAATACCGATGCCGGTATCAACACCCTCATAACTCTGCGCGCAGCAGGCCAGCCCTTTGACGGGCTGCAGGTTGTGGTGGAGGATGTGCAGATAAATCCCATCAGAAGAGAGCGTGAACACGTAGATTTCAAGGTTGTCGACCTGAAACAAAAGAGTTCCTTCATGGTGCCGGTGTTAACTGTAGGTGAGTCTGCCGGGGAAAAAGAGGGGGGCAATCTGCAACTTATCCGTGTTGAGTTGGAGGTCTATTGTCTCCCCACCAAGGTGCCTGGCCATATTGAGATCGACGTGAGCGCCCTTGAAATCGGGGACAGTATTCACATTGAAGATGTGAAGGCCCCGGAAGATGTAGAGCTGGTGCATGACGTTAACTTTACCGTTATTACCGTTGTTGGCTTCAGCCCGTCTGAACTGGACGAAGATGAAGAGAAGGTGGAGAGCGACGTAGAAGAGGCTGGTGAGCAGGCCGAAGTTACGGAATAGAGATTGAAGATTGTCGCTGGCCTGGGCAACCCCGGGAATAAATATGCAGATACGCGCCATAATGTAGGATTTATGGTGGTCGAGTCTCTTGCCAGAGCTGCAGGGATCGGTCTGAAAAAAAAGGGGCATCAGGCATTTTACGGAATTGGACACATTGCAGGCAACGAGGTGCTGTTGCTGCAGCCACAGACCTTCATGAATTTGAGTGGCGCCAGTATTGTTTCCGCCTGCAGAGCTACCCGGGCAGAAGGTGGTGACGTTATCGTTGTGCATGATGATATCGATCTGCCGTTCGGAGTTGTGCGTGTGAAGGTTGGTGGTGGCCACGGGGGACATAATGGTCTGCGCCACATCATCCAGCTTATAGGCACCGACTTTATCCGTGTGCGGATTGGCGTTGAACGCCCACCTGCGGGAGGAGATGCCGCAGCGTTTGTCCTGCGCCCTTTCAGCGCCAGTGAAAAAAAAGATCTTACCAAGGTTCTTGACCATGCAACCCGCGCATTGGAGGCAGTGCTGCGCTCCGGTGCACAGCAGGCTATGTGCGAGTTTAATGGGCAGGATGTGTTGAATGATTAGCAAACCAGATAAGGGGAGAGGATTCCAATGGCGTATTTTGCCGTAATTATCGGGATAGCAGGCTTTGCCATGGCTATCACTCTGTACAACAAGGTTAAGGCAGAGCCGGTCGGAAGCGCTAAGCTGGCTGAAATTTCCGAGGCTATCCATGCAGGGGCGATGGCCTTTCTGAATCGAGAGTATCGCGCGCTGGGCGTATTTGTCGGCATTGTCTTTGTCCTGATTGCCATTGGCATGCAGATTCAGACCGCGCTGGCCTTTCTCGGTGGCGCCAGCTGCTCCATGGCCTGCGGCTTTATCGGGATGAAGGCTGCGACACGTGCTAACGTCCGCACCACAGAAGCTGCCCGCGAGCATGGGCAGGCACGTGCCCTTGAGGTTTCCTACAATGGGGGCGCAGTTATGGGGCTCTCCGTTGCTTCGCTGGGCCTTGTTGGGTTAGGGATTGCCTATATCTTCTTTGGTGGCAACCCGACTACGGCGACCTATATCAACGGGTTTGCCATGGGGGCTTCATCCATCGCCCTGTTTGCCCGCGTCGGTGGAGGTATTTATACCAAAGCTGCCGATGTCGGTGCTGACCTTGTGGGGAAGCTGGAAGCCGGTATCCCTGAAGATGATCCGCGCAACCCCGGGGTTATTGCCGATAACGTCGGTGACTGTGTCGGCGACACCGCGGGGATGGGTGCGGATATCTTCGAATCCTATGTGGGTTCAATTATTGCGACCCTGGCAATCGCCGCAGCGGCCAGTCCCGAGTTGCTGGCCAAGCTTGGTTCAAGCGGTGAGATTACACGATCCGCCGCGATGCTCCTGCCGCTGGTGTTGGTGACCTTCGGACTTATCTTTTCCTTCGCCGGTATCTATGCCATGAAGCATTTTCAGGATAAAGACCCTGCAACCGCTCTACGCCTGACCACTTTTGTCGCAGCAGGACTGTTTATAGTGGCTTCACTGCTCATTATACCCATCATGGGCTTGAGCTTCGGGATCTTTATGGCCCTCGCCGCCGGCTCACTGGCAGGTATCGCCATCGGACTCATTACCGAATACTATACTGCCGGTGCTCCGGTTTTCCGTATCGCAGAAGCAAGCAAAACCGGCCCCGCCACAAATATTATCAGTGGTCTCGCCGTAGGACTGGAAAGTTGTGTCGGCCCAATCCTGATCATCTGTGCGGGTATTCTTGTTGCCAACTTCTTTGCCGGGCTCTATGGTATCGGTATTGCCGCTGTCGGCATGTTGGCTACCGTTGGGGTAACCATGACCGTTGACGCCTACGGCCCCATAGCTGACAACGCTGGCGGAATCTCAGAAATGGGCGGTCTTGGACCTGAAGTGCGTAAAATAACTGACGGTCTCGATGCCATTGGCAATACAACTGCGGCCGTTGGCAAAGGGTTCGCCATTGGTTCCGCTGCGTTGACTGCGCTGGCGCTGTTTTCAGCCTATGCCACAACGGTTGGGTTGCAGGCTATCGACCTGATCCAGCCTAAAGTAGTGGTGGGGCTTTTAATCGGTGGTTCAATTCCATTTCTAATCGGCGCACTGACCATGAACAGTGTGGGGCGTGCAGCCTCACAGATGGTAGATGAAATACGGCGTCAATTCCGTGAGATTCCCGGCTTGCTCGAAGGTAAGGAAGGGGTTAAGCCTGAGTCTGAAAAGTGTGTGGACATTTCTGCAAAGGCTGCACTTAAAGAGATGCTTTTACCCGGTGTGATCGCAATTCTTGCACCGATCGTTATCGGGTTTCTACTCGGGAAGGAAGCCCTGGGTGGGATGCTGGCCGGAGCGACTCTGGCCGGAGTGCTGCTGGCGCTGATGATGTCCAACGGCGGTGGCGCATGGGACAATGCCAAAAAATATATTGAAAGTGGCAAGCTCAGCGGGGAAGAAAAAGGTGGAGAAGCGCACAACGCCGCGGTTGTAGGCGATACGGTAGGTGACCCGTTCAAGGACACCTCCGGCCCCGCTATGAACATCCTGATCAAGTTGATGAGTGTGGTGTCGCTGGTATTGGCACCACTGCTTGTATAAAAATAGGTGAATATTTGTGGGTGACGATAGCCGGGGCAGCCGCCTCGGCTATCGTTGTTTGGAGATTATTAAGATGGGATTTAAGTGTGGAATTGTCGGCCTGCCGAATGTGGGCAAGTCGACAATATTTAACGCCATAACCAGTGCGGGCGCGGAAGCAGCAAATTACCCTTTTTGCACTATCGAGCCTAACGTCGGTGTAGTAGCGGTGCCCGACTCACGTCTGGATGCGCTGGAGAAAATCGTAAAGCCACAGCGAGTGCTACCTACGACAATGGAGTTTGTCGATATCGCGGGGCTGGTCAAGGGGGCCAGCAAAGGTGAAGGACTCGGAAACCAGTTTCTGGGGCATATTCGCCAGGTTGATGCTGTAGCAAACATTGTGCGCTGTTTCGATGATGACAATGTAGTGCATGTAGATGGCAGCGTTGATCCACTGCGTGACATTGGCGTGATTCAGACAGAATTGGGGCTGGCCGATCTTGAAGTTGTCGACCGGCGCAGCACCCGCTTACGCAAGCTTGCCGCCAGCGGCGATAAGGCTGCACGGGCAGAGTTGGGTGTGTTGGAAAAGCTGTCGGTTGGACTTGATGCGGGCCAGAGCGCACGTATGGTTAAACTCAATGCCGAAGAGCGTGCGCTTGTGGCGCACTTGAACCTGATCACCATAAAACCGGTTTTGTACGTGGCGAATGTCAGTGAAGATGACCTGGCCGGCGAGCATGAGTATGTGGAACAGGTGCGTGAGTTCGCACATGCCCAAGGGGCAGAGATGGTTGTCATCTGCGGAAAAATCGAAGCAGAAATAGCCGAACTGGAAGGGGAAGAGAAGCAGGAGTTTCTGGCGGAGCTTGGACTTGCCGAATCCGGGCTCGATCGCATGGTGCAGGCTGGTTATACACTTCTCGATCTGATCACCTATTTCACCGCCGGGGTAAAAGAGGTGCGCGCGTGGACTGTTCCGCTGAACAGCCGTGCACCACAAGCTGCCGGGGTGATCCACACCGACTTTGAACGAGGCTTCATCCGTGCGGAGGTGATCGCGTACGCTGATTTTGTCAAATGCGGGGGTGAGGCCGGAGCGCGGGACAAGGGGCTTTTGCGTATCGAAGGCAAGGATTATGTTGTCCAGGATGGCGATGTGATGCATTTCAGGTTTAACGTCTGATCTTATCCGGCGCTTCCGCCACTTAAAAGCATAGACACCATAACCACAATATGTTAGTTAGGACGATTGCAAGTCGAGCAGAGCAAATGGGTTGTTCCGTTCGCTCCTTGCTCCGGGGATGACCGGGGCTGTAATCCAGAAGGAGGAAGTAAAATGCGTACGTATGAAAGTATTTTCATCATTCGGCCACAGATTGCCGGGGATGAGTACACTGCCCTGCTTGGTAAATACAAGCAGATTCTTGCTGATCAGAGTGCCGAAATCCTTAGATGTCAGGAGTGGGGGACCAAGCGTCTGCCTTATCTAGTCAAAAAACAGGATCAAGGAACCTTTGTCCTCATCAATTTCAATGCTGGCAACACCGTAGTAAAAGAATTTGAACGGCGTCTGCGTCTTGATGATGCAATTATGCAGTTTCAGACGGTCTTGCTTGAGGGTGGCCTGGATTTGAGTGAGAAGGAAGAAGTCGCTCCGAATACAGACACCGATGCGGATGAAGACGACAGCGAGCAGGATGAAGAGCAGGATTAGATCTGACATTAACCCGGAATAGGAGGGATTAAGTATCATGGCATTTGATAAAAAAGGTGTTGCACGACGTCGTTTCGGACGGCGTAAAGGGTGTCGTTTCTGTGCGGACAGCGAGATCAGCATTGACTATAAGGATGTGCGCACGCTGAAATATTTTGTTTCTGAGCGCGGTAAGATTGTGCCGCGGCGTATTTCAGGCAACTGCGCCAATCATCAGCGTAAAATTACCGAAGCTATCAAGCGCGCGCGTAATATCGCGCTGATCTCTTTTACCTCTAAGCGCACCATCGAATAGACAGTAGAACCAAGTTGGAGATGGCGGAACAGCTCATGCATATGCAACGCAGGCATAACCAGTCTTTACTGGGAACAACGCTGATGAGTTCGGCATTGAGTATCATTTTACTTATGGCTGCAGCTTATGCAGGTCCTGTCGGGGCGTTTTTGCATGTATTTCTCGCCGTTCCTCTTGCTCTGGCCGGATACACCGCCGGGATGCTGGCCGCCCTGCTGGTTTTGTTGGTATCGCTGGCAGTTCAGTTTATGACTGCAGGCACGGCGACGGCGCTGCTGTACCTAGCTCAGATTGGTCTGCCCGGGTTGTGCCTGGCTTACGCCTTGCGCCACAATGTTGGCTGGCCCCGCGCGGTGTTTTACACCCTGCTTGTTGGAGGCACCGCCCTGACCGCTCTTGCCACTTATTCTGCCTATATGGCAGACAGTAGTGTCTCTGCGCTGGTGGCTGACTATATTGATGCAGAGATGGAGCAGGTTCATGCCGTCTATAGTCAGTCTGGTATAGAAGGGCAGCAACTGAAAGAGCTTGCCGCCGTGGTGGAAAATACGGCGACCTTTCTGAAGCGCGCCTATGCTGGCATTACGGTTGCGGCGTTAGGTCTGGTTTACCTGGTTACAGTGATGGTGCTCTACGTAACGGGCAGAGGCAAATTTACCCTGCCCGGGGTCGCTTTTCACCATTTCAAGATTGCGGAACCAGTTGTCTGGTTATTGATAGGCGCCGGGTTTGCTCTACTGTTACCCATGGTATGGCTGCAAAGTGTGGCCTTGAATTTTTTGACCGTATTGCTGCCGCTGTACTTTCTGCAGGGGATGGCGATCATTACGTTTTATTTCAAGAAAAAGGCGTTTTCGTTTTTAGCGCGCGTGTTTGCTTACACCCTCGTGTTGGTAGTTAGCCCATTACCGTTGATGGTGACAGCTCTGGGGATATTTGATCTCTGGTTTGATTTTCGCAAACCTCGCACCAAAACGAATTAGTTCCTTTGTGGAGGAGATAATGGAAATTATTTTAACTGAAAGTGTTGATGGGCTTGGAGAAGTTGGAGCCCACGTCAAGGTTAAGCCAGGTTATGCCCGCAACTTTCTGCTGCCAAGACGCCTGGCCGTTGTCGCTAACAGCAGTAACGTCAAAGAATTTGAACACCACAAGCGCCAGTTGGAGCATAAAGCTCTGGCAATCGCCAAGGATTCAGAATCGATGAAGAAGAAGATTGAGGCGCAGAAATGTGAATTCGTGCTGCGCGCCAGTGAGGATGGCAAACTCTTCGGTTCAGTTACATCTGCTGACATCGCGGATAAGCTTGCAGCGGCGGATATTGTCGTTGAGCGCAAAAAAATTCAGCTCGGTGAGCCCATCAAGGCACTAGGTGAGCACAGCGTTGAGATCAAGCTCCCTGGCAACATTGTTGCAACTGTAGGGATTAATGTCGTACCTGCTGAATAGGGCCGTCTGCACGTAAAATACTTAAGTAACTGCCCCCGGTCAGCCGCTATGGCACCGGGGGTTTTGCGTTCAAGTGAAATTTGCCATGGCCGAAATAGAATCACACCGTCTCCCGCCGCAGAATCTCGAAGCTGAAATGTCAGTGCTGGGTGGGGTCTTGCTTGAGAACGAAGCCCTTAACCGCGCTCTGGAAATTCTGATTCCGGACGATTTCTATCGTGACAGTCACAGGCGGATTTTCAAGGCTCTGGTCAGCCTGAGCGATCGCAGTGAACCAGCGGATCTGGTCACCCTCACAGCCGAATTGAAAAAAACCGGGCACTTGGAGAATGTGGGGGGAAGTTCATATCTGGCCACTTTGGTTGACTATGTACCTACCGCGGCCAATATGACCTACTACGCTCGCATGGTTAAGGAAAAGTCTGTCGCTCGGCACATGATCAATGTTGCGACCGAGATTGTAAAACGTGGGTATGACGGGCAGGAGATCGAGAAAACTCTGGATTGGGCGGAAAAATCAATCTTCGATATTGCCGGAATGCGCAGTCGCCCCTCGTATTATTCTACCCGTGAAATAATGCAGGACACCTTTAAGGCTATTGAGGAGCTCTACGAACGGAAGGAGCTGGTAACGGGGGTGCCTACCGGCTACACCGACCTGGACACCATGACGGCCGGTCTGCAGAAAGGCGATCTTCTGATCGTAGCGGGGCGCCCTTCCATGGGGAAAACTGCGTTCGGGGTCAATATCATAGAGCATGCAACCATGCACGCCAAAAACACTGTTCCGGCGATGATATTTTCCCTGGAGATGAGTAAGGAACAGCTTGTGCAGAGGATGCTGTGCTCAGTGTCGCGCGTAGATGCGGCGCGCTTGCGTACCGGGCATCTGGGCGACTCCGACTGGCCTAAACTAACCAACGGAGCCGGGATGTTGTCAGAGGCGAACATCTTTATTGATGATACTCCGGCCATCTCGGTGCTGGAGTTGCGTGCCAAAGCCAGACGCCTGAAGGCGGAACACAATCTGGGGCTGGTGGTAGTTGACTATCTGCAGTTGATGCAGGGCAACAACGCAGAAAGTCGCCAGCAGGAGATCTCTGAGATTTCGCGTTCCCTCAAGGCGCTGGCCAAGGAACTTAAGCTACCTATTATTGCACTATCGCAGTTAAATCGTTCGCTGGAAAGTAGGACAGATAAGCGGCCGATGATGGCGGATCTGCGCGAATCAGGCGCGATTGAGCAGGATGCGGACGTAATTATGTTTGTATACCGAGAATCGGTTTACTGCGAGGCCTGTCGCCGCCGGGACGGAACCTGTGAGAAGAATCACGCCAATGACGCTGAAATAATTGTCGCCAAGCAGCGTAATGGCCCTATTGGCACCGTGCATCTGACGTTCAAGGGTGAGTTTACCCGGTTTGAAAATCAATCAAAGCGCATGGAGCACTAAAAAGTCTGCTTGTCAAAAAGCACGACAGGCTCCTAGCGTTTACCATTGCTGGTGCGACAGGGGGCAATGCCCAGGGTGGCCATCTTCTTGCGCAGGGTGTTGCGGTTTATCCCAAGTATTCTTGCCGCATGGAGCTGATTCCCCCTGGTTTTCTCCAGAATGATACGCAGCAGGGGGCGTTCCATTTGATACAAGACCATATTGTACAGATCGTTTATCTCTATTATGTCTTCCTGCATCAAAGAAGCGCGCAGTTTTGCTTCAATGATTGATTCGAGCGACTGTGTTTCCGGCGTATGCGCGAATTGATTAGGCATTTTGCTTTCTCCGGATGCTGGTTGGGGCGATTGTTTCGGGGCCAAAGAACTCATCCAGTAAGAGATGTAGAGCTGAGATATCCTGAATTTTATTCACCTGCTGCCGAAAATCGCTTGCTCCGCTGAGGCCACGGGCGTACCAGCACAGATGTTTGCGCATCTCCGGAATTGCTTGAGAATCGTCCAGGTCCTCGCGTTGGAGCTCCAGATGCTGGCGCGCAACCTGCCCGCGCTCAGCACGCGTAGGGGTGTGGAGGGGCTGACCCTGGCGTAGAGCCAGGATGTTTCTGATCAACCATGGGTTTCCGTAACTGCCCCGGCCCAGCATAATCCCATCGCAGCCGGTCTGGTGCAACATGGCGGCAGCGTCAGCGGCACACAATATGTCGCCGCTGCCAATAACCGGAATAGCGACAGTCTGTTTCAAAGTCCTGATCTCCTTCCACGCGGCGATGCCACCAAATCCCTGGGTCTTTGTGCGGGGGTGAAGTGTTATCGCCTCAATCCCTTCTTGCTCCGCTATGCGTCCGATCTCAAGAAAGTTTTTGCGATCCTGATCCCAACCAGAGCGGATTTTGATGCTCAGCGGCAGCTTGCATACCCGCCTTACTGCAGCCATAACTGCTGCGGCACGGTTTGGGTCACATAACAGGGCGCTGCCTGCACCGGAGCGGGTAACTTTCTTTACCGGGCAGCCCATATTGATATCGAGCATATCGGCTATGCCGTTACACATGGATGCGGCTTGTGCCATCACCTCTGGATCAGCGCCAAACAGCTGCAGCGCAAAAGGGCGTTCACATTCACGATGCAGGACCAGTTCCAGGGTGCGCTTGCCGTCGCGTATCATCCCGTTGGCGCTGATCATTTCTGAAAAAACCAGCCCCGCGCCCGCTTGCTTGTGGATCTGTCGATAACTGGAATTTGTTATGCCTGCCATGGGGGCTAGTAGAACATTGTTTTCTAATTCCAGACAGCCAATTTTAAGGTCTGTTTTACAGCTGTAAACCTGCAAGATTACCTCTCACGCTAACACGAATCAATATCGCACTATTACAGTGATGAAATTTGGGGCGATTCCCTGTCTGGTATCCATTTTACCGGTTGCAACAGGGGAGTAAAATAACCATATGAAGCAGCAGAAAGGTGAATACTGTATACAGAATACCCTTGACGCTTTCAGAAAAGCTTTGCTATAACCATAGAGCAGGGCATAAAACAAGGTTCGAGAATAGTGCCCGGAAGCGGCTGAAGCTGCGTCGCCGGGCCAGCAATAGCGTTCACCCCTCCCTGTGATTGCCCGATGTCGCACAATGACCAGCGGCCCTGCGCGGTTTGCGCATCCACGGGCGAGACAAGAACAGAAGCGTGATAATGCCACAAAGGGCGCACCCTGACAAGGTGCACCATGCGCCACCCTCTGATCAGCAAGATGATTGATTGGCACAACCAGGGGGATGGCCAAGCGCTAGTATGCCGTTGAGGTGAACCACGGCCAGTGGACAAATAATTTTAACCAATATGCGGATTGCACTTGTTAATCTTGGATTTTTTTGTTTTATTGGAATAGTTAAGTTTTACGCAGTAGGTTGAGACTCGGGTCAGGATGATGTCGGGGGACATCGTGTTGCGGGTCTATGTAGTCGGATGGTGGTTAAGGCCACCTGTTTTAATTCCATTATAAGGAGAGTAATATGTCCACAATGAAGGAAGTCCTGAGAAAGAAGATTGATGAGCATCGTCCGCGGACAACCAGGCTGGTAAAAGAGCATGGTGATGTGAAACTGGGTGACGTAACTATCGCCCAGGCAATTGGTGGCGCACGGGGCGTAAAATGCCTGGTTACAGACATCTCCTACCTTGACCCCATGGAAGGTATCCGTTTCCGTGGCATGACCATCCCTGAGACCTTCGAGGCTCTGCCCAAAGTACCGGGCAGTGAATATCCTTATGTTGAAGGTTTCTGGTATCTGCTCTTCACCGGCGATGTGCCGACCATGGAGCAGACTCTTGAAATCGTTGAGGACTGGAAGCAGCGTTCTCAGATACCCCAATATGTAATTGACGTACTGCGCGCACTGCCGCGTGACTCCCACCCGATGGCAATGTTCTCAGCCGCTATCCTTGCCATGCAGCGTGATTCTGTATTTGCCAGCAACTATACTGCCGGCAAGTTCAACAAGATGACCTGCTGGGAAGATATGCTGGAAGACTGCACCAACCTGATGGCTAAGCTTGGTCCCATCGCGGCATATATCTACCGCATGAAGTACAAGTGTGACACCCATATCGCGGCGGATCCAGAGTTGGATATGGGGGGTAACTTTGCCCACATGCTCGGCCAGAGCGAAGACTACAAAGATGTTGCACGTATGTACTTCATCCTCCACTCAGACCATGAGTCCGGTAACGTATCTGCGCATACCACCCACCTGGTAGCCTCAGCTCTGTCTGACATCTACTATTCTTACTCAGCTGGTATCAACGGGCTTGCTGGTCCGCTGCATGGCCTGGCCAACCAGGAAGTTCTTGGCTGGACCCAGAACTTCATGGAGAAGCTTGGTGGCAAGTTGCCTACCGAAGAGGAGTTGAAGAAGGCTCTGTGGGACACCCTGAACAGTGGACAGGTTATTCCTGGTTACGGCCACGCTGTTCTGCGTAAGACCGACCCGCGCTATACTTCACAGCGTGAGTTCTGCCTCAACACTCCGGGGCTGAAGGATTATCCCCTGTTCAAACTCGTAAGCATGATCTACAAGGTTACTCCGCCGATTCTGGAAGAGCAGGGCAAGGCGAAGAACCCATGGCCTAACGTTGACGCCCAGTCTGGTGTTATCCAGTGGTACTATGGCGTTACCGAGTATGACTTCTACACAGTACTGTTCGGTGTAGGACGTGCGCTTGGTTGCCTCGCCAACGTAACCTGGGACCGCGCTCTTGGCTATGCTATCGAGCGGCCGAAGTCTGTTACTACTGCAATGCTCGAAGAGGCAGCAGGCATTAAGTAAAAAATCAAGCAGTTTACATGACTTGACGTTCCATCTGGCACCCTCTTTTCAGAGGGTGCCTTTTTTTATATCTTTACAACGGATACGCTCGAATACCCTCCAGAATGAAGCTTTCTGCTCTCCAATATTTCTACCGCTCTCTTTGTTACTTTTCAGCCATAATTGCCCATGAATAAAGATTGGGGAATGCAAAACAATTGACGGTAGGCAGCGGCACCATCTATATTGATGTTACCATTGGTAAACATTACAGACGTGGATATGGAGGGATTATGCCGCAACTTGAAAAGGGTAAAAGTATTTACCAACCCATTGTGGAGAACATGTCAGAAGGGGTGGTGTTTATTGACGCTGACGATACCATCGTCATCTGCAATAAGGCCGCGGAACGAATTCGCACAGTGCGGGCCGAAAAAGTGATCGGCAAAAAAATATACACTATCCACCCCAAAAAGATGCACGAGCGGATTGCACAATTATTGCGCAGCCTTAAATCGGGTGAAACCGATTGGGCTACGCGGAATATAGTGGTCAAGAAGCGCTATATTGCAAATTCTTATTCCGCGATACGCGCTCCTGATGAAACATACCTTGGTACATTGCTGTTAAGCCACGATGTAACCGAAGAGCAGCGTCTGCGCAGGGAAAATGAAAACCTGCGTAAGGGGGATAATCAGGGGATCCAGCGCTGTGTGGTGGTGCGCAGTAATGCGGCACAAAAAATCAAGGAGATGACCAGGGTTTTAGCCGCAGTGGATTCGACGGTGCTGGTGACCGGAGAAAGTGGGGTAGGGAAAGAATGTGTTGTGGATATGCTGCATCGTGAAAGTACCCGCAGCGGAGCCCCGCTGATAAAAGTCAATTGTGCCGCTTTGCCTGAAAACCTTATCGAATCAGAGCTTTTTGGTTACACGAAAGGAGCCTTTACTGGGGCTACAGAGAACAGAAAAGGCAAATTTGAGCTTGCCGACGGGGGAATTCTGTTTCTCGATGAAATTGCAGAAATGCCACTTACGGCGCAGTCCAAGTTGCTGCGAGTGCTGCAGGAGCGCGTGGTCCACCCTCTGGGGGGACGAAGCGGAGTTCTGGTGGATGTGCGGATTGTTGCGGCGACAAACCATGTCTTGGCAGATGAGGTAGCCGCCAAGCGTTTTCGCGAAGATCTGTTCTATCGCCTCAACGTCATTAATATAGAGGTTCCCCCCTTACGGGACCGCGTAGCTGATATTGAACCGCTGGCCAACGCATTTCTCCAGCGCTTTTCAGAAAAAATGCAGCGCCCGCTGCGCTATCTCTCCGATGAAGCCCTCCAGCTCTTGCTGCAGTATCACTGGCCAGGCAATGTGCGCCAACTGGAACACGCGATGGAGCGCGCTGTTGCTCTCAGCAGTGGTGGGTTGATCCTGGTGGATGATCTGCCTGAAGAGATACGGAGTATCAAGGGTAAAACGTTTCCGCAGCTCTGTGGCCAAAATCACCCCGAAAAAAGTTTAAAGGAGGCTGTTGAGCAATTTGAGGCAGAGTTTATCGCAGCTGCGTTAAAGCACCACCAGAACCGCAAGAGCCAGACAGCGCAGACGTTGGGGATATCGCGTAAAAGTTTGTGGCAGAAAATTCAAAAGCATGAATTGCAGTATGACAGCTGAGGGCGTTACTTAAAGGAAGCATTGGCTGTATTATTGGGGACAATAGGTAACAATTGCCTGGTGTCGCCACCTGAGTGAAGTTGATAAAAAGGGGATCCCCAGTATGGGATCCCCTTTTTATTCAGGTAGTTAGGCGAATGGTTGTGCCGGTGGCACGTGTCGTGCAATAGAGACGTGGCGATTGTGTATAAGCGCAGTAGCCGCCTGCGCATAGGGTCGGTTGAAGCTGGGCATCTAAAAGTTTGGCGGCAGGATGTCACTATACTATGGTTTGGTATGGCTGCTTAGGCGGCTGTATCGCGATGCGAAGGGAGAGAGGGAATGAATTTGTATTTGAGGGGATTGTCTGTTCTATTGTTGCTGTTGTTTTGGGGTGGCAGCCTTGTTGCTGCACCACTGGATGATTTTGTTGCGGCCTTGAAGGATGGCACCCCGGATGTGGACGTGATCACTGGATTTGAGTATAAACATCGCGATGACGCCACAAGTCCTGGACAGCAGTTCAGTGTCAGAACGCGGGTGGGATATCGCACCGCCAGCTTTTACAATACTGCAGCTTATGTCCAACTGCATAATGTCAGCAACGTCATGGAGCAGTATCGTTTCATGAGCAATGGCAAAACGTACGGCAATCAGGGGCGAGATATAATCGCCGATCCCGATGGCAGCCGCTTCCAACAGGCCTATCTTGATTTCACGGGGCTCCCGGATACCTTGGTTCGACTCGGACGGCAGGATATTGTTCTGGATGATGCTCGTCTGCTGGGTGATATCGATTGGCGCCTGAATGGGCAGTCCTTTGATGCAGTGTCCCTTACCAATTCATCGATTCAGAATGTAAAACTTTATGCTGCATATGTGCAGAAGGTTAATACCATTAATCTCGATTCACTGGATTTAGACGGGTTCTATCTGTTCAATGCGGCCTATTCCGGGCTTAAAAACCACACGATCTCTTTGTACACCTACCTGCTGGATACCGAAAGTACGGCGGACAGCGCCCGCGACAGCGCAACCTACGGTTTCCGGTTCTCTGGCAACACCGCCCCATTCAATTATTACCTGGATTACAGCCATCAAAGTGATTTTGCCGACGGAAAAGACCACTCCGCCGATATGCTCAATCTCTATGTCGCGGGCAAGATAAACGACATGTTTACCCTCGGCGCTGGATATTCCTATATTTCAGGCCAGGACGGGTCTGATCGTCCTTTCGACACCCTTTTCAGCACCGCGCATAAATTCAACGGTTTTGCCGATCAGTTTCTGGGAACCAATGGCGGCAAGCTGCGCGATGGTCTGCATGACTACTATGTGCAGGCGATTACGCAGGCGTTTGGAGCAAAACTTGTTCTCGCATACCACTACTTTGATACGACAGAGAACGACTTCTTTGATGGCACCTATGGCGATGAATTTAATGCCTTGCTGATCAAACCTTTGGCGGATAACCTTAATTTCATCGTCAAGTATGCCAACTTCATGCAGGATGATTCCAGTTCCAACGGCTACCTCAACCCCACACGCGATACCGAAATTCTTTCTGTGCGGCTGCGGTTTAAGTATTGATTTCCCTGAAATTCTGGAATTATTCAAGCTGAACTGGCTCACAGCAGCAAACTCAATTAAGGAGTGCAGCTGTGTATGTGGCAGTTAACGGCTGGAGAGGAGAAGAGCAGTGAAGAAAATTTGTGCAGCAATACTGGCTGTCGGCGCTGTGGTTCTGTTGGTTGCGTGTAGCAGTGCGGTAACGGGAGGTAAAAAAGACGGTGCGCAGTCAGGCCCAACTTCAGAAAGTGCCGGGCCGATTTTGGCGCAACATCCACCTATGTCGGCGCAGGAAAAACTGCGCCCATGTGTAGAGTGCCATAAGGAGGTCACCCCTGAAATTTATACCCAGTGGTACAACTCGCGCCACGGAATCGATATCGTTAAATGTTATCAATGTCATGGCACCTATGAACAGATGTACAAAGTTCCACCTGTGAGCCAATGCGCCATCTGCCACGCGGGTGAAACAATGAACAATCCATCCGCGCAGCCGTGCTGGGACTGTCATTTGGAGCATACATTTAAGGGCCATTAGAGGGAGGGCGAAATGAGTTTAACCAGACGGGATTTTATTAAACGCTCAGCGGCGATGACTGCGGCTTCATATGTTGGAATTAATCTGCCGTTCACGCACCAGAACGCGGCGCAAGCTGCGGATGCAGACACATGGGTACGAGGAACCTGCAGACTGTGCGGAGTTGGCTGTCGCCTTGAGATGGGGGTGAGAAATGGTCGCCCCGTAGCGCTGCGTGGGGTACCGAAGGCACGCACCAACTATGGCTATCTGTGTATGAAGGGGATGTTATTCTACAAAATCATGCAGCATCCGGAGCGCTTGAAAGTACCTTTGTACCGTGCGCGCAAAGATCAGCCCTTCAGGGAGATCAGCTGGGATGAGGCTCTGGATATCGCGGCGAAGGAATTTGCCGATGCCGTGCGCAAGTACGGCAATGATTCCACCGCCTACTACGGCTCCGGGCAGTGTCTGACCGAGGAGACCTACCTGTTCCAGAAGGTTATGCGCGGCGGGCTGAAAACCAACAATGTCGAGGGTAATCCACGCCTGTGCATGGCCAGTGCTGTGGGGGGGTATCTTACCTCGTTTGGCGCCGATGAGCCTATCGGCGGCTACGCCAACGTAGAACGCAGCTATTGCATGTTTATAATCGGCAGCAACATGGCTGAAGCGCATCCGGTTTTTTTCCGGCGCGTAATGCGGCAAAAACTCGACAATCCGGACAAGGTGAAAATCATCAATGCCGATCCGCGTATATCCCCAACCTCGCGTATTGCGGATATGCATATGCAGTTTCGCCCCGGTACCGACCTGGCTCTGATGAACGCAATGGCCTATGTCATAATCGATGAAGAACTATACGACCAAAAGTTTATCGATGATTACGCCGTGTTCCGTGTCGGCAAGGATGCCAAGCAGGTTGATTTAGCGTCCTTCAAGGCTGATCTCGAAGAGTATTCCCCGGAAAAAGCGGCCAAGATTTGTGGTGGCAATATCACCGCCGATGATATCCGCACCGCCGCGCGCTGGTTCGCCACCTCCCAAGGTACCTTGAGTATGTGGTGCATGGGGATCAACCAGCGCAAACAGGGGGTGTGGGCCAATAATCTGATCCATAATCTCCACATCCTTACTGGTCAGCTGTGCAAACCGGGGGCAGATAGTCTCTCACTGACCGGCCAGCCCAATGCCTGTGGTGGCGTGCGCGAAGGGGGGGGCTTGTGCCATATCCTTCCGGGGCACCGCGTGGTGGCGAACGAAAAACAGCGCAATCAGGTGGAAGATGCCTGGGGCATTCCTCACGGACGCATCCCACCGAAACCCGGGTATCACACCATGGCCATGTTCGAGGCGGTGAATGAGAAGAAGATTCGCGCTATCTGGATCAACTGCACCAGTCCGGCACAGAGTCTTCCCAATGTGACTCCGTACCGTAAAGGGATGCAGTCCGATGATGTGTTTATTGTATGCTCGGATATTTTCCCAACCAAGACCACGGAGTGCGCTAATCTGATTCTCCCCACGGCGTTTCACTTCGAAAAGACCGGCGTGTATGGCTGTACCGAGCGGCGCTCGCAGATCACCCCCAAGGCGGTTGACGCACCTGGTGAAGCGATGCCTGAGGTCTGGATGGTGCGCGAGTGGGCCTTACGTCTTGCGAAAGAACTTAATGATCCGGTGATCAAACAGTGTGTGGCGCCGTTTATGGATAAAGAGCCGGACTACGAGCTGCCCAAGGCCATCTGGGACGAATATACGCAGAAGTTGACCAAAGGGCGCGACAACGATCTGCGTGGGGCGACCTATGAAGTCCTGGAGTCTATGGATGATGGGGTGCAGTGGCCTGCTCCAACCAAGGAATTTGCCTTGACGGGTGGTACGGTCATGAAATTTGTACGCGGTAGCGACCCTATGGCGGAAACAGAGGCTAAGGACGACAAGCCATACCAGTTCTATGGCCCGGCCCATCCCGACAGAAAATTATGGATATGGAGTCGCCCTTACGTGGGCGCCGGGGAAGAACCGGATGCCGACTACCCCCTCTATCTATCCACCGGGCGGATTATCGACCACTGGCATACAACCTCTATGACCGGGCGTATCCCCGAATTGATGCGCGCAAATCCGTACTCATATGTCGAGATCAATCCCAAAGATGCTGCCCGCATGGGGGTTCGTCCCAACGACATGGTTGAGATTGAAACGCGCCGAGGCAAGGTAGAGATGCCGGCCAAGGTTGTGGAGGGTCCCATGGAGGGGATGCTGTTTGCCTACTGGCATGACATGGACGAAGACCGGATGATCAATAAGGTGGTTAACGACGCGTATGATCCTGGGTCGAAAGAGCCCGAGTTCAAGATTTGCGCCTGTCGAGCCCGGAGAATTTCCGGTCCGAAAGCCTTGAAGCCATATATTACCAGACTGAATGAGTAATTAATCTACGCAACCAGAACTGAAGGCAGGGACAACAGCTTGTCCCTGCCTTTAACAACAGGAGACGATTCATGCCTATAGGTGGATTTATCATAAATACATTGGCGCAGGATTGTGATGTAGTCGTTACCGCTCTTGAGCAGATGGCTGGAGTTGAGATCCACGCGACCGACTCCAACGGCAATATCATTGCGGTGATTGAGGCTCAGACATCTGACAGCATGGAAGAGAGCGTTAAGGAGATAGAGGGACTTGAACAAGTGCTCAGTGTCGGCGCCGCATACCTGCATATCGAGGATGAAGTGGATAAAATCGAACGCGGTGAACTGCTTCCGTCAAACCCACTTAAAAAAAACAAGAAAAATAAAGTTGAATGGGCGTGAGTTTCTCACCCGGACGGCGGACATTTTTGCGCAGCACCCTGTTGGGGCTGCTGCTGGCGCCCACAGCTGCATCCGCCCGGCGGCGTTATGCCTATCCGGTAGCAACCAATGTTCTGCGTCCGCCCGGCGCCGTGACTGAAGAACACTTCGCCGCGACCTGCATTCGTTGCGGGCGCTGTGTAGAGGTGTGCCCGTATCTTAGTATCAAGCCGCTGGATATCCGCAGTGGTGTCAACGCCGGCACCCCGATCGTAGAGATTGAAGCTGTCCCCTGTTACCTGTGTATGAAGTGTGTAGACGTCTGCCCCACGGGGGCGCTGCGCCGTATACCACAGGAACAGACCAGAATGGGGGTAGCAGTGGTAGATCGCTATACCTGTGTCTCCTGGAAGGACAAGATCCTGTGCCGTACCTGTTATAGTGTGTGCCCATTTATGGATAAAGCGATTCGGCTCGAAGAATTCAAACCGATTATCGATGAGCGCCACTGCACCGGCTGTGGCATATGCACCCACGCCTGCCCAGTACCACGCCAGCAGGGGGGGAAGGCGGTTAATGTCGAGCCGATCTATGCACGGGAATTTACCCTGCCCGAGGAAGCGGAGCAAATTGGGGGCGCAGTATGAAGGTTTTGCGTCAACACAGTTGGAGCTTCTGGCGTCTGGCGGTTCAAAGCGCCTCTTTTGCGCTGCTGGTATCGATTCCGCTCCTGAATTTTTATCTGAATTTTCACTTTATTCAGGGCTGGTATCAGTCTCTCAGCATTGGAGATCTGTGGTTCGTCTCACCCCTTGAAGGGCTGGAGCGCATTTTGGTCACGCGCTCCATTTACGGGCCGTTGCTGGTGGGGATGCTGATTCCGGTTATCCTGGCGCTGCTGTGTGGGCGGATCTTCTGCGGCTGGATCTGCCCCATCCACTATCTGTCAGATTTAACGGGGCGGGCAACAGGGGCGATAATGCGCACCAAGCACCCCAAAGATCGCTGGCTGCTGCCGCGGCAGATCCTCTGGGTTGCCCTGATTGGGGAATTGCTCCTGAGTCTGGTTGTCGGCGCGCCAATTTTTGTGTTTATGTCGCCGCCGGGGTTGGTTGGGCGCGAGTTAATGCGGCTGGTGTTTTTTCATGCCCTGGCCCTTGAAGTCCTTATCATTGTTGGGGTGTTGGGGATGAATCTGATCACCCGGCGTTTTTACTGTCGCTATCTGTGTCCGTTGGGGGGATTGCTCGCACTTCTCGGGCACAGGCGCAAACTGCGCGTGGTTGTTAATCCAGACAGCTGTGTCCACTGCAGCAAATGTGACGACAGCTGCCCGCTGGGGCTTAACCCACAGCAAGGGGAGGGGGAATACAGCCAGTGCTGGAATTGCGGCACCTGTATCGACGTCTGCCCACAGGAGAGCCTGAACTTCCGATGGCAGGGCGGAGCGCAGAATGGACCAAATTGAATTCAAAGCGGATATGCCCATTATGGCAGAGGCAGATATTTGTAGCTACACGGTTGGCGGGCGGGTCTGGATTGCCAGTGGTGGGCGGGCTTTTCTCGGCCGGGGCAGGGTGCAACTGCTGGAACTGGTGGAGCAAACCGGCTCGGTGCGTCAGGCCGCGCGCAGCTTAGGGATGTCGTACCGTAACGCGCTGCGTCTTATTCATAACATCAATGCACGCGCAGCCGCTCCGCTGGTAACCTTGAACCAGGGGGGGCGTGGCGGTGGCGGTGCAGCGCTGACCGCATATGGACATCATGCCGTAGCGCAGTATTATTGCATTGAGGAACAGTTCAACCTCTTTTTAGCAGAACATACCGCAGGGTTGGTGCTGTAATCCTGCCGCGTTCAAAATAACAGCGTATATTTTACCCCGTCACTTAGAGCGGAGTATATCCAGCGTTGTTCCCTCGAGGGTATAACGCTGCGACAGTGTGCTGACGCGGATACATTGTGTTCATGGGAGTTTTACTCCTAAGGTTTCAAGTCTCTAACTTTTGCCCTCCGGGCATTGCTGCCAATCAGTGAGAGCGTCCAGAAAAAAGAAAGCAGACCCGATGAAAAAAGTGGCTCTAAAACATGCAGTGGGGGAAGTGCTCGGTCACGATATTACCGAAGTGAACCTGCAACAGGGACGCAAGGGGGTGGCCTTCAAACGGGGACATGTGATCGTCCGGCAAGACCTCGAAATTCTGCAGCAACTGGGCAAGGGGCACATATATGTGTGGGAAGGAACGGAAGAGGAAGTGCATGAAGACGATGCCGCGCGGATGCTCGCCCCTCTGCTCGCCGGAGAGCATGTGCGCTACGACGCACAGCCGTGCGAAGGCAAGATAAGTTTTTATGCTGGCGTCGCTGGGGTTTTTAAGGTTGATACAGAACGCCTGCAGCGGATAAACGCCCTCGCCATCCCTTCAGTCCCGACTATCCATAACAATTTTCCGGTTGTATGTGCCAAGCAGGTAGCCGCGTTCAGAATCATCCCCTTGAGTTGTGCCCCTGCCGTGCTTGACCAAGTCAAGGCAGAGCTGGAGACGCCGTTGTTCACGGTAAAGCCGTACCAGTTGCGCCGCGCCGCGATTCTGGTAACGGGCAGTGAAGTATTCAGTGGCACGATTCAGGATGACTTTACCCCGCGCCTGCGCGCCAAGTTACAGCGCCTCGGAGTCGAAGTGGTCAGCGCCGAGGTTGTGCCGGATAATCAACAGACCATCTGCACCGCACTGCAGCAGACCATTGCCGCTGCGCAGCTGGTTCTGGTTACGGGTGGGACCTCCGTCGATCCTGACGATTTGACGGTGCAGGCTATGCAAGAAGCCGGAGTTGAATTTCCGTTCCGGGGGAACCCGCTCCAGCCGGGCAACAATATGACTATCGGTTATGCCGGTGCTACCACCGTGTGTGCGGTGCCGGCTGCTGCGTTGTTTTTTGCCGCCACCGCGCTGGATATTTTTTTGCCGCGCCTGGTGGCCGCAGATCCCATAACCCCGCAGGAGATAGCGTGCAGCGGGCATGGGGGGCTGTGCCATTTCTGCCCGCAGTGCGTGTACCCGATCTGCCCGTTTGGCAAAGGGATATAAACATATGCTTGAGGTGGGGATACAAAAACAGCTGGGGACCACCACGATAGAGTTGGAGTTCAGCAGTCCAGCAATGAAAACCGTGGTGTTCGGACCGTCGGGGTGTGGCAAGACCACCCTGCTTAAAATGCTTGCCGGTCTCACTGTGCCGGACGCCGGGTTTCTGCGCTGCAACGGCACAACCATTGTAGCGTTAGATGATAACGTGGTGGTGCCGGCGCATCGGCGCGGGTTCGGCTATTTACCCCAGAAGAGCTGTCTGTTTCCCCATATGGATGTGGCCCAGAACATTGCCTACCCTCTGCGCCGCCGGGGGCGCGAAGTTGTTTCAGCCGCACTTGAGACGTGGGGAGAGCGCCTGGGGATCGCCCATCTTCTGCAGCGTTACCCCGCCCAGCTTTCGGGAGGGCAGCAGCAACGGGTCGCCCTGGCCCGGGTGTTTGCGGCGAACCCGAGACTGTTATTACTGGATGAACCGTTCAGTGCCCTCGACAACGCGGTGCGTGAAGAGTTGCGTGATCTGCTTATCGCTCTGGTCGATGAGCTGCGGATACCGACTCTGCTGGTTACCCACGATCGGGAGGAAGCCTACGTATTCGGGGAGCACATGGTGGTTATGCATGCCGGCCGGATCGTAGAAACAGGTCCGCTGCAGCAGATTTTTCATACCCCGACATATATTGAATCCGCGCGGATGCTCGGGTTCGACAATCTGTGGGAGATTGATGAGAAAGAAGGGGTCACGGCGATTCTGGCAAACGGCTGGTATCTGACGTGCGCCACCAGGCTGCCTGCGGAGGTTACCCATGTCTGTATCCGCCCCGAAGATGTGATGATCTTACGCCCCGACAGGCCGGTTCGCGATGCCCTGCGCAACAACGTCCTGGCGGTGACCCTTACGGAGGTTTACCCCCGTGGGCGCCATTACAAACTGCTGGTTACCACCTCCTCTGCCCAGACGCTGAGTGTAAATATTCCTGAACATGCCTTTAAGGTGATGGCGTTGCGCCGGGGTCAGCAGGTGGATATCTCGTTGAAAACCCAATCCCTGGTTCCATGCAGACCCGCAATGGGGCTGGCCCCAGGGTATGTCAAGGTGGAGGAGTGATGAAAAAGTTATTGCTTTGCCTGGTACTGCTCATCCCCGGAGTAGCCTCTGGCGCCGATATCTACTGGTATGTGGCCGCCGGCATGCTGCGTCCCGCAACCGAGATTGCTCAACGCTACAACTCCACCCAGGACAAACATAAGGTTATTTTGATCACGGGTGGCTCCGGCCAGTTGATCAGTAAAATGCGCGCCTCAAACCAGGCGGACCTGTATCTGCCGGCGAGTCGTAGATTTCTGCAGCTGGCGCAGCGCTATGATCTGGTGCAGGACAGTCAGCCGCTATTGCGCCTGTGGCCCGTGTTTGCCCTTAGCCCCAGGGGTAAGAAGAATATTGCAGATATTAATGATTTGAGCGCTGACGGCGTGCGTCTGGCAATAGGGAACCCTGAAACCATGGCCATAGGGGAGGCCTATCAGCAGATCGAACCAAAACTGCCGCCTGCTCTGGCCGCAGGTTTGCGCCGGAATGCCCTTATAAATCCAATCAATATCCAACAGACGGTGAGTTACCTCCATCAGGGGACAGTGGACGCTGGCCTGTTGTTTGACAGTGTCGCAAGGGCCCATGATCTGCGCTATGTGGAAATCCCCACAGCATGGAATTTTGCGGTGCAAGCGTATCTGGTTGAGCTCAAATGCAGCAGAGAGCCCATAGTTACGGCGGAATTTATCGCTTTTATCCGCGCGCATCTGGATATTTTCAGCGCGCATGGGTTTGACGTGGTGCAATGAAAAAAGCCTCTGCCACTATAGGGATTCTGCTCAGCGGTTTTGTGCTGGTGCTGCTTGCGGCCAGCTTTACCGACTTGGAGCTTCAGACCCTGATCAGGTTGGGGCACAACGCCCGTTTTGTCCAGGCGCTGCTCTTCAGCCTCCTCACCTCCTGTGGTGCGACTCTGTGTGCTTTCATTCTCGGGGTTCCCGCGGCATTCTGGCTGAGCAGAAGCAGGCATGGGCTTGCGCGAGTGGGAGGGATATTGCTTGAGGTCCCCCTGGTTGTGCCCCCGCTGCTCATAGGGGTGCTGCTGCTCAAAGTGTCCGGCTCGGCGCCGGCGCAGCAGCTTTTTAACCTGGTGTTTACCTTTAAGGGGGCGCTTGTGGCCCAGTTTATCGTGGCGGTTCCGTTGCTGATAAAGTCCGCTGAGAGTGCTTTCAGCCTTGTTCCGCAGCGCTATGAGCAGTTGGCCACGACTATGGGTTCTTCCCCCCTCAGGGCGTTTGTGGACACCACCTGGCCCCTGGCCTGGCCGGGGATAATGAGTGGAGTTCTTATGGCCTGGATGCGCACGTTGGGCGAGTTTGGCGCGACACTCATGGTTGGCGGCGGGATCCCGGGAAAGACAGAAAACATCCCCATATTTATATATCTGAGCATTTCGGAAGGGGATTTCGCCGCCGGAATGGGGGCCTGCGCCCTGTTGTTGTTGACGGTTGTGGCGCTGCTTTTGCTGCTGCGCTGGCGTGCACCGCGCCGGGTTGCGGCGCCAGAACAGCAGGATGATTAAATTCATAAGGGGCGATACTTATGCACGATTTCCATGAGGCTCTTGAGTGTGTTCTGCAGGCGACGGTACCGCTGCCGACGCACACCGTCGCGATAGCTGATGCTTATGGGCGCATCTTAGGGGCGGATCTTTTTACCTCCCGCCCCTTCCCTGATACCCCCCGCAGCGCCGTCGATGGCTATGCGCTGGGGCAACTGGGCAGGCAGAGCTACAGCGTCAGAGAATCCCTGGCGGCGGGGGCATTGCCACGCTTTAAGCTTAACCCAGATGAAGCAAGCGCAGTGATGACTGGCGCCACGGTGCCGCAGCCCTGTGAAGCAGTGGTGCGGGTTGAGGATACCGAAGTTCAGACAGAGCAGGTGCTGATCAAAGGGGCGGTCAGCCGTGGGAGCAATATCAACACCATTGGTGATGAAGCGCAGACCGGGACGTTGATTATGGAACGCGGTCGCCCGGTAACAGAGGTAGCTTTCAGCGTGCTGTGTTATGCAGGCCTGAAACAGATTACCGTGCACCGAAAACCGAAAATCGGCCTGCTCATCACCGGCTCCGAACTCCTCCAGCCCGGGGCGGAGCATCAGCTGGGCAAAACCTACAACAGCAACTGTTATCTGCTGCAGAGTATCTTGGCCCGCCTCGGGATGGAGTGCGAAGTGTGTGGCCCGGTTGAGGATGATCTGGACACCCTGCAGGAGGCTCTGGCACACCTCGGTACCCACAACGATGTGGTGGTGAGCTCCGGGGGTGTTTCCATGGGCAAATATGACCATGTGCGCCCGCTGCTGCAACGCGAAGGATTTTCCTGTCTGGTGGAGCGTACCAGAATCAAACCGGGGCGCCCTTTGATAGTTTCGCAGCGTGAGGAGACGCTGTTTTTCGGCATGCCGGGTTATCCGGCCGCCTTTCTGACCAATCTCTTTGCTTATCTGCTCCCGGTACTGAAAAAGATGGCCGGGTGGCAGACCTGTCGGCCGACGTGGCATCCCGTGCGCCTATTAGCTCCTGCACGCGGACGCAAGGGGCGCTGCGATTTTGTGCGGGTGAAACTGACGCAAGAAGCAGGACAGTTGTGCGCGCAGCCACTGCCCAGTCAGATGACATCGCATTATCTCAATATGGCCGCGTGTGATGCCCTGCTCCTGCTGGATTCTACCACCGACAACCTGCCCCAGGGCGCGTTGGGCAACGCATTGATTTTCAAACACGAACTCTGTTGAGAGGAAAAAACGCTATGCCTGAGGTGAACACACTGAAGTGCAGGCTTCCAGCCAGGGTCCCGGCGGTTGCCATCGTCGGGTGGTCCGGGAGCGGCAAGACCACGCTGATGGAAGCCCTGATAGCCCTGTTCAAGGGCAGGGGGCTGCGGGTTGCAGCGTTTAAGCACGATGCCCACGATTTCAGGATCGACAAGGAAGGCAAAGACAGCTACCGCTTCACTGCGGCCGGTGCCGACCGCACCGTGATCTGCGCAGCACACAAGCTTGCGCTCATTGAGCAACTGGCGCAGCCTCTGGAGCTCGAAACGCTGTTGGAGCGCTTCGATACAGAGATGGATCTAGTCCTGGTGGAGGGATTTAAGACCCAGCAGGTGCCTAAAATTGAGGTGTATCGCCCAAGCCTGAAGCACGAACTTATGTGTGTGCAACCGCAGCGTTTTCCGGGGGTGATGGCGCTGGCCAGTGACGCGCCACTGGAAGATTGTCCCCCACCAGAGGTGCCGATATTGCCTCTGAATGAGCCGGCGCGTATCGCAGAATTTATCCTGGCAGAGTTTCTTCCGATGCTGGCGCTGGCGCGGAATGGATCTCCACGCTCAATTCTGTCTGAGGAGGGAGCATGAAACTGGTTGATAACTACCGCCGAACAATTAATTATTTGCGCCTTTCAGTTACCGATCGCTGCAATCTGCGCTGCCGCTACTGTATGCCGGCGCAAGGGGTGCAGGCAACAGAGCATGCCCAGATTCTTACCTATGAAGATCTGTTGTTTTTGGCCCAGACCGCTGCCAACCTCGGGGTGGAGAAAATTCGGATCACCGGCGGCGAACCGCTGGTGCGCAAAGGTATTATCCCCTTCCTGGAACGTTTGTACGCCATAAAGGGGGTGGAGCATCTGGTTCTTACCACCAATGGCGTGTTGCTTGAAGAGTATGCCCAGAGCCTCAAAGATGTTGGAATCAAGTGCCTCAACGTCAGTATCGATTCTCTGGAACAGCAACGCTATGCCCAGATCACCCGTGGGGGCGATCTGACTTCGTGGTGGCGCGGCATTGAAGCTGCAGAGCGGGTAGGGCTGCGCCTTAAACTCAATGTTGTGGTTATGCGCGGCATCAACGCCACTGAAATCGGTGATTTTGCCACCCTGGCGCTGCAAAATCCATGGTCGGTGCGTTTCATTGAGTATATGCCCACCGCGCAAGGGCCCGATTCTTCTCTGCAGGGGGTTGCGACCGAGACCCTTTTTGAAACCCTGCGCCAAAGCTATCACCTCGAACCTCTTGCACGTCAGGCTCAGGCGGGCCCGGCGCGCGAATTTCAGCTTGCCGGCGGCAGGGGCACTGTCGGCTTCATTGCGGCAATTTCCTGCCCTTTTTGTCATAACTGCAATCGGATCAGGATCAGCGCCACCGGGAAGGGGCGCAGCTGCCTGTTTGCGCGCGCTGAAACGGATCTGAAACCAGCAATCAAACAACGTGATCGCGCCGCGTTGAGCGCCGCACTCGTCCAACTGGTGGCACAAAAACCGCAACAACACAATCTGGGTGAACAGCCGCAGCTCCAGACCGCGGTGGCCATGTCTGCGATAGGCGGCTGAACAACTGCGAAGGGGATAACATTTATGGATGTGCATGCATTGATACAGCAGTGGAAACAGGAACCGGATTTTGTAAAACATGTCGGTATGGTGCTGACCCACCATGGCTTGGTGCGGGGCACCACCCGGGTGGGGGGCGCACCGGTGCGGCACATACACGTCACCCCGGATAACGCCCGGATAGAAACCCTGCGGCGCGAATTTGAACGCCATCCCGGAATCTACCGGATCGCGGTTCAAGCCTCCGCAGGCTGCCTCTATCCCGGCGACGCTCTGCTGTATCTTGTAGTCGCTGGAGATATCCGCGAACATGTAAAGCCTGTGCTTGCCGAATTGCTGGATCGCATCAAAGCGGAAGCGGTGCAAAAAGAGGAGATACGTGCAGATGTATGTGAAGAAACATACGGAGATACATGCGCAGAGGCGTGCGAGGAGGTAAAGGGTGGCGAGTAATCATTTTGATCAGCAGGGGCGCGCAATGATGGTTGATGTGAGCGCCAAAGAGCCCAGCCTGCGCACCGCGGTAGCGCAGGCGCAGCTCAGGATGGAAGCGGAAACCCTCACCGCCCTGCTCGCAGGCACTACCCGTAAGGGTGATGTGCTGGCGGTGGCGCGCCTGGCAGGGATCAGCGCGAGCAAAAAGACTCCGGAACTTATACCACTGGCACACCCGCTGGCCTTGCACCATGTTGCAGTTGAGTTTGATCCCTGCCCGGACACTGCGGTGCTGAAGATTCAGGCGACGGTGCGGGCCTTAGAGCGCACTGGAGTTGAGATGGAAGCGATGGTTGCGGCATCTGTTGCGGCGCTGACAGTGTATGACATGTGCAAGGGGCAGGATCGGGGCATGGTGATTGAGCAGGTTCAGTTGGCCTATAAAGCAGGAGGACGCAGTGGGATCTTTGAGCGCAAAGGCGCACATCCGCGCAACACTTTTGATTCTTAGCGACAAAGGTGCCGCAGGGACGCGCGAGGATCGCAGTGGCCCCGCCCTCCGTACCTGGCTGGCGCAGCAGCAAGTGGAGGTTGATGCGTGTGAGATCCTCCCGGATGAAGAGGAGCTGATCATCGCATATCTGGCCCGCACGGCGGACGTTTCCCGTCCAGACCTCATCATCACCTGTGGGGGGACGGGAGTATCCCCGCGCGATCGAACCCCCGAGGCCACCTTAAAAGTGGTGGAACGGCAGGTGCCGGGGCTGGCAGAGGCGATGCGCCTGAGTAGTGCACAAAAATATCCGGCGGCGCTGTTGTCGCGCGCGGTTGTCGGGATTCGGGGCGAAACCCTTATTCTCAACCTCCCCGGAAGTCCGCGGGCCGCAGTGGAAAATCTGGCGGCGATCTGGGCGGCAATCCCCCACGCGGTGGCCAAAATCCAGGGAGACCCACGGGACTGTGTTCCCGATGGCACCCCCGACTGCTCCTCAATATAGGTGCGGTAGCGGGACTAAAAGAAAAAAGGAAGGCAGCCAATGTCAATATTTGTACCAGACAGTCAGTTGGAAGCTTTTTTACTCGAAGACGCCCCTTACGGTGACTTAACCTGTCAGGTGCTGGGGCTGGAACGCCAGCCCGGCAGCTTAAAGTTTCATATCCGCCACGTGGCGACGGTGTGTGGTACCGAGGAAGCTGCGCGTCTGGTACAGATGGCCGGGGCGCGGGTAGAGATGTTTATCCCCAGTGGGGAAGAGGCAGAGGCCGGCGCATGTCTGCTGGAGGCTAGCGGTGAAGTTTCTACCCTGCACCAATCCTGGCGCATGGCAGGGAATATTCTCGAATATCTCACCGGTATTGCCACCCGCACCCGGCGGATGTGTGATGTGATCCACAGGGTTAATCCAGGGGCGACGCTGGCGGCCACGCGCAAGATTTTCCCCGGCACCAAGCGCTTGGTTACCAAAGCGGTTCTGACTGGAGGGGGACAACTCCATCGCCTGGGACTTTCAGAAACGTTGCTGGTGTTCAAAAATCATCTCAACTTTTTGGCTGAAAAAGAGGACCTTGCCCCGATCCTGGCCACCTGGCGCCAGCATGCCAGGGAGAAAAAAATCACCATTGAGGTGGAAAATGCCGCCCAGGCCATGCACCTGGCCCATGCAGGGGTGGATGCCTTGCAGTTGGATAAAATGCCCGTAGAAGAGCTGGCGCAGCTGGTCCAGGCGGTACGCCAGATTGATACAGAGATAATCTTGATCGCCGCCGGGGGGATCAACGCTGACAATGTTGGCGCCTATGCCGGAACCGGGGTGGATATCCTGGTGCTGTCGTCGGTGTATTTCGGGCCACCGGCGGATATAGGGGCCAGCATTGAACCCCGCAATATTCAAGAGGATGAAAGTGGAAAAAGATGTTAGCCCGGCCCATAAGCGGGTGGAGTTGCGGCTTTTTTTGTCTGTGGCTGTTCTTTTTTCTGGCCCCACACTCTGGGATGGCGCAAGAGGAATATGATTCTTTTCAGGGCTATGTAAATATTCGCTACCGTTATGAGTTTCAGCATAATTTCAACATTAAGTACTACGGAAAGAATCCGTTAAAGGGTGAGGGTAGCGATGGCTTCTTGCTGCAACGGGTGCGTGCCGGTGGACGCTGGGCACTCGCGCCCAATGTACACGTGGCGGTGGGGACCCAGGACGCCAGCATGCACCAGCGCTTGGCTCCGCGGTACAGATCGACCTCATGGCGGGGTACGGCCATTTCTGGCCCGGAGATTTTGTCAAAAACGTTGCGGATAACAACGCGGCGGACTGGGTTTTTGCCCAGGTGGAGTGCACTTATGTGTTTTGATCTGAATGCACTATACTCCAGCTGTTCTACCCATTATAGGTACACATGCTGCGCAGGGAGAGTGGATGAACACAGCGTCTGATGCGATAACGGCGGTGCTGCTGGCCGGGGGGCGCAGCCGGCGGATGGGCTACGACAAGCGGGGTATGGTCATCGCCGGCACTGCGCTGCTGGAGCAGCTTATTGCCAGGTTGCGCACCTTGAGCCCGGAGCTGCTGGTGATCGCCAATGATCCAGATTACTTTGCCCCGCATGAAGTTCGGGTGTTGCGGGATATCTATCCGGGCAGCGCTCTTGGCGGACTCTACACCGGACTATACTACGCCAGCAGCGCAAGGGTTTTTGTGACCGCATGTGATATGGCGTTTTTCAACCTGGAAGTGGCCCGGACAGTGATCCGGAAATCCAGCGGATACGATGTCGGGGTGGTAAAAAACGGGACCGGATACGAGCCGCTGTTTGCGTGTTATAGTAAAAAATGTCTTGGCTCTATGCAGCAGCAACTGGAGCAGGGAGACTACCGGATCCACACCTTGCTGCACCAACTGCAGGGCTATTTACGCGTAAGAGAGATAAAGATGGAAGAGCTGACCCATATCGCCGGGGCAGATTCAGCGTTTATCAATATCAACCGTCCTGAAGATCTGGCGCATATGCAGCGCCAGCTCGAGACAGGACTGACTCGGGAGAGGTGACCATGTTTGGACTTGGAGCACAGGAATTACTTATTATTTTTGGGATCGTCATTGTCTTGTTCGGAGCCAAGCGCCTGCCGCAGTTGGGCTCTGGAGTGGGAAAAGGGATAAGGAATTTCAAAAAAGGGCTCAGCAGTGATGACGACGAGACCACCGCGCTGGAAGAGCCGGACGCCAAGGATAAAACTGAATAAAGCAGTGCTCTTGCAGTGTTTTGCGCTGCGGACTTTGCTCTGTGGGCCCTGCACCACGGCTCCTGGGTTGGCCCTGGCTGGATTAGTCCTTGTTTACAGGAGGTGATCGATGTTCGGAATTGGAATGCCGGAATTGTTGTTGATTATGGCGCTGGCGCTCATATTCATCGGGCCAAAAAAAATGCCAGACATCGCCCGCGCCCTCGGGAAGGGGATGCGCGAGTTTCGCAGCGCCGCGGATGACCTGAAACGCAGCATCGATATCGACGCGCAGGTTATCTCCCCGGAGCAGCAGGGCAAGGTGCATGCGCGCCAGGACAGCGCTGCGAGCAAAGATATCAAAGAGGTTGATGCAGCAGGGGCGGAAGAGGCACAGACAGAGCCAATGCCTGATGCAGCTCAGGCAGAATCGGTAGATGACCGATCACCAGTCAGTGCTGCGGATAGAGATGTTACGCCCGAGGCGCAGACTGGTTCTGGTGCGCAAAAAAAGCCTGCTGCCAGGAAAAAAGATGAGCCAGGGGACAAATCGGCGGAGGTTGACGATGGCGGTGAGTGAGCAGGGGTTTTTCTCCCACTTGGAGGAGCTGCGCCGCCGCCTGATAATCTCCATGCTTGCGTGGGTGGCCGGATTTGGCGTGTGCTACAGTTTTGCGCAGAAACTGTTTGAGCTTATCTCCCGGCCGGTGCGTGCTTCTCTGCCGGAGGGGAGCTCACTGGTGTTTATCCATGCTACTGAGCCCTTTTTTACCTACCTTAAAATCAGCGCGGTGGCTGGTTTCCTGCTGGCTCTGCCGGTGGTTCTGTGGCAGATATGGGCCTTTGTCGCGCCCGCGCTCTATCCGGGGGAAAAACATCTGGCCATCCCCTTTGTGCTCTCCGGGTGCGCCTGCTTCGGACTCGGTGCCTACTTCGGGTTTACCTATGTGTTCCCGGTGATCTTCACGTTTCTTATCAACCTCGGGCTCGGCTCCGGTGGCACTGAAGCGATGCTCTCCATGGCGGGGTATCTGAGCATGTCCATCCGCCTGCTGTTTGCCTTCGGCCTGGTGTTTGAGCTGCCTATTGTGATCTTTTTTCTCGCGCGCCTTGGGGTGGTGGATCACATCTGGCTGGGAAAAAACCGGCGCTACGCGTTTATCCTTGCCTTTGTGGTTGGGGCAACCCTCACTCCGCCGGATGTTTTCTCCCAGGTCTCCATCGCCCTCCCGTTTATCCTCCTGTACGAGGTTGGGGTCTGGGTAGCGCGGTTTTTCGGTAAAAAACGCCATGTTGATACCGTTGCCCTCACCAAGAGTGAAGATGCCGGTAGCGATAAAGCTGCGGATGCGGATAAGGGCTCAGATTGATCTCTGCCGTGGTTATGCTTGCCTCTGTTCTTCGGGCCTACCACTGCTTCCATCCAATCCAGAGCTGAGAAGTCTTGCCGTAAAACTTGCCTTGGGTAAAGCAATCTGTTATATTTTGCGGTTCATTTCTGTAGCTCTCTTTTCAATCAGTGTTACCCCTGCCCCTGTAATTCACTGCATGATTAGCACCAGACTCCAGATAGCACCCATCCATCTTCACACCTGACCCCTGCGAAAAAACGCATTGGAACCTGAGTTCGTGCCGATTTTTAACGATACGGCGGCAGGTTGATCCGCCCACCGATGAAAGAGCTCTGCGCGTATGGCGAAAAGCGTATGGGGCGGATGGGCGGAGAGAATTGCCTTTTAACAGAAAGTTTGAAACAGCATGACATTTATTGACGCTATGAAAAGCACGCGCTTAACCGCAAAAAATGAAACATTATCTGGACTAACCGTAGCCCTTGCCTTGGTTCCAGAAGCTATCGCCTTCTCCCTGATTGCCAATGTCAGCCCCTTGATCGGTCTCTACTCAGCGTTCATAATTGGTCTGATAACCTCACTTCTGGGCGGGCGTCCGGGAATGATCTCCGGCGCAACTGGCGCCATTGCTGTGGTTATCGTCAGCCTGGTTGCCAGACACGGAGTAGAGTATCTGTTTAGCGCCGTTGTCCTGATGGGACTCATCCAGATGCTGATCGGCTTTCTCCGCCTCGGAAAGTTTATCCGTTTAGTGCCTCATCCCGTTATGTTCGGCTTCGTCAATGGTTTGGCCATGGTGATTTTCCTGTCACAACTAGAGCAGTTCAAAGTCACTGGAGCAGACAATTCATCCTCCTGGTTAAGTGGAACACCACTCTGGATCATGTTGGGTTTTGTGCTGGCAACTATGGTGATTATCTACTTCCTCCCCAAGCTGACCAAAGCGGTGCCGGCATCCCTTGCGGCCATAGTGAGCGTTTCAGGAGTTATCATATTTTTTGACATCCCGACCCGAACCGTGGGCGATATCGCATCAATCTCCGGTGGTCTGCCGCAGTTTCATATCCCGTCGGTTCCCTTTAACCTTGAGACACTACAGATCATCTTTCCTTATGCCCTGATTATGGCGTTTGTTGGTTTGATCGAAAGCCTTTTAACCTTAACCGTGATTGACGAAATGACCGAAACTCGTGGGCGTGGCAATAAAGAATGTCTTGCCCAGGGGACGGCCAATCTGGTCACCGGGTTCTTCGGAGGCATGGGTGGCTGTGCCATGATCGGCCAGAGCATTATCAACGTCAGCTCTGGGGGGCGGAAGCGGTTATCCGGCATTGTTGCCGCGATCGCCCTGCTGCTTTTTATCCTTTTTGGTGCGCCATTGATCGAAAGGATCCCCATGGCGGCATTAACCGGGCTGATGTTCATGGTGGCGATTGGAACCTTTGAATGGGCGAGCTTGAGGATCCTCCGCAAAGTCCCAGCTGCGGATGTGTTTGTGATGGTGCTGGTCGCCCTGGTGACAGTCATTTTCCACAACCTTGCGGTCGCCGTCCTCATTGGGGTGATCATCTCGGCTCTGGTTTTCACGTGGGAAAACGCCACGAGGATTCGCGCCAGAAAGCATGTAGATGAGCATGGTGCAAAACACTATGAAATTTATGGCCCGCTGTTTTTCGGCTCTATCGCCGTATTTCAGGAAAAATTCGACATCCTGAACGATCCACAGGAAGTAGTGATTGATTTTAAGGAATCCCGCGTAGTTGATCACTCGGCGAGATCAAGTCCGTAAACTGCTGTAAATAAATTGGTAGGTAGCCATCGCTCCGGTTTGGTAAGTTGACGTTGTCA
>Ga0265295_1000630_pt1 | contig 69061 bp, 63 predicted proteins | sample Munlansysbiofilm_FD_192503 | JGI IMG/M metagenome (GOLD analysis project Ga0265295, IMG submission 192503) | Leachate microbial communities from a municipal landfill in Southern Ontario, Canada - Methane capture system biofilm | ecosystem: Engineered > Solid waste > Landfill > Unclassified ...
AGGTCCTTCTTACAGGTTAAAAGGCAAGATAGATATGATGGAGTCTAAAAAAACTAGCAATAATTGATTCTAATAATTGTACATTTTGAGATTCTAATAAATGTACAATTTGGGATTGACATTTACACTCACTTATAGTTTGGAATAATTAATTTACCAAATATATCTTTTACACTCCATTTAAACCTTTAATTATATGCTTTTATCTATTATATCAATGACTTATAAATATTTATACTTAAAAGACCTATGTTTGGAAATTAAGACCAGATGAATATTTTATATTCCAGTGTCCTTTTTGAGTGTACCCTATCGAGTACACTAATATATTGGATAAATGCATCGATTTAATACCATTTTTAGGTATAATTGAGTAGAAAGTGTACTCTTTTATACACCCACCCTAAAAGTACACCTCCTAGCAGGAAACGCTAATGCATCTTAGAATTATAAAATATATGAAATTGCATAAGCTATAATATTAAGACATTCTATTATAAGCTTTATTTTCAACGTTTAAAAGTTCCTAAACAAATAAAGTTCATAATTAAGCTTATGAACTTTATTATTTAAAACATGTAGTTGTAATGATTATGCTAAACTTCAAATACAAAACCATAAAAATTATTCCCTAATACAAACTTCTCAATTATCTTTAATTTATTAATTTTACCAAAATCTTCTAGTTCTTCTTGCGATATTCTCATTTCCGCTGGCGGACCTGATTGTGTTCCATTTTTATGAAATTCAATTACCATAAGTCTACCGGATTTTTTTAATATTCTCTTTATTTCATCCATCATTAGTTCTTTATTATCAATATGATGTAATACTGTAATCATTATTACTAAATCACATATATTATCCTCCATTGGCAATATATCTGAGTCTACTTTTTTTACCTTTAAATTCTTTAAGCCATTATCTACTATTTTAGTTTCAAGTATTTCAATCATACTATCTGATTTTTCAAGAGCATAGATATCACTAGTGCTAATCTGTGTAGCTGGAATTGAAAATACTCCTGTACCCGCGCCAATATCACATAATACCATACCATCTTTAAAACCCGCTCTTTTTAGAGTCTCTACCGGCCTAAGTTCTTCTAGTCTTTCTTTATTTTCAAATTTATTTATTTTGTCATGGCTCATACTCCTTATCCCTTCCCTCTTTATCATTTATATCCATTATACCCATATAATCTTTTAAGAATTTCTTTAAAGCTTTTTCTCTAAATCTCTACTTAACTTGGAAACCAATTTCTTGTATTATTAGCTATCTTAACCAATTGAAGCATAACCGGAACTTCAACTAAGACACCTACTACTGTAGCAAGTGCTGCACCCGAACCTAATCCAAACACTGATATTGCTACCGCTACTGCCAATTCAAAGAAATTTGATGCTCCTATCATTCCTGCTGGAGCCGCTACATTGTGTGGTAATTTCCAAGCCTTAGCCCATAAATAAGCAATAAAGAATATTAAGAATGTCTGAATGATTAATGGAATAGCAATTAAAACAATATTTAATGGATTATCAACGATTATTTGCCCTTGAAAAGAAAATATAATTATTAAAGTTAATAACAACCCAATTATAGTTACATTACTAAATTTTGGAATAAAGACCTTTTCAAAGTATTCCAAACCTTTATTTCTAGTTATTACTGTCCTTGAAATAATACCAGCTGTCAAAGGGATAACTACAAATAGAACAACTGAAAGAAATAATGTACTCCAAGGTACAGAGATATTACTTATTCCCAACAAAAATGCAACAATAGGAACAAATCCTACCAGAATAATAAGATCATTTGTTGCTACTTGAACTAGGGTATATGCAGGATTCCCCTTGGTTAGATGGCTCCATACAAATACCATAGCTGTACAGGGTGCTGCACCTAATAAAACTGCTCCTGCAAGATATTCTTTTGCAAGTTCAGAAGGTATTAAATTCTTAAATACTACTGTAAAAAAGAACAATGCTATTGCATACATACTAAATGGCTTAATTAACCAATTTGATACCCATGTGACTATGAGGCCTTTAGGATTTTCTCCCACCTTTTTGATGCTTTTAAAATCTACTTTTAGCATCATTGGATATATCATCAGCCATATTAGAATTGCTACCGGTACTGAAACATTTGCATATTCAAAATTACTCAAAAACTCTGGTATCCATGGAATATAGACTCCAATAAGAACTCCAATTGCCATGCATATTCCTACCCATAATGTAAGATATCTTTCAAAAAAACTAATACCAACTGGTAGTTTCTTTTTTTCCATAATTATTCTTCCTCCACTTTGTAATTTAAATAAAGTCACCTACTTTATCTCTTTTATGTTCTCACAGCTCATTCCTTTTTCTTTATATAAGGATAATTTTTTAAGATCTCCCTTGAATTTATTGTTTAAGCCCATTTTTTCTATTAGATATTTATACAACAAGTCATTATCCTCAATAAATTTTGGATTTATATGATAATATATCCATTGGGATTTTTTTTCAAAAACTACAATCTCTTCATTTCTAAGTCTTGTCAAATGTCTTGATATATTAGATTGAGTTGTATCCAAAATAGCTTCAATCTCACAAACACACAATTCTTCTCTTATCAGCAAATTTATGATTCTTAGTCTATTTTCATCTGCTAAAGATTTGAATAAGTTATCCATACTTTACACCCCTTAGTAAATTACTATATTCGATTATACTCATATAGTAATGCTAAATGTAATTTTTGTCAATACTTTCATCTCTTAAATATCTACCAAAAATTGTTTTTGATTTATATTATTAAAAACTTAATTTTTGAGTATAATATAGATATACATTAATTTATTATAGGTTGTTTTAAATATAATCACAAATAGGGGGATTGTAAAATGAAATCTAAAGTTGCATTTATATGTGTTCATAATTCATGTAGATCTCAAATGGCAGAAGCATTCGCTAACTATCTTGGGAGTGATGTTATAGAAAGTTATTCAGCCGGAACAGAAAAATATCACCAAGTAAAACCTTTAGCAGTGGAAGTTATGAAAGAAAAAGGAATATCTATGGATAATCATTTCCCAAAACTTTTAACAGACATCCCTGAAGAGGTAGACATATTGATAACTATGGGTTGCGGCGTTGTATGTCCTTTTCTTCCTTCTAAGCATGAAGAAGACTGGGGTATTACTGATCCATCAGGCGGAAGCATCGAAGACTTTAGAAATGCTAGAGATATAATCGAAGAAAAAGTAAAAGACCTTATTTACAGAATAGAAAATAATATGCTTTAGATAAATAAAAAAAGACATTTTAATGTCTTTTTTTTTATTTAATTTTCTATTTAGATATTGATTGATGCGTCATTTTTAAAGGTAGACAAAATTATTGAGGTTGAAGATGTTAAAACATCTGCACTTTTTCTTAAAGACTCCAATAAATTACCCAAACTTTCTGGACTGTCAGTTACAATTTTTAATACATATTCATGCTCTCCTGTAATTAAATGGCACTCCACTATATCTGGATTAGATTTTATAAATTTTCTAAAACTATTAAGTTCTGATTCACTATACCTTAAGGTTATAAAAGCTAAACAAGTTAAGGTTTTATTAAACTTTTCTGGATTTAGTATTACAGTATACTTCTCTATATATTTACCTTTTTCCAATTTCTTTATTCTCTCTGAAATAGCCGGTATCGAAAGATTTACTCTTGAACTAATGGTTGATAATGGCACCCTTGCATCTTTTGATAATTCTCTTAGAATATTTAAATCAATATTATCTAATTTCACAATTATTGCCCCCTTGCTTTACACTAAAACTAGTTAACTACAATTAAATTTTTATATAATAATTATACCTTATAAATATTTTATTGTCACATTAATATATTATGTATTAAGCCCATTTCCATTATATTATTATGCATTTAGATGATTAAATGCCTTTAAACTAAATGTTTTATGGCAATTCTCAAAACTATTGAAATTGTTTGAATATTAGATATAATAAAATTAATAATACTAGAAAGGGGTTTTTTATATGACTGAACAATTTAAGTTAGGTGTAGAATTTGCAAAAGAAATGGATTATATGGATAAACTAAAAAGCTATAAAAAAAGATTTTATTTGGGCGAGGGTGAATTATACATGGATGGTAATTCCTTAGGAGCATGTTCCATTGATGCAGAAGAAGCTCTCCTAAACATGTTAGAAGTTTGGAAAAAGGAAAAAATATTAATGTGGAATATCGAAGATGGCAAATATTTTAAATATCCTCAGTATATAGGAGGACTTTTTGCCGAAATGATAAATGCGGACAAGAATGAAATTACTGCTACAAATAGTGTAACCATAAATATTCACCAAGCTCTATCAACTTTTTACAAACCTACAAAAGAAAAATTTAAGATTTTAGTAGATAATTTGAATTTTCCAACTGATATACATGCGGTGAAAAGTCAGATAAAACTAAAAAATCTAGATCCTAATGATGCACTTAAAGTAGTAACTAGTAGGGATGGAAGAACTTTAGAAGAAGATGATATAATAGCAGCTTTAACTGATGATGTTGCTGTAGCTTTATTCCCTAGTTTACTGTATAGATCAGCACAACTTCTTGATATGGAAAGAATAACAAAAGCAGCACATGCAAAAGGTATTATTATAGGTTGGGATCTTTGCCACTCTATTGGTTCAGTGCCACATGATTTCAAAAAAATAGATCCTGATTTTGCAGTATGGTGTACTTATAAACATATCTCAGCAGGACCTGGCTCAAATGCGGTATTGTATATAAACAAAAAACATTTTGGCACACAACCTGGAATGGCAGGCTGGCATGGGAATAAAAAGCAAACTCTGTTCCAATTAGATCATGAACATGATCCTGAAACTGATGCAGATGCTTGGTTAACAGGCACACCAAATATGCTATCAATGGCTCCAATGGAAGGAATGCTAAAAATATTTAATGAAGCTGGCATAGAAAATATTAGAGAAAAGTCACTTCTACTAACAGATTACCTAATCTTTTTAATAGAAGAAAGACTTGCTAAATATGGCTTTGCTAATGGAACCCCTATTGAACATAATAGAAGAGGTGGTCATGTAGCTTTAGAGCATGATGAAGCTTATAGAATTTGTTTAGCCTTAAAAGAAAAAAATGTAGTGCCCGATTTTCGTGAGCCTAATGTAATTAGGCTTGCACCAGTTGCACTATATGTATCCTTTGAAGATGTTTTGAGATTAGTAGATATAATAGAAGAAATTGCCATCGAAAAAACCTACGAAAAATTTTCTAATGAACGTGCATTAGTAGTATAAAAAAATAGTGAATCTAGTTTGCTATTCTTTTAGAAGCTATTGGCATAATGATCAAATTTGAATTTTCAAGAATAAATACTGAAGAAAAAGTAGAAGACCTTATTTACAGAATAAAATTTAATATGATTTAGATAAATAAAAAAAGACATTTTAATGTCTTTTTTTTATTGGGTAGGACTAATAGATAAAAGACAATATAATTACTTTAAGTTAATTTAAGGTTTATATACTAAGATAGATTTATAATAAAGAATGTAAAGTAATCTATGAAAAATAGGAGGACAATAATATGAAACAGATACCCATTATGTTAGCGCTGGCACTTAGTATAAGCCTCTCTTCTTATGATACAAGTTCAACGACAAGTTCTAATAATACAAATGTTACTGAAGCAACATCAATTACAACGAATACAATACATTCCAATGTTTTAAGTGAAGTATTGACAGTGAAGTTAGAGGATAAGTTAGAAATAATAAATGATTTGGATTTAAGAAAGGGAAAATAATGGAATATAATAGATTAAACATTGCTAAACAAATTATTAATGACAGCATAACTGACCCATCAATGAGTGATGTAGAAAAATTCAATGCCATAGGTCAACAATTCTTACCAATCCAAGAGTTGATGGCATATTATCGATGTGCCCTTATGGAAATTGAAACAAAATTTAATGTTCTAAACGAGGAAATGTCTATTCTATTTGACCGCAGCCCAATTGAATCCATAAAGAGCAGAGAGAAATCCTTCGAAAGCATTTTTACGAAATTACAAAAAAAAGGCTTGCCTATGACAGAATCTTCCATAGTCAACAATATCAATGATATTGCAGGAATACGAGTTATTTGCTCCTTTCAGGAAGATGTATATAAGCTCACGGAAGCTTTACTTCAACAGGATGATGTAACCTTAATTATAAAAAAAGATTATATTAACAATCCGAAGAAAAATGGATATCGCAGCATGCATTTAATCATTGAAATACCTATTTTCTTAGCTAAAACGAAAAAGATGATGAGGGTTGAAATTCAGCTTAGAACCATGGCCATGGACTTTTGGGCCAGTCTTGAACATAAACTTAAATACAAGCAAGAGGTTGACGATTCAGCATATGTAATACAGGAATTAAAGGAATGTGCCGATATCATTGCACTAATAGATGGTCGTATGGAGAACCTAAGGCAACATTAACCATTCAACTCTACCGCTAAATAACCCTATATTCAGGTTTATTTATACTCGTAAGAATGCAAAAATAATGGGATTTTTATCTAGCTAGAAATCATCTTATCTTTGTAGAAAAATTACAATCAATAATTTATCAAAATAATTGGAAGGTGGTAGTAAATAATGTTAAGCAACAAAAAAATTAAAATGGAGGTAAGAAAGATGAAAATTTTAAAATTCAAAACATTAACCGCATTAATTCTATGTATGTCACTTGTAATGAGTATAGGAATATATTCAAATGCACAAGAAACTAGTACAGCGATTACAGTTACACTTGCAGGTACAGAGCTGACATTTGACGTTGACCCATATGTGAACGAATCAAGTAGAACTATGGTTGAGGTACGGGGAATAAGTGAAGCTCTTGGTGCTGATATCTCATGGGATCAAGAAAGTCAAACAGTGACAATTATTATGGATGATACTGTGTTAAAAATACTTATTGGTGAAGCTACTTATACTATAAATGATGAATCTAAAACAATGGACACAGAAGCTATAATCATAAATGGAAGAACTATGGTCCCTGTTCGTTTTGTATCTGAAGCATTAGGTATGAATGTAGGTTGGAATGCTTCTGAATCAAAGGTAACTATTACAAAAGCTGAGTCTGCAGACTTGACTTATCCTATTGTTGATACAAGTCAAGGTTATACTTATAGCGATAGCGAACTCATAGAAGCCCCTGACGAAGGCGAAGCTTTTTATGCCCAGGATGCACAATATACAGGTACCGTTGCTAGCTACACAGACAACGGGAACGCTACTATTACAGATAATGTTACTGATTTGATGTGGGCACAGGATCTATCTGAGGCTTCCATGTCATGGGAAGAAGCTATTGAATACTGTGAAAACCTTGAATTAGGTGGCTATGATGATTGGCGTTTGCCAACTGTAAAAGAACTTTGGTCTCTCCGTAACTATTCCCAAGGTTGGCCTTGGATTGATACTGACTTCTTCCACCTTGTCGGTGATGGGACAGATGCTAGGCAGCAACATTCATGGTCGAGTAATGCTTATTTAGTTGAAGACGAATATCAGAACGAGCAAGTAATCGGAAGTCCTTCATTTATTGTCAACGATTGGACAGGACATATCAAAGCTATGAGTGGTAACAGATTTGTGCGGGCCGTACGCGGTAATACAACATATGGCATTAACGACTTTGTTGATAATAATGATAGTACAATTACTGACAACGCTACTGGTCTAATGTGGTCTAAAGACGATAGTGGTGAAGGAATGGACTGGGAAGCTGCATTAGCTTATGCTGAAGGTTCTGAATATGCTGGTTACGATGATTGGCGTCTACCAAATATCAAGGAATTACAGAGTATTGCAGATTATTCTGGAGTCTTTCCTGCAATGGATACAAGCGTGTTTAATCTTACAGAACTTACGAATATAATGGGTCAAACAGATTATCCATTTTACTGGTCGAGTACGTCTAACCCAGTAGAAGGTGGTGACGGTGAAGTAGAAACTGGTACTGTTTATGCTTGGGCACTAGCTGCAGGCTATAACACAGATCCTGATGGTTACGACCTACATGGAGCAGGTTCAATTGTTTTCGTACCTAAATCAGAAGAGAATTTCTCAGAACTAGATCCTGAAATTCACCGTTATAACTATGTTCGATTAGTACGTGGTGGAGATGTAACAGAAACACCAGAAGGTGATTCAACAACTATTGATACTAGTAGAGTAGTTGTTTTTGAAGATGGTGACATAGGAATGGGTAATAATCCACAAGGTGGACAAGATGCATCAGGACAGCCAATGATAGATACAGCTGCTGCTGCTGAAAAGTTAGGCGTGACTGAAGAAGTACTCATTGAAGCAATAGGTGAGCCTGGTCAAGGCCAACCGGACTTTGCTGGAGCTGCTGCAATACTTGGTATTACTGAGGCAGATTTAATGGATGCTTTAGGAATATCTGCAGTTGAGTAAGTTTTGAATTAAATATATATTACTATGAATGACACTCAAAATGGAGAACTAATATTTAGTTCTCCATTTTTGTATACTATAATAGCAGTAAACAGTTGAGAATCAAGCGCATCAATAATGATAATATTCCTCTATTAAGATCTTTGCTGCTATATTCCTGTTTTTTCTAGTCTTTTTTTCCCAGAAAAAATGCCTCCTAGTTAGTCTTATTTTACTCTAACTTGAAGGCATTTTTTACACAAATTATTTCACAAAGTCTTTTTATTTGTTCTTTCTATTTCCATATTTTCTTGAATTGTTACTTTTTCTTTCAGTTCTTTTAGGTTTTGTTTTATCCTCTTGTGAATTATATGAACTAGATTTATTTGACTGAGGCCTTCTTCCACGTTCCTTTTTAGGTGCTGAAAATGTATCTTTTAGTGGAAAGTCGTGTTCTTCAACCACTGGAATATCTTTAGATATTAATTTTTCTATTCCTTTTATAAAAGGTTTCTCATCAAAGCAGCAGAATGAAATTGCCACTCCACCAAGTCCAGCTCTTCCCGTACGGCCTATTCTATGAACATAAGTCTCTGGTACTTCTGGAAGGTCGAAGTTTATTACATGAGATAGTTGATCTATATCTATACCACGAGCTGCTATATCTGTTGCAACTAGTATTCTTGTCTTTTTCTCTTTAAAGTTTTTAAGCGCTTTTTGTCTAGCATTTTGTGATTTATTTCCGTGGATTGCTTCTGCAGAAAATCCTTTTTTCTCTAATTCTGAAACTATTTTATTCGCACCATGCTTTGTTCTTGAAAACACCAACGCAGATTCAATTGATTCATCTTTAAGCAACTCAATTAGCAAATTCTTTTTATTTCCTTTATCAACATAATAAAGCGCTTGTTCTATTATATCAACAGTAGAAGCAACAGGTGTTACAGCTACTTTGATTGGATTTCTTAATATAGAAGCTGAAAGTTTTTCAATTTCTGATGGCATAGTTGCTGAAAAACACATCGTTTGTCTTTCTACTGGTATATATTTAATAATCCTTCTTACATCTTGAAGCATTCCCATATCAAGCATCATATCTGCTTCATCTAAAACAAAATGCTCTACATTTTTTAAGCTTACAAACTTTTGGCCTATTAAGTCAAGAAGTCTACCTGGTGTTGCTACTAATATATCTACACCTTTTATTAATTCTTTTGTTTGAGGATGTTGTGAAACTCCTCCATATATTACAAGAGTTTTAAGTGGTAGGTTGCTACCATATGCTTTGAAGCTATCTGAAATTTGAATAGCTAACTCTCTTGTTGGTGCTAGTATCAAAGCTTTAATTTGTCTTTTCCCATCTTGTCTTGTCTTGTTAAGCGACAGTGCTTGTAAGATTGGAGTTGCAAAAGCTGCTGTTTTCCCAGTACCTGTTTGTGCACATCCTAGTAAATCCAAGCCTTTAAGCAATGATGGTATGGACTGTTCTTGAATGGGTGTTGCCTCTGTATATCCTTCTTTTCTTAAAGCCTTTTTTATTGGCTCTATTAATTCTAAATCTTTAATTAACAATAAAATTTCTCCTTTTATGAGATGATTTGATATTTTTATTCTGAATACCCTAGATAAAGTTCTCATTTTTCCCTTATCTTTCTATTCTATCACAATATTAACTTGTAGATTTGTTTATTTAAATTAAATGTCATAAAGCTAATAATATTTAATTAAAAAGCTATTGAATATTATTGGACACAAACTAACTAGTCCCTTTCTCTAATTGTGGGATTCATACCCTTTAAGCCACATAAAAGAATCCCTTATTCATTATATATTAAATAAAGTATTAACTAGGATTCTAAATTTAAATACATGGTTCTATTTAAATCTTTAAATCCATTTTTTTTGTAGAAACTAATTGCATTGGTATTAAAAGAATAGACTTTCAGTTCGATTCTATTTATTCCTTGGTCTCTACCCCATTTAATAATAATGTTGAAAAGCATTGTTCCTATATTCTGATTCTGATAATCTCGTTTTACTGCTATGTTGTCTAATTGTAACCATTCTCTTTTCTTAATAACCGGAAAACTTGAAGATTTCAATATTAGACATTCTGCAAATCCTACGATTTTCGATTCGGTCTCTGCAACAAATAACGCTTTACTATCGTCATTAATAATCTCAGAAATATATTCTTTTGCTCTAGAATAATCGTTAGCCTCAATGAAAAGTTCTGGATGATTTAATCTGTGGAGTTCATCAATTTCTTTATAAATCAAACACAGTTCCTCATAATCATTTAGGATTGCCTTTCTTATTAATATATCCATCTAAATCCCCTATCTTTCTATAGAACAATCAACTTTTTCTAATAATCTTATCAAAAGCTTTTCCTTTTGCAAGTTCATCAATCAACTTATCTAAATACCTAATTTCTCGCATAATTGGTTCTTCAATTTCTTCCACTCGTATACCACAAACGACACCTTTAATTAAAACTCTTAAAGGGTTCATTCTTGGCGCTTCTTCAAAAAAGGTTTCATAATCAATCTGTTTTTCTAGCTGTGACTCTAATTCTCCCTGGCTATACCCTGTCAACCAACTTATAATCTGATCAACTTCTTTTTTTGTACGCCCTTTTCTCTCAGCCTTTGCAACTAAAAGTGGATATACCTTTGCAAAGCTCATTTTATAAATATTGTGTTTAGCCATGATTTAACCCCACTTATATTAATATAATTATTCTTAAATACTCTATCCCTTACGATATAGTCCGACATAACACATTAATTTGTATTTTACTCTATGGTTTCTGCCCAAGTAATAAAGTCAGATTTTCTATAATCTCTATTGTAACCTAAAAGGATCTTCTACTACATAGCCCTCAGAGAATTTAATGTACTTGCTATCACCATTTTCATATTCGCTAACCCAATACATATAATCTATAATATATTTGTCATCCCTAAATAAGTCAATAACAACTAGGCTAATATTTATAGGTTCCCTATTGTTTTGGGAAGCAACTTTATATGCCTCCTCAATAGTAATTCCTTTACTACCGTCTATTACGTATACCCCTTTTCTATAAATACACATAACATAATTGAGTTTATCAGTCTTTTTATCTTGTCCCCAAAATGCAAAATCCTTTCCAGACTTTGTACTATTCTCGATATTAATGGAATATCGGTTAGAAACATACCAATCATTTGCCTTTAAAAAATAAACCGTATCATCCATCAAATATTTAGCAGTATCATTATATGTATATAAAATAATCAAAATCAATAAAATTATTGAAAATGAAATTAGTATTTTCTTTTTCAATTGTGTTTCCTCCTAAAATCAAATCTTTCATTTGGTACATCTAATTCAATACCATTGATTACTACTGTATCATCATCTACCCATTGGATAATCGCTTCATTTTCTCGATAATTCCAATAAATATTTTTAGATTTTTCCCCAGAATTATTAAAATCTAATTCACCTCTTATTGCATATGAAGTAGTTGCTCCCCCATCTGAAACATAGGCTTTAACTGTATAAGTACCTTTAGGTGATTGTACCTCTGCTATCAACTCACCTTTTGGTAACCTGCTCATATCAAAAAAAGCCCAATATACCCCATAAGCTAAGAAAAATATTAAAACTATAAAAATAACTAAAAGCTTTTTCTTCAAGATATATTTCTCCTTTTAAAAAAGTAATTATTTAAAATCATGCTGCATTCTACTAATAATATTCCAAAACCCTATCACTTATGATAAGGTTCATTCCGAATAATCCTAAAACTCCTATACACTTGCTCTAGCAGTATCATCCTCATAAGCTGATGTGGAAATGTCATCTTTGAAAAAGATAATTTCATTTGTGCTCTTTTTAATATTTCCTTTGACAATCCTAATGATCCACCAATAATAAATGAAATATGTGAACTTCCTTCTACCATAAGATTCTGAAGTTTTTCTGCAAGTCCTTCTGAAGATAGTCCTTTCCCATCTATACTAAGAGCTATTACATATGCATCTTGAGAGATTTTACTCAGAATTCTTTCTCCTTCTTTTTTCTTAATAATATCTTGATCTTTATCGGATAGGCTTTCTGGAGCTTTCTCATCATCTACTTCAATTATATTTAGGGTCGTATATCTTGAAAGGCGTTTTGTATATTCTTTTATCCCTTCATTTATGTACTTTTCTTTTATTTTCCCAACTGCTATTATATCTATTATCATATTATCTCCTATTTCTTTATGGATTAAGTAAAGCCTTCTTAAAGAAGAAGGCTCATTGTTATTATAAATTTCTAGCTACTTCAAGTGCTTTATCATAATCTGGATGTGTTGTAACTTCTGGTACATATTCCACATATTTAACAGTATTATCTCTATCTAAAACTACAATCCCCCTTGCTAGGAGCCTAACTTCTTCCATTACAAAACCATATTTATTGCCAAAATCTAAATCTCTATGATCTGATAAAGTAAGAACTTTATCTATATCGTGAGCACTACAGAATCTCTTTTGTGCAAACGGAAGATCTACTGAAATTGTTAAAATAACAGTATCTTGCAATTTTGCTGCTTCTTCATTAAATCTAATTGTCTGCATTTCACAAACACCTGTATCAAGCGAAGGTACTACAGAAATAATTTTTACTTTATCTCCAGCTTCACTAAGGCTGTATGGTCTTAAATCATCTTTTAACACTGTAAATTCAAGTCCTTTATCTCCTACTTTTACTCCTTTTCCTAGAAGTGTCATTGGATTTCCACCCATAGTTACAACATCTGTTCTCTTCTCCATATCTATTATCTCTCCTTTATATCATCGTTTACTCAAATTAAACTGTACAAAGTAGATACCCGAAAGAGGTGAGACTTACTCACATTTTTCTGAATTCTCAACACATCTTCTAACTTTTTCAATAAGTTCAAAATTTGTAAAATCATATGCTAAAGGTGTAAGGGTTGCAAATCCATTATATAAATAATGTCTATCTGTATCTTTTTCAAACTCCGCATCTTTTCTTCCTATAACTTTTAGGGTTCTTTCTCCATTCCCGTTTTTTTCTGACAAATAGTAATCATATATAGGTCCACCAATTTTACAAACCTTTAGATCTTTATTTACATCATGTAAATCAAAGGGAGTATTTAGATTTAGCACCATTGGAACTGTCATTCTTTCAACATCTATTACTTTCAGCAACTTAAGAGCGTACTGAGCTGCTATCTCATAGTTGACTTCGCCCTCAACCCACTCTGCAGAAACTGCAACGCTTGGTACTCCAAATATATTTGCTTCAATCGCAGCTGAAACTGTTCCTGAATAAAGGATATCCATTCCTGAATTTAGTCCCATGTTTATACCTGAAAATACTATATCTATTTTACCTTCAGCAATTTCTTCCATTCCTACTCTTACACAATCAGCTGGTGTGCCTGAAATACTATATGCTGGAGATTTTATACCAGAAAGTGCTACTTCTTTAATTACGATTGGTTTATGCAATGTTATTGAATGGCTTTGTGCACTCATTTGATTTTCTGGTGCTACAATTATAAGATCGTGCTCTTTTTCGAGCGCTTTTGCCAATGTATATAATCCCTCTGCCATTATTCCATCATCATTTGCTAGTAATATTTTCATTTAATCCCTCCTAAAATTCCTTGAACTTTATAGGGACTTTTATTACTTCCCCATCTCTATTTATTGTGAGTATTGCTTTTTGACCTATTCTGTAGGTATATAGTATCTTTCTTAAATTAGACATATTGGTTACTGTCGCATCATCTACTTTTGTTATCACATCTAATGGGCTTAAACTAGCTTCTGCAGCTGGTGAATTTGGTAATATTTCAATGATAACTACCCCTTCTTCTGCCGGAAGGTCAACATTCATCTGCACTTCATAAACCTTAACTTCACTACCAGTAAAACCTATATACACATTCCTAAAACTTCCATCCTTTACTATTTCATCTATAACTGGTTTTACTATGTTAATTGGAATTGAAAATCCGAGACCTTCGCCTGTTTGTATCTTTGCTGTATTTATTCCAATAACTTTTCCCACACTATTTAAGAGTGGCCCTCCACTATTTCCAGGATTTATAGAAGCATCTGTTTGAAGTAAGCCCTCCATAACATTAAATTGACTTATTTGTATGGATCTATTTAATCCACTTATTATCCCTGAAGTTACTGTTCTCTGAAAATCTAAGCCTAAGGGGTTTCCTATAGCTACCGCAATTTGACCTACATATATCTCATCTGAGTCTCCAAGTTCTGCAACTGGCAAATTCGTTTTATTGACCTTTACTACAGCAAGGTCTAATGTAGAATCGAACCACAACACTCTGCCTTCAATTTTTTCTCCATTTTCAAATAGTACATTTATTTCTTCTGCATTCCCATCACCTATAACATGTGAATTTGTTAAAATATATCCGTCGCTATTTACAATTACTCCAGATCCAACACCTTCTACAGGTTTTGACCAAAAGAAGTCTCTTTGTATTTGAACTGTAGTTATTCCAACAACTGAGCTTACTGCCTTTGCAGCAACTGCTGCTACAACATTTATATCTTCCGTTGGATTTATAGTTATTGTATTTACCATAGCTGGTTGTGAATTAGAATAAATCTCTGGAATAGGCAAGACTTTACCATATAGATAAGTAGGCGCGATATATGCACTAACTAATCCACCTATAATCCCCGCAATAAGTGCAACTACTAAATATGAAAATATTCCTCTTTTTTTTGGTGGTCTGCTATATTGTGTGTACTGATAATCGTTCATATGGCCTCCTATTCTAAAATATACATTTGTGTTTTTTTATCCCTATTTGTCATACACAGCCTTACATCATTATCTACATCAAACCCCTGGCTTAAAAGCGCATTTCTAACAGTATTATATGCCAATTGGGGATTGTTATTATCTTTACTTAAATGGGCTAATAATACAATCTCGTTTTCTCCTTTTAAAATTTCACTTAGGATATAACCCGCATCATCATTTGATAAGTGACCATGAGGACTTAATATCCTTTTTTTTAGTGACCAAGGATAGCTACCTTCCATAAGCATTTTTACATCGTGATTTGACTCCATAAAATACAAATGTGAGTTCTTTATTTTCTCTTTTATACCCTCATTAACCCAACCTGTATCCGTAATAAAACTCAGTTTTTTCATATCACTAAATATAATGTACCCAACTGTGTCTAGTGCGTCATGACTTAAGTTAAAAGGATGAATTAAAACATCCTTAATTTGAATGTTTTTATTTGTTGTAAAAACTTTTGTGTTCTCTATTTTTACAGTTTTAATAATTTTCTCCATACTCTCCCAGGTCTTAGCATTTGCATAGACTGGTATATTGTGTCTCCTTGAAAGTATGCCCACTCCCTTTGAATGGTCTATATGCTCATGCGTAACCAAAATCGCGTCCAAATCCTTTGGATTTACACCTATTTCATCTAGCAGCTCTTCTATTCTTTTGCCGCTAAATCCAGCATCTATTATAAGTTTTGTTTCCTTGGTTTCTATATATTGACAATTTCCGCTACTTCCACTCGATAGCGAACAAAATTTAATAGCCATGTTGTGCCTCCTAATCCTAATACTTCTTTATTATATAGTAAAGAGTAAAAAAAAAGAAGGAGAACCTTTCTTTAAAGGCTCTCCTCTCTTATCTTATACTCGAATTCTAAAATCTAGTGCTAAAAATCTCTTTTCATTTTTATCCCATACCACGGGGTTAAGATCCATCTCTTTAATTTCTGGTACTTCTGAAATTAATGTACTGAAATTAAGCATTATCTGACTGAATTTATCTACAGGTAATTGTTCTATACCTCTAAATCCTGTAAATAATGGATAGTTTTTCAATGAGGCTAGCATTTCTTCAGTATCTATCTTATCTAATGGATTAAGTTTCATCGCAACATCTTTATATAGTTCAACTGCTACTCCTCCAGAACCCATAAGCATTAAATGTCCTGTAAATGGTTCATACTTAGCACCCATTATCATCTCTAAACCTATGTTAGATTGTTCTTGAACTAAAACTCCATCTGAACCCGAAAATTTATCTAATAGAGATTTGATTTTTTCTTGTAATTCATTTTCATTCATAATATTTAGGATAACTCCTCCAACATCTGATTTATGAATTACCTCTGAATTTTCAATTTTAGCTACTACCGGATAATTTAAATCAAAATCTTCCATTTTATAATCTTCAATTTGTTTTATAAATTCCCACTTAGGCAATGGTATTTTATATAAGTCTAATAACTCTATGGCACTTAAGGATTTCAAGTACCCTGCTGGAGTTGTATTATTAATCAAACTTCTTGCTTTCATTTTTCTTTTTACATCAAGGTTTATACTTCTTTCTCTTAAGCTTAATTTGTTCTTTCCTTCAATTCTTAAATAATTGAATAAATCAGCACAATCCTCTGGAAATTCTACACAAGCTATATTATTTTCCTTTAACACTTCCCTTGCTGGTTTCCCAAGAGTAGGTCCCATAAAACAATTTATAATAGGAATATCTAATTTTTCAATAATTGGTAGTAAAGCTTCTGCAACCTTCCCAGTATCAACAGTTGCTGGCGGTACGCATACCACAGCTAACGCATCGTATAAACCACTTTCTGCCATAGTTTTTAGAGAAATTGCGTAGTGCTCTGGCATTCCTGTTGCAATAACATCGATTGGATTTTTAGTAGAAGACTCAGGATAAATATTTTTTAATAATTCTTTTTGAGTTGCTTCATCCATTATAGGAAGCTCAAATCCATTTTTAGCTAATTGATCGGTTATAAGAATTCCAGGACCACCTGCATTTGTAACAACGCCTATTTTATTACCTTTCATAGGCTTAGTTTTGCTCAGTACCATAGCTGTTAGATATGCCATTTCCAAACTATCTACTCTTATTGCTCCTGCTTTTTCAAGAAGTACCTCTACAGCACTATCACTCCCTGCTATACTACCAGTATGAGAACTTGCTGCAATTGCTCCTGCTTCACTTCTTCCTGATTTAAGAACAATTACTGCTTTGTTTTTAGTGATTTCCTTCAATTGCTTTAGAAATTTATATCCTCTTGGAATTGTCTCTAGATATAAAATTATAACATCTGTTAAATCATCATCCTTTAAGGCTTTAAGTATATCACTTGCATCGATGTCCATTAGATTACCTAAAGAAGCTATTTTTGAGAACCCCATTCCATATGGAATTGCATAATCCAACAATACCGCTCCTATGGCTCCACTTTGAGTAATCAAAGCAATATTACCTTTTTTAGGTGTATGTGTTAATATTGTAGCATTCAAGTTTATTGCTGGATCTGTATTTAATATACCCATGCCATTAGGACCAAGTAAACGCATATTATATTTATCTACAAGCTCTTTTAACTCTAATTCTTTTTCCGCACCTTTTTCACCGGTTTCCTTAAAACCTGCAGTGATACATACTATAGCTTTTGTTCCTTTTTCTCCGCAATCTATTATCGCTTCTTCTACTCCTGCTGACGGAGTTGCTAATATCGCAAGATCTGGAGCTTCTGGCAACTCATCCATTTTAGAGTATGCTTTTATATCATGCACACTAGCTCCACTTCTATTTATAACATATAAGTTCCCCTTATATTCCCCTTTGAGGATATTTTTTAATATAGCATTTCCTATTCCACCTTTAGCTGATGCACCAATAACAACTACACTTTTCGGCTTAAAGAAACCATCGAATGATCTATTATATACAGGTATATCCTCTTCCCAGCTATTAATTTTGACACCTTGTGGAACCGGTGCATCTTTATAGAATACTTTGTTATTCTCATCTACGCTGAAATTGCCCATAGCTATCTCATATACTGCTCTCGCACCAACTAACCTAGATTCATTATTAACCTTTTTAAGAACTGCTCTTTTTAATCCATTTTCTTCGGTACTTATAGAGTAGTCTATTTCAAAAGATGGCGATCTCATTAATAGTGGTCCTCCATCTACTTCACTAGTTGCAATATGGGCACTTGAACATATAGTCTCAGACCCTGCATCAAGAGTATCTCCAACTCCATTTGCACCAGCAAAACTTCTAACACCATCGTTTGTAACAGACAAATCAGCAGGATGCACATTTATTGCTTTGTATTTCCCAATTATTGCATCTGTCGTTGCCCATACATAGCCTGCCAAAAGTATTATATCTGCACCCATATCTTCTACTAACTTACTTGCTTCAATATCATAGAGTCTTCGAACATCCATATCACTAAATGGAGCATTGTGCTTCCTATGAAATTCCTTAATATCGATCGCTGCATATGGAATGTTCCTCTCCTCCGCAATTTTTATGGCTTTTGCCTCGGGATTACTAGAAAATATGCCCACTATTTCAAAAGGACTTTCCCCTTCTTTTTCCTCAATTTCCATTTGTAAATCATGGGCCATCCAAAGAGTATTTCCACTTCCTGAAACATATCCCAATACTTTTAATTTACCATTTGTCGGATCATGTAATAATTTATTTTCCATCGTTACCTCCTTGTATTAAAATAGTCTGGCAAGGATTTATCTCACCAGACCATATAAGCTAGATTGATTTAAATAATTCCTAAATTTGTAAGGAATATGATAATAATTACAACTGGAACTACATATTTTACTACATTGAACCAAACTTTGAATACTCCTGATTTTAAAGCACCACCATTACTTATCTCAGCAATAGCATCCTTTTCTCCCCAGAACCAACCTACTAAGATTGAAGCTGCAAGTCCGCCAAGTGGAAGTGATATATTTGAACCAAAATAATCGAATAAGTCGAATATTCCTTTTCCGAAGAGTTGGAAATCTCCCCAAATTCCAAAACTAAATGATACAGCAATACCCATTACATATGCTATTGCACCTACTAATAGAGCTGCTCCTTTTCTTGACATGTTTTTCTTTTCTAGTAAATATGCTACTGGCATCTCTAATATAGAAATTGCAGATGTAAGATTTGCTATAGCTAGTAAGAAAAAGAACATAAAGTTGAAAAGTGCACCAAATGGCATTTGCATAAATACAGATGGTATTGTAATAAATACAAGTCCTACACCTTGTCCAGGTTCCATTCCAAATGCAAATACTGCAGGGAATATTACCAAACCTGCTAATATTGCAACACTGAAATCCATTATTGAAATAAGAGCAGAAGACTTAGGTAAATTTTCACCTTGGTCTAGATAACTACCATAAGTAACCATCCCTGACATTCCTACGCTAAGACTAAAGAATACTTGACCAAGTGCCGCAATCCAAACACCTGCTGTTATAACTGAAAAGTCTGGTGTTAAATACCATTTAACTCCTTCCATTGCTCCTGGAAGAGTTAGAGATCGACCTACCAAAATAAGTAATAATACGAATAGCATAGGAAGCATTATTTTTGACGCTTTTTCAATTCCTCTAGCTACTCCTTTAGCAATAATATATACTGTTATAATCATAAATAGTGCATGGTATATCAATGGTTGCACAGGATTTGAGATAAAAGCCCCAAAGTAATTTCCCATTTGATCTGGTGGTATACTTGTTAAACCAAAGAAAGATTGAATCGAATAAAACAATGTCCAGCCACTAACTACAGAATAGTATGAAAGGAATATAAATGCTGAAAAGAATCCTAAAAAACCTATCCATTTAGCACCTTTTCTTATTTTCCCATAGCTATCAATAGCATTTGATTGGCCATGTCTACCAATTGTAAACTCAACTAAAAGTAAACTAACTCCAACTAAAACCATGCAAATAAAATATACTAAAAGAAAAGCTCCCCCTCCATTTTCACCAGTCATGTATGGGAATCTCCATATATTCCCAAGTCCAACTGCTGATCCTGCTGCTGCGAAGATAAATCCGAGCCTTGATGTAAATTTGTCTCTAGGTTGTTCCAACTTATTAATGCCGCTATTATTTTTATCCGCTGACATGTTAACCCCCCTATATTATGATAAGACTTTTTCCATTCTATCAAAAGCTTCTTTAAGACCTTCAATTGGTATTGTACAGGATATCCTTATATAGTCATCGCTGTTAGGTCCAAAGGAAATCCCAGGTATTGTTATAACTTTAGCTTCTTCAAGCATTTTCATTCCAAATTCCATAGATTTCATCCCAGTTTCCTTTATATTAGCAAATATATAAAAGGCTCCCCTAGGCTTGATGCAAGATAGTCCATTGATAGAATTTATCCTATCGTAAGCATAGTCTACTCTTTTAGAATATTCATCAACCATCTTTTTGACATCGGCTTCACAGTTTTCTATAGCGTATAGTGCTGCTTTTTGAGAAATGGAATTCATGCTCATAGTTGTACCTATGTTTATTATTTTCATCATATCAATGACTTTTTTAGGTCCTATCGCATATCCTACTCTCCATCCACACATTGCATATGTTTTAGAAAAACCTGCAATTGTAAAAGTTCTTTCTTTCATTCCTGGTAGTGTTGCAAAACAAACATGTTCTCCTTCAAAAATAAACGCTTCATAGATTTCATCTGACATTAAAATCAAATCATGTTTTTTTATAACATCACATATTTTCAATGCTTCTTCTTTTGAAATTACTGCACCTGTTGGATTTCCAGGAGAGTTAAGCATAACTATTTTAGTTTTATCAGTTATAACATTTTCAAGAGCTTCTGCCGTCATATTAAATCCGTCTTCTTCCCTCAATGTAACAGGCAATGGCACACCATATACGTATTCAATTGCCTGAGTATAAGGCGTAAAACAAGGGTCTGGAACTATAACCTCATCTCCAGGATTTATTAGAGCTTGTAATACTAAGTATATAGCCTGAGTTGCACCAACTGTTATTATTACCTCATCTGGTGTAGAATCTAGTTTATATTTATTCCTCCAATACTCTGAAACCGCTTGCCTAAGATCTGCAAACCCGTTAACTGGTGGATAATGGGTAAATCCAGCTTTAGCCGCCGCTGCTGCAGCTTCGACAATTGCATCGGAAGTTGTTGCATCTGGTTCTCCAATACCAAGGCTTACCAAATCATTGTATTTTGAAGCTGCTTCAAACATTTGAAGCATTGGAGATGGCTTTACTTCTTTAAATAAATTTGAAAGTTCAATTTGTTTCATAAAAACCTCCTAGATTTCTTTTGCTAAGTTTATAAACTCTTCACTAGTTAAATCTCTTTTTAATTTCAATGAAAGATCTTTTACCTTGCCTAATATAGCTTTTTCTTGTTCCTCTGTCAAATCAAGATTGTTTTCTTTTACCCATGCTTTAACATTATCTTTACCACTTTTTTTACCTAGATACAGCTTAGGCTCTGTTTGCCCAGTTAAACTCCAATGGTATGGTAGCATTGCTAGTGGTTGTTCATCCTTACAATTCGCCCAAAGACTTGAAGGCATCCCTGTCTCCCATCCAAATATTTTATCTCCCACTACTGGTTGTGTAGGATATACAGGATATCCTGTTGTCTTTTCTACTAATCTTGATAAGTCTTTTAACATTGAAAGATCAATACCTGCATCAACATTGTATAATACTTTTAATGCCAGAACTAATTGTTCTAAAGATACACTTCCTGTTCTTTCACCAATTCCATTAACTGTAACATGAGCTACTTCTGCTCCAGCTGCTAAGCCTGCAATTGTTGAAGAAACTCCCATCCCGAAGTCATTATGAAAATGTACTTCTATTGGTACACTAAATTCTTTTTTTAGTCTTCTAACTGCATATGCCGCTCCCTCTGGTGAATAGCACCCAAAAGTATCAACCAATGCTAATGCATCCATGTGTCCACCTTCAGAAATCTGATGAACTGCATCCACTAGAAATTCTAAACTTGCTCTTGATGAGTCTGCAGGGAAAAAAGTTACATACAAGCCCAACTCTTTTGCAGCCTGTGTTGCTTCTATTGCAGCTTTTATAGCTTTTTCAGGACTCCATCTTTTACCAAATTTTAATAAATGTTCACTTCCTGGTATTTCTGCAAGTACATGATTTACTCCACAAGCCTTAGCTAATTTCATATCATCAGGTGTATTTCTTACAAATGCAAATATTTTAGGCCCTAAATTCAATTCAGCAATTTCCTTAATAGCATCTGCATCTTCCTGAGAAGCTGCAGGGGTTCCTGCCTCTATTCTTTGAACTCCAGCTTTAGCTAGTTTTTTAGCAATTTCCACCTTTTCACTTCTCGTAAGGATTATTCCTGGTTGCTGTTCACCATCTCTTAATGTAGTATCCAATATTTCAATTTTCTTAGGAAAATTAAAGCTTTTTATTACTTCCTCAGCAAAATTGGACTGGCTTACCCACCATTTTCCATCTTCTTTATAACCCATAATATCCCTCCTTTGTTTTTCTTAACCTATATAACCGTTTTACAATCTTACAACAACAGATTATATCATTTTATTAACCTTGTCAAGTGTTTATATACCTTAGTGCAAATATTATAATTTATGTTATAATAAATTATAATATCGTTAGGAGGTTTATTGTGGATTATACTAAAATACTAAAAACTGGAGAAGTTTTTACTAATAGATACACGGTACAAGAATCAGATACTGCAGATGCTTCCGGAAATAAAGGTGTAAGAGTTTTATCAACACCTTCTTTGTTAAAATATATTGAACTCGGCTCTTCTGCTGAATTATTTAAACGGCTACCAAAAGGCTATAGCCCTGTTGGTACAAGCATTAATCTAAAACACATAGGAGCTACTCCAATAAATGGGATTATTGAAGTAGTTACAACTGTTTATAATATCTGCGATAGTAAAATCACTTATGATTTTAAAGTGTTTTATAACGGCAAAATTATAGCAAAAGGGGATTATGAACAAAAAATAGTATATTTAGAAGGATTTTTGGAAAAAAATAATGCAAAATAAAATGACTCCAATAAGAAACTTTAGATATTATACATTTTTTTTGTTATAATATCATTATTATACTTATCACAAGGAGGGTTAAAGTGATTGATTCAAATAATAGTTCTAGTACTATATATTTTAATATAAATGAAGTAGCTAATATTATTGAAGTATCTGCGGCTACCATAAGAAATTGGGAAAAAAAAGACCTTTTCACAGCTAAAAGAGCATCAAATTCATATAGGATATACAGCTTAGAAGATATTGAGGTCTTAAAAAGAATAAAATACTATTCAAAGAATTATCAAATGAACTCATTGGCCATAAAAGAAATCCTTATGCCGCATGTAGAAGCACCTCCTATTATTAAAGACAATTTAGAAAATCCAACAACTCATACACCAAGCAGGAAATTATTAGGAGGTAAGTGGAAAGAATATCGGATAGAGCAGAATAAAACTCTTGAAGAAATAGCAACTGATATTGGTATCTCGACTTCATACCTTAGTAAAATAGAAAACGGTCAGGCTAATGTTTCTTATGAAGTAATTGAAAGACTTGCAAGTTACTATGGTAAAAGCGTACTACACTTTTTCGAACCAGAAGAAGAACAAAAAATCGTCGTAGAAAAAGGTAAGGGAGAAAAATTACAAACAGGACTTCCAGGCGTTTTAATGGAATCACTTATTGCACAAAAAGAGAGAGTTTTATTTCCAATGATGTTTTATGTAGAACCTGGTTATGGTTCAGATAACACACACAAACATAATGGAGAAGAATTTATCCATGTCTTAAAAGGTGTATTTGAAATAACTTTAGACGAAAATGAGGTGCACTTGCTAAAAGAGGGAGATTCTATTTATTTTAAATCTTCAACTAATCATAGTTGGCATAATACAGGAAAATCTACGGCTAAGATCCTTTGGATACATTCACCTGTTGAAAGAAATACATTAAGATAGACAAAAAAAAAGAAGGCTAACCTTCTTTAGTCTAATTCTAATATAACATCATATCCATCTTCAAATTGGACTCTCCATGCAGGCACTGCGTTTCCTTCCATTGCTTGCTGGTATTCTCCAAGATAATCTTGTTTCTCTGGGTCAAAATAATACGACAGTGAGATATCTGTAATAGTCTTTCCAAATGTATCCTCCATGCTTATAAGCTCGAGGATCATTTTTTGTGCAGATATTATTGGATAATTTGTATCTTTAATCTCTTTTATATTAAGCCAAGTTCTCTCCATCTTTCTGATTTCTCCATCTTTTATTCTAAAAGTGGTGAAACTATGTTCAATATAAAAATCTTCTAGACTTTTTGTAAAATCTAGATAAAATCCGTCCTCAGTTTCTTGAGAAAAGGATAATTTCATATCGTCTGTTTCATAACCTTTTTCCTCCATAAATGTTAGCGCTAGAGCAACTGCAGATTCTACATCAGCTACACTTGTCCCTATCGCTTTTGTTTCATTTTCATATATTATAAGCTTATCATTTATTATTACAATACTTTCATCACCCTTATATATTTCTGTTAAAGCAGTCGTTGATTCAATGATACCTTGATCTTTAAAAAAACTTTTATTTAAAGCCTCAGGGAGTATATTCTCATATTCTACTATTAAGTTATATGCACTGTTTGTTGTCTCTGGAAACTTTGCATCAAGCTTTATGTCTTTTCTCAATAGAATCTTTTCAGCTTCTTCCATAAGTTCTGGACTTGCAGATTGAGTTTTAGCTTCATTACCTCCATAGAGAAACGCAGCTAAAAAAAGGTTAGTAAAGACCAGTGCAATTATTAAAATTGTTTTTGCTTTAGACCAATCCATAGCTTCCCTTACCTTTCATATACTAATTTACCTGAGTATGCATTAAATGCATATATTTTACTATTTGCTTTAATTTGCCAGATTGTAACGAGTCTTTCTCGTTGTTCCATCAATCCTGAATCATAATACGCAATTGTAATATCCTCAATAGAACTTAATACCTTTTGGATAACACTATCTCCTAATTCTTCTTTGGTTAAGCCAGTCGCTTTTAAATATTCACTTTCAAAAAAAATATAATTTCTATCTATTACATCAAATGACGATAACAAACTATCAGTTGTTTGTATTTGAGAAATATCTATATTCATTTCCCCTCTAAATAGTTGTCTATATGACCTTACCTGACTGTTAAACACTTCCATCTGAACATACTCATTTACTTCTCTATTACCTAACAAAACTGGTATTCCTCTTACTCTATATTTGAAAACAAACTTATATCCAAGACTTCCTTCTGCCTCTATTTCATCAGTTTCTGCTAAATACATACCTTTAGCAGAATATGCTTTTTTAGATATAAAATCAGCAGCAGCTGAAAGGCTAAGGTATAAATTCCTATCTTCAACCTTATCTTCTAAAGAGTGAAAGTACTCAACAGTTCCATTTAGATTAAACTTAAGCACTCTGTTGTCATTTATATATATTGTAGACCCATTGTTTTCAACTATTTGTCTTAAATAATCTTTGTCTTTTTCTAAAAATCTCTGTGCTAGGGTTTCTTTATCAGCTTTATTCATATTTGCCAAATCGTTTTTCACAAATACAGCTGCTAAATTATTTCTTATTTCATATGGAATAAATATATCATTACCACCAAGTTCAAATATTTCAGACATTGAATAGTAATAATCAAAATCATCATTTTCTTCTATAGATCTTAAATCCATTTTTATTTCATCTAAATTAATTGCGTTATCATACACCTTCAAATGCTTCCCATCACCTGAAAATACAAAAAAAGGATCCCCATCTCCCATTACTATTGAAATACTTTCAATATAGGGTACGGCATCCACTATCCTATTTGGTTCCTTTACTTCCCAAGCCATGGCTACGATATTGGCACTCATTTTTTCTGGAAGGTAAAACACTATTGATTGGTTATTTAAATTATTGTGATTAAGCCCTTGTTCTAACTCTTCTGTCTTTATGGAGGTTGAATTTATAACCTGTGCGATTACTTTTTTAGCTGAATCCCACAGTCCATATTTACTTGCATCATATATTATCGTAGTTTTATTCTTTTCAAAATTTATCAGATATTTGTTTGGAGCTATCATGTCAGATAATAGATATGATGATGAATACGAAGGTTGTGGTTCAAAAAAACTAGTAACTCTTTCTGGAAATTGAATCCATAACTTCTGAGTCATTGCCAAACTAGTTCCCACCAAAAAAAGAAGGAGAAGGGTTTTTAGTTTTTCTTTCATTTCTTCCTCTCCTTAGTATATTATCTTATCAATGGAATTAATGTCCTTGAAGTATTAGTCCTTATATATTTAAGACTAACACTTGATCTTACAACATCATATTTATATACAATAATTTCTTCGTCTTCTACTCCTTCTACTCCAAAATTAATTATAATTCTATTAATCCCACTTACTAAATTGAGTTGTTTTTGGAAAAAACCCATATTTCCCGAGATCACAGATTCTGTACTAATCATTATATAATCATCTTTTAGAGGCAAATTGTCGAGGTTAAAGTTTCGTCTAGTTAAATCAGTTGTCCCATACATTTCTATAGTAACTTCTGTTCCAGAAGGTGCTTTCCCATTAATTAAAACTACTTTTTCACTAGAAGAATAACTCTTTCTTTCAGGTTTAATAATTTCATATTCAATTGCAGTTGTTGTTGTAACTTGATTTATAGTACTTGTAGCATAACTTGTTTGTCCGACACTTAAAAAAGCAATAAAAAATACCAAACTGAAAATCATCTTTTTAATCATTTTTTAACCTCCTAACCTAAAATATACTTTCTTATACTTAGATAATACACTTTATTTATTACAATCTTGTTACAAATGAGTTAAAACTAAATTACACATTTGGAAATATTATATTTACAGTGGTACCTTTCCCAAATTCACTGGTTAGTTTTAACTTTGCACCATGAGCTTCTAAAATTTCTTTTGCTATGGAAAGACCCAACCCAGTACCTCCCATATCTCTACTTCTACCTTTTTCTACTCTATAAAATCTTTCGAAAAGCCTTGGCATATCATCTTCTGGTATTCCTATTCCATTATCCTCAATCTTTAAAACCACATTTTTAAGATTTTTTTGAGCTGAAACTCTTACAACTCCATTTTCTTCAGTGTATTTTATAGCATTTGAAATGATATTTAATAGCACTTGTTCTATTCCATCTTTATCGACATTTAGATTTGGTAGGTCTTCTTCAATATCACACTCAATCTTTTGATGCTTTTCATAAGCTAGGATATGAAGTTTATTTATAGAATCTGTAATCATATCTTTTAGTGATACTTGAGTTTTTACCCATTTTGTTTTCTTATAATCAATATTTGACAGTTGCAAGAGATCTCTAACGAGTCTTCCCATTCTATCGCATTCTTTATCAATTACAGATAAAAACATTTTTTGAGTATCCAATTCAATATCACCTAGCATAAGAGTTTCAGTATAACTCTTTATAGTTGTTATTGGTGTTTTTAATTCGTGAGATACATTTGCAACAAATTCTTTTCTCATATTATCCAACTTATGTTCTTGGGTAATATCTTGAAATACCATTATTATACCTGCTATAATATCTTTCTCGTTTTTAAAAGGAGCGTACTTAACCTTGTAAACTCCAGCCCCTGTTTCAAAAATAGTTTCACCATTTAGTGTCTTTGGCTTAGCATAATTTAAACTTCCCATATTTACACTTTCTAATTGGAGTTTTGTTTCCTGATCCAAATAGCGATCTGTCACTCCTGTAATTTTTTGTCCCATAGGATTTGCATGTATAATCATACCATTTTTATCAATAGCAATAACACCTTCTGCCATATAACTAAAAATGGTATCCAATTTGCTGCGTTCAAGATCCATTTCCTCAATAGTTTGCTTTAACTTAAAAGTCAGTTGATTAAACATCTCTGCCAGTTGTCCAATTTCATCATTAGATTTAACCTCTACAAATTGGTCAAAATCTCCGTGTGACATCTCCTCTGCCTTTTTGGTTAGATTTCTAATTGGAACGGTTATACTACTCGCTATAAAAAACCCTAAAACTACTGTAATTAAAAGCGCTATAAGCGTAGCGTTTGTGAGTATTGCTCTAGAATCATCTACTGTATTTGATACATTCGTTAAATCTGAAGTCATATATAAAACGCCAGATACTTTTCCCAAACTTGAATAAACTGGTACTGCAATATGCATAAATTCAGTATCTGCTGTTTGGTCATATATTATTGAACTATCTTCACTTCCTTCAAATGCTTTACTTATTAAAATCGGATCTGTGTTTCTAAATGAAAGTGCATTTGTCCCAATAATATCTTCGTATTGCTTATTAGTTGTAGAAAGAATTGTTGGAGTTTCTTCATCATAGATTACATAAAGAACTTCACCTGTACCAATTCTCCAATCATTTAAGGTGTTTTGAATTCCTTCTCTATTAAGGACCCAATCCCCCGCTGCAATATCACTTGAAGTAGACATTATAGTTTGGATTTGTTGTTCCATTGAGAATTTTTTTGTTTCCAATTGTTGATTTTCCATGCTATTAATGATAAATATCCCAATAATAACCATTGCAATAAATACCAATAGAAAGTAAACCACAATAAATCTCCATTTAATACTGGAAAACATGGTTAACCCCTCCTAAAGTAGTATCCAACGCCTCGTTTTGTTAATATATATTTAAATTCTCCGTCAACATCCTCAATTTTTTCTCTTAGTCTACGAACAGTTACATCTACAGTTCTAATATCTCCATAGTATTCATATCCCCATACTTTTTCAAGTAATTGTTCTCTAGTAAATACCTGATCTGCGCTAAGAGCTAGGAATTTCAATAGTTCAAATTCCCTTATTGTAAGCTCAATAACCTCTCCATGCTTTTTAACCTCATATCTAGTCAAATCTATTTCTAAGCCTTGTGACTTTATTTCTGGATTGCCATCTCCTGCTTTTAAATCATAATCTAGTCTTCTAAGATTTGCCTTTACTCTAGCCATCAATTCTCTCATACTAAATGGCTTTACCATATAATCATCCGCACCAAGTTCCAAACCCAGTACTTTATCGACTTCTTCTTCTTTAGCTGTTAAAACTATTACTGGGAATCTAAATAAAGGTCTGATTTCTTTTAAAACCTGAAATCCATCTTTTTTCGGCATCATAATATCTAATATTAATAGGTCTGGTTTAATTAATTTTATTTTTTCAAGACCTTCTTCTCCATCATATGCTACAACTACTTCAAAACCTTCCTTTTCAAGATTAAACTTTATAATATCACCTATGGCTTTTTCATCATCTACGACTAATATTTTACCACCCATTATTATCACTCCAATGTTTGTGTGTAATTATCTAAATTATCTCTTAATACTCCCTATAAGTCAATTGTTTCATCCATTTAGGCTATTGCAAAATCTCTTAAAATGAATTATAATTCTTATATCAAAGGGGAGTAGCTTAACAAGAGATAGTCGTCAACACGGGAAACCCGGCTATCACCTTAATCATTTAAGGAAGCAAGACTTTTGTTTATTATATATAAACAAAAGTCTTTTTTTATGCTTTAATGGGTATATTTAAAAAAGACTAGCTCTCATAGAAAGAAGGGATCTTATGGAATGGTATCAGAAAAATTCAAGTGAAATATTAGAAGAACTTAAGACGCATAAGGAAAAAGGATTGGCTCCTGAAGTAGCTAATCAGAGATTAGAAGAATATGGACCCAATGAACTAAAGGAAGAAGCTAAAAAAAGTTTTTTATCAAAGGTGATTGCTCAGTTTTCCGATTTCTTAATCCTAATTCTTATAGGAGCTGCGGTTGTTTCAATATTTGTTGGTGAAACTAAAGATGCGATCGTAATAATGTCAATAGTTGTTATTAATGCAATGCTTGGAATATATCAGGAAGGTAGGGCAGAAAAAGCTCTAGATGCACTAAAAAAGATGTCTTCTCCAACGGCAAATATAATAAGGGGTGGTAAGTCTGAAGAAATTAAAGCTTCTTTGCTAGTTCCTGGGGATATTGTCATTTTAGAAGCTGGTGATATTATTCCTGCAGATTTAAGATTAGTGGAAAGCTCTAATCTTAAAATTGAAGAAGCTTCTCTTACAGGAGAATCAGTCCCTGTTGAAAAAGAGGCTGACTTTATCTCTGAAGATGAAATTTCCTTAGGAGATAGAATAAATATGGCCTATATGAGTACGATAGTTACTTACGGTAGAGGTCTTGGAGTAGTAACTTCTACTGGTGGAAAAACTGAAATCGGTAAAATTGCCTCAATGATTCAAAGTATTGAGGAAGAAAGCACGCCACTTCAGAAAAAATTAAATCAACTTGGTAAAATACTTGGTATAGCGACTATTTTAATTTCAATTGCTGTTTTTGTAATAGGAATGCTCCAAGGCAGAGAAGTTTTAGAGATGTTTATGATAGCTATAAGTCTAGCAGTAGCTGCTATTCCTGAAGGTTTACCTGCTATAGTTACAATAGTTCTTGCAATTGGTATGAATAAGATGGTTGAAAGAAATGCAATCGTTAAGAAACTACTTGCTGTTGAAACCCTAGGTTCAACCTCCGTCATATGTACAGATAAAACTGGTACTCTCACTCAAAATGAAATGACTGTTGTAAATATTTATATAAATAACAAGGTTCTAGATGTAACTGGAAAAGGTTATACTCCTAAAGGTGAGTTTAAAATCGGCGAAGACACTATTGATAAAGACAATGTAAAAGGGCTTAATCTATTTCTTACTATGGCAGCACTAGTAAATGATGCAAAATTAGAAGAAACTGAGGGGCAATATAAGATAATAGGGGATCCAACTGAAGGTGCACTTATTACTCTCTCTGCTAAAGCAGGATTCATAACAAAAGATTTAAATATAAAATATCCTAGAATTAAAGAAATACCATTTGATTCAGCAAGAAAAATGATGACTACTTTCCATGAAGCATCCTCCCAAGATGAAATTGTCTCTGTTACTAAGGGTGCCCCTGATATAATAATTGAAAGATGTAACAAGATACTCTTAGAAGGAAATATCGTTGATTTTGATGAAGCATTAAAAAATAAAGTTTTAGATCAAAACGATAAATTTTCAAAACAGGCACTTAGAGTTTTGGCCGTTTCATACAAAGAATATGATAAGGTTCCAAAAAATCCATCGCCTGAGACTAGCGAAGTTGATATGATATTCGTTGGACTTGCTGGTATGATAGACCCTCTTAGACCAGAAGCTAAGGAAGCAATAGCACTTTGTAAAAAAGCTGGGATCAATACTATTATGATTACTGGAGACTACAAAGAAACAGCCTATGCTATAGCAAAAGACCTAGGACTTGCTTATGACGAGTCCCAAGCTATGATGGGAAATCGAATTGATTCTATGAGTGACGAAGAGTTAAGAGAAGTCGTAAAAAATACAAAAGTATTTGCACGGGTATCTCCTGAACATAAGGTTAGAATAGTAACAGCGCTACGAGATAACGGCGATGTCGCTGCTATGACTGGTGATGGAGTTAACGATGCTATGGCCATTAAAAAAGCTGATATAGGTATTTCAATGGGAATTACAGGAACTGATGTAGCTAAAAATACAGCAGATATGATTCTTACAGATGATAACTTTGCTAGCATAGTAGCAGCAGTTGAAGAAGGCAGAATAATATTTAGCAATATTAAAAAATTCGTTTACTTCCTTCTTTCTTGTAATATCGGCGAGATTATACTTGTCTTTACAAGTATACTATTAAATTTACCTGTTCCATTACTACCAATTCAGTTGCTTTGGTTAAACCTTATAACAGATAGCTTTCCTGCATTAGCCCTTGGGGTTGAAAAAGGTGAACCAGATATAATGGATCATCCACCAAGAGATCCTAAAGAAGCTATTTTAGATAAAAGAATGTTACTTGGGGTGAGCTTTCAGAGTTTAGCCGTTGGTGGTGCTTCGTTAGCAGCTTATATATATGCACTTAGGCTTTATGGGACCACAAATATTACAGAGGCACGAACAATAGTATTTACAACACTTATTCTTTCTGAACTCTTTAGAGCTTATTCAAGTAGATCACAAAGATTTACTCTAATTAAGATAGGAATATTTAGCAATAAATCGATGTTATGGGCAACAACTGGGGCATTTGTACTCCTTCTAGCGGTTATTTACATTCCATTTATGAATGGAGTATTTTATACTTTTCCTCTAGGTTTAGTTGACTGGGAGATTATCCTTTCATTTGCATTTATTCCACTAATAGTAGGTGAACTAACAAAAGTGATCTTAGCAAAAATAGAAAAAAAAGCCCAATAGGGCTTTTTTATTTATAGTGTTTATGATAGTTTTATAATTTTGCTATGATACAATTAGATAAAGCGAATAAAATCATGCTAAGCTTCTGAACAGTGTGATTGTTTTAAAGGAGTTGTTAACTATGTCTCAAAAAACAAACGTTGCAAGATTATGCGATAATGCATCAGTAGAATATAAGTTAATTCCATACGATACTTTAGATGGAAATAATGATGGAAAATCTGTTGCAGAAAAATTAAATATTTCTGAAGATGAACTCTTCAAAACTTTAGTTACTATTGGTCTGAGTGGTGAAATATATGTATTTGTCATCCCAGTTTCTGAGGAGTTGGACTTGAAAAAGGCTTCCAAATCTATCAATGAAAAGTCCATACAAATGTTACCGTTAAAGAAACTTTTACCTTTAACAGGCTATGTTAAAGGAGGGTGTTCCCCTTTAGGTATGAAAAAACAATATCCAACTGTCTTCGATGAAACTATTGTATTACTGGATAAAATAACCTTTAATGCAGGAAAAATTGGCCTTCAACTACAGTTGTCTGTAGATGACCTATCCAAACTTATAAATTACAAAATTGCTGAGTTATCATAATTTTAACCTACTTTCCAACTACAATTAAAACTTAAAGTAATATTGCACTTATAGCTTTTAAAATAAGAGAACTATCTAAGAAGTTGAAAATAAGAAATGCCTCTAAATTAGTATCTTTCACTCTAACTTAAAGGCATTTCCTAAAAAAATATTTTCACTAAAGCTTTAATTTAATTTTCATATATATCAAGCGCTGCTCCTAATGCCTCTCCTTTAGTAACTTTTGCACCTTTTCTTATAAGCATTGTTTCAAGCGCTGATAATACGCGAAGCACATTCTCTTTTCTGCAGCTATATCCCATGGAACCTATTCTCCAGATTTTACCTGTTAGTGGGCCAAATGCTGCTGCAATTTCTACTCCAAAGTGTTTTATCATATCTAATCTTATTTCGGATTCTACAACCCCTTCTGGTACTTCTACACATGTAACTGTTGGTACCTTATCCTCTGGCTTTGCAAACAATTTAAGTCCCATTGCTTCGAGTCCTACTGTAAGTGCTTTCTCATGCAATTTATGTCTTTCAATTCTGGCTTCAAGGCCTTCTTCTTTTATAATCCTTAGTCCTTCTCTAATTGCATATAGCATAGAAGTTGCTTCTGTGTGATGATTTAATCTCTTTGGAGACCAATATTCTTGAATTTGGCTTAAATCAAGATAGTTTGTAGAAATCATTCTATCATTAAACGCATTTACATCAAGACCTTGTTCTACTTTTCTTCTTTCCGCTAATATCTTTTCTACTCTTTTATTATAGGTAAGCGGAGCCATTCCAGTAGGGACTGATAAACATTTTTGTGTTCCTGAAATAACTGCATCAATTTTCCATTCATCTGTTTTAAACTCTGTTCCTGTAAGTGTTGCAACTGCATCAACTACTAATAGTATATCTTTTTCTCTACAATAATGGCCAAGTTCTTTAAGCGGTTGCATTCTTCCTGTAGATGTTTCTCCATGAACAATAGCAACAACCTTTGGATTAAACTCATCTATTTCCTTTTTTAGCTGTTCAAATGTATAAGTAGTTCCCCATTCGATTTCTGTAGTGTGTACATCTCCTTTAGCTCTTTTTGCAATTTCAGATAAAAGATGTCCAAATCTACCGAATATAGGTACGTATACTTTGTCTCCTGGCTCAATTATTCCTGATAAAACTGCTTCAATACCTGCTCTAGCTGTCCCATCCACTACAAAAGTTTGCTCATTTTCTGTTTGAAATGCATATCTTAATAAGTCTTGAACTTCATCCATAATGTGAAGGAATTCTGGGTCATATTGTCCTAATATAGGTGAGCTCATAGCCCTTAAAACCCTTGGTTCAGCCTCTACAGGTCCTGGTGTCATTATCGTCCTTTGAGATACTACTAATTCTTTATACATAAAATTACCTCCTTATAAAAATTCCGAATTATTAACTTCTTATTTACTATTGTAAACTATGGTTTACTATAGTTAAATATTAGTAGTTGATAAATCAAGTTCCCTCCATATATCAACTATGGATAACTATCAAATTTACAAAGGGAAACCCACCCTTATAATGCTAATAAGGATGGGTTTATGATAATTTGCTTATTTATCTAAGCCTCAAATATTGTGCCTTTTCTAAATGCTTGCGCTTTTTTCCAATTTTTCATTAAGAAGTAATAAGTCAGACCTGTTGGTATTAAACTCACATACCATGAAATTGTTACAAATAATAGAGAAATAGCTGATCCAATTGCAATTGCAGCTACCCCTGCCCAGTTAACTCCTTTAAATGGACCATCTATATCGTAAAAATCATTAAGTTCTAGTTTTTTCTTTCTTAAGAAGAAATAATCTACAACAAGAACTGCAAATATAGGTCCTAAAAATGCTGAGTATGTTTGAACAAAAAGTGATAGACCAGCTGCTGATTCTTCCCTTACTAATAACCAAGGGAATGATAAAATGGATAAAACTCCAACTAAAATAGTAGATTTTTTATATGAAATCTTAAATGTATTCATTAATACATATACCGGTGGGACGATATTATTAAGAACATTTGTGGTAACTTGTGCAAAAGCTACGAATACTAAAGTCATTATAGTTAAAAATTGATTGTCTATTGCTGTTGAAAAAACTACAACAGGATCATTGTTTCCAGTTGCGCCTGATACCATTAGACCTATAAGACCCATAAATATTGTCGCTGGTAAAATTGATAATACATATATAGCTCCTGTTGTCACAGATCTTGTTTCTTTTCTTAATTCTCTTGAATAATCAGACCCATTTAATATCATCGTTGCATAAATGCCGAGGAATGCTGTAGTCCCCCCCCAGAAAGGAAGTCCCCATGTACCCTCTATACTAGTTATAGTAGCTGCTACTTCTACTCCATATTTTGTATAAACTGTGTAGAACATATATGCTAATGTTGCCAATATAAAAACTGCTGCTATATTTTCAAGCCATTTAATACCATGAAAACCATTTATAGCAAGTATTACTTGAAGTGCTGTAAATAATACAAACATTACTGGTAAATTATCAAAACCTATTAGTGTCTTTAATGTAATATTAAGTGCTCCTGCTCCTATCCAGCTTTGAAATCCGAACCAGACTATCGCCGGAATTCCTCTTAAAAATCCAGGTATTTTTACACCTGCAAAACCAAAAGAACTCCTAGCTTGAACTGTAAATGGTATTCCATACTTATGTCCAGCTGCTCCTGACAAAACCAAGGCTATACCTATTACTGTACATCCTATAGCCATAGCAACGATTGCTTGTGTAAGGTTCAATACTCCAATTAAACTTGCTCCCATTGAGAATGTTCCAATTGAAACACATCCTCCTAAAAACGCTGCAAAATATGATAAATTCCCCATTATTCTCTTTTTTGTAGGCAATAACTCAGGCTTTGTATCATGAATATGCTTGTCATCTAGTTTACCAATTTCTAACTCCATTGTCGTCATTTGTTAAACCCCCTTTTTAGTATTTACTTACAAACTCTCCGAAACCTTTTGCTCCAACTACTTCTCCAGCTTCAGCTACTACCTCTCCCCTTAAAATAGTACAAACAGGAAGTCCTTTACCTTTAAGTCCAACAAAACCTGATATTTGGTTCACATATTTTAGAGATTCTGGAGTAATCTCCCAATCCATTTCTGGATCTAGTATAACTAAATCTGCATCAAATCCTAACTCAATAGCACCTTTTCTTCCATATAACCCAAATGCCTTTGCAGGCCCTTCGCTAAGACTCTTTGCAACTAGTGTAGGCTTATATCCTCGTTTTTCTACTCCCTCACTATATACAACTTGCATTATATTTTGAATTCCACTCATTCCACCCCAAGCTCCAAATACTCCATGTGCCTTTTCATCTTTTTCTTCTAAAGAACAAGGTGAGTGATCAGAGCTTACAGAATCTAGTGTTCCATCTTCAACATATTTCCACATTTCTTCAACTGCTTCTGCTTCTCTTAAAGGTGGTGCACATTTAAATAAACTTCCATTATTAACTACATCTTCTCTATTAAAGGTTAGATAATGACTACATGTTTCTGAAGTAATATCTAATCCTTCAAGTTTTGCTTTTTTGATTTCTTCTGCAACCATAGGATGACTTACATGACAAATATGTACTTTTGCATCTATCTCTCTTGCAAGATCTATAATATTTTTTGTAGCCATTAGTTCTGCTATTAAAGGTCTCGAATTAAGAAAATCATTCCAATTAGGATTAGCTTTCTCTTGGGCCCTTTTTTCTTCCCATTTAATTATTGAATAATCTTCACAATGGAATCCCGCTCTTGCACCAAATTTTTTTAATATCTCTAAAGCTTCTCTAGCTTGTCCCATTGTCAATGAAACATAATCAGGTGATACTGGACCTATAAATGACTTAAAAGCAATGCAACCTTTTTTATCCAATTCTGATAAAGAATCCATATTATAATCTACTAGCCCACCCCAAAAACAATAATCTACGTATGCATTTGGGGATACTATTTTAATTTTTTCATCAAATATTTTACCATCAGTTAGTGCTGGTTCATTTTGTAATGGCATATCTATTATTGTTGTAATACCGCCTACAGCAGCTGCTGCTGTTCCATGCTCATAATCTTCTCTCCAATTGTATCCAGGATCATTTAGATGTGCATGTGTATCAATTGCACCTGGAAAAACAAATTTTCCATTCGCATCGACAATCTTATAAGCATCTAGACATTCATTAGTTGCAACTATAGCTGCAATCTTTCCATGTTTAATACAAATATCCCCCTCATAAACTCTTTCAGAATTGACTATCTTTCCATTTTTTACAATTAAATCAAACATTCGCACCCTCACTTTCTATATTTATGAATTGATGCTTCCTCTCTTTGAAAATGAATTGAAAGAAATCGTTTTCAAGAACATCGTTAGAAGTCTAACAATCTTATTATTATTATACATTTTCTATCGTATTTATTGTTATCTATACTGGATAAGCTTTTTACACTTGTTTTATCTAAGTTTTGTAGTGTACTTCATTAAAATCTAATATGCCAATGTATATAGTATTTCTATTAGTGCCTTTACTCCCTCTAACAACTCTTCTGGTTTCGTATATTCTTGGGGATTATGGCTTATTCCATTTTTACTTGGAACAAATATTAGACCTGTTGGAAATTTACTAGCCATCATCTGAGAATCGTGACCTGCTCCACTATGCATCATTTTAAAGTCTATGTTTTTTTCTGTGCATTTATTTTTGATAATTTCTACAAGAACTTTATCCATAGGAACGGGCTCTCCATCCATATATTTTTCAATATTAATATTTATTTTCATTTTAGCCGCTATTAGTTTAATAGCTTCCATAGTCTCTTCTATATAATTGCTCATAATCTTTGCATCAGTATGCCTTATGTCCATGGTAAAAATAGTTCTTCCTGGCACTACGTTTGACGTATTTGGATTAACATCTAGTTTTCCTACCGTCGCTACTAATGGATCTCCGTATTCAATAGCTCTATCCATTATTTCAGATATCATTTTTGAAGCCGCGTGTAGACTATCTCTTCTATAGTTCATTGGTGTTGTTCCTGCATGATTTGCCTCTCCACACAGCGAAATTGTAAATCTTTGTTGCCCTACAATATGTTCTACTATACCTATGGCTTTTTTTTCAATTTCTAATACTCCACCTTGTTCTACATGTAATTCTATGAAAGCTTCAATATCTTTTCTATCTGGCTTTGTTTTTAATCCAAATCCAGCCTTCTTCATAGCATCTAAAAAAAGAATGCCTTCTTCATCTATTAAATCATCAACATCCGATTCTTCAACTCTACTAACTATATTTTTAGAGCCCCAAAAAGTAAATGGAAATCTACTTCCTTCTTCTTCTGCCATTGATACGACTTCTAAATTTTTCTTAGGTTTTCCAAATTTCTTTTGTAAATACTCTATGGCTACTAGCCCCGCGATTATTCCATATTGTCCATCGAGTTTTCCACCAGATACCACTGTGTCTACATGCGAACCCGTTAGTATAGTCTTATTTGTATTATCTCCTGTAAATCTACCATACAGATTTCCGACTTCGTCATAATATGGATCAAGTCCACTCTCTTTGAATTTATGTTCCAACCAATTTTGAGCAGCTATCCAATTATCATCAAATAAAAGGCGAGTAACGCCATTGTATTCTGAACCACCAAATCTAGACAGTTCATCGATTAGTTTTGTAATATCCTTTATATCTAGATCTTCTATTCCCATAAAATCACTCTCCTCTTATTCTAATAACTATTTTCTAATAACTATTGATCTTTGTTATTGTTTGATAATTAAATCTATCTCTAATTGTAAAGTATAAGCATTATATACTCTAGATTTTCTCCTGGTGCTGCTTCTATTGAATGTGACTCACCATCTCTGCAAATAGCTAAATCTCCGGGCTCTAGCACGGAATCTTCACCATTTTCATTATAAAGTGCTTTCCCTTTTACTATAAAATAAGCTTCTTGATCTCCTTCGTGAGTATGATAACCTATTGAGTTACCTGGTTCTATTATTGACTTGCCATATAGTCTGCCTTTTCCTAAAAAATCTTCCGGTTCAAAGAAATTAACAACTGTAATATGTCCTTTCCCACCTTTTAGACTTTCTATTCTTTCAACTTTATATTCATTATTTCGTCTAATCATAAAAATCACTCCTTATATAATTAATATTGTATCTTTATTATCATAAAAATATATGACAAAGGTTGAAAACGTTTTTTATCCTTTATTGCTAATGTATTGTTCTCTTATATCCTTGATAATATAAGTATAGTGGTATAATTATGAACAGATAGTAGAGAGGGGACTAAAAATGAGTTATAGAAATGATTTACTTACAAGTAGAGCAATTGTTAAACATGGTAGCTTTGCACTTATTCCACCCGATGGATTGGTGTTTAATGTACTTCCACATTTTGAAGGAGCTGAGATTAGCATAGTAGCATCTCCTAAGCTTGGTGCTAGTTTTGTAGAATACCTTGTCAACTTTAAGCCAAATGGTGGTAACACAAGAGGTTTTGGCGGAAATGGAATTGAAACTTTTGTCTATGTAATTTCCGGAGAATTAGAAGTTACGATTGAAGATGAAATGTTTGAGCTAAAAGAGGGAGGCTATGTATTCTGTCCACCTAGTAAAAGTATGATTATGACTAATAAATCCGATGCTAATACAAAACTCGTACTTTACAAACAAAAATATATATCAGCAGAAGGTGTTGGGGAACCTTGGGTTGTTTCAAATCATGTAGAAAATCTAGAAGTTATGGATTATTCTGAAATGACTGATGTTTCTTTAGTAGATTTCCTACCTACAAGCGTTGAATTTGATATGAATTTCCATATATTAAGTTTCCAACCAGGGGGATCACATCCTTTTATTGAAACACATGTACAAGAACATGGTGCATATCTATTAACTGGTGAAGGTATGTACAATCTTGATAATGATTGGGTTGCAGTTAAAAAAGGTGACTTTATATGGATGGGACCTTTTGTCCATCAGGCAGCATATGCTTTTGGTAAAGAACCACTTTCTTATGTATATTCAAAGGATTGTAATAGAGATCCTGAACTATAATCAAAGCCCCTGGAATTCCAGGGGCTTTCTTATTTATCTAGTATTTTTAATATCTTAAGTCCTACTTCAACTTCTAACATTTTATCTCTATCTTCTATGTCAAGATTTGTTATTTCCTTTATCCTATTTAATCTATAGAGAACAGTTTTATAATGCACAAACAACTCTTCTGCAGTTTTTACTGCATTTAAGTTGCACTTTAAATACATTTGAAATGTATCTATAAGCTCATTATTTTTATCTCTATCATATTCCTGTAGTCTTCTTAGACTGTCTGGAATAAAATCTGATAACATTTCTCTATCTTGAAAACTACATAAAATCTTGTATATTCCTAATTCTTCATAGATCGATGTAGCGTCTTCCCCTGATATTCTAGTTCCAAATACCAGAGCGTCCTTTGCCTGCTTATAGCTCTCTCCGATAATGGAAACATCACTTGCACTTTCTCCTATGCCTAGACTTACCGTTACTTTCCCAAGTCTTTTCTTAATGGTTTCTCTAACTTCTTCACCAAATTCTTTTAAGCTCTTTGATCCAGATTTATCTTTGTTTATCCCATTAGATGGCCAAAAAACAATTATTTCATCGCCCTTAATAAGTGATATATGGCCTGTTGTATGATGATAAGCAATCCTATCTATTATAGTTATAGCTGTCTCTCTTGATTCCATAAACCATTCTGTATCCGTTAACTTAGTTTTTTCTTTGTTTCTACATAATGAAAAAATACCAATAGTGTATTCTTTTTTTAAGTCCCAACCAAGAAGCGATCCTCTGTCGTATATTGTCTGTTTAGAACTGTAGTTATTATTTATAAGATCGTCCATCAGGTCACCTTTGTATATTAGTTTTGCTGAGTTTACAGCGGTTTCTTTAAGTATTTCCAACCTCAAGGCATTCGCTGCACTTTCTACAGCTATAAAATCAAGTTCATTGAGCTCTTTTGTCACTTCGACAATTCCTATATATGCTTTTATTTTATTTACCACTTCTATTGGCTCGACTATAAGGTGCTTGAGTTCCTCACTATTTTGGAATTTCATATCAATACCATATATTGGATAACCTTTATAGACCATTTTTCTCATTTTCTTTTCTACTATATATATTTCTGAGTAATCAGGATTGCTATATGCTAAAACTCTCATCTCATTATCAAATATAATAACCGGATTATCCACCAGATCCTGCAAGGACTTAGCTATACTTTCTATTCCTTTCATTTTTAAAGCAATATCATTAAATTTCTCATGGCATTCCTTATAGTAGTTTAGTCGATTTACTTGTTCATTAAATAATTCCCCCATTACAGGATATAATATATCTATATATTTTGTTTCTTTTGATATCTCAATAATTGGAAATTGGAGCTCTTTTCCTATTTCTATAAGCTCACATGAAACTTCTGGAAAAGTATCAGATATTTTTATGATGATTCCTGCAGCACCATTTTTGGCTACTTCAGAAACAAGTTTTTTCTGAGCCTTTATATCTCTATCAATTGAGTAAAAACTAGTTAATAAAAGTTCTCCCCCTTTAATCCAATCCGCAATATCTGGTCTTTCAACAATTGTAATCCCTTCAACAGAAGTTTTAGGAATCATTTGATTTCCTGAAAGAATCTTAGCGTTTTTAAAACAATTTAATTGTAAAATATTATTTAGTAAAATACCCAAGTTTTCACCTTCTTCTTTTTTATATCAACTCTATTATAAACCATTATTATAATTTTAAGAAGTCTGGATATTAATATACTCAATATTTAACTAAAATATAACCTTATTGGATAAATTTAGCTTCAATATTTTTCTTTTTCTCTTATTGCTAATAATTTATAATAAATATAAGATATAGATTATAATGGTTTAATGGAGGAGGATTATATGGTTTTAGATTTTAATATTTTTTATTGGCTAGTATCTGCACTTCCTATAGTACTCTTAATTAGTCTTATGATGGGTTTTAAATGGTCTGCTATAAAGGCTGCACCTTTTACATTGATGATTACAATACTAACTTCGTTTTTTATATTTAAAGGCTCAATTGAACTTCTAGTTTTGGAAGAAATCAAAGCTTTATGGAGCTCGCTTAGCATAGTATCAGTTGTAATTACAGCCATACTCTTATATGAAACGAGTAAAGAAGCTAAGGCTTTTTATTTATTAAACAAAGCTTTTAATGCTATAGCTCCTAATGAGCTAGTTAGAATTCTTTTAATTGGAGTTGTTTTTGCAAGCTTTCTACAAGGTGTAACTGGTTTTGGAGTTCCCGTTCTTGTAACTGCACCACTTTTAATTGGTATTGGAGTTAAGCCTATCTGGTCTGTAGTAATTCCACTTGTAGGACATTGCTGGGCTGGAACATTTGGTACACTAGCACTAGCATGGCATGCTTTGATATTACAAACTACGCTAGTTGATAGTTCTGAAGCTATATTTTATACGACTGTATTATTATCTATTCTTATTATATCTGCTGGGATTTTGATTGCTTATTTCTATGGTAAAAAAGAATCTATTAAAAAAGGATTACTTGCGGTATTAGCTATTTCCTTAACTTTAGGCCTAGGACAAATAATAGTGGCTCAGATCAATCCTGATTTGGGTGTTTTTCTACCTAGTGCCATTTCATTTATAGTAGTGCTGCTTCTTTCAAAGCTTCCAATGTATAATAAGCCTTGGAAGATTGAAAATAGCCCTATAATGGATAGAAACAAAGAATCAGAAGTTGTTAATGAGAGTAATATGAACGTGTTTGAGGCATTTTTACCATATCTTGTAATGACTGCTTTAACTCTGATTATACTACTTGTAAAGCCACTTAATGAATTGCTTGGTTCTATATTTTATGGGCCTAGCTTTAAAGAGACTATCACTGGATTAGGCGCTGTAAATACGAAAGTTTTATCGTATGCTCCTATTAAACCCTTTACACATGCATCATTCTTTTTATTAATCTCTGCTCTTACCGGATATTTTTATTATAGGAAAAAAGAGATTATCAGTAAAAATAGAATCTATACTATTACTAGAAAAACATTCAAAAAAGCAATACCATCTAGTATTGCTGTAATTTCACTATTATCTATATCAAGAATTTTAACGGGAACTGGGCAAACTAGTATATTGGCTTATGGTGTTTCATCTTTCTTTGGTGAGTATTACACAATTTTTACTCCATTTGTAGGACTTTTAGGAGCCTTTATCACAAGCAGCAATATGTCTTCTAATATACTATTTGGAGGTTTTCAATTTTCACTTGCTAATATATTGGACCTAAATAGTTCTTTACTCCTAGGAGCACAAACTGCTGGTGGTAGTATTGGAACTGCAATAGCTCCAAGCAATATAGTATTAGGTGCAACTACAGCCGAGATACTTGGACAAGAAGGAGCCATCCTTAAAAAGATCTTGCCATTTGTATTAGTCCTTACTTCTATATTTGGAATAGCAACTTTTCTTATAGCTTATTTATAAAAAGAATTTTGAAATTAAAGGAGTGTCTACAAATCATATTTTTTATATCTAACGTAGAAATTTCTACAATAAAAAAGGAAGTATGGTTTTTTCCATACTTCCTGTATTTTCATTTTAATATATATATCTACTTGGATTTTGATGAGTACCATTTACAATTACTTCAAAATGTAAATGTGAACCTGTTGAACGTCCTGTACTTCCCATGTTAGATATCTGTTGTCCTCTATAAACTCTCTCCCCAGCTTTTACTAATAATTTGCTATTATGTGCATATCTAGTAACATAACCATTCTCATGATCTATCTCTACCATATATCCATAACTTCCACTGTAACCAGAAAATGTTACCTTCCCACCATCTGCTGCATATACTGCAGTACCAAGGCTATTTGCAAGGTCAATTCCTCTATGCATACTTCCATTTCTCATACCGTACGGAGATGTTAGTCTTCCGCTTGTAGGTACAATAAAAGATCCTTTAGCTGCTGTCTTTGGTAGTTCTTTAGTTCCTTGTATTACTTTTTCTGTTATAGGCTCTACTATTACTGTTTCTTCTATTACATTCTTTTCAAATAATATACCGTTATGTCGAATCTCTGTTGCAACTATTTCTGAACTTCCTTTTTCACCTTTTACAACAATCTTCTTTTGATTCTTATATAATGAATCGTCATTTTCAACTTCAATTTCATAGTCTGTTTCTTCTGTATATTTTACATCTTCATTTGTAACTACGGTTAGCAATGGTGTGGGAACAAATAATTTCACTTCATCGCCAGGCTTTAATTTTTGTGGATCTTGATCAGGATTAGCATTTATTAGGTCTTCTACATGTGTGTCATACATTCTAGCAATAATCCAATAACTCTCCCCAACCTCCACTATGTGGGTTCTCATCTCATCTTTACCTTGCCTAATGCTTTCTATTGTAGCTTCAGGGTCAGCTAGCTCACTAAAGTTTGTATCCTGCTTTACTATGTCAATCTTTTCTAAAAAGCTAGATTCTGTTATAATTGATTCTCGTTCATTATCTACAATGAATGGTTCTTTAATTGTGTTAAGCATAGAGTCTACTTCTTCTTCAGATTTAAATATTCCTAATGATTCATCGTCCACTACAAGTTCAAAACCTGTAACTGCAACATTTATGCTGCCTTTTATTTTTGATTTAATTTCTCCATATGGTGTTAAGGCATCGTCTTTAGCATTAGTCTCTTCAAAACTGAGCTCTTTATCAATTGAAACATCCATTTGATATGTATTTACTAAAGTCTCTTTTAATTCTGTGTAAGCTTGTACAGCTTCTTCTTGAGTTCTTACTACCCCTATTTGCTCTTCACCTAAAAATACATTAACTGCTTTGGTCCTTGTATCATTTATTGAATAACTTACATAACTTATTCCAACAATACCAACTGCAATTACTACAGCTAGTGATCTTCTTAATCTATTATTATGGTTTACTCCCTTTATATTTTCGCCAAAATTCTTAAATCTTTCCTTTAGCTTCATTAATAAATCTCCTCCGAACTTCACCTTAATAGTTGTAGGCAAATTATTTTTGTAACTATTTTGTAACATTAACAAACTTATTATATCAATACAGGATGATAAATACAACCAAAACAGGCATTGTCTTATCTTAATTTATTCTTAGTTTGTTATATAATAAGATTGCTATACCTGAGTTAATACAGTGAGTTTAGAGGTGTGACCATTTGGTATTAAAATGTCAATTATTTTGTTAAAAAAAATTAATAAAATAAATGTTTGAAATTTAGACAATTATATTTAATTTTTCATTCCCAATATAAAAATCTATATCTCTGTCTTTTACAAGAGATATTTCTCCATCTATATTTAGGTACATCTCTCCCTCTACTTTAACTTTTATGTTCTTTCCTCTATAAAACTCTATATATTTTTTATACTTTATATGCTGCCCTTTAAATATAGATGGGAATAAAAATAAAATCCTTAAATTGCTTATATCTTTTACTATGCAAATGTCTAGCTCTCCATCATCAAGCTTTGCCATTGGTAATATCTGCATTCCTCCGCCATAATAAGCCCCATTCCCTATTGCAACCAATGTGGCTCTTCTTAATAGCTTATCTCCGTCAACTTCTATATTCATATTTCTACTCTTATATACCAATAGGGAAGTTAAAACTCCTAGTATATATGCAGTCTTTCCTCTTATTATCTTTTTTATCTTGTCAGTATGCCTTACAACTTCAGCATCAAAACCAAGGCTTGCGATGTTGAAAAAATATCTATTATCAACTCGTCCCAAATCTATCTCTTTAACATTCTTATTTATAATCTTTATAAATGCTTTTTCTATATCATTGGTAATAAGTAAAGATTTTGAAAGATCATTACCAGTTCCTGCAGGTATTATACCTAGAATTCCATGCCCTCTTTGTATTATCCCATTGGCTACTTCTCCTACTGTACCGTCTCCGCCTACTGCAACGCAAATTGTATAATCTGGATTGTTTATAACAATTTCTGTTGCTTCTTTAGGTTTTGTAGTAAAAATAACTTTGTAGTCTATCTCTGTGTCTTTCATATATTTTCCTATATAAACTTCAAAATTCTTAGCCTTACCACTGCCTGCAATTGGGTTTATAATAAACAAATACTTCTCCATGCACTCCTCCTAGTTAAAGACTTTTTCATTCTCACCCTTCAACGCCTTTTCAATTGCTTGGACTTCTTCAGGTGATAATGGAACATTTGATTTGCCATTTATTATAGGCTTTCCAAATCCAACGGTATTCTCCCTACCATAAATACTAGATATAACAAATCCATTGTGATAACTATCAAGCAATGCTATTGAATAGCTTAAATCACTTCCTGTATTCCCAAACGCTTTGTATCTTACAAAACCTACCTTTTGTACAGCAAAATTAAGTCTAGTTTGCAACGATTTTATATTATCTTCTAATAAATTAATATCTCTATTAATGCTCTTTATATCTCCATTAAGCTGAAGAAATAAATCTTCTATGTTAGCACCGGATAAACCTCTAGTTAGCGAATCATACCTTTTTTTATGCCTTCTATATTCCATTATTTGAGAGATATATAGTATTATAAGGATTACAATACCTACAAATAGGCCCATCATTATATATGTTTGATTGTATTCAATAAAGTTTATTATATTTATCATCTAACCATCCTCTATAATTCTTTCCTTATTTTATTTAAAGCTTTTATACTATATTCTATCTCTTCATGATTGTTAAAATACCCAAAACTAAATCTTACAGCACCTTGCTCTAATGTCCCTATTGTTTTATGAGCAAGTGGAGCGCAGTGAAGACCAGGCCTAACATATATATCAAATTCTTCATTTAATATATATGCTAGTTCTGAAGAATCCATATTATTAAAATTTAAAGCAACTACAGCTGCTTGTAAATCTGTATTTTTAGGGCCATAGATTGTTAAACCCTCTATCTTGCTAGCTTCTCTAATAAAATGCTCTGTAAGTTCTTCCTCATATTTTCTTATATTAGCTATTCCTGTATTGTTTATAAAATTAATACCTTCCCCTAATCCTATTATTCCAGGAGAATTTGGTGTTCCACTTTCAAATTTATCTGGCATTATGTTTGGGTGAATTAATGAATGTGAATCACTACCAGTACCACCTTGCATTAGGTTATTGATGTCTAGCCCTTCTCTTATGTAAAGTCCACCTGTACCCTGAGGTCCTAGTAAGCTTTTATGTCCAGGAAATGCTAATAGATCCATGCCTAGCCTTGATATATCAATATCATAAACTCCTGCTGATTGAGCCGCATCAACTAAATAAATTACTCCATATTTTTTTGCTATTTTAGCTATCTCTTCTATAGGCATAATAGTACCTGTAAGGTTAGAAATATGAGTTGTGACAATCATCTTTGTATTCTCTTTAATTTCGTTTTTTATTCTATCCACATCTATTTGACCCAAATCATTAGCCCAAACAATAGTATGCTCTACCCCTATTTTTTCAAGCTCTTTAATGGGCCTTAATACTGAATTGTGTTCCATTGATGTAGTTATAATATGATCTCCAGTCTTTAATATTCCCTTTATCGCTATATTTAAGCCCTCTGTAGCACTAGCTGTAAATACAATATTAAATGGATCTTCCACATTAAAAAATCCCGCTAAAAGTTCCCTTGTAGCATAGATCTCCCTTCCTGCTCTTATTGCAAGCTTATGCCCTGACCTGCCTGGATTTGCTCCATATTCAGTCATAACTTTGTATATTTTATCATAGACCTGTTGTGGTTTTGGAAATGTTGTTGCTGCATTATCTAAATAATACATAATATGCCTCCTCAAATTTAAAAACCGTTACCATAGAGTTATTTTATCATTTTAGCCTGCCTATGACAATTGATAATCAACTTCTGACAAAAAGTGTTTCTACCAATGTCACTAAGAAACATTAGATTTATTCTGAAGACGCCATTCATCTAGGAAACTTTCTTTATATGACAGAAATTTCCATCCCTTACTATGCATTTTTTCATATTATAGAAGGTTCTAATTTAGAGAATATAAAAAAAAAGAGGCCAAAACCTCTTTTAATTATTTAATCTCCTATAAACTATCTCTAGTAAACTGTCTCTTAATTTTTTACCATCTAAAATCAATTGACTAACTTTTTTTTCAATTTCAGCCTTGTACTCTACATCCTTAATACTCTTTAGATTAATTGTTACATTAAATAATGAACCTTCAAGTGCTGCATATGCTAAAAGCGTTCCTACTCCAACATCAGTTATAGCATGTATATTCCCATATTCAGCGAACAATTCTTGATTAGCTAATATCTCATAGCAAGTCTCGCCTGATCTTAACGGAACCTCTAGTGCCTTCTTGTAACCAATTTGGATTGCAGCTGATCTTATTTTCTTTTCTTCCTCATTATTCTTTGGAAGCTTAAATGCTCTCATCACATCATCAAATGCTGTTGAATCTTCATCTACTAGTTTTAGTAGACTATCTGTCAATTCATTTATTATCTTTAATTCATTTTTCATTTCATTTTTTTTGTCCTCAGGCACTAATTCATAAGCTTTTTTATCTATAGTTAAATGACCAACCATACAAGTTAAAGCCGAACCTAGGCTTCCTACAAGCGCAGACACACTTCCTCCACCTGGAGTTGGGCTTTCACTAGCAACATCCATTACAAAATCCTTAGCTGTTCTTTCAATTAACATTTTGCTCCTCCTTAAATATATTAAAATTTTATTATCCCTTCTATTACAATATTAGCTTCGCCACCCACAAATACAGAATAACCACCATCTGAATTTTCTATTCTGCAATTAATTTGGCTTGGTCTACCCATCGAGTCCCCCTGAGAAACTACCAAGCTATCTTCAGCTAATAAATCGTTCTTTTTTAAGTAGTAAATTAAGGCTCCATTTGCAGTTCCTGTAGCTGCCTCTTCATCTATCCCCACAATTGGGGCAAAGTTTCTAGCATAAGCAATTCTACTCATTCTATCTTTTATATAAAAAGCATGAACTCCTGTTACATTTAATTTTCTACTTATTTCAGCTATTTTGCAAAAATCCACTTTCATATTAACAAGCTTCTTTTTATCCTTTATAGGAAATATTATATCTGGTAGTCCCGTTGAAATAATTTCAGGTGAAATATACTTATCTCCAATCCCTATATCAGCTTCTTCTAATCCAAATGCATCTAAAATATCCATAATTAATTCTGGAACTCCTAAAGACTGAGGAGTCTTTTGCGCCATAATTATATTTTTTGGTAAATAATTGTTATATTCTATGTCTACATTTAATTTTCCAGCTTTCGTCTCTATTATTACAGTTTTTACACCTTTTTGTATAGGTGTAATAAAACCTTCACTTGCTAGAGTATATATACTTGCTATAGTAGCATGCCCACACAAATCTACCTCTAACAATGGAGTGAAATAACGTATTTTAAAATACCCGTCCTCCATTTGGTTAATAAAAGCCGTTTCTGAAAGATTCATTTCATTTGCTATTCTCTGCATTTGTTTATCATTCAATTTTTTAGAATTTGTAACTACACCAGCCGGATTCCCGCCAAATGGCACTTTGCTAAATGCATCAACTTGAAATATATTTATTTCCATATTCAATTCCTCCTAAATGTTCCACGTGGAACATCAGTTTAAAAGCAAGTCTAGAAGCCTCTCTAAGTCATCATTATCATAGTATTCTATTTCAATTTTCCCTGATTTTTTCTTAGCAACTAATTGTACTTTTGTACCTAGGGCACCCATCAATTGTTCTTCAAGATCTATTATATAAGAATCTTTCATTTTTTTACTTATTCTTTTTTTATTTTTGCTAGTTTTGTTTTCAGTTTCTCTAACATTTAATCCATCCGCAATTATTCTATCAGCAATTCTTTTCTGTTCCTCTTTATCTTCAATACTCAGTAGTGCTTTGCCATGCCCAGCTGATAGCTTACCTTCATATATATACTCTATTACAGCTTTATCAAGCTTTAATAGTCTAAGAGTATTACTAATATAAGCTCTGCTCTTCCCTACTGCTTTTGCAAGCTCTTCTTGTTTTAAGTCGTATTCATCCAAAAGACTTTTATATGCTTGTGCTTCTTCAATAGCATTTAAATTCTCTCTTTGTATATTCTCTATTAAAGAAATTTTTGCCGTAGTTTCTGCATCTATACTTCTAACAATGCTTGGTATCGATACTAGGCCAGCTAGTTTTGCAGCCCTCCACCTTCTCTCTCCAGCAATTATTTGATACTCATTCTCTGCCTTTCTTAATATAATAGGCTGAATCACGCCATTTTCTTTAATTGATTGCGCTAAATCATCTAGAGCTCCTTTGTCAAAGACTTTTCTCGGCTGATCTTCCCTAGGTATTATAGAGTTTAATTCAACAAGCTCAACTGTCTCAGTTGGCAAAAGTTTAATTTCACTTATTAAGCTATCTACTTTCTCTTTATCTTTAATCAAAGCCGATAAACCTTTACCTAGACCACTTTTTTTCACAGACATCTATATCACTCCCTTCATAAACCTATCTTAATCTTGTAAATATAAAAATTCTTCCGCTAATTCCATATATGAATCAGCTCCTTTTGATTTAGAATCATAGTCATGAATAGACAGCCCATAAGACGGCGCTTCTGCCAATCTTACATTTCTAGGAATTATACTAGTATAAACTTTCCCTTTAAAGAATGCCTTCACTTCTTCAACTACCTGAATTGAAAGATTAGTACGTCCATCAAACATACTTAGGACTACCCCCTCAACTTCAAGATCAGAATTGTAATTTTTCTTAACTAATTCTATTGTTTCAAATAACTGACTCACGCCTTCTAAAGCAAAATATTCACATTGAATCGGTATTATAACGCTGTCTGATGCAATTAATCCCATTACACTTAATATCCCAAGAGATGGTGGACAATCTAGTATTATAAAATCATAGTCATCCTTAATTGTTTCTATAGCACCACGTAAAGAATCTTCCCAATCTCCACTTTTGGCAAACTCTATTTCTAATCCTGCAAGTTGGTTGTTTGATGGAATAATACTTAGATTTTCTGCACTCGTCTCGTATACTGCATCTAATACATCTGCATTTTGGGTCAAGATATCATAAACTAGGAAAGGCACTCCATGTTTATCTACACCTAATCCGCTTGACGAGTTCCCTTGAGGGTCAATATCTATTAACAGCACTTTTTTCCCTAACTTTCCCAATCCTGCTGCTAAATTAATTGTGGTAGTTGTTTTACCAACACCACCTTTTTGATTAAATACAGCAATTGTTTTTCCCATAGAAACACTCCTTATTCTTCTTATATCTATGATAACATACTCTAGGACAATATTCACAAATAAAATGTTCCACGTGGAACATTTTCGTATGTTTCACGTGGAACATTGGTGATTATTTCTATTTTACTGCTATTTAATAGGCATTTTTTTAGGCTTGCCGCCACCTCTTGGATATTTATCAGGAGTTTTCTTTACCTTTTTAATTATAATTAATGTTCTTTCCATATCAGTATTAGGTAAAGTAAGTCTAATTGTTCTTTCTAAAACTCCACCTAACTCCTTTATTGCATTTATACTGGCTTCAATTTCTTTTTCTGGCGTTGGACCTTTCATCGATATAAAATATCCATTTTCTTTGACATATGGTATGCAATACTCACAAAGTGTCTCTAGTGAAGCCACAGCGCGTGAGAGGCATATGTCGTATTTTTCTCTATAATTATCTTTTCTAGAGTACTCTTCTGCTCTCGCATGCAAAGTTTCTACAATATTTAGGTCTAATTTCGTAATAACCTCATTTAAAAAAACAATTCTCTTATTTAAGCTATCTAATAAAGTTAATTTTAAAGTCTGATTATATATTTTTAACGGTATTCCTGGAAACCCACCACCTGTTCCTATATCAATAATTCTAGAGTCATCTTTTATCAAGTCTGTTAGTATAGGCGTTAAACTATCTGCGAAATGTTTTAAATCAATCTCGTAATTATCTGTTATAGACGTTATATTGATTTTTTCATTCCACTCTTTAAGTAATTCTTTATAAATTTCAAAATCATCACACATTTTATCTGATAAATCTATCCCTAGCTCTTTTGCTATATCATATAATCTTTCATTACTAACCAAGATTAGCACCTCTTCTTCTTTGCTCTAGATAAATAAGCAAAACGTTGATATCAGAGGGAGATACGCCTGAAATTCTTGAAGCCTGTCCCATTGACTCTGGCTTTATTTTAGTGAGTTTTTGAAGCGCTTCGTTGCTTAAACCTCTTACTTTAGAATAATCCAAATCTGCATCAAGCACTCTATTTTCCAACTTTTTAAATTGTTCAATCTGTATCATCTGTTTCTTAATATAGCCTTCATATTTTATTTGTATCTCAACCTGTAATCTTATCTCCTTAATTAAAGATTCTCTTTCATTATCAAAGATAATGGAGTTTTCATAGGTTATCTCTGGCCGCTTTATTAGTTCATACAACGAGACGGCGTTCTTTAATGTACTTGATTGTAATGTAGCAAGCATATCATTAGTCTTTTCAGTTGGCGTTATAATAACTTTCTTCAATCTTTCTAATTCTTTATTGATTAATTCTTCTTTTTTAAGGGTTAAATCATATCTTTCTTGTGTTACAAGACCTAGTTTGTAGCCCTTTTTAGTTAATCTCAAATCCGCATTATCTTGCCTTAATGTCAAGCGATACTCTGCCCTTGAGGTCATCATTCTATACGGTTCATCTGTTCCTTTAGTTACTAAATCATCTATTAATACTCCTATATATCCTTCTGATCTATCTAATATAAATGGTTCTTTTCCCTGTATACTTAGTGCCGCGTTAATTCCGGCCATTAAACCTTGAGCTGCTGCTTCCTCATATCCAGAAGAACCATTTATCTGCCCTGCAAAGAAAAGATTTTCAATCTCTTTATGCTCTAGGCTCCGTTTAAGAATAGTAGGATCTATAGAATCATATTCTATAGCATAAGCAGTCCTCATAAATTCTACATTTTCTAGTCCGATTATCTTTTTATATATCTCGATTTGAACTTCTTCAGGTAAAGATGAGCTAACTCCTTGCACATACATCTCTTTAGTTGAAAGCCCTTCTGGTTCTATAAATACTTGATGCTTATCTCTATCAGCAAATTTAACGACTTTATCCTCAATTGAAGGACAATATCTTGGCCCAACTCCTTCTATATATCCTGCGAACATAGGAGAACGACCTAAATTATCTCTTATTATCTGATGTGCTGCATCTGTGGTATAAGTTAGATAGCAAGGTACCTGTTCAAAATCATAAACTTTCTCCATATTTAAAAATGAAAACGGCACTACTTCTTTATCTCCAGGCTGTATTTCCATTTTAGAAAAATCTATGCTATCTCTGTGAACTCTAGCTGGAGTGCCAGTTTTCATCCTTCTTAAAGCAATTCCTTTTTCTTTTATAGAATCTGATAATAGGATAGAAGGTGACATACCTTCAGGACCTGATTGATAATTTACCTCACCAATATAAACTCGCCCTCCTAGATATGTTCCAGTAGCTACTATAACTGCCTTGCTATAGTAATTAGCTCCTGTTCTAGTTGTTACACCTTGTACCTTATTGTCTTTTATAATTAAATCTACAACTTCGCCTTGTCTTAAAGTTAAATTAGGTTCATCTTCTAGCATTTTTTTCATTTCGCTATGGTACATCTTCTTGTCAGCCTGAACCCTTAGAGAGTGAACCGCTGGCCCTTTGGACAAGTTCAACATTCTACTTTGAATAAAAGACTTATCTATATTTAAAGCCATTTCCCCACCCAATGCATCAATTTCTCGAACTAAATGGCCCTTACCTGTTCCTCCAATATTAGGATTACAAGAAAGAGCTACTATTCCATCAAGCGTTATCGTAAGAATTAGCGTTTTTAACCCCATCCTACTTGGAGCAAGTGCAGCCTCAGCACCCGCATGTCCCGCACCAACTACTATTACATCATATTCTCCACCATTATAAGTTATTGTATCTAACATAATTTCACCTTTCTATAATTACGACTATTTACCAATGCAAAACTCGCTAAAAATTCTATCCAAAATATCTTCATCCAAACTTTCACCAGTAATTTCCCCTAGATTCTCCCAACAACTCCTTAAGTCAACCTCTAGACAGTCAAGTGGAACTCCTCTCATTAAATCATTTAAAACAGATTCAATATTTATACTTGCCAATTCCAACTGCTGTTTATGTCTCATATTATTTATAATCATATCAGACTGGATAGCTATATCACCATCATAAAACATAGCTCTTATAGCATCTTCAAGCTCTTCAATACCAATATTCTGTATCATAGATGTATTTATAATTTGACTGTTTTCAAAATAACTATTAAAATAGGCCTCATCATAAACCTTTGGTAAATCAGTTTTATTTAATAAAACAATGGTCTTTTTATTCTTAATTAATTCCATAATATGGAAGTCATCATTATTTAGTTCTCTGGATATATCGAAAATAGCTATTACTAAATCAGCTTTATCAATAGTTTCCTTGGCTCTATCCACACCAATTTTCTCTACGATATCATCTGTTTGTCTAATCCCCGCAGTATCCATTATTTTTAAAGGAATTCCATCGATATTTACATACTCTTCTATGATATCTCTCGTAGTTCCTGGTATTTCAGTTACAATAGCTCTATTCTCTCGTAATACTGCATTAAGTAGAGAGGACTTCCCTACATTTGGAGTTCCTAGGATCACTGTATTTAATCCATCTCTCATTATTTTGCCTCTATCAGCTGTATTTAAGAGTCTTTGAACTCTTTCCCTAACTTTATTTCCATCATCTAAGAGCTCTCCAGTTGTAACTTCTTCAATATCATCCTCTGGAAAGTCTATAGATACTTCAATATGAGCAATCATTTTCAATAGAATTTGTCTAATTTCTTGTATTTCAAAACTTAATTTCCCTTCTAATTGCTTTAGGGATATATCATATGATTTTTCGGTCTTTGCTTTAATTATATCGATTACTGCTTCAGCTTGAGATAAATCAAGCCTTCCATTTAAAAATGCTCTCTTTGTAAACTCGCCCCGTTCAGCAATTCTAGCACCTTTTGTTAATAATAACTCCAGTATTTTCTTTACAGGTATTATTCCACCATGACAGTATATTTCAACCATTTCTTCCCTTGTATAGGTATATGGAGCATTCATAAAAGCGACTAGGACTTCATCTATCGCCTCACCATTATCCATAATATTACCATATAGTAGTCTCTTATTATCTGTATCTTTAATATCCTTGTCATTCGCTCTTTGAAATACTAATTTTGCTATATTTATAGCTTCCTTACCACTCATTCTAACAATACCGATTCCAGACTCACCTATTGCTGTTGATATAGCGGCTATAGTTTCAGTCATAAAATCACCTCACTCCATTTTTATCAATTTTTTAATAGTATTATCTTATTATAATATCACACAAAATAAAAGCCCACAATAAAGTGGACTCTTAGTTATAATCAATAGGAAAGTTATACTTTTTTTCTTAATACAAGCACTTTGTATTTTTCGTTTCAAAAGAGGCTTTCTTATAGCGCTTCTTTGGTAACCTTATTATTTTAATACTATTACTACTCTTCTATAAGGTTCATTTCCTTCGCTATATGTGTTTACACCTTCAAATGTCTGCAATGCTGAGTGAATAATCCTTCTTTCATATGGATTCATAGGCTCTAACTTGACGGGCCTTTTGCTATAAGTAGCTTTTTCAGCCATCTTATTAGCAAGCCTTATAAGTGTTTCTTCTCTTTTTTTCCTATAACCTTCAGCATCCAATATAACTTTAAGATAATTCTCTCTTTTTTTATTTATTGCGATACTCAACAGATATTGTATCGAATCAAGAGTATTTCCTCTTTTACCAATTAAAATACCCATATCACTTGAAGAGATATTATTTATCTCAATATTCATAATATCATCATTTATAGTTATATCAGAAAGAGCTATAATACCCATTCCTTGGAGTATTCCATCTAAAAATTTACTAGCTGTCTCTTCAGGGTCATTTATAAGGACAACTTTAATCTTTGCCTCTTTGGAACCAATCAGTCCAAATAAACCTTTGGTAGCTTCCTCAATAACTTCATATTCGACATCTTTTTCACTAGCTTTTAGCTCTACTAAAGCTTCTTGAAGGGCATCTTCAACTGTTTTTCCTGTCTTAACAACAAATTTCATACTATTTTGCCCCCTTAATACTTGTATATTTCTTATTAGTAATATACTGCTGTATTATTGTAAATATATTACCTACTACCCAATAAAGTGCGAGTCCTGCAGCAAACCCTCTAGATGCCATAAAAATCATAATAGGTAACATATAATTCATAATCTTTTGAGTTGACTGAGCCTGTGCGTCTGTATTACCTGTGCTCATAGTTTTACTTTGTAAAAATGTAGTTGCTGCAGCTAAGAGCGGTAAACCCCACAGCAATGCATCTGGATTTTCAAGATTTGGTATCCATAAAAAATTCTTTGCCATTGCTACATACATTCCTGGATCTGAAAATGCATATCCTTGCGGATCTCTAAATACTGCAAAGAATGCAAATATAATAGGCATCTGTACTAATAAAATCAAACATCCAGATGCTGGATTATATTTATGTTCTTTGTAAAGTTCTTGCATTTTTGCTTGCATCTCTTTCGGGTCGTTCTTATATTTAGTTTGTATTTCCTTCATCAAAGGCTGTACTTTACTCATTTTACGTGTTGATCTGCTTTGCTGAATATTTATTGGCAATAGCATTAATTTAAAAATTATCGTTGTTAAAATTATCGCTATAGCATAAAATGATATACTCGCTGGCTCACTAGACATTGTTTGAGCAACTATATCATATACAAATCTCAATAATGATCCTAGTATATTTCCTAGAAATCCAATCATCAATTAACCTCCCATCATTTTAGTGGATCGTATCCTCCTTCATGGAAAGGGTTACACCGAAGTATTCTTTTAACAGTTAAAACTGTCCCCTTTATGAAGCCATACTTTGTGTAGGCTTGCAATGAATATTCAGAGCAAGTTGGATAAAATCTACAATTATTCCCAGTAAGAATATATCTTGAGATATATCTTTGGTAGAATCTTATTAACACAATAGCCATCCGTGTCATTTTATCACCTTTTTTCCAATAGACCAGATATCTTATAAATGTGTTTTACAGCACTTTCCAAGTCCTTAAAGGTTAACTCTACAACGTTTTTTTTAGGTATAATAACAATATCATACCCTGATTTGATAGAAGTTATATAATCTTGATTAATAGACTTAATCCTTCTTTTTAGCTTGTTTCTAACTACTGCATTTCCGATTTTTTTTGTAATTGAAACTCCAATCCGAGTATTTTCAGTTCCATTTTTCCGAATAAAAGCAATCAAATTCCTATTCCAATAATTTTTTCCTGTTTTGTAGACCTTTTTAAACTCCATATTCTTTCTTAATCTATTCTCTTTATTCATAAAAACACCGTCCTAAAATGACCTTTAATAAAAGGCCACTAAACAGCGGCCTTATGCAGAAAGTTTCTTTCTTCCTTTTCTTCTTCTAGCTCTTAATATTTCTCTTCCTGATCTAGTCTTCATTCTCTTTCTAAAACCGTGTTCTCTACTTCTTTGTCTTTTTTTCGGTTGATAAGTTCTCTTCACAAACATACACCTCCTTCAATTAACTACAGGCAATGCTATATATTAAATATAGAGTTTACAAATGCAATCTTTAAAACACTACTATAAATTATATGTACTTGACCCTATTATGTCAAGATTTTAATTAATAGTAATCCACAATTTTTAGTATTTAATCTACAGATAGCTGTGGATATCTATTGAATATATACCCATCATCTGATAATATAATAGAGGATGTTGATAAGTATTGCAAGTCAGTGGATAAACTTAACTTATACACAATTTGTGGATAGATTGTGTATAAGTTTTAAAATAACCCTAGTTTTTATATTAAATTATCGTAATTTATTAGGTTTTTTATCCACATTTTTATTTTTTTACTTTTGTGGATAGAGATTATATTGTTTTATTATTGATACTTATCCACATATAGTTGATAATTTTATCCACAATATGAAATTATTAATTTTTATTTTTTATTTGTTTATAGATATTTTTTAGGAGGTCATCATATGGAAACAAATTTGGACCAGATATGGGAAGGAGTTCTTAATCTTATAAAGGTTGAACTTACTGAAGTTAGCTATAATACTTGGCTAAAATCGATTGAACCTATTAGTCTAATAGAAGATGAAATTGTATTAGGCGCTCCAAACGATTTTACAAAAGGTATCTTAGAAGGTAGGTACTTCAATCTCATTAAGAATTCAATTACACAAGTAACTGGTGATAACTATGGAATCAAATTTATTATTCCAGGTGAAGAAATTCAACCAATAGAACCTTCTGCAAAGAAAAAAGAAGCCGTAGAGGTTTTAAATAAATCAAAATTGAATCCAAAGTATTCTTTTAGTACCTTTGTAACTGGAAAAAGTAATGAGTTTGCTCACGCAGCATCAGTTGCAGTTGCTGAAGCACCTGCTCAAGCTTATAATCCATTGTTCATTTATGGTGGGGTAGGACTTGGTAAAACTCATTTAATGCATGCTATAGGTAATTATATATTAAGTCAAAACCCAAAAGCAAAAGTTGTTTATGTCTCATCAGAGAAATTTACTAATGAACTTATCAACTCTATTAGAGAGTATAAAAATGAAGAATTTAGAAATAAATACAGAAATGTAGATGTGCTACTTATTGATGATATACAATTTATAGCAGGGAAAGAAGGAACACAAGAAGAATTTTTTCATACCTTTAATGCACTTCACGATGCAAATAAGCAGATAATAATATCAAGTGATAGACCACCAAAAGAGATTCCAACTCTTGAGGATAGATTGAGATCAAGATTTGAATGGGGACTTATTACTGATATTCAGCCACCAGATTTAGAAACTAGAATTGCTATATTAAGAAAAAAAGCTAATTTAGAGAATATACAAGTACCAGATGATGTAATGCTTTTGATTGGTGAGCGAATTCATTCTAATATAAGGGAACTAGAAGGTGCTCTTATAAGAGTAGTGGCTTATTCATCTTTAACTAATAAATCTATAAACATAGATCTTGCTGAGGAAGCTTTAAGAGATATAATTTCAAATAATAAACCTGTAGAAATAACTACTGATCTTATTAAAGACAGGGTATCTAAAAAATTTAATATTAAAATGGACGATTTTTCTTCTAAAAAAAGAACAAGAGCTATAGCTTATCCAAGACAAATAGCTATGTATCTTACAAGAGAACTTACTGATCTTTCTTTACCCAAGATAGGAGACGAGTTTGGTGGTAGGGACCACACTACCGTTATACATGCTTGTGATAAAATTAATAAAGATATAGAAGTTAACAGTTTATTAAAAACTAAACTAGAAAATATAATAGCTGAATTAAAAAAACTATAAACTGTGGAAAAGGTCTAATAGAATTAATAGCTTATCCACATGTTATTAAATGAACTACAATATTCAATTTAGAAAGACATAAAGGGTTATCAACATAATCACAAGCCCTACTACTATTACTACTATAGTTTCTTATTCTATTACTCTATAAGGGAGGCCAAAAATATGAAGTTTAAAGTTGAACAAAAAGATCTTGCGAAACACATAAGTATAGTACAGAAAGGAATTTCTACTCGTTCCACTCTTCAAATTCTAGATGGAATATTGATAGAGGCAAAAGAAGATAAAATAAAGCTTACAGCGACTGACTTAGAAATTAGCATTGAGACATTTGTAGATGCCGATGTAGAATCTACTGGAAAAATAGTCTTAAATTCAAGAATTTTTGGAGATATTGTAAAAAAATTACCGAATGATCTTATTGAATTTACAATTAAAGAAAATGGAGTTAATATTAAATGCCAAAATGTTGAATTTAATATAATTGGTAATCCAGGAGAGGATTATCCTAATCTACCTATTACCATTGAAGAAAATTCTTTTAAGATAGGTAAAGATTTATTTAAGTCAGCTATAAAGCAAACAGTATTTGCTACTACCCAAGATGAAACAAGGCCATCTTTAACTGGAGTTCTACTTGAAATGGAAGATGGATTTATTTCATTTGTTTCATTAGATGGGTATAGATTGGCGCTTCGAAAAATAAAAACTGCTTACAATTTAGATAAAAAGATTATTATTCCTGGCAGAACTCTAAATGAATTAAATAAAATACTGGATGATAGTGAAGATGACTTAGCTATTAGTATTTCACAAGGTCAAGTTATTTTTAATATAGGAGATACTTTAATGTATTCGAAATTATTAGAAGGACAATTCTTTAATTATAGAGATATAATGAGAAGTGAACACAATACTAGTATTAGAGTAAATAGGAATGGATTCCAAAATGCATTAGAAAGAGCTTCTTTACTTGCTAAAGAAGAAAAAGCAAATCTTATTAAGTTATCTATTACAGATGGAGAAGTTGTAATAAAATCAAATTCTGAAATGGGTGATGTATACGAAGAAGTTCCAGCAAAATCTAAAGGTGAAGATTTAAATATTGCATTTAATTCTAGATATATTTTAGAGGGAATCAAAATAATTAATTCTAATGAAATAGTTTTAAATTTTGTAGGTAGTTTAAACCCTTGTATCATAAATGGGGCGGATGATGATAATTATACTTATCTAGTGCTTCCTGTAAGACTAGCTCAGGATGATTTTTAATATTAGAAAAAGCATCAAAGACGCTTTTTAAATGGAGGGAAAAATGGAAGAGATTAAATTAGAAACAGAGTATATTAAATTGGACCAATTTTTAAAACTTTGTGGCATAGCTCAAACTGGTGGTCAAGCTAAGATGATGATAGCTGATGGTATAGTTAAAGTAAATGATGAGGTATCAACACAAAGAGGTAAAAAAATAAGAATAAATGATAAAATAGAAGTTGATGATGAATACTTGTTTATTGTGATATAATAAAAAACTGAAGAACATTTGTTTGTATTAAGGAGTGTAGTTCTTGATAATTGAAGGAATAAAACTTATTAATTTTAGAAATTACAATAATCTAAGTGTATTGTTTAATCCAAATATTAATATAATGGTTGGTAGGAATGCACAAGGCAAAACAAATTTATTAGAAGCAATTTATATTTGTTCTACAGGAAGATCTTTTAGAACATCAAGAGATAAAGAAATAATCAAATTTGAAAAACAGGAAGCTTATATAGGAGCAAATTTAAAAGTAGGTGAGCTTGAAAAATTTACTGAAATAAAATTTGATAAAGAAAAAAGCAAGAGGATAAAGGTCAATAAGATAGAGCTTAAAAGTTATAAGGAATTAAATACTGGATTAAAGGTTGTAGTTTTTTCACCAGAGGATTTAAAACTTGTAAAAGATGGTCCTAGTAACAGAAGAAATTATCTTGATTCAAGTATATCTCAACTTAAACCTCTTTATTATTATAATTTAAATAGATATTATAAAATACTTATACAGAGAAATAATCTATTAAAATCTATAAAATTTAAAAGCAGTTTACCAGATCTAATTGAAGTATTTGATATTCAAATGGCAAAACTAGGATCTTTGATAATTTTAGAAAGAGAGAGTTATATTAATAGATTATTGATTGAAGCTAAAATTAATCACAATATTATTACTAAAAACACGGAAACCTTAGATATTGATTACTTAAGAAGTATAGAAAATGGAAAATCTTTAATAGAAATTGAAAAACAATTTTTAGAAATCCTTAAATTAAGCAGAAAAAAGGATATTGAATTAGGAACTACGACTAAAGGACCACACAGAGATGATTTTAGTATATTAATAAATGGAAAAGACTCTAAAATATATGCTTCACAGGGTCAACAACGATCGATTGTATTAACATTAAAACTTTCAGAAGTTGAAATAATTAAAAGAGAAACTGGTTATAATCCAATTCTTTTATTAGATGATGTCTATTCTGAGCTTGATGAAGAGAGAAGAATTCATTTAACTAAATTATTTAGTAAAATGCAAACCTTTATTACTCTTACTGATGCTGTAGATATAAATGGTTTAGATGGATATGAAAAAGAATTTTTTTATATAAATAATGGATGTATATATAATGGAAAAAAGACTTGGAGGGAAGTAAATGGCCAATGATATAAATGAAAATGGAAATGGCAGGCATTATACTGCCAGTGATATTCAGGTTTTAACAGGACTTGAGCCGGTAAGGAAAAGACCCGGTATGTATATCGGTAGTACAGGACCTAAAGGATTGCATCATCTTGTTTACGAAGTTGTGGATAATAGTATAGATGAAGCTTTAGCTGGAATTTGCGATAAAATTAGTATTGTTATAGAAAAAGATAACTCTGTAAAAGTAGATGATAATGGTAGTGGTATTCCCGTAGAAATTCATCCACAAACTGGAAAATCAACTGTAGAAACTGTATTGACTATACTTCATGCAGGAGGAAAGTTTAATAATTCTGCATATAAAGTATCAGGAGGTTTACATGGAGTTGGTGTTTCTGTTGTTAATGCACTTTCAGAATGGCTAGTTGCTGAAGTAAAAAGAGATGGAAATGTATATAGGCAAAGGTTTAAAAGAGGAGAACCAGATGGTGAACTAGAGATAGTTGGAAAATCAAATACGACAGGTACCATGATTCATTTTAAGCCAGATTATCAAATATTTGAAATTCTTGAATATGATTTTGATACATTGAAAAATAGATTTAGAGAGATGGCTTTTTTAAATAAAGGTATAAAAATATCATTAGTTGATGAGAGAACAGGACATCACAAAGAATTTCATTATGATGGTGGAATCAAATCTTTTGTTGAGTATATAAATAAAAATAAAAATCCTATTCATAAGGATGTTATATATTTTGAGGCTGATAAAGATTTTACTACTGTAGAACTTGCAATTCAGTATACCGACGGTTATAGTGAAAATGTGTTTACATTTGCAAACAATATTGGTACAGCTGAAGGTGGTACTCATCTTTCGGGGCTAAGAACTGCTTTGACAAGATGTATTAATGATTATGCGAGAAAATACAATTTTTTAAAGGAAAAAGATGATAATTTATCTGGTGAGGATGTTAGAGAGGGAATAACTGCTATTCTTTCTGTAAAACTTCCAGAACCTCAATTTGAAGGACAAACTAAGGGAAAACTTGGAAATAGTGAAATAAGAGGAATAGTAGAATCATTGACAAATGATTTTTTAAGTAATTATCTAGAAGAAAATCCTAAAATTTCTAAAATAATATTAGATAAAGCTATCAGTTCAAAAAGAGCAAGAGAAGCTGCTAGAAAGGCAAGAGATTTAACTAGAAAGAGAAGCATTTTTGATAATACAACATTGCCTGGAAAACTATCTGATTGTCAATCTAACGATATAAAGGAAACGGAGATCTATATAGTCGAGGGAGATTCAGCTGGTGGTAGTGCTAAACAAGGAAGAGATAAAAAGTTCCAAGCAATTCTGCCTTTAAGAGGAAAGATCATGAATGTAGAAAAAGCAAGGTTGGATAAGATTCTTTCTTCCACTGAGATTAAAGCTATGATAACAGCTTTTGGTACAAGTATAGGTGAAGATTTTAATATTCTAAAACTTAGATATGGAAAAATCATAATTATGACGGATGCCGATGTTGATGGGGCACATATTAGGACTTTAATATTAACATTCTTTTATAGGTACTTAAGAGGATTGATTGATAATGGGAATATATATATAGCACAACCACCGCTTTATAAGGTTACAAAAAGTAGGAAAGAGCATTATTGTTACACGGATAAAGAGTTAGAAAATACTTTAGCTGAAATTGGAAACACAGGATATACAATTCAAAGATACAAAGGTCTTGGAGAGATGAATGCAACACAACTTTGGGATACTACAATGGACCCTGATCATAGAACTCTATTAAAAGTAAATATTGAAGATGCGTTAGTTGCTGATGAAATATTTACAACTCTAATGGGTGATAAAGTAGAGCCTAGAAGAGAATTTATTGAAGAAAATGCAAAATATGTTAAGAATCTTGACATCTAGGAGGAAAAAATGGAAAACGAACGAGATAAGTTAATTGATATAAATATTAAAGATGAAATGAAGACTTCTTATCTAGATTATGCTATGAGCGTAATAGTAAGCCGTGCACTTCCTGATGTAAGAGATGGTCTAAAGCCTGTTCATAGAAGGATTCTTTATGCTATGGATGAATTAAATATGCCACCTGATAAACCTCATAGAAAATCAGCGAGGGTTGTCGGGGATGTACTAGGTAAGTACCATCCACATGGAGATAGTTCAGTTTATGGAGCAATGGTAAGATTAGCGCAAGATTTCAATACTAGATATTTACTAGTAGATGGACATGGTAACTTTGGTAGTGTTGATGGTGACAGTGCTGCAGCAATGCGTTATACTGAAGCTAGATTAACCAAAATAGCAATGGAAATGATGCGAGATATAGGAAAGGAAACGGTAGACTACAAACCTAACTTTGATGAAAGTTTAATGGAGCCTATAGTTTTACCAAGCAGATTTCCAAACTTGTTGGTAAATGGGTCTTCCGGTATTGCAGTTGGTATGGCAACTAATATGCCACCTCATAATCTTAGGGAAGTTATAGAAGGTATAGATTTAATGATTGATAATCCTGATGTAACTATTGAAGAATTATCTAAAGTTATTAAAGGACCAGATTTTCCAACTGGTGCTAATATTATGGGTAAAGAAGGAATCAGAAGAGCATTTAAAACTGGCAGAGGCAAAATAAGAATGCGAGCAGTAGCTGAGATAGAAGAATCATCCAGAGGCAAACATAGTATAATAGTAACTGAAATTCCATATCAGGTAAATAAAGCTAGATTAATTGAAAAAATTGCAGAATATGTTAGAGATAAAAAATTAGAAGGAATATCTGATCTTAGAGATGAATCTGATAGAGAGGGTATGAGAATTGTCATAGAAGTTAGAAGAGATGCTAATCCTAAAGTAGTTCTTAATAATTTATACAAGCATACTCAATTGCAATCTACATTTGGAATAATAAATCTTGCACTTGTAGATGGTCAACCTAAAGTCTTAAATTTAAAACAAATAATTTATTATTATCTTGAGCACCAAAAGGAAATAATAACAAGAAGGACACAATACGATTTAAAAAAAGCTGAAGCTAGGGCTCATATTGTAGAAGGGCTTCGAATAGCTCTTGATAATATAGATAGAATTATTAAAATAATAAGAGGTTCAAGTGATGATCAATCAGCAAAGGATGCTTTGATCAAGGAATTTAAACTTTCAGAAATTCAAGCACAAGCAATTTTAGATATGAGATTAAAAAGACTTACAAATCTTGAATCTGATAAATTAAATGAAGAATATGAGGCCTTAATAAAACAAATAAACTGGTTTAAAGAGATACTCTCAAGTGAGAGAGTAGTGCTTAATATAATCAAAGAAGAATTACTTGAAATAAAAGATAAATATGGAGATATGCGAAGAACTAGAATAATGTTTTCAGCTGATGAAATAAATATGGAAGATATGATTGAAGATGAAGATGTAGTAATTACATTAACCCATTTTGGTTATATTAAAAGAATGCCAGAAGGAACTTATAGACCTCAAAAACGAGGAGGAAGAGGAGTAATAGCTCTTTCGAAACGAGATGAAGATTTTGTAGAAGATCTTTATATCACATCGACACATAGTACAATACTATTCTTTACAAGTAAGGGTAGAGTATTTTCACTTAAAGCATATGAGATTCCTGAGGCAAGTAGAACTGCTAGGGGTACAGCTATAGTAAATCTGCTTAGCTTAAATCCTGATGAAAGAGTTTCTGCAATAATACCTCTGTATAAACATAATCCTGAAGGTTATCTCGTTATGGCTACAAGAGATGGTACAGTTAAGAAAACTGCGCTAGATCAGTTTGATAATATACGTAAAACAGGAATAATTGGTATATCTCTTAGAGATGATGATGAACTAATAAGTGTAAGACTTACCGATGGGGAACAAGACTTAATTCTAGTTACCCTAAAAGGAATGGCAATAAGATTTAAAGAAGCAGATGTAAGAGATATGGGTAGAACTGCAATGGGAGTAAAAGGAATATCCTTAAAAAAAGAAGACCTAGTTGTAGCAATGGAAATAGTTGAAAAAGACAAGTTTCTTCTAGTTATATCGGAAAAAGGTTTTGGAAAAAGAACCTTATTAGATGAGTATAAAACTCAAAATAGAGGTGGGAAAGGTTTAATAACATACAGTATAAAAGAAAAGACAGGAGATATTGTTTCTGCTAAAGTAATTAGTGATCAGGATGAGGTTATGATAATCTCCCTAAATGGAACAATAATAAGACTTGGAATCAAAGATATATCAATTATGGGTAGAAGTACTCAGGGTGTTACTTTGATGAGAATGAAGGATGACAAAGTAGTTGCAGTGGCAAAATATATTGGGGAGTAGAATGGCTTAAAGCTTTACTTTACAATGTTTTTGGTATAAGATAAATACATTCTAGGAAGATGGAGGGAAGAGCGAATGTCATTAAATACAAAGGTAGATTTTAACTATGATGGTAATCAATGGGTTATAAAACCTATAGGCGAGATTGATATTTACACTTCATCTGTATTTAAAGAAGAAGTTGTAAAAGCATATGAAGACAAAAAAGCAGATTTGGTTATTGAAGGAGAGTATTTAGAATACATTGATAGCACGGGATTAGGTGCTTTAATAGGCTTGTTAAAGATGCTGCAAGAGACAGAATTTAAGATTTATATAAACAATATTAAACCAAATATAAGAAAACTTTTTGATATTACAGAATTGGATAAACTTTTTATAATCAGGGGTGGAGAGAATGCTTAATGATTTAGTAACGGTGAGCATACCTAAAAAACCAGATTATATAAGTACAGTAAGGTTGATATCATCTTCAATTGCTAATAAAATAGGTTATAACATTGAGCAAATTGAAGATTTGAAAGTTGCTATGGGTGAAGCTTGTATATTATCCTTTGGAAAATCAATAGATGAAGAAGTTAAAATTGTCTATAATTTACTCAAAGAAAAGCTAGAAGTAGTAGTAAGCTGGACTGAAAGTGGAATTGAAGAAGGCGATGAGACCAAAGAGAGTAATATGGGTAAAATGATTATTGAGTCATTAATGGATGAGGTTTACTACTTGGATAATGAAATTAAAATAGTTAAGTATATAGAATAAGGATGGTAGTCCTATGGTAAACTCAAAACGCTATAGCAAAGAGAAAAAAACAGCATCAGATAAAGCTGAAATGAAAAAGCTTTTTAGAGAGTATAGTGAAAATCCAAGTAAAGAATTAAGAGATTATTTAATAGAAAAACATCTATATATAGCTGAAATTTTGGCTAAAAAATATGCAAATAGAGGAATAGACTTTGATGATATATATCAGGTTGCAAGTATAGGCCTTATTTATGCCATTGAAAGATATGATATAGGAAAGGGTTTCGAGTTTTCGAGTTTTGCAACCCCTACAATTATTGGTGAAATAAAAAAACACTTTAGAGATAAGGGTTGGACAATTAGAGTTCCCAGAAGAATACAGGAATTATCTAAGAAGATAAATAATGCTAAAGTCCACTTAAGTCAAGAGTTACAAAAAGTACCAAGTATTGAAGATATAGCAACTTACCTAGGTGTTACTGAAGAAGAAGTACTAGAGGCTATGGAGGCAAGTAAAGTATATACACCACAGTCACTTGATGTGACATTTGATTCTCACAATGATGATAAGGAAGTTAATCTTGCTGAGTTAATTGGGGAAGAAGACCTTTACTTTAGTAGAATAGAAAACAATGACTTTTTAGTTAAGACGATGGAAAAGCTAAATGAAATAGAGAAACAAATTTTAATTGAAAGATACTTTAATAAAAAGACTCAAGTTACTATAGCAAATAATTTAGAAATATCACAGATGACAGTCTCGAGAATAGAAAAACGAATTTTAGAAAAACTTAGAAAAGAAGTAGAAAGAACATTAATGGATTAAAAACAAAAGAGAGTTAAAGCATGATTCAGAATTGATTTGAATTGTGCTTTTTTTTTTGGTTTATTTTCATTTATGGATTGACAAAAATGATTCTAGAATATAGACTATAGAGGTCACCAAAAAAACTGAAAAGGCTTTAAAAAACTTTCTAAAAAAAGTTTTAAAAAAGATGTTGACTTACAGATAGTATAGATGTTATACTAAGTAAGTTGTCTCAGAAGAGGCGGCATTGAACAATGATAATTAAATAGTGTGAGAACTTTGAATAAAAACCAAAGAAGTAAAGAAACAAAATGAAGTCAGCAAATAAAGAGCTATTATCAGACACTTTTAAATGAGAGTTTGATCCTGGCTCAG
>Ga0265295_1000631_pt1 | contig 68983 bp, 68 predicted proteins | sample Munlansysbiofilm_FD_192503 | JGI IMG/M metagenome (GOLD analysis project Ga0265295, IMG submission 192503) | Leachate microbial communities from a municipal landfill in Southern Ontario, Canada - Methane capture system biofilm | ecosystem: Engineered > Solid waste > Landfill > Unclassified ...
GATTGAAACACAGTCGCTACTATTTGCATAAACATTTCAGTTTCAGTTAAAATCAGACCTTAGAGGGATTGAAACGCTAATAAGCTAGGCATATCCACACGGTTTTTAAGTTAAAATCAGACCTTAGAGGGATTGAAACCCGTTAAGCTTGTCTACTGATTTTGTAGCAGGCTTGCTTGTTGTTAAAATCAGACCTTAGAGGGATTGAAACCGTAGAGTTCGGGTTGATAGCCAACACAGTATCTTGTTAAAATCAGACCTTAGAGGGATTGAAACTAGTTATGCTCCAGTCGTTCAGTTTCACAACAGGTGGTTAAAATCAGACCTTAGAGGGATTGAAACCGGGGTACATGGGTATTGGCTGCGAAGGTACAGGACCGTTAAAATCAGACCTTAGAGGGATTGAAACCCAGACCCCAATGTTCTGTGTGCGCTGTTGACAAAAGTTAAAATCAGACCTTAGAGGGATTGAAACGACTTAGGGATGGCATTTGACTATACAACTGATGGAGTTAAAATCAGACCTTAGAGGGATTGAAACGTTTCATCCGTATATGCACTAGTGACCTTTACTCCATGGTTAAAATCAGACCTTAGAGGGATTGAAACATGCTTGAACGTGCCACTGCAACAGATGCTGATACGTTAAAATCAGACCTTAGAGGGATTGAAACTCATATACACATTTTTCATTGTTAGATTGTCAATAGGTTAAAATCAGACCTTAGAGGGATTGAAACCACCTTCACATCGTATTTGGTGATTCGCATTAACAAGTTAAAATCAGACCTTAGAGGGATTGAAACCGTAGAGTTCGGGTTGATAGCCAACACAGTATCTGTTAAAATCAGACCTTAGAGGGATTGAAACTTTTTCACGGATTGAACTCTGTGAATGGTCTATCTGGTTAAAATCAGACCTTAGAGGGATTGAAACGGGTGATAGTTTTGTTGTTGTATTTTTTGGTGAGTGCGTTAAAATCAGACCTTAGAGGGATTGAAACTAATAATCTGAACGAGGAGAGTAGTTGATGAACCAGGTTAAAATCAGACCTTAGAGGGATTGAAACGCTGGTGAGTGTCTAATGAAATTTAAACACTTTCTCGTTAAAATCAGACCTTAGAGGGATTGAAACAGCAATGCAGTCATTGGCCTGTATCGTGTATGGGTCGTTAAAATCAGACCTTAGAGGGATTGAAACCGTAGAGTTCGGGTTGATAGCCAACACAGTATCTTGGTTAAAATCAGACCTTAGAGGGATTGAAACTCTGAACTGCCTGTGTTCAAATGACAGATCTATCTCTGTTAAAATCAGACCTTAGAGGGATTGAAACGGAGGACGTATTTGGAGGAGAACACAAATGATCTCTGTTAAAATCAGACCTTAGAGGGATTGAAACTATTTTATTTTCACTTTTTGCAATGCATGTAGGAAAGGTTAAAATCAGACCTTAGAGGGATTGAAACGTTTGATACTCTTTTGGGAACTTTGCTATGTCTATGTTAAAATCAGACCTTAGAGGGATTGAAACATATTTCTGTACATACCACTCTGTTTCAATATTCATGTTAAAATCAGACCTTAGAGGGATTGAAACTTGAATCAGTATCTACAAACAGATGCCCATCTTTCGGTTAAAATCAGACCTTAGAGGGATTGAAACAATCAAGAATATAATTATAAGGGTAATCAAAACCACATGTTAAAATCAGACCTTAGAGGGATTGAAACGATACTGTACCTGATGCATTCACACCTGCTGTGAGTAGTTAAAATCAGACCTTAGAGGGATTGAAACGTCTGTGGGTGCAGTGGTAATAACCAAGCTGGGTTTGTTAAAATCAGACCTTAGAGGGATTGAAACTTATTTGGTTTACATAGACCTTACGCTGCCTCTTACGTTAAAATCAGACCTTAGAGGGATTGAAACTTATATCAATATTGGAAATCGTAAATTTAAATTCTGGTCGTTAAAATCAGACCTTAGAGGGATTGAAACCCAGATAGCATGATATCTTTTTTGTCGGACTTAGTTGTTAAAATCAGACCTTAGAGGGATTGAAACATTTTAGGATAGTGAATATAAGTATGGAGCTTTCCAAGTTAAAATCAGACCTTAGAGGGATTGAAACTGTGTATTGGCTGGCTGTCCTGAAGAAGGTACGGGTTAAAATCAGACCTTAGAGGGATTGAAACTCGGAATGATGGTACTCTGTGGTTGAATCTGGGAGAGTTAAAATCAGACCTTAGAGGGATTGAAACTGATCTCCCTGATAAGGACATTCAACTTTGTCTTTGGTTAAAATCAGACCTTAGAGGGATTGAAACATGGTGTCCCTTTCTCAGTATCGACTTATAATGCAAGGTTAAAATCAGACCTTAGAGGGATTGAAACATTAAGGGGATTGGTACTGTTAAAGCAGCAGCTCAGTTAAAATCAGACCTTAGAGGGATTGAAACTTTGAGACAAGCTCGATTACACCCGTAGCTGCTCCGTTAAAATCAGACCTTAGAGGGATTGAAACCATGCCTCATCAACAACAACAAGAATGTGTACTTCAGTTAAAATCAGACCTTAGAGGGATTGAAACAGGATAATAAGGAAACTGTTCAACAAACTGAACAGTGTTAAAATCAGACCTTAGAGGGATTGAAACTATGGTGTTACTGGTTTTGCCATCTCCATGTATGCAACGTTAAAATCAGACCTTAGAGGGATTGAAACTTCGCAATAACAACCGACACGGGTCAAGTAGTCGGTGGTTAAAATCAGACCTTAGAGGGATTGAAACATCTCAAAATCTTTAACGGTCTGTGGTTTTAGACCTGTTAAAATCAGACCTTAGAGGGATTGAAACGCAGCCTTACCTGCCGCCTCACCGACTTCTTGAGTTAAAATCAGACCTTAGAGGGATTGAAACACATAAAAATGTTTAGAAGTCGGTCTTGAAACTTCGTTAAAATCAGACCTTAGAGGGATTGAAACGCTTAAGCGGGAAGAGCTGAAATTACTTTGAAACGGGTTAAAATCAGACCTTAGAGGGATTGAAACGTCAGTAGTTTGTGGTCTTTACGCATAACGTCACGGTTAAAATCAGACCTTAGAGGGATTGAAACAATATATCCGAGCCACTGCAATTGCTGAAATCACAAGTTAAAATCAGACCTTAGAGGGATTGAAACTTTATAGAAGCGCTTCAGACACTGTTTATAGTCGTGTGTTAAAATCAGACCTTAGAGGGATTGAAACTGGATATATCTGATCTTCTCTTTTCAATATGCTTGCGTTAAAATCAGACCTTAGAGGGATTGAAACTGATAACCACCTCATGCAGGGAGATTTGCGATTACTGTTAAAATCAGACCTTAGAGGGATTGAAACAACAACAGCATTAAAAGTACTCTGATAAGGCTTATAGTTAAAATCAGACCTTAGAGGGATTGAAACGATAGTAAACCGTAACCCTGTTTTCTTTATCAACCTTGTTAAAATCAGACCTTAGAGGGATTGAAACCTATTTCCATTCGAATTCTTTCTATACATGGTACTGTTGTTAAAATCAGACCTTAGAGGGATTGAAACTCAGCATACCAGAGTGTAACAGGTAATTCAAAAGAGTTAAAATCAGACCTTAGAGGGATTGAAACATGATAGCAAAGAACCGCGGGTCCACGAAAAAACGCGTTAAAATCAGACCTTAGAGGGATTGAAACCTGCCTGCAAAGACTGAAACAATACTAGCAGATCCAAGTTAAAATCAGACCTTAGAGGGATTGAAACTATTTTGGATCTCACTTTGCAACGTTCCCACTGGCGTTAAAATCAGACCTTAGAGGGATTGAAACATCACTACAAGACGTTGGTACTAAGTCTTTTGCCGTGTTAAAATCAGACCTTAGAGGGATTGAAACATAGATTCTTGCCACCGACTATCTTTTTTTGTATTCGTTAAAATCAGACCTTAGAGGGATTGAAACCATTAACACATTGTTATATAGCAGTAGTAGGTAGATGGTTAAAATCAGACCTTAGAGGGATTGAAACATCTTAAGCGCTTACCTCTTTTTCTTCTTCTATCTCGTTAAAATCAGACCTTAGAGGGATTGAAACACTATATTCACATCAAAACATCGATAAACAAATACAAGTTAAAATCAGACCTTAGAGGGATTGAAACTTAAAAAGCACATTTTCATTGTATAATTTAACGCTGTGTTAAAATCAGACCTTAGAGGGATTGAAACATAGGAGTTTATCCCGGAAATATGGCACTTTTTCACAGTTAAAATCAGACCTTAGAGGGATTGAAACTGACAATACTTGCTTTTCTGTCCGGAATGGATCCTGTTAAAATCAGACCTTAGAGGGATTGAAACCCAACATCTGCTTAAACTGAGTCATGTTATCTTGAGTTAAAATCAGACCTTAGAGGGATTGAAACTATTTATCTATCCTTCGTTTTATTGTCTGTGGGCTAGTTAAAATCAGACCTTAGAGGGATTGAAACTTATCCATGTTTCGTCAAAATCCCACCCGGAGAATGGTTAAAATCAGACCTTAGAGGGATTGAAACAAGTAATATCAAAACACTAGGATCCTTCTACAAAACGTTAAAATCAGACCTTAGAGGGATTGAAACGGCTATGAAACAGCATAACACTGTGATCAACTACTCCGAGTTAAAATCAGACCTTAGAGGGATTGAAACATTATAAAGTAAGCATCAAATAAAGAGAAATGATACCGTTAAAATCAGACCTTAGAGGGATTGAAACCATAAGTGATGATGAGTTGGTAAGTGAGATCAATTTTGTTAAAATCAGACCTTAGAGGGATTGAAACCCTACTGGCATCTTCTTCTTTTGTGCTGTTGATAAAGTTAAAATCAGACCTTAGAGGGATTGAAACTTATTTAGATATTGATATGGGATTGGTCCAGGAAGAGTTAAAATCAGACCTTAGAGGGATTGAAACTTATATGAGTCTGTGCCTGTAACTAAAGATGTCTCAGTTAAAATCAGACCTTAGAGGGATTGAAACTACTGTCTATACTAATACTATATGTACAAATATTATGTTAAAATCAGACCTTAGAGGGATTGAAACGGATATGTGCACATCGTCGCCTTGTTGCGCTGCCAGGTTAAAATCAGACCTTAGAGGGATTGAAACTCGATTTGTTAGACTTTTGTCTTGAGAGAAACGCTGAGTTAAAATCAGACCTTAGAGGGATTGAAACTTATACCGCATACGTATTTTGAGAGGTGATTGAAAAGGTTAAAATCAGACCTTAGAGGGATTGAAACTAATTTTTAGGCGCAATTGCAATAAAATAAGGATATGTTAAAATCAGACCTTAGAGGGATTGAAACGCATATCAAACAAAATGCATTTACGTTTTGATTCTGTGTTAAAATCAGACCTTAGAGGGATTGAAACGTTAAAGTCCCAGGTCTTCATGTCTGGGTTCCACTTGTTAAAATCAGACCTTAGAGGGATTGAAACAATGCAGCTCCTGAAAGTCCTAATGATCGTTTTTCCGTTAAAATCAGACCTTAGAGGGATTGAAACAGATTTCTAATTGATATATCCCAGGCAGGATACCCGTTAAAATCAGACCTTAGAGGGATTGAAACAGATAACGTTATCGTCTATGTCAATGACAGTACCCGAAAGGTTAAAATCAGACCTTAGAGGGATTGAAACGTCTTTCAGAGACTCTGACTTGGGCATGTACAATATCGTTAAAATCAGACCTTAGAGGGATTGAAACATTTGTGTTTTGTATAATGTGCCGTTACGTTCAACGTTAAAATCAGACCTTAGAGGGATTGAAACACCAATTCTATCTCCTTTTTGACATAATCTATAGCAGTTAAAATCAGACCTTAGAGGGATTGAAACATTAGCTCCATCACTTATCAAGGAGACCTCTTCATGGTTAAAATCAGACCTTAGAGGGATTGAAACTTGTCTCAGGCGTAAAATTACCGTCCTTATAATTTTGGTTAAAATCAGACCTTAGAGGGATTGAAACAAAGTATCCGCTAATCAAATCCAAAAACGATATGCGTTAAAATCAGACCTTAGAGGGATTGAAACACCAAACACCATCATCTATCATTGCGGAGAAATAAGGTGTTAAAATCAGACCTTAGAGGGATTGAAACAAACACTATCATACGACTGATAAAGACGGAAATGAAGGTTAAAATCAGACCTTAGAGGGATTGAAACCCTAAAAAGAAATCAGGTAAAAAGAAGACGGTTTCAGTTAAAATCAGACCTTAGAGGGATTGAAACGTTGTAGTTGCCCTTTCTTCCAGTCATACAGCTGCGTTAAAATCAGACCTTAGAGGGATTGAAACCGACATCACCTTCTAAGCGAGAATACTACACAAGATGGTTAAAATCAGACCTTAGAGGGATTGAAACGTCGCACGGCGTGGTATGCTTGGTGGACTAATCAATGTTAAAATCAGACCTTAGAGGGATTGAAACGACGCTATCGAGCTTTACAAAGTTAATTTTGATAGTTAAAATCAGACCTTAGAGGGATTGAAACCGTATTGCGCAGAATCCGCCTTCGTTACAACAAACTGTTAAAATCAGACCTTAGAGGGATTGAAACCAAAACCCGTGGTCATTTCTACTTTTTATCCTTCTCGTTAAAATCAGACCTTAGAGGGATTGAAACACTTCTGAAAGTGCTTCTTTCTCTGCCTGAAATCTTTGTGTTAAAATCAGACCTTAGAGGGATTGAAACTTGAATGTGTTGGTGCAAAGGATACCGTAGACAGTATCGTTAAAATCAGACCTTAGAGGGATTGAAACAGTTCATAAACAATTTTCTTAGTTCTGTTAATATAGTTAAAATCAGACCTTAGAGGGATTGAAACCATTATCTTTATCTTTATCAAAATAAGTATTAAATTTGTTAAAATCAGACCTTAGAGGGATTGAAACGATATTGAGGACGATGTTACATATAGTTCAAAAATGTTAAAATCAGACCTTAGAGGGATTGAAACATAAAACACCAATTGTGCCCAGGACCGCTGGTGCTTTGAGTTAAAATCAGACCTTAGAGGGATTGAAACGAATATATCACACACCAAACGAGCCTCTTGAAATAGGTTAAAATCAGACCTTAGAGGGATTGAAACATGTATCCGGGTCCTGTACCTTCGCAGCCAATACCCATGTTAAAATCAGACCTTAGAGGGATTGAAACTGGGTACTGTTAGTGCTTTCAATACTTCTTTCTGTGGGTTAAAATCAGACCTTAGAGGGATTGAAACTACCATGAATGACCATTAGTTAATGACGTCATTGTGTTAAAATCAGACCTTAGAGGGATTGAAACGGAAAAAGTTCCACGCTATCACCGTCTAAGAGAAAAGTTAAAATCAGACCTTAGAGGGATTGAAACCTACAAAACAAAAGTTGTAGCTGGTGGAGCTGCAATGTTAAAATCAGACCCAAAAGGGATTGAAATATCTCTGAGCAGATTTTGTAGAAGTGATTGATACATCAAGATCAGGATTAACTGATAGTTGTAAGGAAACTGTTAATCTCTTCCTTCATTGCATTAATACTATCATATTCTTTGCTGATGATCCTTTTATCCCCAAGTATCATTGCAGAAACGTTTGAATCAGGTGTGTGCAGGCACAGTACCGGAATTTTCCTGTGCAATGCACTACAGATCTCATAACCAACTCCAATGGAAGGAGTGCTTACTTCTGCTATCATGCAGTGGCTTTTTTCCAGGAATTCCATGTCACGTATGTATATTTCTTCTTCGCTCAGCAGGGACTCTGTTTTTTTAAGTTCCGGGTCAGCCACATGCCAGCTAAGGACCTCATGTCCGCTCTGCTGAATATGCTTACACATCTCAATGTAAGTGGACAGCATATCTCTGCCCCCTCTGATTGATGCTGAAAGGAATACGTTCATAGTACTCCTCTGTGGTAATGTCCTCTTGTGTGGTATTCGCTGATATCACTGGATTCCCATGCCTGCCTTTTGTTTCCGCTGAAATAGGAATCAATCCCATCCCTGTAGGCACGTGTGGCTTTTTCAATATGCTCGTTATTCATGGTCCTGGCATCTATCCTGAGCCTTGAAACGCCTGCTTTGTTAAGCTGTGGTATTTCTTCCAGCAGGCAGAGCTCCCTTGAATTATAGATATGTGTTCTGCAATCAGAATCAGTTCTTACCAGGAACTCATAGCCTTTCTCATCAACTAACTCGAATTTGCCACTCTTACAATGAGAGCCACAATCGTCCTTCTCGCCCAGTATGCCACCTATAAGACAGTGCTCAGATTCCATTACCTGAATGCCACCGTGTACGATATATTCACAATTGCCGTATTTTGATATCTTTGTTATCTGTCCGAGATTCATTTCCACTGAAAGGGTAACTGTGTCTGCACCTTTCTTTGTCAGCAATTCAAGAGTATACCGGTTAAATACATTCATGGAACTATCAGTATGAATTTTCATGTCGGATGCAACTGATCCCAAAATCATTCTGAAAACTCCTGCATTTGCGACTACAATTCCACTAAAGCCGAGTTTTTTTGCCAGTTCTATCCTGTCCCTAAGTTTTCCCATTTCTCCATCTTTTACGATCACAGGGGTATGAAGGTATAATGGTATTCCTTTTTCTGTAGCAAGAGCGATGGCTGAGCTCCACTCTTCATTTTCAAGTATCTTTCCATCACTATCAATATATACGACGTCTGCTCCACCCTTGATTGCAGATTTCAGGGCTTTGGAATTGTTAACGCTGACAGAAAGCAGTGTTCTTTCTTCACTGCTCTTTTGTTCATGCTCTTCTTTTTTTTTCACTGCTGTGATTTCTCCCTTCTTATTTCATTACTTAGCAATGTGATATAATATTTAACTCTTTACGGTTAAAATAAATACTTTAAAAGGAGAGATTATCATGAAAAATACAAATCGTTTATTAGTCTTATGCTGGTAATTAAATAGCGGCTCTGTAGAAACCCTCACTCGAATGTATCATGAGATCGTATATGCTTGTCATGATTGCGGATTATCTAATTTAGGGAAAACATCACTGCTTTTAATTGCCGTATGCAGAAAAAGAGTTGAAAGCAACAGATTATCTTATTCATCTTTTCGGATTGTGCCGGCTTCGCCGGACCCTCCGGGATCTTTTAAGTATTCATGACTTCCAATTACTATAAATTATTATTCCCTGCAGCCTTATGTTTCTGAAAGCTCTACACAAAATCATTGATAAACAAAGACCAATGCCACCACCCGCCGCAGGCGGCACGTTCCTTCGCTCCCATCCCGAAGACTAATGGAATAATGCAGTTATTGAATACTACTGAGTTTAAAAATGGAATTTACAGGATTTCTACAGAGCCTAAAATAATTCTATCGCCTTTAGGAAATAGTGTAATTGCTCAATAAAACAAATGTCATGTACGGTAGATTTATGTGTATTGAAAAGAGAATGAATAAAGATGATTAAGAATAAAGATGATTAAGGTTAAGGAAAGAAATATTTTTTTAATCATTTGTATTACTTTAATTTCTATATTGGAACTTTATTACATATATACAATAAATATAGAATACAAAGGAATTTATGAAATTGGAATTTTTACTCTATTAATTATAGCTCAACCATTTGTATTTGGATTACTATTAATCAAAAAAAACACTATTTCTAAATTTGAAACACTGACTATAATCACAATATATCTATTTTTACCGGCAATAATTTACTTTACTCTACCTGAGTATACATATAATGACGGAAAAGAAATTGTTGAGCTGTCATTGCAACAGGATAGAACGTTTAGATTCTCTGATAGTTCTTCCGGAAAATATACTATTCCTGTAATGGATAATCCTGAACAGATATTTGTGAGTAACAGGGAATATTATTACATTGTTGATTTTGCTGATGAAACTAAATACTTCATTGTTAATCCTCTAACAGGAGAATTAAATGAATTGTCAAAAGATTATTGGTCAAATCCAGGTACAATAAAGCAAGCCGTATAATTTATAGTACTGTCTTTAGATAATTTCTAAACTATCTGTGGCAGGCTTGATATGTGGCTGCCTTCTGTACTTGTCTATTCTCAATTTTTCAAGTTCTGATAGTGCTTCAGTCCTTGCGTTGTTCAGTTCCTTTATAGGTATGAATGCGTCTTCAGGGATATCTATTTTGATATCGGCAGCTTCAAAGACTGTGTTTCCTGTCTTAGAAAGTTGTTTTTTCACATCTTCTACAGTTGTTGGCCTCTTATGGGATCTTTCAACTACATAATCGGAAATGAACTTTGAACTGTTAGCTTCATTATCAGAAACGAAGAGTTCCATTTTCTCTCCTATCTGTGCTTTCATACTGATAGACACGGGAATCTTGCGTATTGGTGAAGGCGAGCTGAATGAACTCTGTAGTTCTTTCATCAGGGAATCATCAAGTGTCTTGTAAACAGTTGTTCCGGTCTTAAGTGCTTCTTCAAAATTAGTGGAGATGACGTCACCCTTTCCTGCAGTCTTCACCGGCTCATTATCAACGAAGATCCCTCTGATTATAGTTCCTGACTCACGATAACCTTCAAAACCAATTCCGTCTCCGATTTCAAGTTCTTTGCTGAGCTCTATTAAGATGCTGCTGCGTTTTTGGTTGTATCCACTCACTTTTCCAACTATGATACCCTGGTTATGTGGTCTTTGGCGGCTCATAAGCTCAGTTGCAGGGTCGCCTTTAAAATAAGCTGTTGTGAATTCCCTGTTGAAGAGCTGCTCAAGTTCTGTGGATTCCTCTTGAGTTACGAAGTAATTGTTCGGCTCTGCTGCAAACCTGTCTATCAGGCGACGGTATATGCTCACAAGCCCGGCAACGTATTCGGGGCGTTTCATACGGCCTTCTATTTTGAAGGAATCAATTCTTGCATTTATGAGTTCAGGCAGTAACTCTGATGTGTTTAGATCCTTTGGACTTAAAAGATATTTTCCTTCTGTTTTTACTTCCAGTCCGTCCTTCAGTAATCTGTATTGTTTGCGGCATGCCTGGGCGCAGTAGCCACGGTTACCACTCCTGCCTCCTATCAAACTGCTCATGAGACACTGACCTGAGTAGCAGATACAGAGTGCTCCGTGTACAAAAACCTCAATTTCCATTCCTGTTTCTGCTTTGATGGTTTTTATCTCTTCAAGTGAGAGTTCCCTTGCAAGGACTGCTCTTTTAACACCCATTTCCTTTAGTAAAAGGACTCCCTCGCTGTTGTGAATGCTCATCTGGGTGCTTGCATGCACCGGTAGCGTGGGGACCATTTCTCTGGCAAGTGATAATAAGCCCATGTCCTGCACAATGATAGCATCAGTTCCCAGCTCATCAAGGGTGTACATGAGTTCAAGGGCCATTTTCATCTCGCTGTCCTTGATGAGTGTGTTCATGGTAACGTAAATCTTAACTCCCCGAAGGTGAGCGAAGCCAAGTGCCTCCTTGAATTCCTTTATGGTGAAATTACCTGCGTATGCCCTGGCGCTGAAATCCTTGATTCCAAGATATACTGCATCTGCACCGTTCTCTACGGCAGCTACGAGGGATTCCATGTTTCCGGCAGGGGCTAAAAGTTCAGGAGTTCTGGGCATGATATTTGCTCAGACGAGCTTAGAGTATATAAAAGATAGCCATAAAAACGGGTTAAAAAAGTGAGTTAAAAAACGAGTTAAAAAGCAAAAGGCGGAAAAGAATTTAATTCTTTTCCTTCTTCATAATGTATGCTTTGAGTATGTAAAGGCCAATAGCTATCACTGCCAGATTATAAAATGCTCTGACAAGGGGTACATATTGCGATTTGAACCACGTGTAGATAACATCATTCACTATAAAATAGAACTGGAATGATGCAATGGCAATGATAATTCCCACAAGTAAGAGCATTCCTCCCTTGAAGTACTCCTCTTGTGTTCTTTCTTTCTTCTTATTAGCCGAAGTAAATGTCATTTTTTCCTCATTTATTTTCTTATCTTCCTTTACTTCGTTCATTGCAATCTCCTCCTTGCTATGTATACTGCTGAGATAAGTGCTATTGCTGCAAAACTTGCTGTAAAGCCCGGAGTTTCGGCATACCCGTCGGCTTCTTCTTCGTATTCCCTATTTAAGTCGTCCTCTACTACAAAGTCAGCTGTATTCATATTCTTGTTCTGTACCTGCTTGTCCCTGTCAATTATCTTTTCAGGGTTTAGTTGTACGTAATCCTCTCCGGTCATGACTACGGTGTTTGCGTCCCATATACTGACCTCGACAATGTAGTTGTAATTGTCAGGAACTGTGAGGTTGACACTTTTGATAATGGTGTTTTCAGGTTCTATTTCACCTGAACTAATCCATTTCTTGTCTGCAATGAGCCGCGCATCCATCTCTCTTGCTTTTACAAGTATGCGATAATCCTCTGTGGTATCTACACCTTCATTCTTCAGGTAGATGTCATTTTCAATTACAACACCTTTGAAACTTGTTTCCCTTACTATGAAATCAATTCCTTCTATCTGCATACCCGTTTCCTGCATATCAGTCGGCAGATTTTCCAGTCCTGAAAGGGTCATCCATCTGTCATATCCCATTTCCCCCCCATTGCTGATGCTTGCACTGATACGATAGCTGCCACTTTTTGGAAGGCGTATTTTTTGACTTATCATTTTGGTTTCGCCCTCTTTTATGGGCCCGATATCTTCTTCCTGTTTCAGCTCCAGCAAACCAGTTTGCTCGCTGAATACTTTGAGCATAACGGTTGAGTTTTCGTCGCTGTCAGCTCCCAGGTTTTCGATATATGTGCTCACATTGAACCATGCATAAGTACTTTTGACACTGTCTTTGGATATCTCGATGTCTGATATCATCAGTCTCGTTTCCTCATCGAACTCACGCAGGCATCCGCCGGATGCTGCGGAGAACAAAATAATGAGTAATATAAGGAAAAAACAGCTTGAATTTCTATGTATCATATTATCCCTCTTGATTAAAAGTGAGGATACTATTTATACATTATTAATTATTTTTTCAGAATCTTAATTTAATACTATACGTTAAAAAGGGGTGAGAGTTTTAACACACAAGCGTGAAGTAGTTCAATTTAGGCCTACAATGGATATTTTTGTGCAGGTAATGATTAAAGATTAGAGTATATATTAAAGGGCTTTCTAAAAGATAAAGTAACTACGAAAAGTTGCAAAAACTTAAATGTGACCCTAGCATAGTATCTTTACTACAAAAGGGCGCCTGTGAATATGCATAATGGAGATAGAAGAAGTAAAAATGCAGTAAAAGTGACCACAAATGGGATGGTCCTTAATGTCTTCCTTACTATTTTCAAGTTCATTGCTGGGATCTTAGGCAACAGTGCAGCAATGATCGCAGATGCTGTCCATTCATTTTCTGATTTTATTACTGATATTGTGGTGATTTTTGGACTAAAGGCTGCAGCGAAACCTGCAGACTGTGGTCATCACTATGGACACGGTAAGATTGAGACACTATCTGCGGCCTTTGTAGGTATTTCCCTCTTTATAATAGGGTTAGGGATATTTCTAAGCGGCATGGGCAAGATACTTCTTGTTATCAATGGTGATACTCTTGAACAACCTGGAACTATAGCACTTATTGCAGCAGTGGTCTCAATTCTTACAAAAGAATTGCTGTACAGATATACATTGAAAGCGGCCAGGTCAATAAAGAGCGATGCAATGATTGCAAATGCATGGCATCATCGTTCAGATGCTTTTTCTTCAGTAGGAACAATGATCGGTATTGGTGGGGCGATTGTTCTTGGGGGAAAATGGGTTATTCTTGATCCAATTGCAGCTGTTATACTGAGTTTTTTCATATTCAAGGTCGCATATGATATCTCTTACAGCAATATAAATGAACTTACGGAAGCAGCTCTTGAAAAGGAGACAGTTAAAGAAATCTGTAGTATTATTACGTCCACTGAAGGTGTCAGAAATTTCCACGAGCTTAAAACAAGAAAAATAGGGAGTAAATTCGCAATTGATGTGCATATTCAAGTGGATAGGAACCTCAGTCTTATCGAAGCTCATGACATATGTACCGAAGTAGAGAACCAGTTACGTGCAAAGCTTGGAATGGAAAGCATACTTTATATCCATTGTGAACCTGATATTTAGTCAAAGGAACATATAGTAATTCAGTCAGTGCAGATGCACGGATTCTTCTCACATGTTGGACACTTGTCGGGATATTTTTCTAAAAAAGCAGCTTCAATATCAATATCGTAGAGGTTTGCAAGTGCGGCTATCCATGCAAAACAGTCTGCTAGCTCTTCCCTGATATTATCCATGTCCTCCCTGCGGATGGCTTCTGCAAGCTCGCCGATCTCTTCCACAAGCCAGAGAGTGGTGGCTGCTGCACCTCTTCGTCTGTCGTTATGGGCGTAGAGATCGTACATTCTTTTCTGGAATTCTGAGATTTCCATTATTTTACCCCATTTATTACAGCTCAGAGCCTTACAGGGATGCCCTTTTCCCTGAGATATTTCTTAACATCGTTGACGGTGTATTCTCCAAAATGGAATATGCTTGCTGCAAGTGCCGCATCGGCTCTTCCTTTTGTGAAGCCTTCATACATGTGTTCGGGATTGCCTACGCCACCTGAGGCGATGATTGGTATCTCAAGATCATCTGACAGCTTTCTTGTGATGGGGATGTCAAAACCGTCATAGGTTCCGTCCCTGTCCATACTGGTTAGCAGTATCTCTCCTGCACCGAGTTCCTCTACCTTTTTAGCCCACTGCACAGCGTCTATTCCGGTTGCTTCCCTGCCGCCGTAGATGACCACTTCATACCATATAGGGGTGCCGTCTTCAAGCTCAAGGATTGTCTTGTCCGGATGCTCCTTAACGTTTGTATTCCTCTTGCAGTCAATGGCTGTGACGATGCACTGAGCACCAAAAATCTCGGATGCATCCTTTATAAGGTCAGGATTCTTTATGGCGGCGGTGTTCATAGATACCTTGTCCGCACCTGCTCTGAGTATCTGACGTATATCCTCGATGGAGTTTATCCCACCTCCAACGGTCAGTGGAATAAATACTTCATCGGCGGTCCTTTCGATAACCTTGACCATGGTTCCCCTTCCCTCATGGGAGGCGCTTATGTCAAGAAAAACAAGTTCATCGGCACCCTGTTCATTATATTGCTTGGCAAGTTCCACAGGATCTCCGGTTTTTTTCAGATCTACAAATTCTATTCCCTTGACTACGCTTGCGCCTTCTTCATCAAGCGTAACGTCAAGACATGGTATTATCCTTTTTGTGAGTGTCATTTTGTGAAGTTCCTTTTCCACTGCGTTTGGTTATTAGCATCTGCCAGTCTCATTGGCATATTCCTATTGAATAAGAAGATATCGATTTTTATTTAATACTTGTGTGTCCTTGCACAGACTTCCATATTAAATGCTCTTAAATGGGAGGTAACCTTTGATCTTCTGAATTACGTATTCATCATCCAGAATGAAAGCTATTTGCTAAGTGATTTAAGATGCACGTGCTTCTCTCTGATCAATCAAGGTTGGTATGCGAGTTTCAGCCAAAGCCACGCATTTTATGCATGTCACCGTGCCTGATTTGTGGGATTATTCAGCAAGTATTTATGTTTTGTTAAATTATTCTGGCATTTGGATTGAAGCTTGAGATTATTTTGCTTTGGATGTAGAATTAGGGAACTGAAGGAAGTGATGAATTTTATGTTTCTAACACAAATTTTACGGGCGGTCTATTAAATTCAAGGAGATGTATTATGAGTGATGTAAACGAGGAAATTGTGAGGCTATTTTTCGAAAATAACGACTTCTTAGTTAAAACAAATTACCCTTATAAACTAAACAATGTTGATAGTGATATTGATTTATTGGTTTTCAATTTATATCCTGCAGAAACAAAAAACAAAGACATAGAATTTGTAATTAAAGATACAAAAGACTTAGAAAGAATTACTAGAGCATCTATAGAAGTAAAAGGATGGCATGGGATGAACTTTACTCCTTCAGTGCTCAGAGAATTTGACCGTATATTTAATTTTGTTTGTGAAAATGCAATGAATGCGAGTAAAGGTTTTTGGAAAACTGATGATTTTAAGACAATTTTAGTATTATCTCACTTACCTGTTAAAGAGAGTGCATATAACGAAACCATAAAAATTTTAAAAGAACATAAAATTGATCATGTTATTGAGTTTAAAACAATAATCGATTTCATGGTGTCAAAAGTTGAAAAAAATAAAAACTATGGGGATTCTGAATTTCTCCAGACAATTAGAATTTTAAAAATTTATAATGAGCATTTTGAGTAAAATATCAAATATAATTATCGAACTAAACACCATGGAAATTTTCAGATATATCCTCTATTATCTTCTAAACCAACAACACCGCAATAACTCCAGCCAGGAACACACCGTCAAAAGTCCCTGCACCGCCGATACTCACAACCGGAGCTCCCAGTTTGGTAATTGCACGCATGTTCAGCAGGTCGGCACCTATCAGGGTGCCCAAGGTGCCGCTGGTGTAAGCTATGGCAAAGATGAGTTCGTGCTGGACATGGGTTGTGTAGACGATGATAATGGAACTCAGAGCTGCGGCTATCGGGGGGATTAGTGCAGGGGAAACTATTCCCACGCCTTTGACCGGTCTGGCAACAGCTTTTGTGATCAGGGCAACGAACAGGGTGGCGTAGAGGGCGTAAATCACGGCATTGGGAAATAGAGTTAGCAGGTAGAGGGAGACGATGCTTGGGATAAGTGCTCCACCTACGTTAACGGCTATGGTTGTCCTTGTGGTGTGTGTCTTTCTGAATGGGATGCGGTATGAGACTCCAAAGACCTTTATGTATCTCTGCTCCTCAATCGGGGTCTTAGACTCGAAAGTTTTCAGAGGTATATTGATATTGCTTCCAATAAGTGAGGCTAGAAGCAGGATAAGAGCATCTTCCCATGAGAAACCTATCTTTGCAAAGGCACTGCTCACAAAGCCGAAGAACAGAATGGATATGCTAAAAGCAAGGATTAAAGTGAGTATCAGCGTAAAAATAAGCGTAAAAGGATTATAAAATATCCGTTCCCTCATAGCATATTGTCTTTGTTAACAATATATATTTTTTTGGGTAAGGCGGGCCTAAACAAATCCCGAAATGACCTTAGAATCCTGAAATTCTTCCTTAGAGATGGAATCCTCATTAAAGACATCCTTGTTTATCATAATGGCTGCGCCATTTCTCAGGGCAATAGCAATACAATCACTTGGCCTTGCATCAAAATCCATGCTAACACCGTCCATTTTCAGCGTTATCCTGGCATAGTAGATATTATCTACCTTTTCGTCTATCAAAACCCTCTCAACTTCTGCACCCAGTCTTTCAAGTATGGACATGATAAGATCATGCGTCATAGGTCTTGGCATGGTCTCGTTCTTCATCGCTGAATTAATTGACAGCGCTTCTGGATGGCCTATGTGCATTGGCATAAGGAGCCCCTCTTCATCTTCAAGCATAAGGGCCGGAACGGTCTTCCCGAAGATGTTGATGATGAACACCCCTTTCACTGTTATTTTTTTTATATTATTCTCAGAGTTCATTGACACCGGCATTTTCCTTCTTTATTTTTAGTTTATAAGACGCACAGCTGCTTTATCAGTATCATTACTTAACTCTTTCTTTTTTATCAAACCCACCTGCTTCGGGGTTTTTCAGCACAAAAAGGTGCCATTATAGTATATCAACAAGAGCTCCTCCTCCGAGCTCATTATCTGATTATTACAAAATATGCTCTGCTAAATAAGCATAAAACATTAAAAATGTTTTTGCCATAAAAATGAATTATCTATGGCTCGGAAATAAATGTTAACTGTGATCAGCAACAAGTGGCACGAAAACCACTCTGCCTTTGTCTTCTTTTGTGATCTCACCATTCATGGATTTCCTGATAAGGTACAGATTCTGGTAGCTATCACCTTCAGGTAGGACCATGATACCGCCGGAGCTTAGCTGTTCCAAAAGAGCTTTTGGTGTTTCAGGTGCTGATGCGGTTACACATATCCTGTCATAGGGTGCATGCTCAGGATAGCCCAGCGAACCATCAGCCAGTATAACTTCCACATTGGAATATCCGGCTCTTTCCAGATTCTCCCTTGCAAACCTGGCTAGCGGTTCATGACGCTCAATAGAATAGACTTGTCCGTTTTTACCAACTATCTCCGCCATGACTGCAGCATTGTAACCTGAGCCTGCACCGATCTCAAGTATTGTCTGTCCTTCCTGAAGCTCAAGAAGGTCACACATTATGGCAACCATGTGGGGTGCTGATATTGTCTGTTTGTGTCCTATGGGCAATGGACTGTCAACATAGGCACTCGATACATGTGTAGAAGGTACAAAATGATGTCTTGCTACCTTCCCCATCGCTCTTAGAGTTCTTTCACTGGTTCCTCGTTCTTTGAGGGATTTTACCAGGAACGACCTTTCCCTTTCATACTCCATGCAGTTTTTCCTTCCCCCCAGTTCTTTCTCACAATTTCTTCTGCAAATATCCTTTTAATGAACTTTGCCTCAACTGCTGTGCCGGTGCGTGATTCAAGACTACCATCTCTTATTTTTATCTTCTTGATCCTCACTTTGGTCTTGTCAACGTTTTCCTCTTTACCGATAATGAATTCGTATCCCCCGGGAACTCTTTTTACAAGAGCTTCTGTGCTTTTTCCCCGGTGAATGGCGATTTTAACAGCAACTTCATCGATAGCCCTGCCCCATATCGTACTAATCTCTGCGGCATTTGCTTTTTTCAGTCTTTTATCTCCTGACTCGATGGCAGTTATCAGGACCGGGAATACTTCATCAGATTCTCCGTCATCGACAATTATCTCATCATCGATGTTGACATCTTCTTCGGATGTCATTTTGGTCATCTGTGTAAAAGATCTATCGCCTTTACTGATTATTACTTTTATGTTAAATGTCTTTGGTTTTTCAAATTTGCTTGGATGGACATTTCCGCATTCCTGGCACTGGACAAGCATATTCTGGCCGGATTTCAAAACATCATGCAGCACACTCATTTTAGGTGAGCATGATGGGCATACTACTTCAACTTCATCGTTCATATTCTCAATACTGACATTGTCTGGGATATGTAAATAATTAACTGCCTGTTATTAACACTCAGACTCCCATTCTGTCATGGAAGAGCTAGCTGAGCATTTGTGTTATAATTTGATAATTGTTCCAAGATCTTTTGTTTTTCAAAGATGTTTTCTCATGACAATAGCATCGCTATTATCGTCTTCAACAAAAAAACCGGGTATTCTCTGAATTTCCCTAAAACCATTCTTTCCATATATTTTCCTTGCAGCTCTCCAGTTAACAGAAACTATGAGGAGTATATGGGATATTTTGTATCTTCGGGTGATCTGTTTTGTAAACTCTAAGAGCAAGGTCGTACCATAGCCTTTCCCATGATATTCTTTCAGGACTCCAAGAGATGAGACATAAAGCTGTGAACCGTTGCTCCTATGAACATCATTGATGCTGTGATTCAGGTCCAGCTTACTGATGTCTATATTTTCAGAATATTCCCAAATCTCCGAGGAAATATAAGCAGCTATCTTTTCTTTGATCTTAAGTACCAGAAAACCTTGTGGAAATATCCTGAGCCTGTCCAGGAATACATCCCTGCTTTCTACGATATTCTCATGGAATGACTCCTGCTCTATGAGTATTATACCTTCGATATCATTCTTTTCTGCAGCTCTTATAGATATTTTACCCATGATCACCACTATTCTATTAAGTTTGAAAAGTTGCAAAATCAAATAGATAAAAGATTGGATATCTATCTCTCGCTTGCAGCGTGCGCTGCAATGAATTCCCTGAGCAACTTTGTCCCAAGCAGGGCACTTATTCCGTTATCATATTCAGGGGTTATCTCAACAACATCAAAACCAATTGATGCTGGTGCGAATGCACGTATTATCTCACGCACATCGATGTCTGTAAGTCCGAATGGTTCGGGAGTGCCAAGACCGGGTGCGTATGCAGGGTCAAGGGCGTCCATGTCCAGGGAAAGATAGATCTTTTTGCAACCGAGATATTCCTTCACTTCAGAAATGACCTGTTTTATCCCCATTTCCCTTACGCCATCTGAAGTATAGTATTTGATGCCGTTCTCTTTTGCAAATGTCCATTCTTCCTTTGGTCCGCTGCGAACTCCTATTGTTACATAGGTGTCTGTAATATCATCCAGTACATGTCTGGAAACGCATGCATGGCTGTTTTTGATGCCTCCGTATTCTTCCCGAAGGTCAAAGTGAGCATCCATTACAAGAAAACCGATATCTTCTCCGGCTTCCTCTGCGCATGCTTTCACGCATGGGTATGTAAGTGAGTGCTCGCCACCAAGCATGATGGGTATTTTTCGGTCCCTTGCAATTGGCTTAACAGCAAAGTAGAGATCTTCGAGTGTCTCATCAACGGATGAATATGGCTCAAGATTTCCTGCATCATGTATGAACAGGTCATCAAAATCAATATCATAATGATCGTTATATGTTTCAAAATTCGCTGAAGCTTTTCTCATGGCATCAGGGGCCCAGCGGCTTCCTGATCTGTATGAGGAAGTAGCATCAAAAGGAACACCAAATATCACATACCTTGCAGAATCATAATCTGACAGGGCATCCATCATATCAGGTTTGTAGAACATAGCTGTAACAACTGAAAAGAAGAAAAAAGGATCAGAGATATAATTATCTCAGATCGAACTTCATTTTACCCATTGCGGTCAGGTAGGATACTTCTTCGCCCTCAATTATCCTTTCCTTGTACTCATCAGGGATCGTCATCTCAAATGTTGAAAAATCACCCATGTCCATAAGCTGTACAACATCACCTGCAATGGAAAGTACCTGTGCGTTCTTTCTCTCTACTATTGGAACGTAGACCTTATCTGAAACAGGGCCTATGATCGATCTCTTTTGTTTGTCAAAAAGGCCTATGACGTCGATTCTTGCTTTTGCTGAACCGTGTTTTCCTGGCTTTGACTTGGTAATGCTTTTGATGGTACAGGGTTCATCGTCAACAATGACGTACTTACCCTCTTTAAGTTCTTTAATCTCGGCTTGTATTTTCAATTAAAATCCTCCGTAATTGTAATAATATTTATGAGCTTAAACAGTATATTGCTATAATTCTTAATGCTATATATGAACTTAACCTTTGATTCTGCACAAATTGAGGTTGAAAATGGCAAATACGTAAAAATATGAACGTATTTTATTCTCCTTTTCTTATCTACCTCTGACAATATTAAGTTCACTCAGTTTTTTCTCCTCCGGTATGCCAGCAGCATCCCATCCTCTGAAGTGATAGTAATCTGAGATAGACTCTTCAAATTCTTGCCGGTCTATTCCTTCTTCACCAAAGAATCTTTCAGGGAGTGTGTCATCCTTTGCAGAAAATCCTGCCTTCAGGCTGAACAGTCTTTCAAGGTTGTAGATCCTCTCTCCGGCAAGTAGCATTTCCTCCGCAGAATATTCTTTTCCGGTAACATGACTGAGCAATGCAGCAAGTTCAAGTTCTCCAATAGCAAGTATGGAGAAAGGACACATAACCAGTGAATCAATTGCTGCACTGAGGTTCTGAAAATACTGCACAAGAGCTGCCTTGCCATTAAATGAATTTCTGTCAAGCAACACCGGCTTTCCCATTATCTCGGGAGCTGCCATAAAAGCGCTAAGATGGGATCCTCCGGTGTTGGATGTTGCGTAGGCTATAGCCATGCCTGCCATTTTTCTGGGGTCGTATCCGGGAAGTTCAAGTCCTTTGACTGCAGTACTGTATTCCTCTTTTTCCACAGAACACAGATATGCTTGTGAGCCCTTGCAGACATCATGTCTTCCATTCCCTATTTCCAGTATGATACCTTTTAACTCATCCATTTTCATCCATGGATTTACTTCCATGTATGCTGCAATTGATGCAGCACAGGAAATCGGGTCAAGTCCGTAATCAAAACAGAGCCTGTCCATTTCTCTTATAATTTCCATATCATCGTTACCAATATTTGGTCCGAAAGCCCATATGGAATCAAAATCAGGAAACGCTTGACCATCCTCCAAAATTCTCCTGCAGCCAACAGGACATGCATAGCAGGGTGCCTGCTGTAATTTGTATTTTTTGTTGATGAGCTCGCCTGAGAGTTTCTCTGCACCGGAAAAATTCTTTTTCCCGAAATTGTGTGCGGGAAGAACTCCCATATAGTCAAAAAGCTCAGTGAATGCGGAATTGCCATGTTTTTTAAGTCCCTTGGAAACTGGTGGATTTGCCACAAGCAATTTATTTGTTTTTTCGACAGCTTCTTCAAAGGCAACAGGCTCTGCTATCTGGACAACGTTGCTTCCCTTCACAACTATTGCTTTGAGATTTTTTGAGCCTGCCACGGCACCATGCCCACCACGTCCACTGGAGTAGATGCGGTCGTTGATGATATTTGACATACTGACAAGTTTCTCTCCTGCTTTTCCTATGCATGCAACCTTACCTTTGATTTCAAGCAATGCAGTGGTCTCTGCAGTATTCTTTCCCCATAGATGCCCGGCCGGCAGAATTTCAACTTCCTCATCATAAATATTAATATAAACAGGTGTTTCGGCCTTTCCTTTTATTATAAGGGCATCAATACCTGCAAACTTTAACTCGGCGCCAAAGTGCCCGCCACAATTGGAGCTGAATATCGAGGATGTAAGGGGGGATTTGCATGTGACAGTGAAGTGTCCTGACATAGGACTTGAAGTCCCTGTAAGTGGCCCGGTAGTAAAAATAAGAGGATTCTCAGGGCTAAAAGGGTCAAGTTCAGCATCTGCAAACTCTTGCATCAACCTGCAACCGAGTCCACGTCCGCCGATGAACCGTTCAACATATGATTTCTTCGTCCTCGTTTCTGTGACCGAGTTGTTCCCCAGGTCCACGATTACTGTCCTTCCTGTCCATCCAAACATTTTCTTCACCTGATGCAATTTTATTCTATAATATTAATATAAACTATCTTTTTCTTTGTAATGTTCTTCCATCTTTAGCATCTTCTTCTTCAGCTCAACTTTTTCGCCGCTGGTCTCTCCACAAAAACCACCTATTCCTGAAGATGATACTACACGGTGACAGGGTATGACTATAGGATATGGGTTTTTGGCAACTGCAGCTCCAACAGCCCTGGCAGCACCTTCGTTTCCTATTCTGCAGGCAAGTTCCTGATAAGTTACTGTTTCGCTATAAGGTATCTTTCTTACTTCCTCCAGGACCTTGCGCTGGAATTCCGTAAGTTCGCACAGATCAAGCTCATAATCTGAGAAGTCGATATTTTCGCCAGCAAAATACCTTAATATCGCCTGGAATACAGTTTTATCTCTCATTTTTCTCATTGCTGAAAACTTCCTTCTCAAGCTCCTTTCTCTTTTTCTTGTAGTGAAACCATCCGGTTCCGTAGTATGAGACTACAAGAATGGCGATAATTATCAGGAGCAGAAGCAGAGGCCATGTGGAATTAAGTAGCAGAGGGTTGACATCCTGCTTGATGTCATAGGTGGGAAACATGATATCATCTCTATCATTACTGTGCCCAAGTCCAAGTGCGTGGCCCAGTTCATGTTTTGCTATATCTTTCATGGTCTTATCTCCGTATTGGGCCCATGAATATCCTTTGTAATTTCCGGTTTCCAGTACGATATCAGCACGCTTAAAATTACCATTCACCACATATGGTCTTGTAAAACCGGCAACACCATTCTCAACCCCAACATCCTTTTCAAGATTCTCTACCCACATTATCAGTATGTCTGCATTGTCAACATCAACGATCTCAAAAACAGGCTGGTAGCCCAGTTGTCCGTTCCCGCCACTTTCCCAGTACTCCAGTGCATCCTCCACTCCTGTCCTGTAACTTGGGCTGTAATGCTCAGGAACATTTTTGTCGTCAATATACACGGTGATTGGACTGTGATCCCAGGGCTCCGGGTTCAATATAGCTATCTCTATCTCTGAATTGTTAAAACTCTCTGAGACAAAAGCCAGTGCAATAAATATTATAAGGACAATTATTATCCGTTTCATCTTTGTCATGGCAGCTATACTGAAAATTGTTGCTGCTTGCATATTAGTCATTTGGCAGTTTTCCTATATGATCTGAAAGTCTATGGGCAAACGTATATTTGATAAATACAATCAGAATCTATGAAAAAACGTGTTGCTGTTGTCTTTGACAGTGCCGGGACACTGTTGCATATGTATCGTGTTGCAAAGGAAATGAGCACCGGTTCTATTCTTGAAGATATACAGACCACAGTTCTTGTGGCTGAGAAGGCAAACCAGGCACTTATCGTTATACGCACATGCTTTGATGATATAATCCGCTGTGACCCTTACATGGAGCTGCATGATTTTATTGAGCAATGTGATGTCGAGCTTGCTATAAGTTGCTCAAGCAGTCCTTTCAGGCTGGATGATGTCTACGGTATAATTAAGGAGAATCAAACAAAGCTAAGCGATCTTAGTGATGTGGTATCTCTTGTAAAAGGTCGTTGTCCAAATGTTTTTTACGTTGCATCAGGGCTTATTGTTAATTCCCAAGAAAAACAGGTACCTTATGTCCTTAGCACTGGTGGACAGATGTATCCCAAAACATCTGTAACAATAAAACTCTTAAAGGAACTTGGTACTGACATTTACATCGCTTCAGGGGATGGTGCGCAGAACCTCAAAGGGCTTGCCTCATCTCTGGACATTCCTATGAGGGATGTTTTTGCAGTTGCCACAACGCACGACAAAGAAAAAATTGTTAAAAATCTTAAGATGGACTATGATTTTGTAGTTATGGTAGGGGATGGAATGAACGATATTCTTGCCTTAAGGGCTGCTGATGTTGGTATTCTCTCATTCCAACAAGGGGACGAAAGGCCTCAGGTCCTTGTGGATGCAGCGGACGTTACTATAAATAATATAATCGATGTAGTAGATATTGTGAGAAATATAAATAATGATGTAATATTATGAAACCAACACCATGTTAGGGTTTTTGGAAGTTAACAGTGCAAAACAGATGCGTTATGTTTATGTATTGAGTTCAATAATCCAACAGTAATTCTTTAAAAAAGATCTGTAAAAACTTGCTATCGGGTCTGCATGGGTTTCAATTGATCTAGTTTTGTATGTAATCTACAAAACCGTTAAGTAATTTGAGTAGATATGCATATTATTATTAGTGTGACAAGACTCCTATACACCCATAGGCGGAGGTTATCAAATGGCATTACTCATTGAAGTTAAAAACCTGACACTTGAATTTGATGGTGTCAAAGTTCTCAAAAATATAAATCTGACCATAAATGAAGGAGAAGTTCTTGGAATTCTTGGAAGAAGTGGCTCAGGAAAAACAGTATTGATGCACGTCCTGCGTGGTGCCGAAGAATATGAAGGTATCAGTGGAGAGGTAATCTATCATCTGGCCAGATGCGAAAAATGTGGGTATATCGAACCACCGAGCAAGATTGGAAACAAGTGCCCTGACTGTGGCAAGGATACCCTCAAGCCGTTTGAAGCAGATTTCATAAAACTTTCAGTCCATGACTCTGAAAGACGTGAGATAACCAAAAGGATCGCTATTATGCTTCAGCGTACTTTTGCTCTTTATGGTGATGACAAGGTTATTGTTAATGTCATAAACTCTCTTACAGAAATAGGTGTCAATAGTGAAACCGCAATGTCTCGTGCTGTAGAACTCCTGGAAAAGGTACAGCTCTCACATCGTATGATGCATGTGGCCCGTGACTTAAGCGGTGGTGAGAAACAGAGAGTGGTACTTGCCCGCCAACTTGTAAGGAATCCAATGCTTCTTATTGCCGATGAGCCAACAGGCACGCTTGATCCCAAGACCGCAGATGTAGTGCATGATGTGATTTCAAAAGCCGTCAAAGAATATGATATGACAATGGTCATTACTTCACACTGGTCAGAGGTCGTAGAGAGCCTGGCTGATAAGGCTATTATTCTTGAGGATGGAGTAATTGTAAAGGAAGGTTCTCCTTCAGAGGTCGCAAAAGAGTTCATGCAGCTTGTCTGTTCTGTAGAAAAGAAATGTGATGTAGTTGTTGGTGATCCACTTATCAAGGTCGATAATCTTGTTAAGAAATATATATCAGTCACAAGAGGCGTTGTTTATGCTGTAAATGATGTTTCGTTTGATGTGAAAGAGGGAGAGATATTTGGTCTTGCAGGCACAAGTGGTGCAGGAAAGACCACTGTATCTGAAGTCCTCATGGGTATTGTGCAGCCTACAAGCGGTGAGGTGCAGGTACGTGTGGGAGATGAGTGGGTCGATATGAAAAAACCAGGGCCCGAATGCAGGGGACGCGCAGTTAAGTATATGGGTATATTGCATCAGGAGTATGGACTTTACACTCACAGGACGATAATTGATAATCTCACAGAATCAATAGGTATTGATCTTCCTTACGAACTTGCTGTAAGAAAAGCGATCAATACTCTGGTAGCAACCGGGTTCACGGATGAGAAGGCAAAATCTATATTATCAAAGATGCCAAATGAGATTAGTGAAGGTGAAAGTCACAGGGTTGCACTGGCTCAGATATTGATGAAAGAACCAAAGATCATCATTATGGACGAACCAACTGGTACAATGGATCCGTTCACAAAGAAAGAGGTCACAAAGTCGATTCTGGGAGCACGTGACAAGATGGGTGACACCTTTGTCATCGTTTCACATGATATGGACTTCCTGGAAGATATATGTGATCGTGTAGCTCTAATGAGAAATGGTAAGATCGTTAATATAGGGGAGCCAGCTGTTGTCCTTGCAGATCTTACTGAAGAAGAACGTATAGAAGCAGCTGAACCATAAGTACTAAACTTTAAAAATAATGGAGGAGTTTGACACGAGTGGCGAAATAACGGTAGAGATCAACGGACAGGAGCTTAAATTACCAGCAAGTTCAAATCTTGAAGATGCCATCAAGGTGTCAAACGCACCATATAAGAAAGGAACTGCAGTTGGGATACTTATTGAAAAAGAGGACTTAAGGTCACAGGTTTCCGTTGAATACCTTGTGAAGACATCTAAAGGTGAGTTCAAGATAGAACTCCTGGATGCTTCCTCTCTTTCTTCAAAAAGATGGGTATCTATTTTCAACGATTTTATTGACATACCTGTTCGCTGGACGAGCAAAGATGCTCTGGCATTCGGACCATTTAGTACGGACATGGAGCCTGCCCGTGGTGGTACTGATATGGAACGCTTCACTTTGCTTTTCGGTGCAGGCGGTGGTGACGCTGCAAATACTCATATCATTATTAGCAAGACCAGACACTCATCAGAATATGGTGCTCCTGAAGATGGTACATTTGCAAGGCTCATAAGTGGAAAACATGTTCTTTCTGATCTTGGCAGAGGTGACAGGATATTGTCAATAGAGCCTGTTGTCGAATGGGAGCAAGCAGGTGAACACATCAGTACCACGGACCTTTCAGTTAAACTAGAGAATGGCTCTAAAATATTCACATATGTTGAAATTGAGATAGACCCATTGGCACCCGAGGGGGCAGAGTTTTTTTTTGCTGTAACCCGGGACGGTACTTTCAACATAGATTTTGTATCAAGTTCCTTTATAACAGATCATCGTTTCCAGGGTGAACTTGTGACTTACGAAAATTTTGAATCCAGGTCAACTGGGTCTGTTTTTGTGAGAACCGTGGGGTATGGTGCAGGAAAGTTATACATTTCCACAGATGATCGAACATCCTCTATTATGCACTCTGTGATAGGTCATGTTACCAAGGGTATTGAATTTGTAAGGATGGCACAGAATGGTCAGAGAATAATGATAAACTCAATACCTGAGCCAATAATGTTGCTTGGTATGACCAATAAAACTGCTAAAGAAGAAATGACCTCTCGTGGAATTAAGATCTCTGTGGAAGGTTATACGGAAGATGATGGTTTTATTGTTAAACAAACACCTGCAACAACCATAGAGATAATGCAGGGTAAAGAGGTCACTGTACAGGGTGTTGATCCGGAGATGCTTGTGAGCGTCGAGCTTTATGATGATCTTGCTCCAAAAACACTTGACTTCTTCAGACACGCTGTGGGTCTTCAGTATAATCCGGTTGGTGTACTCCCTATAATGATGACGTATGAGAATACTTACATCTTCAAAGCCGAGAAGCCAGCTGAAAAATATAAGGAGATCTTCCCTGAGAACAGTCCTAAAAAAACCATTGCAGGTGAGATTGGTGTAACAAACCAGGTTGCTAAGCGAGCTGGTATGGTAGGCGTCAAAACTACAGATGATGATCTTTTTGGGCCTACGGGAGAGAGGTTTGCAAACACCAATATTATCGGAAAGATATTTGAAGTAGATAAACTCAAGCATTTCAAGGATGGGGACGTAATGTATGTTCTTGAACGCAGCAAGGAGGAATAAAATGGGTGAAGCTAATGAAGATATCATAACGAAACTTGTTGTTATGAGCTCAGACAATGTGCTGCCGATAGATGCTGCTATGCATATATACGAATCTAACACTGATATTATCATAAAAGAAACATGTTTTGGCACCATGGTCACAGGCCCCAGGGATGCTGTGGATAAAGTGGTGAAAGAGGTTGTGGACCTTGATAAGAATCATATCTTTGTAAAAGAGAGAGGGTTCCCTCCAGGGGATGAAAGGCGCTGCCGTGCTTCCCGTGGAGGTGGTGCAAGGCCTGGTTTTTATTTCCTGAAGGAAGAGTCAATGATGCTTCCAATGATTGGAAAAGCCCTGGATAAATATGACAAACATGTCCCTCTTAAAGAGACAGAGCACAAGAAAAAGTTTGAAGTGAAAGACCTTCAGGATATAATTAAATCCACCCAATGAGGTATTACAATGGCAAAAGTTATCATATACCCTACAAACAGCCTGATCCTTTCTGACCTGGTCCAGAGATTCGGTCACACACCTATTGCAATGATGGAAAAAATCAAGGAAAAAATATCAACTGTTGGTGTGGATTCACCTCCCCTGAACATCACTGCGGAAGAACCAAAAAAAGGTCTGAAATATGCGGCTGTAGAGGTTCCGGCAGGTGTCAGAGGAAGAATGGCTATTGTTGGACCTATGATAGAGCAGGCAGAGGCAGGTATCATTGTTAGCGAGTCTCCTATGGCATTTGGTTGTATGGGCTGTGCCCGTACAAATGAATTAACGAAATTCCTAATTAGGGATCGTGATATACCAATCCTTGAGCTTGATTTCCCGGAATCTGATGACGGGGGTCAAGAATTTGTGTACAAGATCGCTGAGTTCCTGAAGTCATTGCCTGAGAAAACCGAGGAGGCAACAGAATGAGTGAAGAAGACATCGTAAAGGTGGCACTTGTGTCATGTGGCTCTGAATATGCTGGTGTTCAAGGAGAACTTGATTCGGTTGCAGCAAGTGTCAATGCCAAACTGATATACCCTGAGATAGATGTCAATGTCCTTGACACTATTGGAAAGGACTTTGGGCTGGAGGCTGCAAGTCCTGACCTTCGTCTTTTAATGGCAAGGGCTAAGGCTATAGTAGAAGGTATCTCGGACGTGGATGGTGTATTCATAACTTCATGTTTCAGGTGTGCTGAGGCTGCTATAGTAAGAAACGAGGTTCGCCGTTACATTAACAAACATTCTGATCTTCCGGTTATCAGTTATTCTTTCACTGAGCGTACCACCGCAGCAACCCTGCTGACCCGTATGGAGGCTCTTACAACCATTGCAAGACGCAGACACCTTCTTGCAAGGGAAAAGCAAAGCGGACTTACTGCTGGTATTGACTCAGGTTCCACCACCACAAAGGCGGTTGTAATGAGGGACAACGAGATCATAGGCTCCGGATGGGTGCCCACTATAAAGGTTATTGACAGTGCAACGGAAGCTTTCAACCAGGCCCTGGAAGCTGCAGGTGTCAAACAGGAGGAAATCCAGGCCATGGGTACAACCGGATACGGTCGTTTTCTTGTTGGTGAGCACTTCAATGCCCAACTCATCCAGGAAGAGATCACTGTCAACTCAAAAGGTGCTGTTTATCTTGCCGACTCTCAGAAAGGTCATGCAACAGTTATCGATATTGGTGGAATGGACAACAAGGCAATATCCGTAGATGATGGTATTCCCGGAATGTTCACCATGGGTGGTATATGTGCAGGAGCATCAGGACGTTTCCTTGATATGACTGCAAAAAGACTGGGTATTGACATCACTGAACTTGGTGCACTTGCTGTAAAAGGTTCGGAAAAAAATGTGGACATGAACAGTTACTGTATTGTTTTCGGTATTCAGTCACTTGTGAATTCCCTTGCAAAAGGCTCAACTCCTGAAGATGTTGCTGCGGCTGCATGTCACAGTGTTGTAGAGCAGATATTCGAACAGCAGCTTCAGGAAGTTGATGTGAAGGAGCCATTGATTCTTGTAGGCGGTTCATCTCTTATTGAAGGAGTTCCAAAGGCTCTTGGCGAGTTGCTTAAGATCAATGTACTTGTTCCTCCCAATTCCCACATGATAGGTGCGGTTGGGTGTGCTTTGCTGGCATCAGGATATGTGGAGGATTAATTCTTATGGAAGCTCTTGAGACTTTTATTGTAGAGTCCACGGTCCCGGAAGAAGGTGATGCATACAAGAGCATAGTCGCTGATATCATTACTGAATTGGTGCTCGGAGGCGCTATTGGACGCATAAAGGTTCTTGTAAGGCCGGAAGAATCTCTTTACCTGATGGCCATTATTTTAAGAGGTGGGCAGCCCACTGTAAAATTATCTGATATTGCTAGTGTTGAGATTGGTGACCTGACAAAGAAAGAGGTAAGGATCTCTATCACAGAGGAAAAATATCTGCCCGAATTGCTTGAACTTCTTTGGGCAAGATATGGACGTGCAAAGGTTTTCCAGCCTGAGAGAAGGACATTGGTAATGAATGCTGAAGACACATCTGCAGAAATAGACTTCCTTAAGGACATGGTAGTCGCAGACCCCAAAAGGACCTTGCAGTCACGTCTGGTTGAAATGGCTATAAGGGCCACTCCTGAGGGATTCAGGGTGCGTTATCATTCAATGGATCCTCATAAGTTTGTTTTTGTAGCAAGTGAGGACATTATTAAACCAGAATGGATACAGGAAGCAAATGAGATGACCACAGAACTCATGGAGGAGAAATAATGGCAGCGATATTAGAGCCATACATTTACGAGGGCGGTGTACATAAGCACTCTTTGATCACTGAACTTCTGGAGGACCTTGGTGGCTATCTTATCCAGAAAGTCCCTGCAGCAACAGAGGTTACACTTGTTATGCTGATCCCCAGGGATGATGTGCATCTTATCGAAGAGCTTGGAAAAAAGCTTCTGGGTAAGCTCACCCGTGCACCACTTACCGGTACGGAGATTGCTGTTGTATCTCCCACGCTTGCGTCTCATCATCTTCCACACTCTGCATGTGATGTCGCAGAACATCTGCGCAGAAGCGGTGCAAATACAAATATGCTGGGTCTTGCAAGAGGAATGGGCAGGAGGGTTTCCCTCTCTGACAACTACGAAAGGAAACTTATCAATGAGCATGACCTCGCTGTATTTTCATTCGGTACTTTCAGAGATTGTATAATACACAAGAAACCTAAATTGCTTGAGGGTGTAACCGTTCCTAAAGTAGTCACCGGCGGACCCCTTGACATTAAGACCGAAGACATTGCAAATGCTGATATATATGCTGGAGGTATTGGCAGGGTTGCCCATCGTCTGAGAAAAAGTGGTGAACTTGACTCACTTGATGCTATGAGCGAAAAAGTTTTTGAAGTGGTGGAAAAGATGCGTGAGGACCTCGCAAAAGATCCCCTTGCCGTATTGCCTGCAAGGGTCATGAAAGAGATCCATGAGCAGATTCCTGAGATATTTGATGTACTTTCACCTGCCCCAGTCACTCTTCAGCTTGATGGCCTGCGTGTTAAACTTCCATACGAGCAGTTCCATGAAAAGGTGGAGAACCTTGAGTTCGATGAGGGAGTAAGACTGTCGGATATGGCTGCTATCACCTTGTCAAAGATGAAAGATTATATACTGGTCAAGATCAAGCGTAAATCCGAGGTAGGGTTTACTGCTTAAACTATTATCAATTCATGTGGTTAATATGGATTTGAAAAAGATAAAAGAAATTCTTGACAAAGAGCCTGAAGAGGCAGTCGAAGATATTCTGGAAGATGTCGAAAAACGCTACGGTGAGATTCCTTATATAATTAACTTCATGAAGGATATGCCGGAACTTTTCATATCACGCATGATTTACGAAAACAATATCATGCGTGAGTTCAAGCGTATGGATCCCAAAACAGTGGAGCTGATCTGCATAGCTGTAGCTTCTGCTTTGAGGTGTGAGCACTGTATGAATACTCACGTCAGGGTTGCCAAAAGACTCGGTGTCTCTAAGGAAGAGATATTTGATTCCATTTTGATAGCAAGCACCATTTCAACAGCTACTGTACTTGCAGAAGGTACACGCTCAGTAGATTCAGTGTTCAATGAATCCAACACAAAAATGGCTGATTCCAAGTGTACTATATGTGATATAAATTCTGAAACTCCTGAAGAATAATAAAAAAAGATTAATAGAAGGGTGACCCTGAAGCCAGTACTCCTATTATGTATCCAAGTATAACGCCACTGTTAAGGAATGGTAATCCTGCCTGTGGTTTTCCTTTCATTACCAGTATGCTTAACGCTACAAATCCTACAAATGTTCCTATCATTGCACCAAGTGCAGGGTAGGATATGAATCCAATGTAGTCCAGTGTTGCTTTCTGAGCCAGGAATACGTTTGCTGATACTACCAAGATGGTTGGCATTATGGCATCCCCAAGTCCCATGAAGAACGCTTCTCTCTCCTGACCTTCTTCTTTTTTCAATGAGTCATTGATGAATGAGTAGTTCAGGTGTTTCGGTATAATGAAAAGTATGGGCAGGCGAAGGTCCATTACTCCATCTGCAAGGTCTATCATGTGTTTTGTCTTGTAAACTGATATTGCATCATACACTGCAAGTAATATCAGAAGTACCAGTACGGGAAGGATGGATAACGAGATTCCAAAGATGGCGCTGGCTCCTGCTCCTATTATCAGTCCTATGGTGTTGATCACATACCATTCAGGGAACTTATAAAGCAGTATTGTAAGCACGGCTGCCAAGAGACCGGATACAATATTGTTTGTCATTATTGAGACATCTACAATGGATAGTAATGCGTAGAATACATAGAACATAGTAGCTCCCACTGCAAGCAGTATGGTGAGCTGTATTATCCACTCCATATTCCTTTTAATAGCCATCAATAGCAGAAATGTGAATACAAGGATTAGTACTATGTAGTAGATGGCGTTTGCAGTTGAATCCGGGTTCTCAAATGCCTGCATATCATTTGCACCCATGGGTGTGGCTAAAAGCAGTGCTGTAATCTGTACTACCAATATAATGCCTGCCATTACAAGCATTGGTATATAATCTTTTAAAACTGTCTTTTCAGAACTCAAATCCGCAACTCCAAATATATAAATACTCAAATAGTATTTAAACATAGTAAATGATTATTCAGTATTTAAGCTATTCTCTTTAATATCATAGAGTTGAATAGTATAAATAGTAACAAAGCACATACTTGTAGGAGGAATCTGAATGGAAATCAGGGAACTAATATTCTCAGTTGTGATGGTTTTATCTTCATTTGTATTAACATATGAATGGCTTGGAAGGTTTAAAGACAGTCCGGCAAATGCCTTGATCATACTTTCCGCTATGGTTATGGTAGGATCACTGGCTGGCATGATCTTATTGATCGGCATTCGTTTGCGCAAATTAAACAATATGCTTGAAGCAAAGGAACGCTCATTAAGAATAAATATCCAGAGTGTTGAAAATAACCTGGATTCCAGAGTCAATGAGGTTCTTATCAGGATGGATGATATAATAGCATCTATGGACAGGACCAGATATAGGTGATAATTATATTTAGCGACCCTTATATGTCCCGAAAACCATATTAACTAGGTTGTAGTAGGATGATGAGAAATATTTTCTATCTATAAGAGGTGCGTACATGCGCATTAATTTAGAACCAATAGGTATAATAAAAAAAGCCGGGAAATGTTCTGAGATTCTCATCTATTCTGACTTTGAGCAGTTAGTGAAGAACATGATGTCAAAGTTAAGCAAAAATGATGATGACCAGCACAGTCTTGTTATCATTCATAAAAATAAAGACCTCAACGACCTTCATCAGGTAAAGGTTACTAAGACACACTTTATTGACAGGGTAGGAAACATCCTAAAAGTAGGTAAAATAGACGCAAACGATGATACTGTTATTGATGTAAGGCTTGAATGCAATGGACGTATAGCAAGTGAAACCTGAATTAGGTTTTGCTGACTCAATTTTGATCTTACATGGGTGCTGATATAGGAGATCTCCTTAATAGGAGCACGATCGAATTATCTGAACTTTCTTTAGATACAATAGCTATAGACGCTTTTAACACACTTTACCAATTCTTAAGTATTATACGGCAGAGGGATGGTACTCCTCTTAAGGACTCACAGGGAAACGTCACGTCACATCTGTCCGGCATCCTTTACAGGATGACAAACATTATCGAAGCAGGAGTGAAACCTGTTTTTGTTTTTGATGGCAAGCCTCCTGAGTGGAAATCTTCTACCATCCAGAAGCGCACCGAAACCCGTGGGATTGCAAAGGTTAAATGGGCAGGAGCAAAGGAAAAAGGTCTTGCAGAAGAGGCATACAAGTATGCACAGGCATCTTCAAAGGTTGATGCCACTATTGTTGATGATTCCAAAAAACTCCTGAGTGCAATGGGTATTCCATTTGTGGATGCTCCTTCTGAGGGTGAGGCACAGGCTGCCTACATGGTTAAGAAAGGCGATGCGGATAAGATTGCATCACAAGATTATGATTCCTTGCTTTTTGGTTCTCCTCAGGTTCTCAGGAACCTTACTGTGTCCGGTAAAAGAAAACTGCCTAAAAAGAGCATCTACGTGGATGTGAAACCCGAAATCATCAAGCTAAAGGAAAATCTGGGTGAGCTTGGGATAACTCACTCCCAACTTATCGATATAGCTCTTTGCGTGGGCACTGACTACAATGAAGGACTTGAGGGAATTGGTCCCAAAACAGCTCTCAAACTCATCAGGGAGCATGAAAGCATAGAAAATATTCTCAAGGCAAAGGCTCTGGAGATTCCCAACCTTAAGGATATCAAGGAATTCTTCAAGTATCCTGATGTAACCGATGATTATTCTCTGAAATGGAATAAACCTGATCAAGAAGCAATGATCTCATTGCTATGTGATGATCATGATTTTTCAGAGGACAGAGTTAGAAAGGCTCTGGAACGTCTTGAAGCTTCATCCGGAAGCGGTCAGAGCACTCTTGATAAGTGGTTTTAGTTCTCTTAATCCAGTTTCTTAATGAGTGAGACACCTGTCATCTGTTTCGGCTTTTCTATGCCAAGTATATCCAGCATTGTGGGAGCTATGTCTGAAAGTTTTCCATCCTGTAATTTGATACCTTCTTCGCTGCTTACCAGAATGCACCTTACAGGGTTGGATGTATGTGCAGTATGTGGCTTTCCTGTGTTGTAATCTATCATCTTCTCAGCGTTGCCATGGTCAGCGGTTATGATGGTGGAACCACCTTTTTCCATAGTGGCATCTACAATTTTTCCTACACACTGGTCAACTGCTTCAATGGCTTTTATTGCTGCATCGACGATCCCTGTGTGTCCTACCATGTCCATGTTGGCAAGATTGAGGATGATAACATCATAATTGTCGTTGAGTATTTTATCCACAAGTTCATCGGTGACTTCAAAAGCACTCATTTCAGGCTTAAGGTCATAGGTGGCAACATGGGGTGATGGTATCAGGCATCTGTCTTCTCCCTGATTTCTCTTTTCCACGCCACCGTTGAAGAAAAAAGTCACATGGGCGTACTTTTCAGTTTCAGCTATACGAAGCTGTTTTTTTTTATGCATGCTCAAAACCTGCCCAAGCGTATTTTCAAAACTCTCAGGAGGGAATGCGATTGGGATATCAAGTTTCTCATCATACTCAGCCATGCATACATAATGCAGTTCAGGTTTCACTTTTCTCTCAAAGCAATCAAAATCCCTGTTGACAAGTGCGTATGTCATCTGCCTTGCCCTGTCAGGGCGGAAGTTGAAGAAAATAACAGCATCTTTATCCTTTATTGTTGCAACGGGTTTGCCTGCTTTGTCTATGATAACAGTTGGCTTGACAAATTCATCATTTTCTCCCCTCTGGTAAGCCTGAATAACTGCTGCTACGGCATCCTCTGCAAAGAGACCCTCTGCGTTTGTGAGTGCGTTGTATGCAAGTTCTGTGCGATCCCAGCGCCTGTCACGGTCCATTGCATAATATCTGCCGGAAACCGTTGCAGTCTTTGCTATAACGGAACTGTGACAGAACTGCTCATGGGCTTTCATATCCTTAAGCGCGGTCTGTGGGGGTACATCCCTTCCATCCAGGAATGCGTGTATATAGACTTCTTTAAGCCCTTTTTTTTTTGCCATTTCCACAAGAGCTCTCATGTGGTCCATGTGGCTGTGCACGCCTCCGTATGAGAAGAGTCCCATGAGATGCAATGCGGAATTATTTTTCTTTGCATGTTCCATGGCATTGAGAAAGACCTGGTTTTTGAAAAAAGAACCATCTTTTATGGCTTTGTTGATGCGTGTGAGGTCCTGATAAACTATTCTGCCTGCACCAATGTTAAGATGACCCACTTCTGAGTTACCCATCTGGCCTTCAGGAAGTCCTACACTTTCTCCCGAAGCCTCAATTAAACAGGAAGGATATCTCTCCAATAAAGAGTCAAGTACGGGAGTTCTTGCAGCCATAACCGCATTTCCGTACTCCTCAGTGCTATATCCCCATCCATCCAGTATCATTAGTAAAAGTAGTCCTTTCTCATGTGACATACGTTGAGAATTGTCCTGATGCTTTTTAAATGCGTTGTATTGTGAGTTCAGGATGAGGTGATATTCTCATCCATATTCGTCAATAAGTGTTCAAACTTTCCTGAGTGTATGTTGTTCTGATCTGTCTGAGCATAAGATTGAACAGAAGCAAAAGGTTGCTTTCAAAAAGGACGATGTCTGTATTTGTCCTATCTTTGCTACTTGCAGTAAGTAGTGTGAACTCAAGATCCTTCTCAGCTTCCATGCGTATTTTTGAAAAAGGGTCCTGAGTTTCGTTTCTTGCAATATATATGCTCTTTGCAACTGAAAAAGGGTCCAGGTATTTATTGACCCAGCAATTAAGTTCTCTGCTGTATCTTGAAGAAAGCCCCATATTTTTTATTCTCTTTAACGAACTTTGTTTGTTTTCCAGATGGTATATGATTAAATCCGACATGCTACTACCCCACAATTTAAGTTAAACTTTTAACTGTTCCAATCTTTCTATTTGTTAGCTCTTCAATATTAAATGTCTCTCAAACAATATTTATTTCAATTGATTTATATTTGTTATCAATCACAAGATTTACAAATTGTCTGCCAGCCACGTCATCTATTTATGCTAATATGGTCACTTTTTCACAGGGAGTTAAAAAGTGAAAGAATCTATAAAGAAATCAGATGAACAATGGAAAGAAACACTAACTAAGGAACAATTCATTGTATTGCGCCAAAAGGGAACTGAAGCGCCTTTTACTGGCAAGTATTATGCGAACAAGGAGAAAGGTGTCTACCTGTGTGCAGCGTGCGGCCAGAAGCTATTCACTTCGGACACAAAGTTTGATTCAGGAACCGGATGGCCCAGTTTCTTCAAACCGATATCTAAAGAGAAAGTAACACGCAAAGCAGATAATAGTAATTTTATGGAAAGGACCGAAGTTGTCTGTAGCAGATGTGGAAGTCATCTGGGTCACGTTTTCAATGATGGTCCCGCACCTACAGGTGAGCGCTTCTGTATGAATTCCATATCACTTGATTTTGAAAAAGAGGAATAAGGATATTCATTTAAATATTGATTTGAGGCGATAAGCCTCAAATTTATCTTACTGTAACACTAAGTGTCATGTCCGGAACATCTGTTACACTGAATGTGTAGGTGCCGCTTTCCGTGAATGTATAGGTATAGACGTCGTTGGAATCCATTTCCTGGTCATCAAAGAGGCCGTCATCACTGACAAGCACATATGTGTTCTGTGGTTTGTAGTTTCTCCATGCTATGGAGTCGCCCCTGTTTATTTCAAGTTCAGAGGGTTTCATCACACCATAGTATTCCATTCTTACAGCGAAATCTTGTGGCTCACCAACTATAGCTTCAGAGTCTTCAACAACATCTTCTGGCGCTTCTTCTGCTTCATCCACAACTGTATCTTCTGCATTGTCAGCACATCCGCTAACGAATACTCCTGCAAGCATTAATATTACAATCAATATCAGCCATTTTTTTGTCATATTTTACCACCCAGTTCTATTTTTTTAAACTAGATATTTCCATATTTGTTTTCCCGGCAAACAACTCATTTAATCCTGTAATTGCTTTCCGGGATACATTTATACGGCATATCGTGAAATAAAAGCTATGAACACATCCCTTATATTTTTTATGTATTTGCTGCTGGTAAATATAGTAGCATTTTCCCTGATGGGAATTGACAAAAGGAAAGCCAAAAAAAATAAAAACAGGATCTCTGAAAAAACTCTTTTCCTGTGGGCGATTGCCGGTGGAAGTGTCGGATCTATTGCAGGGATGTACTTTTTCCGCCACAAGACCAGGCATCCCAGTTTTCAGTTAGGGATGCCTTTGATCCTTCTGGTCCAGATATACGTTTTTATCCGTTTTCTGATCCCGCTTTACGTTCTGAGCTGATACGTGAGCTGGAGTTCAGAACTCCAGCCTTTCCATCTCTTCCAGTATCTTAGGTGTGAAATTAGTAAAATTCTGTATTCCGCTGGTCCATGCGGCCAGCATCATGACGTCCTTTATCTCCTGGGAACTTACATCGTATTTTTTCAATCTCTGAAGTATTTTCACTGCACTACTTATTTTCTGATTGGAGCAGGCAATGGCAAATACCATCAAATGCTTATCTTTCTTGGAAATACCACCTTCTTTTTCCTCCCATACTGAACTGTAGAATCCTGCCACAGCTTCTGAGAAGTCCTCGTCCAGTTTCTTTGCATAGACAACGGCCCTTGGCTGGAATCCTTTCACATTTTTTGCATTCTTTATTTCTTCTGCCATATTATCAATGAATATTTGGCAGGAAATGATTTAACGCTTTCTTTGTAAATTATTTTCGGTGTAGGACAGGGGTGATTTTCTTGGGTGCAATTATGGGTAATAGCTGCAAGAATTAGATTTAAAAAAACGGCATTGTTAATTAAACATATCTATCTCTTTATTCCTGTACTTCATTAAGAGAAGAATAGAATATTTTAACATTTCAAGACTCTTAGTATAACACTTTGACTTTCTTCTCAATCTTGCCAGAAAGTGTCTGAATATGCTGTTATACCCTTCAACAGTATATGTTTCAGCTTTTGATCGAGTATGAATCTTTTCTGGAAGAAACTCTGCATATGCCTTCCAGTGATCGGTCATCACTTCTCCAATTTCCTTATTCTTTAGCTTTTTCCAGAGCTTTTGTCCTGTTTTTGTTCCCCTGCTACCAAAAGAGCAGTCCATGAACTTTTTTCCATTTCTATCAACAGCAATCCAGATCCAACAATATTTTTTTTGTTTCCGATATAAGTATGCATCTCGTCTAATTCAACGATCGATATCTTATCTTCACTTTTTAATTCCTCTAGTTCCTGGCCGAATTTCTTTATCCAGTTATACACAGAAACGTGACTAACTCCTAAACAACGTCCGATTGAACGAAATCCTAATCCTTCAAGATAAAGTTGTAAAGCCTGCCTTTTGACGGACTCAGGAAATGCAGTTGATTTTAGCTCTACTGAATAGTTGTATCCGCAATCATGACATTTGTAACGTTGGCGACCAGCAGCCATACCATTCTTTTTATGACTGGAACTCTTACATTTGGGACAGTTCATAAAGAATATAGGTTCTTATCATGTATAACTACCATTTATTAACAATGCCAAAAAAACAAATTTTGTTGAAAATGTATGATGGTGACGTAAGTCAGCAACGAGATGTTTGTATTAGTATATCATTTATAGAAAAACATTTAATATACTAAACAAATATAGTATTTGCGACAATAACGACAGCTTTTTTAAGTAAAGAAACAGATGAGTAACTGGTAGAATGGGGAAAGAAACGAATTACTTATTGGAATTCACATTTGATACACTTTTGAACGTATTTAATTATGAACGTGTCCCCTTTATGAAAAAATATTATTTTTGTAAATTAATGAACTTAGTCGATACCAGATTATTAAAACAAGGAGTAGATATCGGGTATCCGGAGTTTTGGTATATGTATGGGCCTATTACAGACTTCGCAATAGTAGATGGGATTATCGATCATGGGTTTACAAATCGCTACTATCCTGACAATGAAAATGTAATTTATCCTGCTCAACATAGAAGAAATTATGACATTGATTTAAAAGACAGAAGGATTATTGAATCTACAATTCAAACAATATGGAGTAAGTACAGGTTTGAAACTGGGGATAACATAAAAGCTGAGAACTATAAACAAAATTCTCCTTATAAGTTTAATACAACTTTTCAAGATTTCATCCGGGTAGTTGACAACGACAATCAAACTTCCACTCCAAAAGAAGTACTTATATCTAATTTATTAGATAAACTTTTATCCGAATTTCCACAAAACGACTTATCAGAAATTGAAGATTTCTACTTAGAATGGGATGATACTATTAGACTTGTTCTTGATTTAAAGGATAGTAAACGAAAAATGGAACTCGTCAAAGTATTAAAGGGGAAATTCTGGTCAACGTTCTCAAAGGGTATTAGACTAAGAGTAAACAAAAATATACCCGATGAAAAACTGGCAATGTGGTCTGAAGAATATCAGAAAGCAATAACTCAACAATATAAAGATGTTGAGCGGATAAGAGAAGCAATTATCCTTGAGGATAGTGAAATTAATATTGAGCCAGATGAATATATTGTCAAGAGCTTAATGCAAACAGCATATCATATTGGTATTTAGGGCAGTGGTTAAAATTGAATCTTTTTCTTGATACAAACGTATTATTAGGATATACTTTTGAAACAGATCACTGGAATGGCAAATCTTTAGATGTCATTTCACATAGATATGTGAAACATTCAAGCGTTAATGTATCAACTGAGTTTGAGCATAATAGCCAGACAATGATTAGAAAAATCAAAGGGATGTTTAACCGTTTCAAGAGGGAAGCGAGGCTCTCAAAATCAAAAAAAGAGATTGAATCTTATCTGAAAATAGAAGATTTTGAAATCAAATGTATTCTCTTGGATCTTATTCAAAAAAGTGGCAGTTCTAACATCAATGACATAATTAACTACGTGAATCAATATCAAGTTGCTTTTGAGAAAAGATGCTTACTCAATGTAAATTATTTAAAAAGTATAATCACATTTCATAATAGAAAAACAGCTCATACAGATATATACGATTTGTGTGTATTGGATGGGTTTGTTAAAGAGGATCCGGCCGATGTAGAAATTGTTATAGATGCACATGATTTAGGCCAAAAGACAAATCCATTGTACTTTATTACGGGTGATTATGGACATATTGTATCTAGAAAAGAATTTATAGAAAATATTACTTCAATTGAAAAAGTAATTTATCTTAAACATTTTGATTTAACTAAGGTCCTAAAGAAACGTCATTAGATACTTGTTTCATAAAGTATCCGTAAATTACCTAGAAAGTTAACATTTTTGTTTTTTTATATTCGGTGGATTGCTAGCCATCCATAATCAGTTTAGGCTGTTCATCTTGCATTCGCTTTGCGCTAGGAATTCGACACAGCCCCTCATCGGCCCATAATTCTGTAACACTCGCAAGAATGAATGCGTAGGAGGGACGCCAAAAACTGCCGAATATTGTTAAATGTTGCATGTAGACTTTAATATTACGCATTTCACCCGAGTTCCCCCTTCATAATAGAAAACTTTTAATTCTGGTGCAGAGTAAGTTTCATCATGTCTCTTGAAAACTACGGGGTTTTAAAAGGAAAGCCAAAGGACTGCAAGTGTGGAAAGGATAATCAGTCTCATTATCAGATACGTGTGCATGATGGTAAACATGAGCATCGTGTTGCTGTCAATATCAGTTCCAAAGTATATCCATCTGAGCTACTGTATTTTGTAGATGACAACTTCAATCATCCAATCACTGAAAAACTTGAGAACCTTGGAATGGGATATAAAAGACTTGATAATACTTCAAGGGCCATACGTCTGGATTATATTCGTGACGGACTCTTTGATGTTTCAAAGATGCTGCCTTTAAAATGTGATATTCCAGGTCCTTCCAATAATCTTAATGAGCTCATACAGAAATACGTGGAACAAGCCATCAGCATGAACGGCAGCATGATCTATGCTTTCGGTGAAAGATGGGGACCTGAATCTTTTCTCCCTGACAGTTTCTTTGGTTTCAGGCCCGGCAGCGGTATTCACGATATACACATGAATCAGGGTAATTATCCTAAGTGGGCAGGTGATGATGCTCCTAATCAGGATGGGGCTCTGCTCATCCATTTGACGGAAGAAGATAGGTGGATTGCTATTTTCCTTGCATTCCAGTCCCAGTGTTTCAATACCGATGATTCTACAGGTCACTGTCTGCCTGATGGGAAAAGGATTCGCTCAGAACCATGTGAGGAATCCAAAAAAGAACCTGAAAATATAGTTCCTGCAGGCTCTGTCAAGATAATTGCTGCACTTGTCAATCCCATAGGTGTTGATGTGGGTAAAGAGGGCATAACTCTGTTCAATGCCTCTCCTGATGATATTGATCTTGAAGGCTGGTTCATCCAGGATGGTCCTGGAAGAAAATCCTTGCTCAAAGGCGATATCAATGCAGGCTCAGGCACACGTATACTTCTCTCCGGAAAAGGTGTCATTCTGGCTAATAGTGGAGGACGTATCAGCCTTTACGACAATAAGGGCACATTAATGGATGAGGTCAAATATACTGGCAGAGAAGCAAGGTCTGGCTGGACCATTGTCTTCTGATTCACCCTTCTTTTTTCCTGTTTTTACTGCTAAAGATTAGTTCTTTAATCTGTTCTCACGTTGTTAGTCTCTTATACAACAACGGCAGTGTCTCAGGCAACATCAATGCATCATCGATTACGGTGTATCCAAGATCGGAAAAGATATTATCGAGGTAATCTCCAGGATCTCTGTCGACAGTTATGCAGAAGAAGTGCATACCCTGGTTCTTTCCTTCACTGATGGCAACTCTTGTATCTTCCTGTGCGAAGTCACCCTGATACGAATCCTCTCCCTTTGACCTGTCATAGGGTTCACCATCCGAGAGCAATATCAGCAACTTTGTCCTTGCACCAGCCTGTTCCAGTTTTTTTATAGAATGGCGGATAGCAGGTCCCAGGCGTGTATTAGATTCAGGTTGCAGAAGGCTTATCCTGCGTGCCACATTGTCCGAAAGCTGTTCATCGAATTCCTTTATTATGAAATACTTCACATCCTCACGGCTCTTTCCGGAAAATGCGTAGATAGCATACTTGTCCCCGATGCTCTCAAGCGCCTGGCTCATGATTATAAGTGCATCCTTTTCAACATCCAGTATGCTCCTGCCATCAGCTCCAAGTATTTTGCGTGTTGAAGCACTGACATCCACAAGGAAGAGAGTTGCAACATCCCTTTCATGCTTATCCCACCTGATATACAGTCCATCATCGGGGTTGATGCCACACCTCTTTGCGATAAGTGAATCTATGAACGCATCGATGTCTATCTCGGTTCCATCATTCTGCTGTTTCATCCGGTGGAAAGCTTCAGGCTTCATTAAACTGAAACTGTGTTTAAGGAGTGCTATCTCGTTCCCGTAGCGTTCCATTGTTTTGACATAGTAAGATGTGGAGCCGCCTATGGGTTCTATTTCATTGACTGTACTCCACTCTGATCTGTAGTCATTGATTGATGGGTCCCATTCGTCGTATTTGTAACTCCCAAGCACTCTCCAATTCTTATTCAGAGCCTGCGTGGGTTTGTTGGTGGCCTGTTCTTTCGGTCTTTCTTCCTGGGCGCTCAGGTCTGCCTCAGTTTCAGGAATGAAATTCTTAATGACATTCTCACAGGATTTAGTCATCATCGGGTCCGCAGAACCAGTGGCACCGATATCCATCCCCCGGTAAGCGATGTTCTCCAGCATTTCATATTCCATTTGTCCAAGAGGTCCAAAGTATTCGTCAAGCAGGTCATAGATGTCCAAAGCAAGCTCAAGGGATGAGAATGTGCTTGAATCTTCCCTGAATATATTCTCTTCCAACTTTTTCCGGGTTATATTCAGGATCTCTCTGCTAAGCTCACTGATCTCAAATGCAGGTTCATGTCCGGTGGAAATCCACAGCAATGTCTCCATGAATTCTTCAAGTCCGCTCTTTGGGAGGTTTCTTATCATTAGCATCCTAAGGCGCAGATCTTCAAGGTCAGAACGCACTCCTTTAAAGTGGTCCATTATCATGTACTCGACACGTGCATCCTCCAGTATTCCCAATATGGTTGCAGCCAGTATCTGGTTGGGAAAAAGTGCGATTATGTCAATTATATCAGGGTGCTCGTTATTTTTCCTGTCCTGTGAAAGAGTATCTTTTTCATTTTCAAGTGAGTGCTTCCTCTTTATTTTCTGTGTCATTGCAGCGGCTTTTTCAAAAGGGATGTCCAGCGAACTGAAGCGGACGTGTCCCACCTCATGCATCACACTCAATTTGTATATCTTAAAATTATCTTCAATATCCTCATAAACTCCCATTTTAGGTGCGAGGTAGATTGTATTTCCTGCTATGATGGGGTTCATGCCCTGTGCATCTACCTGAAGTGGCAGTGTTGCCATGGAGCGTATTATGAAATTGCTGCCTGAAAGCCCAAGGGCATAGTATCTCAGCACGTTTGCCACGTTCTTAAGAGCGATTGCACCTGTAAGTTCCTCTACAAGTTCTCTGGAGCTTTTGGATTCCAGTGAGAAATAGGCTTTTCCAGCAGGGGCTTTTTCTTCAGCGGTTTCCAGACCTTTGAGTGTCCACTCTTCCAGATCGCCCATGTCAAGTTTTTCAAGGATTGAAGGCGAATGGGAAAAATAATCTAACGCCAGTTTCCTGTCCTTTTCATATACCTTCAGTCCGGTCTCTGCCCATTTATATGCATTCTCTGGTTTTGTTCTATCAACAAATGGGCCAAGATTTTCGAAAAAAGCACTGGCAAGAGCTCCATCTTTTGTAAGAAGCGTGTTTGCAATCCTGAATATCTCTTCATGCTGTTGCGGGGGTATTTTGCTTAATGCCTGTATGGATGATTTGAAATAATTCTTGGTAAGGTCAGGGTTCTGTATTGCGATTCCTTCTCCTGTTCCTGTCCATTCATCAAACAGCTCTTTACTTAGCAGCTTGTATGCCCCGGACGCATTATCGAAATAACTTTCAAGGCATTCAGATTGGATATCTGCCAGAAGGATACTTCTGTCTATGATTATTGACCTGATATCCCTGTCTGTATCTTCCAGGTGTTTTCCAAGTTCAAGGCTTGCTCTGATGAAATCCGTGAGTGTCTGTTTGTTACCCGAAAAGGATGATATGGCTTTGTTTTTCCATGCTTCTACCTCATTCAGTTCCAGTTTACCAAGGTAATTTGGGATAGTATTCAAAAAGGATTTAGCACTTTTATTATCTGTGGCAGCAAGGTCAATTGCGATGTTCAGGAGAAATGCAAACTCTTGATCATCAGCCTTTTGCATAATGCTTCCTGCATTCCTCAATAATGCCATTGCAGGGACTTCACCAAATTGCAGCATACGGTCCATGGAGGCAAGAAATTCTCTTCTTCTTTGTGGCTGAACCTTTGGAAACACCTTTTCTATCAGGTTTATGAGTTCTATGGCTGTGAGCCAGTGGCTCCTGACGATACGCTCTGTGATATGGCAGAATAAAGTAAAATTCTCTGCTGTGAGCAATAAGTGCAGGTGGATGAGCTGTTCAAAGTAAGTTTCTGCAACCTTTACGTTGAGATTTCCAAGTTTTTTTCCTTTTTCCACAAGCTCCTGAAATATTTCAGGCTTTGTGGATACAATTACCTGGCCACTATGTTTGAAATAGGCTATTGCTATCCATTTGTTCTGTTGGGAGAGATTAACTCCTGTGCTGGCCCAGTTTTCGAGAAGTTCAAGACCACCTTTTTCTATGATCGCCAGTGATGAGTCAAAGAATCCTTCACAACAGGAAACACTTAGTTTTGAGATTTCTCTTGCAAGGGAGAGCCAGTTCTCAAAATCATTTATTCCAAAGGATTTGTAAACATGGGGTGCAGCAGCAAGGTAAGCTATGAGCACTCTCCTGCCACGCCTGAGTGCGCCTTTTCCAGCATGGAGGACTGCTTCCAGCTCATCATCATCTAAGTTTTCAAACCCTGCTGCTAATCTGGAAATTTCAAAACTTTCAAGTTTTGGAAAATAGGATGCTATCAGTTCATTGATCTTTCCAGTAGTGGCAGGCTTTTGTGTATCTGTGCCTTCTGCCACGTATTCATTCACTCCATAATGGCAGCTATGATCTCATCAATACTTCTCTGCAGATCGGGGTTGTCTGTTATGGGTTTTGCCATGGCTATCCTGCAGGCTTCTTTGGATTCTATACCTTCACGGATCAGTTTGCCTGCATATATCAACAGACGGGTGCTCACTCCCTCTTCGAGTCCATGATGTTTGAAGTTCCTGATACTCTGGCCAATTTCCACAAGCAAACCTGCGGTCTTCTCATCGACCTTACTTTCATGTGCAACTATCTGCTTTTCAAGTTCTGCAGGAGGATAATCAAAATCAATAGCAACGAACCTTTGCCTTGTGCTCTGTTTCATGTCCTTGATAATGCTCTGGTAGCCGGGGTTGTACGAAACACAAAGCATAAACTCTTCCGGTGCTTTGACTATTATTCCGAGCTTGTCGATAGGTATTATGCGTCTGTCATCTGTGAGCGGGTGTATAACTACTATGGTATCCTTCCTGGCCTCCACCACTTCATCAAGATAGCATATCGCTCCACATTTCACAGCTTTTGTGAGAGGTCCGTCACTCCATTCTACGTTATCTCCTTTTATCAGAAAACGTCCCACAAGGTCTGTTGCAGTGAGGTCCTCATGGCAGGCAATTGTTATCAGAGGACGTTGTAATTTATAAGCCATATATTCCATGAACCGTGTTTTCCCACAACCAGTAGGTCCTTTCAGGTTGACCGGAAGCAGGTTCTTGTATGCGGCTGTGAATATCTCAACTTCGTTACCCACAGGTATATAGTAAGGTTCTTCTGTTATCAGATATTCATCAACAGGCAGCTCTTCGGATAAAGCACATTTTGTTGGCATCGTATTATTCCTCTTATGGTGGTATTCTTATCTTTTCTGCTTTATATCTGCTGTGCAGGTGTGAGGGGAAGCATCAGCATCTATCTTTTTTCAAGGAAGAACAAACCATGTCTTTTATTGTCATAAGCCATTCTGCATTTGTTCAATGGGGGATGACAGTATCACACGGAAGGTGTTTTCAGAATGCACAGTTTTCATCTCTAAAAAAAGTATACTTGATTTAATGACGCATAATCATAATATATATATGCTATTAGCACCATGTAGATAATAGGGATGAAGTGTAAACTCAAGTACACCTGTTAAATTCATGGGTTAATTTTGAACATTTCTTCTAAGAATAATAAATATATACAAATGCCTTCATCCCCATACCTCCAATTTTCTCAAAACAATAGATTCGTTTTTTTTCAATTAATGGGGAAGCAATATTCACATGAGATTCTTGTAATCATATTAGTGTGTTTGTCTTGTCTATATTTCATCAGTAACATGTGTGTGTCATCAAAATTGTTCTGTAGGTAGATAAAATCCTCAAAACGAGTTTATGATGTTGGTGGCGTATTTAGTTACTATTGTGGGATGTCTCAACTATCTAATAAGGATATCACAGAGACTTCTTGGAGATCCAGCAAAACAATATGAGAAAACTTCAAGTCAATTTGAAGCTTAAGAATAGATTATATAGCAACAGTTCCTAGTGTAATGTAAGGGATGAATACCTATGTATAATACAAGAAAAATACTGAGTTTACTTTTTATGTGTGTTTTAGTCACATCCGCCCTTTTTGTATCTGGCTGTACTGAAACAGCTGATGATTTGGAAGATGTGGACGGCGAAGAAATGGAAACAGAAAACATTTCCATAAATGATATGGCTGATATTAAATGGCAATGGTCCGAACTTATCGAGACCGAACCTGCCAGTCAATCGGCAGTTCCTGATCCAGAAAACTATACACTTGTGTTTAACATGGATGAAACATACTCTATTAAGGCAGACTGCAACGTTGGAAGTGGAGATTATACGCTGGAAGGAACTGATCTTACATTAGCACCAGGGCCAATAACACTTGCATACTGTGGCAATGACTCGTTGGATACTCTGTATCTTTCTCTATTGAGCAACGTGACAACTGTCTCAATGGACAATGGTCAGCTTGTCCTTGGTGTCGGAGTGAATGGTGACAGAATGCTATTTGATAAAGGGGAAATGTCCACAGAAAACAACGAAGGATCCGAACCTCTCAATGTTTTCAATGGGACTATATCTTCTTTCGAAGATGGAGATTCTTATCCAATGTTCCTGCTTGAAAGTGAGGAAATAAGCAGTTCAGGGTATGCAAACGGAATTAAATTTGTGATATCTGATAAAACTGAAATAGTGGATTCCAGCGGAGGCCTTTTTGATGCAGGCAATCTAAAAGAGGGAATGGAAGTTAGAGTTTCCTTTGGTCCGGCGTTGACAAAAAGCATTCCACCTATCGGGCAGGCTGAATTAATTCAGTTAATTTAATACCTGTTTTTAATATTTCCTTCATTTTCTTTTTTTTGACATATCTTTTTATATCCTCTTTATTTTAACTACAAATGAACCAATCTATATCATAAAAACAACACAAATAAACTTGATTTAATGACTGATATTCAAAAAATATATATGCTATCAGGACAATTATGATTGTGAGGATGATTTACTATTAACAAGTCTATCTGATTATACCTGGGACATGTTTGAGCATTTCTTCTGCACTGGAAATATTTCCAAAAACAATCATCCTCACGCCTCCAACATTTTTTGAAATTAACTGTTCTGTTTTTTTCAAATAGAGAAAACTGTAATATTCACGTGAAACTGGTACAACTATACTGGCGGAACTTTCGAGGCTAAATTCATTCGTTAGCATGTCTATCTATCATTCAAATTGTTCTGTGGGATGATTAAAATCTTAAAAAATGAGTATAAGTCAGTTGTATTTGATTTATTTAGGCAGTTTAGGTGGGCGATTGAACAAAAACCTGTAGTTATAAACTCTATTTATAATGTGATAACTGGCAATGTAAGTGCTGTACGTTTTTTTGAAACTGGTTTTTCAATGGCAAAGGAAAAAATAAAAAGCTTCTAAGATCATTGTTTAATGAGAATAAAAGACAGGTAAGGAATAAATTAGTTAAGGGTACAAGAGCTAATCAAAGCCACTTGTACCCCTGTTCACGTGTTATTATTTCGACTATGTACACAACGTCATCTTCAATGGAAAATATTGCTCTGTGATCTCCAATGCGCAGACGATACAAATCTTGCCTTCCTTTAGTGCCTTTCAGCTTTTTAACGTCGTGGCTTAATGGCTCGTTTTCAAGTTTTTTAAGCCCATTTATTAGCCTTGATTTTGTTTCGCTATCCAGTGCATTCAAAAATTTCCCGACATGTTTGTGTATACATATCTTGTAGTTCATATTAATCGCTCTTAAATTTCATTAAGCGAAACAAACTGATCCTTTTCTTCCAAACGTCTGTACATGCGGTCCATAAATTCTTCTTTATCTATCGTATCCATCATACGCATGAGGATATCACTATAGGTTTCCCCCTTTTGCCCATAACTTTTCAGTCTGTTTCTCACCACCTTTGTGGTTGGTATTGTTGTTGCCTCTGTTGTCATTTTTGATACCTCACTATGTCAAATAACACTATATTATAAGTGCTTATAAGTATTTATGTGTTATGATTTATAATTTATAACTATTTATAGTTCGATATTTCGACTTTGATTTAAATACCCCAACATCACCTGTTGTAAATGATGGATGTTTGATTGGCAACAATGGCCTATGGTATTGATCCCAACGGCTTGAAATAAAGAAGAATGAGATTTACAAGTTCATTGCTGGGGTGAACTAACCATGGAGGCGATTAGTTGTTGTAGACAAAGAGAGTTTAAACTCTGAATCATGGAGTCTTATTGAAAAGAAGTTAATACAGGTTGAATCTGAAATAACAGACTTAAAAAAGGATTTTTATAGTAAAGGATGTACTTCGCGTTTAGAATCATTAAAAGGAATTGGTAGTCCCGGCCGGATTCGAACCAGCGTCTTCGGCTCCAAAGGCCGGAAGGATTGACCACTACCCTACGGGACTACAATGATTAGCTGAATAAATACATAATGATACTTATTTGTTATGCAGGACAGCCAGTCTGGCTGTCACATTGCGATGATAAGTGTTAGTATATCCTTGTCATCAAGTACGTGTTCAAGGCCTGCTCTCTGGCCGGGGTGTTTTGCGGATGTGCCCCATACTTGTGAGTATCTGAACTTTCTTCTGAAATCACGGTGCAGGTGGTCACATATATCTCCTACTGTAGTTCCTTTACGTACAATTAAAGGTTCTTCCATGTCTGCGGGTCCGCCTTGGGGTTTGAGATAAATGCGGATGAAGTCCAGTGCCTCATATACCACATCTTTGACAGCCTCAAGGTTAAGTTCCTTGTCAGCCGAGATATATGTTGCATCAGGATACTCTTCCTTGCATTTTTCCAGCACATACTGGTCTGCCATATCCACCTTGTTTACAACAACAACGGCGGGGATGTAGACCCTGTTACCTATGATAACATCTATCAACTGGTCAACATCGATCTTTTCCCTGATAAGCACGTGAGCATTGTGTATCCTATATTCATTAAGTATTGCCTTGATAAGGTCTTCTGTAAGGTCTAGCTCCTTGGTACTGCTAATAGTGACGCCACCACGATCCTGTTTTTTGATAACAACATCAGGTGCTTTCTGGTTCAGACGTATACCTGCATCGTACAGTTCCTGGGTAAGGACGGTATGGTGATAATTCTGGAACACATCCAGTATAAAAACCACAAGGTCACAGTTCCTGACAACTGAGATTACTTCTCTTCCGCGGCCTCTTCCGCTGGCTGCTCCCTTGACCAGTCCGGGCACATCAAGTATCTGTATGGTTGCATTATTATGTTCAAGCACTCCCGGAATGACATCCAGAGTTGTAAACTCGTAGGCGCCAACCTCTGAATTAGCATCAGTGAGCTTGTTAAGTAAAGTGGATTTTCCCACAGATGGGAAACCTACAAGTGTGACTGTGGCATCTCCGGACTTTCTCACGGAGTATCCTTCGCCACCGCCTTTGCTTGCAGATTTTTTGACAACTTCATCACGCAGGCGTGCCAGCTTTGCCTTAAGCTTACCGACATGATGGGATGTTGCCTTATTATAAGGCGTCTTCTTGATTTCTTCTTCTACTTCCTGTATTTCCTCATTTATGCCCATTTGCGACCTACTATAACGTAAAAATAAGAAATATTTTCTGATTTTATAGACTGGATTAATGTTAAAAGAAGGATATTACCTTGCCGGTCATTTCATAAGTATTCATCCCGGGCGGAAGTCTCTTTGAAAATTCCTCGGAGCGAAGTGCACTGAGGAATATCTGTATTTCCTTTATTTCCAGAAGGTCTTTCTGTATCACAAAATCAAACTCGTCCTCTGTAACAGGTATGAATTCAAGTCCGGCTTCTTCCGCTGCAACCCTGATCCCAAAGCCAATATCTGCCTTTCCACTCTTTACAGCATCACAGACAGACCTGTGGGTCTTAGAGCCTGAATTGTAACCTTCTATGCCTTTGATAAGTTCACTCTTTGTTATTCCTTTTGCTTCTGCCAGTGTTCCAAGTTCCCTTTCAAGGATCGCTCTTGTCCCGGACCCCCGGTTCCTGTTAATAAGTTTGAGCTTGCTTATTTCCTCAAGTCCGTACACATGCTTGGCAGGGGCGAATATAAGCCCCAGCTCACGCCTGTATCCCTTGACAAGAGCTATGTTCTCAAGATTCATTTTTGATATGGTTGATGAATTGTAATTTCCCTCTGCATCCACCATATTCACACATGCAATGTCAGTAGTACCACTGGATATAGCTGTAAATCCAGCACTGGAACCCATATTCAATGTTCTGAATACAAGTCCTGTCATATCTTCAAGCAGGTCTATGCCCGGACACTGCCCGCCAACGAGCATTATGTCAGGACTTCTCACGTTACCGAACATGCTAACCACAACCTCTGATCCTGCTTCAATATATTCTGTATGCGCCCGGATCTCAATTGTCCCGTCAGCATCTGATAATGTGGTTATGGCTCCTGATGTCTTGTCTGCCGGGTACACCTTGCCCCGCACAACACCAACAGGGAACAGTTCTTCTCTTCCGCCTGAGCGGATGCCGGTTCCCATAACAGCAGTGAGCTTAGTCTTAAAAGATGGCTTAATGCCAAGTGAATTGTAGATTATCGGAGCTACAAACACATTGAAAATACTAAGTGCAGATGTTGGGTTCCCTGGCAGTCCGATGGTTGGCACATTTTTTATCATACCGATAACAACAGGTTTTCCGGGTTTGATTGCAATGCCGTGGGTGAGTGTTTCGCCCTTTTGCTCAATGATCTTATACATTATGTCGCCTGCACCGGCAGAAGTGCTCCCGGACGTAAGGACAATGTCGCACTCTTCAATCGCTTTTTCCAGAGCTTCCTCCATCAGCTGTTCGTCATCATGAACAATGCCATATATTCTTGGAGTTCCTCCGCATTCTTCAATTGCTGCTGCGATAGCATAGGAATTTGCATCATATATTTTGCAAAGTTCCAGTGCCTCTCCCGGTTTGATGAGTTCAGTTCCGGTTGAAATGATACCAACAAGCAATCTCTTGACAGGGACTTCATTCATGCCTATGGATGCAAGTACTCCGATTTCGCGGGAACTAATGCGTGTATTTTTCCTCAGAACCCTTTCACCTTTCATGATGTCGCTTCCTGCGCGCATGATATTCTCGCCGATGTGCACTGCCTGGTAAATAAGGACTGAATCCTCTGTTTGCTTTGTATTCTCCACCATTATCACAGCATCTGCACCATCGGGGATTGGTGCACCTGTGGATATCTCTATGACTTCTTCTTCATCAACAAAGAACTTGTCTGCACAACCTGCAGGAATGGACCCTATACATCTAAGTTTTCGGGGTTCCGGTTCACTTGCCTGGTAGGTTTCTTTTGCTCTGATGGCGTACCCATCCTTGATCGAACGGTTGAATGCAGGCACATCCACACCTGAAGGTATGTCATCTGCTATGATCTGTCCTACGGCTTTTTCAATAGCTAAAGTGATAGTCTCTGGCTGGACTTTAATCTGCTCGATAAGCTTCTTTGCATCCTCTACGGATATTAGTTCTCTAAATTCTTTGCGTTCCATCCTGGTCGCTCTACTTTTCGTCGAGGTACCCTATAAGCGTTTTGTTAAGTTTGAATACTCTTGAAGCAACATACCACAGTCCCAGTAAAAACACGATCCATGTTACAATTGACAACAACTGCAGATTAGGCGTATCATCAAGTGCTTCAAAGGTGATTACAAGTGTAACTGGCATTAGAAGTAATATTGCCATTACTGAGTCGTTCAGGTACTTCAGGTTCTCCATTATTATTTTTTCTTTTTCTCCCTCTATTTCCATTCTAAAACCTCATTTATTGTATTTTATTATATAATGCTATATGTATATAATAAATTGCCGGACTAATGCCTAATTAATTTTTTGAAGAAATGAAAAAAGAAGAAAAGATATGAAGAGTCAACTCTTCATTCTAAAGGAAAAATGGGTGTGCCTGTGCTTGTCGTTACTCTTTCAAATGCCTCAACCATTCTTTTTGTGATTGGTCCTGGTTTTCCATCACCAATCGGGCGCCCATCTACCTTCACAAGCGGTGCTGCCTCTGCTGCTGTTCCTGTGACAAATATCTCATCAGCAGTGTAGAGGTCGAACATTCCCAGATTCTCGACGTGAGTTTCAATTCCCATGTCTGCAAGCAGTTCGATGGCAGTTGCCCGTGTTATACCTTTGAGGTTGTTGATGGTCGGTGGGGTGTAAACCTTCTCTTTTTTGACAATGAATATATTGTCGCCTGATCCTTCTGACAGGTATCCATTGTTATCAAAGAAAATAGCCTCATCACCACCTTTTTCATTTGCCTCTATCTTGCCAAGGATGTTGTTAAGGTAGTTAAGTGACTTGATGTTTGGAGAAAGCGAATCCGCAGAATTCCTCCTGACTGAAACCGTAACACCGGTTAGCCCAACTTCGTAAAGGTCGCCATACATTGCATCCCATTTCTGGGTTATGATGAATATATTTGGTTTTGAACATTTCCTGGGGTCCAGTCCAAGGTCGCCGATACCCCTTGAAACAATAGGTCTGATATAGGCATCTGTCAGATTGTTTTTCCGGAGTGTCTCCAGGATAGCCTCTTCCATTTCCTCTTTGGCTAGTGGTATGTTAAGAGCAATTGCTTTTGCGGAGTCGTAGAGCCTGTCAACATGCTCACGTAATTTGAAGACACGTCCGTTGTAAGCCCTTATACCTTCAAAGACTCCATCTCCATACAAAAAACCATGATCATAGATAGAGGTCGTGGCTTCTGATTTCGGAACAAAGTCACCGTTGTAGTAAATCAATAGTTCACTCATGTGTAAAGCCTCAGCATTGTAATAGTTGATATTGTCTGATGTTAAACTATTATATATTTGTATTCACATTCACATTGTTTGCAACTTAGGAATGTTCCTGGGTTCTTACAAAAGGCTTTTATGCTAGAAAACCTATTTCAGTCTCCATTCAATCATAGCGGTCCCGTGGCTTAGCCAGGATATAGCATCGGGCTTCTAACCCGAGGGTCGTGGGTTCGAATCCCTCCGGGATCGCTCAATTTTTGTACTCATTTCTGTTTTTACTGAGTTATTCAAGCCGACCGCAAAAAATATATCCTATGAGTTATATAGTTAGTGTTGCTGAGTATGTAATGTCCAAAGTCTTCAAGGCTGCGACACTATGTTTCGGCTTTCGATTGGATCAATTCAGGGAAATACCCTGCAACGTGTATGTTTGCCGATCGGAAAATTTAAGACGTAAAGAGGGCGATAGGGTATTGTAGTCTTTTCTATTGCCCTCGCATTACTTCCTTTTTCTCATAATTTATAAATCCACAGTAGGTACATTTTTAAGTAACTATTCAGCCTGATAAAAACGCTATCTATAACAATCTTGACAAAAAGTTGAAATGAAAATTTCATTAGGAACATTTATTTTGATTGTTACTATTGATTGCTTTTTTGATTCTTAGATTGTTAGTGAGCAGATATCTCCATTTTGAAGAAATCAGTACCAATAGGCATATTGTGCTAGGCTGAATAGTTACAACAATTGATCTATTTAATCATTAAGCCCCAGAATATTCCTCTTTTCTTTCTTTTTTTCATCTTCCTTTTCATTTTTACTCATCTTTACGAATTCAGTGACTTCCTTCAATCTGTGGATATTTGCTTCATCATCACCCATGTTTTTCCTCCCTTCGTAGATTCAGGTATGCTCCTCATATTCTATCATTGCCTCACTCCCGAAAACATGCCTTAGATCTGAAAGAAGCACTGACTTTACTCTTTCCATTTCTTCTTCAAAGCTTTGCAGCTGTCTTCTTTCTAAGTCAATGTCATGGCTTGTAGAGCTTAACAGAATATGATGTTTTTCAATCTCTTTTTCAATCTCTTCTTTTTGCTGATGGATACTAAGGCCATTCAATTCCGCTTCCAGTTTCACTTTCTCTGAAAGATACTTTTTTCTTTGTTCAACAAGGGTTAATATTATTTTTTTATCGTCCAGAACTTCTATTTGTTTTAGGGTCTTGTCACACATCTGGTCTTTCAGGCCAAGCTCTCCACTTTCGATCCTGTCCTTGAGTTGTGACAGAAAAGGATCAAGGTCACGTTCAATTGCAATTGCAGGCTCTTCTTTAATGGTTCTGAGTATTTCCCTGTTCTCAGGAGAAAGTACACATCTCTCATTCTCATCCTGTTTTTCCATCCTGGAAATGGCTTTTGAAAGTGGTGTGAAAAGTCTTCTTGCTTCTGAACCTGTGTCTGCTATCTTTGTATCAAGGAGTCGAATCTCAGTTTCCAGTTGTTTTGCCCTTTCAAATTCGCTGCTATTCTCAAGTTCCGAAAGTCTGGACTCATCCGCAGAAAGTTTTTCTTTTGAAGATTCATACTTAGAATCCAGTTTAACTATTTTTTTTCTACTCTTTTTTATTTCTTTTTCGGTCCTGCTTATAGTATCTGCTTCAGTAGAGATCTTATGCAGTTTTTCTATTCTTTCATTTCCCTTTATTGTTGAGGAGTAGAGCTCATCAAGTGCATCTTCAAGCTCTGCCAGGCCCTGGTTTATTTTCTGGTGCTCTCTGGGGTAAAGTGCATTTATATACATCAGGCTTTTACGGGTATTATCTAAAACCGTCTTTAGGGTGGACTTTGAATCTTTATAGAATTCAGAAGCAGTTACAGGTGACGTATCTCTGGGAACTTTCAATTTATCATCAATGAGCTTTAAGTTATTGGCTACATTGTCCCTGTTTGAGTCGCCAAGTTTTTCTCCCCTTTTGCTTGCACCCTCAATAGGTTCTGCTTCAAGCAGTTCTTTCTTTAATTTTTCCAGTTCCCTGAGTGCCAATTTGATATCCTCATATTTTACCTTTACAACAGGTCGAAGTTCTTCTTCCTGCTTTTTAGATTCGTCTCTTACAATACCGGCAAGTTCCATGAACTTAAAAACAGCTGGCCGAGATTCTTCTTTTTGCTGCTTTTTTCCAAAAAGCCTTTCAATGAATTTCATCTCTGCTATAAAGTGATGTAATCTAACTTTAAAAGATTATTGGGTATAAATCCGTCCAATAATATAGTTAACAGCTTATTAAAAAGCGTTTCAGAAAATAACTATTTTACATTTAGCGTAGGGAAACATGCAAGATTAATTTCATATGTACTGTATTCAATAGCGTGTAATGATTTTTTACCAACAGTAATTAATATTTTTTCAAGCTAGGATTCTGTTGAATTAGTACAATCATTCAGTAAAAGCGTTAAATAGCAACATAGGTGGTAAAATGTCTGAGGTAATAGAATATATACCTGAATTGAAGGGAGTAGATGTCGAGATATTTGCAGAAAACCTTGATAAGGACATCACCTCTCATGAAGTGAAAGAAGTTCGTAAATGGGCATTGCGTACAACTTATACTTTCACTGACTAATTTTTTTATTTACAAATGTCTCTTAAAAAGTTTGACAAAAAGTTGCTTTCTAAAGATTGTTTGCACTTAGTTCAAAATTTTTATTGTAATTCTTTGGACGAGCCTGATTATGAAAAACTAAATCAGTTTTTGAAAGAAAAAGCATTAAATTATAATTTGGCTAATCTTTCAAGAACAACCGTTTTTTGTGACGAGGCTGTTTGTGTAGCTTATTATAGTTTATCAATGAATGCAATAAACGGACAAAAAATAGATGTTGAAGACAAATACCGTTTACTCAAAAGTTATCCTGCTATCTTTTTAACTCGTTTTGCCGTAGATAAACACTACCAAAAAACTGGGATTGGCAGAGCAATAATCAACGATATAATCTACAAAGCTCATCGAAATGAATCCGTAGCTGCACGTTTTTTGTTTATAGATGCAAATCCAAAATCAGTTTCTTGGTACTTAGGGAATCCACTTTTCACAATATTATATTCCGATTTGACGAACCGAATGGAACAATGTATTGAATCCCAGATCATTGATGAACTCAACCTCCGTTTGTTGAATGGTTGCGGTGTTAAATGTGATTTAGGTGACAACAATCAACCATCCTCTACAAAAAAGAATTGTGAAAAGCTTTTGAAGGCACATGTAGACGAAATTTACAATTGTATTCTGAGCAAAGTTACATTATTGAATGAATGCAATTCAAAAATACAGCTCACGTTTGATGGTACCATCCCTAAAATATCTCTTACCAATTTTAATATCCGGAATAACCATGATAGAATTCGCAATTGGCTAACCAAAAAAGAGAATGTATTAGAATTTGATATTACAATACCACTGTATCTTGATATGAATAAGCACTATGTAGCTCTTTATTCAAAATAATGTGTAATTGTATCAATGCAGTGATTTGTTTGAACTTAATTGATGAGTTCCCAGAACCACTATGATTATGGACCAATGCTAGCATTTATGGAGCTGTAATCATAGGGTTCATTGCACAACTTTTCATATCGCGGATGCGATATGAGTTCAATGAACTCAAGCATAAGTCTACGAAATTTATTACACATATCTGTATCAAAAAATAGCTTATTGAATTTGACAGTAACCGTAGATTTCATGAGAACCGGGTCAAAAAAGTACATTTATGCAAACTTTGATGTCATAAATACACAGATTTTAAGGCAAAAATGCACGAAATCGTAGTATTTAATATGAAATTGTTCAAACTGTCAAATAGGTTTTCCTGACAAAAAATGAAACATTGGGGGTCAAAGAGAAAACATTTTCTTCATCAAGGAGTGAAAACTGTCAAACTTGGGCTAAACCTTAGAACAACGTTTCAGAAAATGACGATCTTGTTTTTTTCGATCCTTGCAAAACAGTCATCCCCTACTTTAAGGTTCATATCCTCAAAGAACTGGTTTGCCAGCTCAGCAATCAGTATTTTTTCATGTTCTGCTATCTCAAGAGCCAGAACTTTACTTGCTCCCTTATTGACAATGCTCTTCACGCTGGCAGTAAATGTATTTTCCCCGCAATTCGTTCCATTGGTAAGAGGCAATACACGGAGATTCTCAGGCCTTATACCCCACGCCATCTGATCATTTACTTTACGATCTGGCCTATTTGCGATCACCTGCAAGTTTCCACATTCAAGTGTCAGTATTTTGGATGCTTCATCTTCATCTAAGACAACCGAATCCTCAAAGATGTTCGTTAATCCTACAAGTTCGGCAACATGTTTGTTTTTAGGTTTGTAGAATACTTCCTCCGGGCTTCCTATCTGCTGTACACTTCCTTCATGGAAAATGACTACTTTGTCTGCAACAGTGAAAGCTTCCACATGGTTGTGAGTGATAAAAAGTACAGGTATGCCGAGTTCCCTCTGGATTTCCTTGATCTTCTCCCGAAGTTTCATGCGAACAACCATATCCAGTGCAGAGAAAGGTTCGTCAAGCAACAGTATGTCAGGTTTAGGGGCAAGAGCACGTGCCAGTGCCACCCTTTGTTTCTGTCCTCCTGAAAGTTGTGAGGGATAACTGTTTTCCAGGTCTTCTATGTGTAGCAGTTGCAACATTTCCCGGACCCTTTTCCCTTTCTCTTCTTCGGTCCACCCTTTAAGTCCGTAAATGATGTTCTTTCTCACATCCATATGCGGGAACAGCGCATAGTTCTGGAATACATATCCGAGGCTTCGCTGCTGTACTGGAAGATTGATTCTTTTATGGCAATCAAAATATACCTTGTCATTAACAATTATCTTTCCGCCGTTTGGTTCCAGCAGCCCGGCTATGCATTGAAGCGTTGTTGTTTTTCCTGAGCCGGAACGTCCGAAAAGCACTACCAGTTCGTTTCCGACATCAAATTTTGTATCAAGTAGGAAGACAGAGTCTTTACCTTTCTTTTTATCACTCTTTTTATTGTAATACCGTTTTCTGATATCCACACTGATGCCCATTATACTACCTCATATCTTCCAGCTGTTGGCAAGTTTTGCAGTTATAGCCATGGATAGCAGGGACATTGTCACAAGTATGATCACCAGCATGTTGGCAAGTTCACCGTTTCCTGCCTGGAATGCACTGTATATTGAAATAGACATTGTGTTAGTTCGACCCGGGATATTTCCAGCAACCATGAGTGTTGCACCGAATTCCCCCACGGCTCTTGCAAAACTAAGTACAATACCTGCGAGAATTCCCTTTTTGGCAAGTGGAAGTGTTATCATAAGGGCTGTTTCAATCTCCTTTCTTCCAAGGGTAAATGCTGCGTATTCATATTCCCTGTCAACAGCTTCAATGGCAGCAGTAGTGGTTTTCACCATAAGTGGAAGCGACACGATAAAAGCCGCAATGACGGCTGCTTCCCATGTGAAAAGTATGGTCCATCCTGTGATCTTGTACAATATTTCCCCAACAGCTCCGTTCTTTCCCAGTAATACGACCAGAAGATATCCTGTTACCGTTGGTGGAAGTACCAGGGGTAAAGTGACAATAGCATCTGCGAGCCATTTTCCCCTGAAATCACGTCTTGCGAGCAAATAGGATATAACCACGCCTATAAGTGCTACCAGAAGAGTAGATATTATCGCTATTTTCAGCGTGATCAGAAGGGGAAACCCAATCTCGTCCAGCATTGTTTTTTATTCCTGTTCAGGCTGTGAATCCATATGATTCGAGTATTGCTTTTCCTTCATATGATGCTACAAAGTCTACAAATATTTGCGCTTCATTCTGGTGTTCTGATGTTGAAAGCACGGCTATGGGGTAACTTATCGGTGTTACTGTGGGCAATGTTGCCCTGATCTTAATAGTATCGGTTTTGGCGGTTGCTGCATCTGTACTGTAGACAAATCCTGCATCAACTTCACCTCTTTGCACATATACAAGTACTTGTTTCACATCGTCTGCAAGCAATGTCTTTGATTTAAGTTCATCCCATAAACCTCTGTTTTCAAGTGCTTCAACGGTGTACTTTCCCACAGGAGCAGTTTCGGGGTTACCTATGCATATTGTCTCCACTTCTTCTACAGTGAGGTCTTCAGGACCTGTTATGTCCAGTTCACTGTCAACGGGTGTTATTAGAACGACTGTATTTGCTGCAAAATCCTTTCTTGAATCTTCAACTATTAAGGATTGATCGCTTAACAGGTTCATGTGACTTTGTGATGCAGATGCGAATACATCAATAGGTGCACCGCCTTCAATTTGCATTCTCAGAGTTCCAGACCCTGCAAAGTTAAAATTGACATCGATCGCTGGATTCTCATCTTCGAACTGTTCTTCGATATCATTAAAAGCTTCAGTAAGACTGGCTGCAGCAGATACTGTAATTGGTATGACCTTATCCTGCTCTGTTTTTATACTGGTGTCAGTACCTGTGTCTGCACATCCGCTTACAAAGAGTACAACTGTCAGTATAGCTGCAATAGGCAGGATCAGTTTTTTGTTTGATTCCATGAGTATTACCTTTCTATGTTTTGTCAGTTGGACTTTTACATGAAGATTGATTTTGCATGCGTTATGTTCAACTACACATAACGCTCTTCTTCTGTCTTCTGCTATAAATATTTTTTCAGTTTAGCACGCAACGAGTGATTATACCTGGAATGTGTACTTCTTATGCAGGGAATCCGTACAAATAAAAATCATATGCTTAAAAACAGAAAGTAGCAGCATCAAAGATGCTGCAAAAAGAAGAAAATATTGAGTTATTCTTCCACAACAGTGAGCTTTTTCATTACATCTTTTCCTTTGATCTTATTGACGACATCCATGCCCTCAATTACCTGACCAAAGACAGTGTGTACACCGTCAAGGTGTGGCTGTGCTGAGTGTGTAATGAAGAACTGGCTTCCGCCTGTATCTTTTCCGGCATGTGCCATTGAAAGTGTGCCTTTGCCGTGTTTACGTGGATTATTTTTTGTTTCACACTTAATTGAATATCCGGGCCGCCTGTACCGGTTCCTGATGGGCATCCTCCCTGGATCATAAAGTTTGGAATTACTCTGTGGAATGTGAGTCCGTCATAGAATCCTTCTTTGATTAGCTTCTCGAAGTTTGCTACGGTCTTTGGTGCATCCTTCTCGAACAGTTCCAGAACAATGGTTCCTTTATCGGTTTCAATGATTGCTTTCTTCATTAATTTCACCTTAATGAGATTTGTTAATGAGTGTGCCGGATTTAAGGTTTTCGTAAATATTGATATAATTGGAACCAAATTATATTCCTTTTAATATACGAACTACTTTATATTGTTAATTATATAACTATTGCCCATATGTCATAATTTGGATAGGCACTAATCTTTCAATTATATAGTTAACTAATAGGGGCGACAACGAGGTACTTATATGGGACACTTTAAAAATATTATCTATTTTTTCTTGATATTTCTTATTTTTTCATTATCAGCTTTGGCACTGGATGTTGAATTTCTGACACAGAATATTCAAAGCAACGCTGGGGATCCTGCCAATATAAGTGTATCGGTTACGGATAATGATGGCAAACCTGTGAATAATACACAGGTGAATTTCACAACAGATCTGGGAAATCTTAGTCCCTCTTCTAAATACACTGATTCCTCAGGTTTTGCAGAAATATCCTTTAATTCTACTGTCTCAGGAACAGCACATATCAATGCAAGCACAGGCAGCGCTTATAATCAGACAAATATAACGGTCTTGCCACTGGAAACATCTTCTCTTATAGTTCAGGCTAACCACTCTGTCAATACTGCAGGTAATGTAACTAACATTACGTTCTATCCAAAAGATGTTTTTGGAAACCTTAATTCAAGTGACCCCATCAACATGAACATAGTTATTAATGATCAATTCGGCACTCAGGTGCACGATCTAGCCCTCTCCATTTCTCTGGGCAGTGCCGTATCTTTAGATGTGAACAAAACACATTCAAATGACTCTGATTCAAGTGGCCCATCAGATTGTGCTGTACTGCTCCTTAATTCGACAGTTGCAGGAGATATTTCAATTGATTCCTCTACTGGCCTGGCGTCAAACAACACATACCTTCAGATAGTTCCCGGTTCTGCGGGTTTAATGAGAATTTCATATAACGAGGATTATACTGTCAATACCAGCTCAAATGTCAATGTGTTTGTTTATGATCGATATTCAAACCATATCGATAATGCAAATGTCACATTCAATGTGACTTCTCCTAAAAATACAGATTACAACAGTCCGGTATCATATAATTCAGCTTCTGTAAAATATTATAGTGGGTTAACTGATGCCAATGGACAATTCAGCAATGTTTTTACAACTGATAAGAGATCAGGTAAGAACACAATAAGCATTAGTGTGGCTAACAGCTCACTGCAACGTAATATTACAATAACCGGCCGTGCTGATAATGTTGATCAGTTTTCCCTCATCAATAATCCGAAAAGCGCAATCGCAAATAATATAGACTACTACACATTGTCAGGCCGGCCTGTAGATCAGTTCCTTAATCCAATATTGCCACCTACAAGTAATATCAAGGAACAAGTCCGATTTACAACAGGCACCGGTTCAGTATTGGTTCCCCTGAATACCCTGGGGCGTGCAAACATTTTGCTGGGCCCTACCCCCTATGTGGAGTCTGTTTCGGTAACCGCAACTTACAGAAATGAATCCAGATATACCGGCTTCATGAACAGCACTGTACTGGATTTCACAGCAGATGTACTTGATTCGATCGATTTTTACGCTGTCCCAAATACTGTGCTGGATCAGACACAAAGTGGTAACCATAATTCAACGATTACGGTTGTTGCTCTGGATAAATGGGGTCATGCATTACCGGACATCCCTGTAACACTTAATAATACCAATACAACGACCGGAACATTAAGAATGGAAGGTAGTAGTTCCATTGACCATATCAATGCTACTACTGATTCAAATGGCAGGATATATGCTGTTTTTACAGGTAATGTTTCAGGAAACACGAGTATTGTAGCCACAAGTGGCAATTTCAGCAGCTCAAGTAATATTACTATTAAGTCCGAACCATTCATGAGCATAAACATTTCTGTAGCTCCCGTTAATATAACAAGTGGTTCTCTTGTAAATGTAACAACGTTAATCTCTATAGAAGGCGAGCTTCCGATTGTAAGACCCGCAGCAAGTGCCATGCTCGTTCTTGACCGTTCCGGGAGTATGGATCCCGATTATTATGCAGGAACTCCTCTTGATGTTGTTCTTGTTCTTGACCGTTCCGGAAGTATGAAGTTCTTAGGTATTTCTCCCGAGCAACCAATGACGGATGCAAAAACAGCCGCCAAGGAATTTGTCGATAATCTTGTTTCTAATTCGGAAGTAGGTGTGGTTTCATTTGCAGCTTCAAGTACTACAGACGTAGGACTTACTCATTTGAACTCATATACCAACATCAGTGTTGCACATAAAGCAATTGACTCACTGGCAGCCTCCGGTTCTACTGCAATGGGCGAGGGTATGGGGGATGCAAACGATTTACTCATCAACGATGGCCGTTCATTTGCCAAAAAAGCAATGGTCGTTCTAACAGATGGGAGAACCAATCAAGGTAAAGATCAACAGGGTGACAATGCCGTTGATGATGCTATAGCTAATGGCATTACAATCTATACAATAGGCCTTGGAAAAAACCTTGATGAATCCCTTTTGATGGATATCGCATTAGAAACCGGCGGCAAATATTACAATGCACCTAACAGTTCTGAATTAAAAGATATATACGCCAGTATTGCCCAGGAACTGAGTGATTATGATGCTACAGATGTTGAGTTTGGTGTGGACGGATTCACTCCTTATGACTATACGTTCCAGGGAACTCTGGAAATGGATGCTTCTCTGAGCAAAGAGAACGTGACACTCCAGTTTGAAGGATACGACTTTGACGTGGTTTTTAATGCAAGTCCCAATTACGGGGGGAAAACTGCCGGAGAAGTTCTTGTACAGCTCAACGGGGAGAACTTCACACTAATTCCTTCTTCAAATACAGGAATCAATGCACAATGGGAAGATTACCAGTACAACCTAAATGGCCTTTTAAATCCTGTTTCAAACAATGTATCATTTTATGACTATTATCATCTTCTTATGGGTTCTGGCTACGACGGTGCTGTAAGAAACATAGAGATAGTCTGGCAGGATTATGTACTGGCACAGAGCAGAAGCTCGGTTCAGTTAAGCAATATCTCATATGATTTTGCATGGGATATGCCTTATTTTGATGATTCATACAGTGAGACTTTTCTTATCAATGAAACAATCAATGATCTCAAGGTACAGCTTGACTGGGAGAACAGTGACAATGAACTCCATCTTAAACTCATAAGTCCTTCTGGGGATGTATACAGTATTGTCAACGATAGTCGCGGATACTATGTAAAAAGCAATACTTCCGAGTATATCTGGATACGCCCTGTATTTACTGTCTATCCTGATGATGATCTTGATACAGTTGAAATGGGTACATGGACAGTTGAAGTCATAGGCTTTGGTAATGGCTCAGAGGACTTTATAATCTCCACATATATAGACAAGAAAAGTGCAACCCAACTATCATCTCATGAATTCATGACAAGCTTCGATGAAAGCAGGGGTGACAAAGCAGGACTTGTCCTTTATAGTTTTGAAGATCTGGAATTAAGTAATACTCAAACAAGTTATGTTCTGGACAACAGTACCTGGGCAGGCTATTTCACAGTGCAGAGTGACGGGTACTATACATTTGATGTAAGCTGGGCTGATGATTCACTGATGGATATCGATCTCTATAGTGGCGCAGACATTGTAGCCTCATCAAGTGGAACTTCTTTATGTGAAGTTTCCAAGGTACTCAAAGCAGGGAAAACATATCACTTGGACATTGCCAAAGGAGACAATTCCTTTACAGATACACAATTCACAATAGAGGTTTCAACAACTGTGCTGGATAACATCATGGCTGCATATTATGATTCAAGTAGAGGCGGTTCCACTCCTAAGTTCCGTACATGGGAGGGAGACGATTCATGGTCAATGGAGAAAAGCGCCAATTATGTAGGTGGTTGGCCTTACTATCTGAAACTTGAGTCAAATCCTCTGAATTCCGAGCTAATTATGTGCAGTGCAGATAATTTCATGGACCTGAATGCACAGGTATGGGATGGTTCTTCATGGGGCAATGTAAAAGAGCTCTCTGACAACCTGGATCATTTTAATGTATCACAGGATTATTACACAAGAAGTTTTGACATCAAGTATGAACAGACTTCAGGAGATGCTGTGGTTGTTTATATGAATATGAATGTAAGCAATTCCACTCCTCTTTACAGTACATGGAATGGTTCTTCATGGAATAATGCCACTGCAGTAGAAGGCTTCAGTCCCTCAGGAAATGGTAGTATCGAATGGATCCAGCTTGCAGAGGATCCGGGGTCTGATGATATGGTTCTTGTAACACTTGATGATGCAGGAGATATTCATGGAAGTGTATGGGATGGCTCCTCATGGGGCAAGTTTGTAGAACTGGCAACAAATGCAAGTCAGGATGGCTACCAGTGTTTTGATGTGGTGTATGGGATAGATGAAGACGATGAAGAACCCGGGGGAGCAATGGTCTCATGGTACGATCAGTCTGGCTATGTGAAATATCGCATATGGGACGGCGAAGAAAAAGAATGGGATGATGAAGAAATCCTGTATAATTCTAATAAACACGTCTACTGGATAAAGATGGCAGCTAATCCCAATTCCGAGGAAATACTTCTGGCTACACAGAATGAAGATAAAAACGTCCACGTAAGCGTATGGGACGGTTCAGAATGGAAAGGGCCACTTAAAGTTGAAAATAGAGTCTATGAAGTCAACAGACGATCAATAGATGTTGCTTTTGAAGCTTCCAGTGGTGAAGGTATGGTTGTATGGGGTGACTCAAGCAGATTGCCCAAGTATAAGACATGGGACGGCTCTGAATGGAGTTCTAAGTCCTCAGCAATTGATCATGGAGAAGGGTACACGCGCTGGGTACAGCTAACACCCGTGCCTGAAACCGATGATGTATTTCTCATGACATCTGATGGTAATCATGACATTAATATACAGAAATGGAATGGTTCTTCATGGACCTATATCAATGAAATGGAAACATCGTCCACAAGGTTGTTCGAATGTTTTGACATGGTGGTGGATGATATGAAAAATATTGTTGAGGATACACCTGTCCAGTGGAGCCAGTGGACAGCCAGTGCAGCCTCTAGATTTGAAAATAATACACTCAGCCATCTTGTAAATGTAATTGATACGATGACCGCAGACGGTTTGACTGCAATTGATGAAGGTCTGTTCGTTGCCAATAATGAGCTTGCCAACAATGACCCTTCCTTAACTGAAGAAAACTCCACAATAATCATCATGTCAGATGGAATGGACAATGCTGGTTACCGTTCCCTTCTGGAAGAGGCGTACAGAGCAAAAGATAATGGTTCCATCATTTACACAGTCGGGTTCGGCAATAGCGAGTCTGAAGTAGATCCCATGCTGGAAGAAATTGCGAATATAACAGGTGGAGAATATTACTTTGCACCTAATTCCAGTGTCCTGAAGGATATCTTCAGGGGAATTGCAGCGGATATCACTAATTTCTCGGCAAGTGGTACTGCAATGAATATCGATGTGCCTTACGATTATACTACACAATTGTCTGCTGCAAAAGTTACTTATGTTCCAGGGAGCAGCAATGATACACGTGGCAATGCGACTGTATTCCAGATACCTAAACCACCTTCAACAGGCAATGCTGAACCTGTTGTCACAACAGCAAGTGATAAAAGGACACTTAAATGGTATTTACCAAATATGGACTCCGGCGAAAAATGGGGTCTATGGTATCAGATGCAGGTCGAGGGTGAAGGATACATACGGGTTATCCTTCCAAGTTCCTCAGTAACATACACAGATCTGAGTTCTGAAATAGTCTCTGTTAACATAACCAATGTAGTTGGTACAAATGTTGTAAGTAGTGGGGATACTGTAGGTTTTCAAGATTCACTGGTATCTCTGGATCTTGTTCCAGACGAGAATATACTACTGGTCGGCAATTCGACAAATATCCGTTTAACAGTAAAAGACTCGGAAGGCAATCCTGCCATAGGCCATGTATATCTTTATAGTAACATCGGTTATTTCGGGAATTTTGAGAACCCTGTTATTGTACCTGTTTCTGGTTCAAATCATACTAATTTCACAAGCGCAATTGCTGGCAAAGCTTACATAACTGCATATGTTTACAACGATAGCAGCAAGCTCGTAGACACTGATGTAGTGTTTGTCAGGCCAAAGGGAATGATAAGCATCAGTTAAAACAGATGCTTCGGACATTGTTCGAAGCATAGTCTTTTTTTATTTTTTAGAAATAGATGTTCTTTTTTCTTTAATGCTGATGTTTTTTCGTAACTATTCAGCCTGATAAAAACGCTATCAATATCAATCTTAACAAAAAGTTGAAATGTAAAATTCATTAGGAAAATTTATTTTGATTGTTACTATTGATTGCTTTTTTGATTCTTAGATTATTAGTGAGCAGATATCTCCATTTCGATGAAATCAGTACCAATAGGCAGATTGTGCTAGGCTGAATAGT
>Ga0265295_1000632_pt1 | contig 68955 bp, 61 predicted proteins | sample Munlansysbiofilm_FD_192503 | JGI IMG/M metagenome (GOLD analysis project Ga0265295, IMG submission 192503) | Leachate microbial communities from a municipal landfill in Southern Ontario, Canada - Methane capture system biofilm | ecosystem: Engineered > Solid waste > Landfill > Unclassified ...
CAGCTGCGAAAGAAGGTTGTCGGAAACCACCAGGTCCAGGTCGCGACGGTCCAGGAAATGCGTCGGCGCGGGCACGGCCAAGTCCGGAGCCCGATCCGCGCGCAGATCGGCCCAGACCCGTTCCCCCAGGTCCGTGAGGTCGCGGGCCGCCAGATCCACGTTGGGCAGGCGGCGCGCCCGGCGGCGGATCGCGGGCAGATGCAGGACGTCGCAGAGAATCACCTGCTCGAAGAGTCCGGACAGCTCCTCCAGGGGCACGTCCAAAAGCAGGCCGGAACCGACCACGAGCGCGGTCCTTCGCGGGGAGCAGTCGCGGGCCGCGTCAAGCATGAGCGCGCGGCAGCGCTCCAGGTGCGGGGCCCAGGCGCGGCGGCAGCGGCGATGGCGCGCGTCCAGGGAGATGAGCCCTGAAAGATGCCCCAGGGCCCGGACCTGACGAGGACAAGGCGTGCAGAGGTAGCGCAGAACCTCGAAGAGCATGAATCCCCCCGGGACGATGTTCCGAGGCGGACCTGTTACGTCATGGCCCCGCCGTTGTCGATGCGGCGTCCAGGGCGTTCAGGCCTTGACCAGCTCCCGCAGCAGCGGCGTGCGTCGGATGACCCAGGCCAAGCCGAAGCTGAGCGGCAGGGCCAACCCGCCCAGAAGCAGGAACTTCGCCAGGGCCGGAGTCTGCACCGGCTCCAGCAGGCGGCCGAGCCCGACCACCAGCGGGGAGTGGAACACATAGACCGCAAAGGCGCTGTCGGTGAGCCACTTGAGCAGCGGTCCGGTCTTCTCCCACCTGCCGCGCAGCACCGTGACCAGTCCCAGGGTCATGCAAACCCCGGACACGGACTCCCAGGCGGACATGAACAGGCTCTGCCAAGTGGGGCCGCCGAAGTACGGCCCCAGTCCGCCCGCCCCCAGCGCGTTCCAGACCGCCACGCCGAACACCGGAATCCCGGCAGCGGCCACCAGCAGGCACCGCCCTCCGAAGCGTGCGTCCAGGGTCCGCAGCCAGTCGTTCTTGTGAGCCGCCAAACCGAGGGCGAAGAGCAGGACGTACTGGGTGAAGAAGCAGAGTTGCATGTTCAGCACCGCAGTCCCAATGGGCCAGCGCAGGCGGACGAGGAAGGTTCCGGCCGCGCAAAGCAGGGCCAGCCCCACGGCCAGGCCCGGCCGGAAGGCCCGGACCGGCGCCTGGGCCGCCGAAGGACGGAGCGCGCTCAGCCCCGCATAGACGAAGCAGAACAACATCAAGGCCAGGGCGAACCACATCGGGCCGCTGCCGCTGAGCACGGACAGGTTCCCCATGTAGACCAGCCAGTATTGCGGCAGCGTACATCTGGACTGAATCCCGTTCATGTCGGCCAGGGTGTGGACGATGAACGGGTTGATGACGACCATGTAGAAGAGCGCGGGCGCGCCCAGGCGTCCGAAACGGCCCAGAATGAACTCGCGCGGGCCTTTCCGAACCAGGGAGGCCCGGGCGTAGTATCCGGCCAGGAAAAAGAGCAGCCCCATGAAGAAGGATTGGCTGAACCCTTGAAATACGATGAAGGACAAAAGAGAGACCGGCCCCTGGGGCACGGGGTCCGTAAAGTACCAGTTGCCCACGCCGCTGTAGGTCACGGAGCAGTGGACCAGAACCACAAGGACGATCATGGCCAACCGCAGATTGTCCACGTAAAGCAGTCGCCGCCGCTCAGCCATGCGCCGGATCCTTTCCGCCGTCCGGCGGTCTGGTTCAACGATTTCCCGAACCGTGGCCGCCGTATAGCATGAGCAGGCCTTCGGAAACAAGGAGGTCGACGAAGGGCTTCAAAAACTCCCCGCGGCGCACCGGGCCGCCAGCCGCCCCAAAAGCCGGAGGCCCGCGTCGGCGCGCTCGTCGATGAGCGCCCCGGCGTTGAGGCGGATGTAGTTGCTGAAGCGGTCCTGGGTGGAGAAGACGTTGCCCGGGGAGATGCCGATGCCCTCGGCCCGGGCGCGGTAGAAGAGGTCCACGGAGTCCACGCCGCCGGGCAGCTCCAGCCAGAGCACGCAGCCGCCCTGGGGCCGGGTGACGCGCGTGCCCGCCGGAAAGTAGCGCGAGAGCAGATGCCGGATGGTCCGGGTCTGGGCCTCCAGGGCCGAACGCAGGCGGCGCAGATGCCGGTCGTAGCGGCCCTCGGCCAGATACTGGGCCACGGCCATCTGGTTCGGGGTGGCCGTGGCCACGCTGGAGCTGAATTTCACGTCCAGGGCCCGTTCCAGGAAACGGCCCGGGATGATCCAGCCCACGCGCCAGCCCGGGCAAAGTGTCTTGGAGAACGAGGAGCACTGGAGCACGAGGCCCCGGCGGTCCCACTTCTTGAAGCCCGCCGGGCGGGTTGGCCCGAAGTGAAGGTCGCCGTAGACGTCGTCCTCAACGAGGGGGATGTCGCGCTCGGCCAGGATGTCCACGATCTCGGCCTTGGCCTCCTCGGGCAGGAGCGCGCCGTCCGGGTTGTTGAAGTTCGGGGTCAGGATGCAGCAGCGCAGGTCGAAGCGGTCCACGGCCTCGCGCACCTGGGCCGGGCTGATGCCCGTGTCCGGGGAGGACGGGGCCTCGATGACCCGCAGGCCGAGGTTTTCCAGGAGCTGCAGGAAACAGTGGTAGGTGGGCGACTGGACCAGCACGGCGTCGCCCGGCCGGGTCAGGGCCCGCAGCGCGATATGCAGGGCCTCGATGGCCCCGGAGGTGACGAGCACGTCCTCGGGCCGGACCTCCGCGCCCCACTCCTGGGCCCGGTAGGCGATCTGGCGGCGCAGGGCCGTGAGCCCGTGCACCGGGGTGTAGTTCAGGGCCGCCAGGGGATCGTCGCGCAGCACCCGGGCCAGAACGCGGGTGAGATGGGCCTCGTGCAGCAGGCGTTCCTCGGGCCCGGCCACGCCGAAAGGCACGAGGTCGCGGTCGCCGACCACGGTGAGCACCATGCGGATGAGCGCCTGGCGGTTCACCGGCCGGGGCTCCTGGGGCGGGGCCGAGGGCCGCGCCGGAGCCGAGAGCTGGGCCCGACCCTCGCGCAGGAAATAGCCCGAACGCGGCCGGGAGAGGAGCACGCCACGACGTTCCAGTTCCTCGTAGGCGTGGCCCACGGTGGCCAGGCTGACCCCGGCGGCCCGGCTCATGGCCCGCAGCGACGGCGCGCGGCCACCGGGAACGAGCCGCCCGGACTCGATCATGTCCAGGATGCGCCGCCCCACGGCCCGGTAGCGGAATTCTCCGCCCTGCCCCGCCCCGGCCATTCTCCCCTCCAAACTGTTATGGTTGTTTTTTATGAAAACTGTATCTGTTCTGGTGACAGATTTCGTGGTTGAGTGCAAGCCGTGGACGACACTCGACCCCGGAGGAACGATCAGATGGATGACGCCCGCGCCCTGCCCGCCCCGGGCTCATGGCCGGAGATCCTGTCCGGCGCGCGGCAGGCCCTGCCCATCGTTCTGGGCTATCTGCCGGTGGGCTTCGCCTTCGGCGTGCTGGCCCTCAAGGCCGGAATGACTCCCCTGGCGGCGGCGCTCACGTCCGTGTTCGTCTTCGCCGGGTCGGCCCAGCTCATCGCCACGAGCCTGCTGGCCGCCGGGGCCCCGGCCCTGACCATCGTGCTGACCACCTTCGTGGTCAATCTGCGCCATGTGCTCATGTCCGCGGCCCTGTCCCCGCACCTTCGCGACTGGAGCCGTCCGGGAGTGGCCTGGTTCTGCGCCCAGCTCACGGACGAGACCTTCGCCCTGCACGCCTCGCGCTTCGCCCAGGGCCGGACGTCCAAGGCCGAAACCCTGGCCATCAACGCCACGGCCCATTCGGCCTGGATCACCGGCTCGATCCTCGGCGCGTTCTGCGGCGGGCTCATCGGCGACGTGAAGCCCCTGGGCCTGGACTTCGCCCTCTCGGCCATGTTCCTGGCCCTGTTGGCCGGGCAGGTCGGAACCCGCCCCCGCCAGGCCACGGCAGTGGCGGCCGCCGGCTTCTCGACCCTCTTCCTCTCGCTTGGATTCGGCCACTGGGGCGTCATCGCGGCCTGCGTTCTGGCCGCCACCCTCGGCTGCGGAGTGGAGACATGGACCAGAAAGTGATCGCCCTGATCATCACGGGCATGGCCCTGGTGACCTATCTGCCACGCATGATTCCGGCCATGGCCCTGTCCAGCCGGAGGCTCAACCCCCTGGTGGAGCGCTGGCTCTCGCACGTCCCGGCGGCCATCCTGGCGGCCTTGCTGGCCCCCTCGCTGCTGGCCCCGGAGGGGCGCATCCAGGCCTCGGCCGACAACCTCTTCCTCTGGATCGCCGTGCCCTGCTTCATCCTGGCCATCAAGACCAAGAGCTTCTTCGGCGTGGTGGCCCTGGGCATGGGCCTGCTGGCCGTGGCCCGGCTCTTCATCTGAAAAAAAGGGCGCCCCTTCGGACGCCCTTTCCATCTCTTACACCCCCGCCCCTCCGGGTGGAATCTCGAAGACCGCGTCGTCGTCGCGGTCCTGGATCACCCGGGCCCCGGCGGGCACGTCGCGGGTGAGCCAGACGTTGCCGCCGATGACCGCGCCCTTGCCCACGGTCACCCGGCCGAGGATGGTCGCACCGGAGTAGATGATCACGTCATCCTCCACGATGGGGTGCCGGGGCTGGCCCTTGATGAGCGCGCCGCTGGGATCCTTGGGGAAGCTCTTGGCCCCCAGGGTCACGCCCTGGTAGAGGCGCACGTTCCGGCCTATGATGCAGGTCTCGCCGATGACCACGCCGGTGCCGTGGTCGATGAAGAAGTGCTCCCCGATGCGCGCGCCCGGATGGATGTCGATGCCCGTGGCCGAGTGGGCCATCTCCGTGAGGATGCGCGGGATGAGGTCCACGCCCAGCTCGAACAGTTCGTGGGCGATGCGGTAGTGGGTCAGCGTGGTGATGCTCGGGTAGCAGAAGATGGTCTCGCCCGGGCTGCGTGAGGCCGGGTCGCCGGTGTAGGCCGCCTGCACGTCCGTGGCCAGCAGGGCGCGGATGTCCGGCAGCCGGTCCAGGAACTTCGCGGACAGGGTGTTGGCCCGCTCCTCGCAATCCACGCAGCCGCCGCCCTCGTCGCGGTCGCAGAAGAAGCAATGGCCGCGCTTGACCTGCTCGGAGAGCAGCCGGGCCACGATGTCCAGGTTGGCCCCGATGTGGTAGCGCATGGACTCCTGGCTCACGTCCGAGTCCCCGAAGTAACCGGGGAAGAGCACGGCTCGCAGCCGCTCCATGATCTCCCGCAGAGCCGGGATGGAGGGCATGGGCTGGTCGTGCAGGGGGCGGTGATAGACCGCCGAGTAGGAGGCGGGATCGCAGAGCCGCTCGACCACTTTGGCCAGGGCCGGGCGACCGTTGCCGTTGCCGTTCGTGCTCATGGGTTCAGTCCTGGTCCTGGTAGAGGGCGGTGGAGAGATAGCGTTCGGCCGTGTCGCAGACCACGAAGACCACGAGCTTGCCCGCGTTCTCCGGCCGCCGCGCCAGCTCCAGGGCGGCGAAGGCGTTGGCCCCGGAGGAGATGCCGCAGAGGATGGCCTCCTCGCGGATGAGCCGCCGGGCCGTGGTCAGGGCCTGTTCGTTGGTCACGCGGAATATCTCGTCGAGCACCGAGCGGTCGAGCGCCTCGGGCACGAAGCCCGCGCCGATGCCCTGGATGGCGTGCGGTCCGGCAGCGCCGCCCGAAAGCACGGGCGAGGCGTCCGGCTCCACGGCCACGGCCCGGATGCCGGGATTGCGGGCCTTGAGCCCCTGGGCCACGCCGGTGATGGTGCCGCCGGACCCAACTCCGGCCACGAAGACATCTATGGTTCCGTCCGTATCGGCCCAGATCTCCTCGGCCGTGGTCGCGCGGTGCGCGGCCGGGTTGGCCGGGTTCTTGAACTGCTGGGGGATGAACGAGCCCGGGATTTCCGCCGCCAGCTCCTCGGCCCGGGACACGGCCCCGGACATGCCCTGGGCCGCCGGGGTGAGCACCAGTTCGGCCCCGAAGCCCTTGAGCAGCACCCGGCGCTCCCGGCTCATGCTCTCGGGCATGGTCAGGATGAGCCGGTAGCCGCGCACGGCGCAGACGAAGGCCAGGCCCACGCCGGTGTTGCCGCTGGTGGGCTCGATGATCGTGGCCCCGGGTTTGATGCGGCCCTCGGCCTCGGCCGCCCGGATCATGTTCAGACCGATGCGGTCCTTGACCGAGGAACAGGGGTTGAAGAACTCCAGCTTGGCCGCCACGCGGGCCACGCAGCCCTCGTTCAGGCGGTTCAAAAAGACCAGCGGGGTGTGCCCCACCAGTTCGGTCATGTCCTTGGCGATGCGCATGTCGTGCCCCCCGGTTCAGTGGCTGTGGGTGGAGCAGAAGGCCGCAGCCTCGCCCTCCTTGCCGGAGAACGGGGAGAGTTGGCGCAGCCGCGCGATGATCGGCGGCAGTTCCTTGAGCACCAGATCGACGTCCGCGTCGCTCGTGTAGCGCGAGAGCGAGAAGCGGATGGACCCGTGGGCGAAGGTGAAGGGCACGCCCATGGCCCGCAGCACGTGCGAGGGCTCCAGGCTGCCCGAGGTGCAGGCCGAGCCCGAGCTGGCGCAGATGCCGAAGCGGTCCATGAGCAGGAGGATGGCCTCGCCCTCCACGTATTTGAAGGCGATGGACAGGGTGTTGGGCAGGCGGTCGGCTCCGCCGCCGTTGATCCGGGAGTCCGGGACGGCCTCCAGCAGCCCTCGCTCCAGGCGGTCGCGCAAAGCCCGCACCCGGGTGTTCTCTTCCTCGATATGCCCGGTGGCCAGTTCCACGGCGCGGCCCAGGCCGACGATGGAGGTGATGTTCTCGGTGCCCGCGCGGCGGCCGTGCTCCTGGTGGCCGCCCACCAGGAAGGGCCGGAACGGCGTTCCCTTGCGCACGTAGAGCACGCCCACGCCCTTGGGCGCGTGCAGCTTGTGGCCGGAGAGGGCCAGGAAGTCCACCGGCAATGTGGAAAGGTCGATGGGCAGCTTGCCCACGGCCTGCACCGCGTCGGTGTGCAGAAGCACGCCCCGCGACTTCACGATCGCCGCGATCTCCGGCAGGGGGAAGATCACGCCGGTCTCGTTGTTGGCGTACATCACCGAGACGATGGCCGTGTCTTTCCGAAGGCTCTTCTCCAGTTCGTCGAGATCCAGGCGGCCTTCCTCGTCCACGCCCAGATATGTGACCTCGCAGCCCTTGGTCTCCAGGTGCTGACAGAGGCTCAGCACGGCCGGATGCTCCACCCGGGTGGTCACGATGTGCCGTTTCTCGGGTTGGGACTCCAGGGCCGAACGGATGGCCGTGTTGTCGGACTCCGTGCCGCAGGCGGTGAAGATGATTTCCGAGGGGTCGCAGGAAAGACCCCGGGCCACCTGGACCCTGGCCTTGCGCAGATGCTCGGCCACGGCGCCGCCGAAGGAGTGCATGCTGGAGGGGTTGCCGTACTGCTCGGAGAAGAACGGCAGCATGGCCGAAAGCACCTCGGGAGCCACCTGGGTGGTGGCGTTGTTGTCGAGATAGACCGGCTTCACGGGCGCACCTCCTCGATCCGGATGTCCGGGTCCACGGCCTCCTGCAGACGTTTCTCCACCAGGCCCTTGAGGGTCAGGTGGCTGGACGGGCAGCCCACGCAGGCCCCGCGCAACGAGACCACAACCTTGACGCCCTCGATGTCCACCAACTCAATGTCCCCGCCGTCCTTTTTGAGCGCCGGGCGGATCTCCTCGTCGATGATCCGGGTCACCTGGGTCATACGCTGGATGTTGGTCATCCGCCTGCCGCCCGGCGCGGCCGAGGCCATGCGCGCCCGCTCGTCGGCCAGGATCGACTCCAACTCCGGCGCGCACTCGCCGCAACCGCCGCCCGCCTTGGTGAAGTTGGTGATGTCCTCCACGGTCTTCAGGTCGTTCTCGCGGATGGCCCGGCGGATGGTCTCCTCGGTGACGCCGAAGCACTTGCAGACCAGACGGCCCTCGGCGGCCGGGGACGGGGCGGCCTCGCCGCGCCAGTTCTTCAGCGCGGCGGCCAGGGCCTCCTCGCCCATGACCGAGCAGTGCATCTTCTCCTTGGGCAGGCCGCCCAGGTAGGCGGCGATGTCCTTGTTGGTCAGCTTCTCGGCCTCGGCCACGGTCTTGCCCTTCAATATCTCGGTGAGCACCGAGCTGGAGGCGATGGCGCTGGCGCAGCCGAAGGTCTGGAAACGGGCGTCCTGAATCACGCCCTTGTCGTCGATCTTCAGAAAGAGGCGCAGGGCGTCGCCGCAGGCCAGACTGCCCACCTCGCCGACCGCGCTCGGATTCTCCATCTCGCCCGCGTTGCGCGGATTGAGAAAGTGGTCCATGACTTTATCGGTATATTCCCACATGCTGATCCTCCGCGCGCGGTTTTGTCCTCCGCGCGTCGTTCCAACATAGTGCGGTCCGGGGAAAAGACAACGACTCAGGTCAAAAAAATCCCGCCCGGGGCACCGCCCTCCCCGTCCAGGGGCCGGGAGCACTCCGGCCCGTCCTGGCGGGGGTTGTTCACAGCCGGCCCCACGTGGTGAGCCGCCAGTTCCGGCGGTGGGAAGGACTCCAGGAGCGCGGTGATGCGCGAGTCGGCCTGGAGGTTCGGGGCCAGCCAATCGCCGTAGGCCGATGGCGGCGGAATCACGGGCATGCGTTCGTGAATTTCCCGGGCGAGGCCCACGGCCTCACGGGTGAGCACCACGCAGGTCTCCAGGATTTCTCCGCCCGGCCCCTGCCAGGACTCCCAGAGCCCGGCCAGGGCGAACAGGCCGTCGCCCTCCAGGTGAAGGAACCAGGGCTGTTTGCGACCGGACAGCGCCCGCCACTCGTAGAACCCGTCCGCCGGAATGAGGCAGCGGCGGTGGCGGTAGGCGGCGCGGAAGGCGGGCTTGGCCGGGGCGGTCTCGCAGCGGGCGTTGATGAGCCGCGCGCCGATCGAGGCGTCCTTGGCCCAGAACGGCACGAGACCCCAGCGGGTCAGACGCATGTGGCGGCGGCCCGAGGCCTCGGCGGCCACGATCTCCACCAGCCGGCCGGGGGCGATGTTGTGACGCGGGGGAGCGCCGGGAACCTTGTCCAGGCCGAAATGCTCGGCCAACCGGGGTCTTGGGGCCCGCAGGGCGAATCGTCCGCACATGGGCCGAATGTACGTCCGGCGGGCGTCCCGCGCAAGGGCGCTTCCTTGACGGGGCGCGCCGATCCTGCAATATCATCAGGCATCGCCCTCAAACCCGCGAGGATGCCCATGACGCCGCAGATCGAGAAAAAGGACGACCCGGGCGGCTGGTTCCTGCCCGAGGACACCCGCACGGCCCTGACTGACCTGTTCGCCAAGTTCCAGGCCCCGGTGGATCTGGAGGTCTTCACCGCCTCCGGCGTGAACGACTCGTACAACGATTTCGCGCGCAAGTTCATCACCGACCTGACCCGGCTCTCGCCGAAGGTCCGGGCCGCCTTCCACAACCTGGATTCGGTCGAGGCCCGGAAGCGCGGCGTGGACCGCTCGCCCACGATCCTCCTGGCCCCGGACCGCCTGTCCGTGCGCTTCACCGGAGCCCCGGCCGGGGAGGAGGGCCGGACCTTCATGACCGCCCTGATCCTGGCCTCGACGGGCAAGAGCGGTCTCTCGGACCTCTCCCGCGAAGTTCTGGCCAAACTCGCGGAACAGCGCAACCCGCGCGTCTTCGTCACGCCCGCCTGCCCCTACTGCCCGGGTCAGGCACTGGCCGCGATCAAGTGCGCCGTGGAACGGCCGGACCTCGTCTCGGCCGAAATCGTGGAGATCGACGAGAACCCGGACCTGGCCGAACGCCACAACGTGGGTTCCGTGCCCCACACCCTGTTCAGCGAGGACCACGCCGCCCTGGGGCTCATGCCCGAGGAACGCTTCGTGGTCGAGTTGGTGACGCTCAAGGACGCCTCGGAGTTCCTGGGTGAAATGGCGGCCCAGGCCCAAGGTCCGGCTCCGGAGCGGGTGGACCTGGCCATCGTGGGCGCGGGTCCGGCCGGACTCTCGGCGGCCATCTATGCCGCGCGTAGCGGCCTGTCGGCCGTGGTGCTGGAGGGCGGGCCCATCGGCGGCCAGGTGAGCCTGACCCCGACAGTGGAGAACTACCCCGGCTTCGCCTCGGTGCCGGGCAAGAAGCTCATGGAGATCATGGCCGCCCACGCCCGGGAATACACGCACATCGTGACCGACGCCCAGGTGGAGGACGCGGCCGAGGAAAACGGCCGTTTCGAACTGCGCACGCGCAAGGGAACCTTCTCGGCCCGGGCCGTGCTTCTGGCCACCGGCGCGGCCTACCGCGCTCTCGGAGCTCCCGGCGAGGACCGCTATCGGGGCTTCGGCGTGAGCTTCTGCTCCTCCTGCGACGGCTACCTCTACAAAGGCAGGCAGGCCGTGGTCGTCGGCGGGGGCAACACCGCGCTCACCGACGCCCTGCACCTCAAGCACCTGGGCGTGGAGACGACCATCATCCACCGCCGGGACGCCTTCCGGGCCGAGAAGCACCTCCAGGACTCCGTGGCGCGCGAGGGCATCGGCGTGCGTTTCAACAGCGAGGTGGTCGAGATCACGGGCGACGACAAGAAGGTCACGGCCGTGCGCGTGCGCGACAACGCCGCGGGGACCACGGCGGACCTGCCCACGGACGCGGTGTTCATCGCCGTGGGGCATGTGCCGAACAACGATCTGGCCAAGAAACTGGAACTGGAACTGGACGGAGGCGGGTTCGTGAGCGTGGACCGGGCCATGCGGACCAGCAGGCCGCGCGTCTACGCCGCGGGCGACCTCACCGGCGGAAGCATGCAGATCGTCACGGCCGTGAGCGAGGGCTCCCTGGCCGCGCTCTCGGCCTTCGAGGACCTGGGCACGCCGTACTGGAAGGAGGGAGGCGGAGGAGATTCAGCGGGCCATTGAGCGCGTTTCCCGCAAGCCGTCCAAATCCGTCAGGGCAGCCAAGCCCGCAGGGTCCGCTCGGCCAGCCGGGAGAGCCGGGGCAGCCACTCCCAGACGCCGTAGGCCAGGCCGCCCAGAAGCAGCCCCAGGCCCAGAAGCAGGAGGCGGGTGGAGCCGCGCGGGGAACTCATGGCCGGAACCTACCGCCCGGCGGGGGTTGCGGCAAGCCCCCTTTGACCGGCCCGTGGTTTTGCCGTATGTGCTTGCCTGGCCGAGAGGCCCGTATTCCCAAGACTTCCCCTTTCGAGGTGCCCATATGACCGACATGATCCAGAAGCCCGAAGCCCCGCTCAACTTCATCCGCGCCATCGTGGAGGCCGACATCAAGGCCGGCAAGAACGGCGGCCGCGTGCAGACCCGTTTTCCTCCCGAACCCAACGGCTATCTGCACATCGGGCACGCCAAGTCCATCTGCCTGAACTTCGGCATCGCCCGCGATTACAACGGCGTGTGCAGCCTGCGCTTCGACGACACCAACCCTTCCAAGGAAGAGGTGGAGTACGTCGAGAGCATCGAGGAGGACGCCCGCTGGCTCGGCGCGGACTGGGGCGCGAACCGCTTCTTCGCCTCGGACTACTTCGAGCGCATCTACGCCTGCGCCGAACGGCTCATCGAGATGGGCAAGGCCTACGTGGACGACCAGAGCGCCGAACAGATCCGCGAGAACCGAGGCACCCTCACCGCCCCCGGCGTGAACAGCCCCTGGCGCGACCGCGCGCCGGAGGACAACCTGGACCTCTTCCGGCGCATGCGCGCGGGCGAGTTCGAGGAGGGTTCGCGGGTGCTGCGGGCCAAGATCGACATGGCCGCCGCCAACGTGGTCATGCGCGACCCCGCGCTCTACCGCATCAAGAAGGCCCATCACCACCGCACGGGCGATGCGTGGTGCATCTACCCCATGTACGACTTCGCCCACTGCCTGTCGGACGCCATCGAAGGCGTGACCCACTCCGTCTGCACCCTGGAGTTCGAGAACAACCGCGAACTCTACGACTGGGTCCTGGACACCCTGGGTTTCGATCCCCGGCCCCGGCAGTACGAATTCGCCCGCCTGAACCTCACCCGCACCGTGCTCTCCAAGCGCAAGCTCATCCAACTCGTGCAGGAGGGCCACGTGACGGGCTGGGACGACCCGCGCATGCCGACCATTTCCGGCCTGCGCCGCCGGGGCTACACCCCGGAGGCCGTGCGCGACTTCTGTGAGCGCATCGGCGTGGCCCGCTCCGAGAACACCGTGGACGTGGCCCTGCTGGAACACTGCGTACGCGAGGATCTGAACAAACGCGCGGCGCGGCGCATGGCCGTGCTGAAACCCCTCAAGCTGGTCGTCGAGAACTACCCCGAGGACCAGGTGGAGGAGTTCGCGCTCCAGAACAACCCCGAGGACGAGCGCGCCGGAACCCGCACCGCGCCCTTCTCCAAGGTGCTCTGGATCGAACGTGACGACTTCCGCCAGACCCCGCCGCCCAAGTATTTCCGCCTGGCTCCCGGCCAGGAGGTGCGTCTGCGCGGGGCCTACTACGTGACCTGCACCGGCTTCTCCGCCGACGACTCCGGCGAGGTCACGGAGGTGCGCTGCACCTACGACCCGGCCACCAGGGGCGGCTGGTCCCAGGACGGCCGCAAGGTCAAGGGCACCATCCACTGGGTCAGCGCGGCCCACGCCGTGGAGGCCGAGGTCCGGCTCTACGACTTCCTGTTCACCGTGGACAATCCGAGCGCGGACAAGGACTTCAAGACCCACCTCAACCCCGACTCCCTGGAGACGCTCGCGGGCTGCAAGCTGGAGCCCGCCCTGGCCGAGGCCCGGCCCGGGGACCGCTTCCAGTTCGAACGCCTGGGCTACTTCACGGCCGACGCCAAGGACTGCAGGCCCGAAGCGCTGGTCTTCAACCGCACGGCCACCCTGCGCGACACCTGGGCCAAGATCGAAAAGAAAGGCTGATTCCGGACCCCGGGCGGACAGCCGACGCACACGTGAAGAAGGCGGCCCGCCGCGCCTGGTTTTCCCACAACGGGAGACCGGGGCGGCGGGCTTCTTCGTCCGTCTCGCGCGGACGAAAAAAGGAGCCTCGACCCACGGCACGGCGATTGGCAGGGCGGGACGGGGATGCTATGTTTCCCAAAACATATCGTGTCCCCGGACCCCGAAAACCACAAGGAGGGCGGTCATGAAACGGCTGGCGGCTTCGTTGGCGATCCTGGCGATCCTGGCGCTTTCCGCCCGCGCCCAGCCCGCTCCGGGCTCCTTCCTGGCCGACATGGAGCTGAGCGGTCCACTGACGCCGGAACAGGCTGCCTCCCTCGGCATTTCCAAGGACGCGCGGACCTTCCGCCTCTCCCAGGTCAAGGCCGAGTTTCTGTTGCTGGAGATCTTCAGCATGTACTGCCCGCACTGCCAGCGCGAGGCGTCCCGGGTCAACGAGCTGGACGCGGCCCTCCGGTCCTCGCCCTGGGCCGGGCGCATCCTCCTGCTGGGCCTGGGCGCGGGAAATTCGTCCTTCGAGGTGGATGTCTTCCGCGAGCAGTACAAGATCCCCTTCCCCCTCTTCGCGGACCCGGACTTCACCATGCACAAGGCCCTTGGGCAGGTCGGCACCCCCTGCTTCATCCTCGTCGGGCTGCCGGGCGACGAACGCGGATTGCCGGTCCTGGACTCCCTGACCGGCGGATTCGGGGATACCAAAGCCTTTCTGGACCGGCTGGCGACCGCCGCCGGGCTCAAGAAGTGAGGCGCGGCCATGAAAAGAGCGCTCTGCTGCCTGTTGTTGACCGTCTGCCTGGCATCGGCATTACCGGCCCGGGCCGCCCTGCTCTCCCCTGAAAGCGTGTATGGGCTGGGCGAAATGAAACCCCGCGACAGCGCGTTGCGGGTCAAGGTGGGCGACATGGCCCCGGATTTCGCCCTGCCCGCGCTGGGCGGCGCGACGATCCGGCTTTCGGATTACCGGGGCAAAAAGAACGTGGTCCTGTCCTTCGTGCCCGCGGCCTTCACCCCGGTCTGCTCGGACCAGTGGCCGGGGTACAACCTGGCCCGTCCTCTCTTCGAAAAACGCGACACCGTCCTGCTCGGCATCACCACCGACAACCTGCCCTCGCTGCACGCCTGGACCCTCCAGATGGGCGGCGTCTGGTTCCCGGTGCTCTCCGACTTCTGGCCCCACGGCCGGGTCGCCGGGGCCTACGGGGTGCTGCGCGGCGACGGCATGGCAGAACGGGCCCTCGTCGTCATCGACCGAAAGGGCGTCATCCGCTCCATCGACGTGAACGACATCAACCGGCGGCCCGAACTGGGCGAACTCATCCGCCGACTGGACGCGTTGCGATGAAACGGCTCGCTGTCTCCCTCGGCATCCTGCTGTGTCTTCTGGCGGCGACGGCCCAGGCGACGGGACAACCGCCCCTGCGGCAGATGGACCAGCGACGCCTCGAGGCCTTCCTCAGCGAACCCGTTCCGGCCCGGATGGTCTTCTTCATGGCCGCATGGTGCGCGCCCTGCCGCCAGGAACTGCCCGCGCTTCAGAGTCTCTGGCTCAAGTACGAGGGACGCGGGCTCGACCTCGCCGGGGTCAGCCTGGACATGGACCCCGGAGCCATGCGGGAATTGTTGAAACAGGTCGGGGGCGTGGGGTTTCCGGTCTACTGGGCCGGAGAAGAACCGATCATGCGGTACGGCCTCTCCGGCATACCGCTCCTGCTGATTTTCCAGAACGGTCGCGAGGTGGAACGCATCGCCGGCGCCAAGACCGAGGAGGAGCTGGAAGCCCTGATCCTCAGGGTTCTGAAACAGGCCGGTCGCTGACCCGCACAAAAAACAAGGGCCGCCGGGGGGCAGGGTATCCCCGGCGGCCTCTTGCGAAAGGCTCCTTGCGAAGCCTCAGACGGAGGTCATGCTGCGCACGGGCCGCAGGAGCTGAGCCAGGAGATCACGCCGCGTGGCGAATCTCATCTGCTCGGACGCCTGGGCCATCAGGGTCTTGGCGTAGAACTCCGGTTCCTCCACGGCCAGGAAGATGACCCGCACATCGTCGGCGTTCACCAACTGGGCCTTGGGCCACTTCTTCTTGACGCCGGCCAGCGACTTCTGGGCCAGCTTCAGCATCTCGTCCCGGTCGCCGAAGTTCATGGCGCCGGTGGGACAGGTCTTGACGCAGGCCGGAAGCATCCCAGCCCGAACCCGATCGATGCACATGTCGCACTTGGACATGACCTTGGTGACCGGATCCTGGCGCGGGATGTCGTAGGGGCAGGCCCCGCGGATGATCTCGAAGTCCTCCTGGGCCGTAAGCGGGGTGAAGACCACCGCGCCGGTGGCCTGGTCGTGCAGGATCGAGCCCTCCACGCTGGAGGCCATCTTGCACGGCGGCTCCACACAGTGTCGGCACTGATCCGGCAGGAAGAACCAGCGCACCTTGCCCTTGTCCACGCGTTCCGAGAAGCGGACCACCTTCAAGGTATTGAAGGAGAGGTCCGCCGGATTCTGATGGGAGCCGGTGTTGACCGTCTTCTCCGCGGGCAGTTTCTTCCACTGCTTGCAGGAGACCTGGCAGCCCCGGCACGCCGTGCACTTGCTCAGATCGACGAAGAAGCTCTTACCGTTCATCTGCGACCTCCTTAGGCCTTCCTGACGTTGACCATGAAGGCCTTGGTCTCCGGGATGCCGGTGTTGGGATCACCGACCGAGGGACTCAGCAGGTTGGCGGAGTCGCCGCCGTCCTTGGGATGAATCCATCCGAAGTGCCACGGGATGCCGACCTGGTGCAGGGTCTGGCCCTGGACCTTGAACGGCTTGAGCCTCGGGGTCACGATGGCCACGGCCCAGAGCGAGCCGCGCAGGCTGGAGACGGTGACCTTGTCGCCGTTGGCGATGCCGCGCAGCTTGGCCAGTTCGGGCGATATCTCGCAGAACATCTGCGGCTCGGCCTCGATGAGCCACGGCAGCCACCGGGTGAGCACGCCGGTCTGCCAGTGCTCGGTGACCCGGTACGTGGAACAGACGAAGGGGTAGCGGGGATCGCAGACCGCCTTGTCCTCGCCCTCGAAGGCGATGGCCGTGGGGTTGTGCAGCTGCTTGGAGAAGGGATGCCCGGACACCGGACACTCCAGGGGTTCGTAATACTCCGGGAACGGGCCGTCGTTGAGGCCCGGGCCGAAGATCTGGCCGAAACCCTCCTTGGTCATGATGAAGGGATACTTCGCCTCCGGGGCCCAGGGGCCGTCCGGCACGTCGCCGATCCACTTCTTGTCCGCCGCGTTCCAGGAAACCACGGCCTTGGCCTGGTTCCAGGGCTTGCCCGTCGGGTCGCAGGAGGCGCGGTTGTAGAGGATGCGCCGGTTCACCGGCCAGCACCAGGACCAGTTGGGGAAGAGACCGATGGCGGCCTGCTCGGAAGTCTGCTTCGTGTCGCGCAGGGCGGCCTTGTTCTTGTCCGTGTAGGAACCGGCGTAGAGCCAGTTGCCCGAGGTCGTGGAGCCGTCGGCCTGGAGCATGGCGAAGCTCGGAACCTGCTCGCCCTTCTTGTAGACCTTGTCGCCGATCGTCACGTCCTTGAGGAAGGCGCCGTTGATCAGCTTGGCCGTGGCGTGCGGGTCGAACTCCCCGTGCTTGTTGGTCTTGTTCCAGGTGGCCTTGAGGATGGGCTCCGACAGGACGCCCTTCTCCTTCTTGTACAGGGCCTGAATCTCCTTGAACAGGTGGGCGATGATGTCGCCGTCCGGCTTGCTCTCGCCGTAGGGCGACGGCCCGGCGTAACGCCACTGCATCCAGCGGCCGGAGTTGGTGATGGAGCCTTCCTTCTCGATGGAGGCGGCGCAGGGCAGGAAGAAGACCTCGGTCTTGATGGTCTTGGGGTCCATGTCCGGGCCCTGCCAGAACCAGCCGGTCTCGTTCTCGAAGAGGTTGACGTTGACCATCCAGTCCAGGTTCGCGAGGGCCTTGCGGGTCTTGTTGGCGTTGGCCCCGGAACAGGCCGGGTTCATGCCCCAGGCGAAGAAGCCCTTGAACTGGCCCTTGCTCATCTTGTCGAAGAGCGCCAGCCAGGAGTATGCTCCGGACCCGCCCGGGTCGATCTTGGGCAACCAGGAGTAGGACTGCTCCGGCTCGGTCTCCTCCCACATGGACTTGAGGAAGCTGGCCATGTACTTGGGCCGGTTCTGCCACCAGTTGGCGCTCTTGGGATCCTTGGACACCGGCGTGTTCTTCTCGTTGTAGACCGCCAGACTGTTCAGGGCCGACGCCGGGGTGGGCAGGTAGCCGGGCAGGATGTGGAACAGCAGGCCCTGGTCCGTGGAGCCTTGGACGTTGGACTCGCCGCGCAGGGCGTTGACCCCGCCTCCGGCGATGCCGATGTTGCCCAGCAGGAGCTGGATCATGCACATGGCGCGGATGTTCTGCACACCCACGGTGTGCTGGGTCCAACCCATGGCGTAGAGGATCGTTCCGGCCTTGTCCCGTTTGCCCGTGGCCGCGTAGGCCTTGTACAGCTTGACCAGGTCGTCCTTGGGCATGCCGCTGATCCCGGCGACCTTCTTCAGGTCGTAACGGGCGTAGTGCTTCTTGAGCAACTGGTAGACACAGCGCGGATCCTGAAGGGTGGGATCCTTCTTGGGCACGCCGTCGGCATCCACCTCGAAAGCCCAGTTGGACTTGTCGTAAGCCCTCTTCTGAGCGTCGTAGCCGGCGAAGAGCCCATCCTTGAATCCGAACTTGCCGGAGACCAGGAAGGAAGCGTTGGTGTAGTTGACGACGTAATCCTTGAAGATCAGGTCGTTGCTCAGGATGTAGTTGATCATGCCGCCGAGCACGGCGATGTCCGAGCCCGAGCGGAGCATGAAGTGCATGTCCGCCTTGGCCGAGGTGCGGGTGAAGCGCGGGTCCACGTGGACCACGGTGGAACCCCGTTCCTGGGCCTTGGTCACCCATTTCCAGCAGATGGGATGGTTTTCGGCAGGGTTGCTGCCCATGATGAGAATGCAATCACTGTTCTGGAAGTCGATCCAGTGATTGGTCATCGCGCCGCGTCCGAACGACTCTGCCAGAGCCGCCACAGTAGCGCTGTGTCAGATACGTGCCTGGTGCTCGATATACACCAGGCCGAGGCTCCGGAGCATGGCCTGGTAGGCCCAGCATTCCTCGTTGTCGAGGGCCGCCGAGCCGACGGAGGCGAGGTTGTTCACGCGGTTGACGATCTCGCCCTTGCCGTTCTTGGCGCTGAAACCGGCCTCGCGGGTGTCCTTGACCAGACGGGCGATGCGCTTGAGCGCCCAGTCCCAGGGCTTGGCCTCGAACTTGTCGGAATAAGGCGCGCGGTAAAGCACGGTCTTGGGCCGCTTGTCGTTCTCCGCCATCTGCCAGATGGCCGATCCCTTGGCGCACAGGGCGCCCTGATTGATCGGGTGATCCGGGTCGCCTTCCGTGTTGACGGCGCGTTTGCTGGAAAGCGAGGTGTTCACGATGAGCCCGCAGCCCACCGAGCAGTAGCAGCACACCGACGTGGTCTGCTTGCTCCACTCCGGCTTCAGGGCCTGGATGCGGTCGGCCGGCAGGGCCACGGGCCCCCCCGCCTTGCCCCGGGCCGCGCAACCGAGGCCCAGGCCGCCGAAGGCCGTGGTCACGGCTGTGGCGGCGCTGATCTTGAGGAAGTCCCTTCGCGTGACTGGCATGATTCCCTCCGGGTATGAAGGTTGCTCGACAACCCCGCGGGCCGCGTTTCCCCTCTTCCGCTCCGCCCACGAGATTCGCCGCGCACGCGCCTCCGCGTCGCGGCAACCGCCAAGGTCTGGTGCCAAAACAAACTCATAGCATCGAAAAGCCCCCATGCGCCCCCTGCGCACGTTAGGCAAGATGCTGTTTTACAAATGCATTCTCAAATTTTCATAAGAACGTATCATGACAATATAGATATTCCCCTTGGAGGCAAGTTTTCCGATCTTCAGCACGTTTTGGCACAAAGGTGAAAAAGAGACGGTCCCGTCGAACAGACGGGACCGCGGAAGCGAGGGGAAACGAAGAACGGGAGGGGGGCCGGTTCCGGCTATTCCCGAGGCTCGTAGATCTCGGCGCAGAGTTCCTTCCACTGGGGCAGATGCCCGGTGAGGCCCATGTGCTCGAGGTATTCCGGATCGGGGGGATGCTGGGCGTATTCCCGGTTGATGATCCGCAGTTCGTGTTCCAGGGCGTTGGCCGCATGCACGGCGGTGAGCGGGCTGAAGTCGCGGCCCACGCCCGCCAGCACTGGCTCGTGGTGGAAGGCCAGGGCGTCGACCACGGCCCCGGGCAGGTTCCAGAGTCCCAGGAGGTAGGCGCCCAACTCGGCGTGGGAGGTCTTCAGCACCTCGCGCTCCACCTCCCAGACCGTGCGATTCTCCCGCTGCACGGTGCGCAGCACGGCCAGGTATTCCTTTTCGAAGCGCGAGGCCAGGATGAGCTTGCCGATGTCGTGCAGCATGCCCGCGATGAAACACTCATCGACCATTTCCGGAGGCATGCCCTCGAACTTGGCGATGGCCGAGGCGATGCGCCCGGTGGCCAGGCTGTGGTCCACCAGCACGTCCATGGAGTAGCGTGGGAACCGGCTGAAATCGAAAACCGAGAAGAGGTGGGCCGAAAGGATCAGGCCCTTGACGATCTCAGTGCCCAGAAGGTTCACGGCCTGGACCGGGTTCGTCACCGGTCGGAAGAAGCCGAAGAAGGAGGAGTTGACCATCTTGAGGATGGCGGCGGTCATGGCCGGGTCCTCGGAGATGATCGCCCCGATGCGACCCAGGGAGGAGTCCTTCCGGCGCACCTCCTCCACCACGCGCACATAGAGGTCCGGCACGCTCGGCAGGCTCTCGATGCGCGAGACGATGGCCTTGGCCGCCTCGTTGGTCAGGATGCGGCGCAGGTTGTAGGCTTTCTCCAGGGCCTCGCGGATGACGTCCGTGGAACAGGGCTTGGTCAGGAACTGGTGGGCCTGTTTCACCGACTTCATGACCATGTTGTAGTCAGCATGGCCCGAGAGCACGATGCGCACCACGTCCGGCCGTGACTCCTGGATGATCTTCAACAGTTCGCCGCCGTCCATGCCGGGCATGCGCAGGTCCGTGATGACCACGTCCACCGGCTCCTGGGCCAGGACCATCAGGGCCTCGTCGCCGCTGCGGGCGAAGTGCATGTCCCATTCCACGGTCATGGGGCGGAGCATGCGGCGCAGGGCGTCGAGCATGTTCTGCTCGTCGTCGACGAAAAGAACGCATTTTTTCATGGTCGGCGAACCTCCGGGCGGGGGGTCAGGGGCAGACGGATGAAGAAGCGGGTTCCCCGCCCCTCTTCGGAGGTGAAGGTGATGGTCCCGCCGTGCTTGTCCACCACGATGGAATGGGCGATGGCCAATCCCTGGCCCGTGCCGCGGCCCACCTCCTTGGTGGTGAAGAAGGGGTCGAAAACCCGGCCCTGGTCGCGCTTGGCGATGCCCACTCCGGTATCGGCCACCAGGATTTCGACGAAATCGCCGTCGCGACGGGTGGAGACCGTGATCCGCCCCTTGCCGCCGCGCCCGCGCGCCGACTCCTCCACGGCCTGGGCCGCGTTGACGATGATGTTCAGAAAGACCTGGTTGAGATCCCCGGCCAGACAGCTCACCAGGGGCAGCCCCTCGTCGAAGTCCGTGACCACTTCCGCCACGTACTTCCATTCGTTGCGCGCCACCAGCAGGGCGTCCCGCAGGGCCTGGTTGAGGTCAACGTGGCGGCGCTCCTCCTGCTCGGGATGGGCGAACTTCTTCATCCCGCGCACGATGGCCGCCACCCGCTCCACCCCCTCCATGGACTGGCTGATGGCCAGGGGGATTTCGGACTCCAGGAAATCAAGGTCCGCCGCCGCGATGGCCTCCTCAATGCGTTCCAGGTGCGGGGCCGGATCCTCGCCACGGCGCACGCCCGCCAAGCAGGCGAGGAACAGGCGCAAGACCCCGTCCATGCCCGCGAAGGACTGTTCCAGGAAACGAATGTTGTCGCCGATGTAATGGATCGGGGTGTTGATCTCGTGGGCGATTCCCGAGGCCAGGCGGCCGATGGATTCCAGACGCTGGGCGATGCCCATGAGCCGATCCCGTTTCCTCCGCTCGGACACGTCGTAGAAGAACAGGGCCAGCACCCGGGCGCCGCCGAGCACGTCGGCGTAGACACTGCGCAAAAGCTGGATCGGCGGTCCATCCGGGCGGGGCATGGAGACTTCCTCGTGCAGCAGGCCGCGACCGTCCTTCGGCAGTCCGGCCAGCCCCCCGGCAGCCCCCAGCAGGGGCTCGAGGAGCTCGGGAAAAGGGCGGCCCAAGGCCTGATCGCGGGACACGCCGAAAAGAACTTCGGCCCCCCGGGGCCATTCCAGGATGCGCAGGTCGTCGGCCGAGGCCAGAACCATCACCCCGCCGAGAAACTCCACCAGGGAACGGAAAAACCGGCGCGCGCCGCAATCGCCTCGCCCGGGCTCCTCCAGCAGATCCAGCAGGATCCGGCGCAGTTCCGTCGCATCGACGGAACGCGGCAGGTAGGCGCAGCGGCAGGAAAAGACGCGGCCTTGGGCGGACCAGCCCTCCGGCGTCAACAGAAGCACGGGAGGGCCGCCGGGAAGCGCTCTCGCGGCCCGGGCCTGTTTCAGGGGCTCGTCATCGGTGGAGGAGAAGATCACGGCCGCGCGCCAGGGCGTTTCGCCCGCCTCCTGGCCGCCGGGAACAGTTGAAACCGCCTCGGGCGCGAGATGCAGACCCGCCAGTGCTTCCTCCACGAACTTCAGGTCGGCGGCCTCGCGGGTCACCACGAGCAGACGGGGCGGAAGCGGCGTGGAGGCCTGTATCGGCGGGGCCGGACTGGGCATGCGAAACTCCGAACAGCCTGATCGACTTACGGAAGGCTACACCCGCCCCCTTGCCGCGGCAAGAAAAATGAAGCCGGCGCCACCCCCCGGGGCGCCGGCAGGGAACGGGGCGGCCAGCGCCCCAAACTCTCCCCCGTCCCGGCGATCAGCCCGCGACCTTGGCGCGGGTTTCACTTCCCTTGGCGCTGCAGAACGACAGCTCCGCCCGCGCGGCCTTGGTCACGGGCACGAGCGTGAAGCCCAGTTCCTGGGCCATGTAGCGCAGTGGCTCCTCGTTCTTGGTCAGCTTCATGATCTGCATGAGGGTTTCCACGCCGAGCTTGGCGTTCTTGTCGAAAGGGTTCACCTCGCGCAGCAGCGTGGAGTAGGGCTTGCCGAGATCAGCCGCCAGCTGCTTGGCCGGTCGTTCACCCTCCAGAACCATGTCCTGCACGATCTTGGTGATGTTCTTGCGATACATGGTCAGTCCCCCCTTTGAGCGGCCGACCCGGATTTCGTCCACTCCCGGCCGCATGCGCTTTAGAAAAAAGCAACTGGCGTGCCAACTCGCTCTAATGTCGGGTGTTTGAATAATCACATTTTAAAATCAACTTGTTATATAAATTATGTCCCACCACGAAACACCGGACGGGGGGCGCGGACAGTGTCCTTGAGACACAAGTGTCGCTACAGATATGTATCAAAACAAGACGACCTCCGGACACACGCCGTCCCGGTGGGATGATGCGCGCGGCCGGTTCAGCCGGGGAAGCGGGTAATGCCGTATTCCAGAAGCTTGCGGTAGAGTGTGCTGCGGCTCACGCCGAGCAGGCGGGCGGTCTTGGCCTTGTTCCAATCCGTGCGGTTGAGGGCCTCCAGGATGTCGCCCCGGCCCGGTCCTCCGGCCTGCGGGTGCAGGGGGTCGAAGCCCTTGGATTGGGCGAAGGCGGCCAATTCCGGCGGCAGATGCTCGGGCGTGATGTTGCCGTCCCGGCAGAGCACGGCGGCGTGCTCCAGGGTGTGTTTCAACTCCCGGACATTGCCCGGCCAGGGATAGCGCAGAAACAAGGCCAGGATGTCCCCGGTCACGCCGGAGATGGCCCGGCCGAACTTCTCGCTGAAGTGCGTCACGAAGTGCTCGATGAGCAGCGGGATGTCCTCGGCCCGTTCGCGCAGGGGCGGCAGGGTCAGCTCCACGACCCGCAGGCGGTAGTACAGATCCTCGCGGAACAGGCCCTCGCGGACTTTCTGCGGCAGGTTCACGTTGGTGGCCGCCACTACCCGCACGTCGGCCCGGATGGTGGCGTGGTCGCCCACGCGTTCATACTCCTTCTGCTCCAGGAAACGCAGCAGCTTGACCTGCACGGAATGCGGCAGATCCCCGATCTCGTCCAGGAAGAGCGTGCCGCCCTGGGCGGCCTGGAACCGGCCGATGGTGTCCTTGACCGCGCCGGTGAAGGCCCCGCGCACATGGCCGAAGAGCTCGCTTTCCAGCAGGCTCGGGGCCAGGGCCGAGCAGTTCAGCCGCACCAGCGGCTTCTTGGCCCGGGGCCCCAACGCGTGCAGCGCCTCGGCCACCAGTTCCTTGCCGGTGCCGGACTCGCCGGTGACGAGCACGGTGGTCTCCACCCCGGCCAACTGGCGGATGAGGGCGAAGATGTCGCGCATCTTGCGGCTCTGGCCCACCATGCCGCCCAGGCCCCCTTGCGCCGCGCCGCGCTCCCCGCCCTCCGGGACCGGCAGGGGATCGCGGGACTCCACGCGCAGCCGATGCTGGATCAGGGCGGCGTCCAGAGTCTCCTTGAGCGTGGCCGGAGAGCAGGGTTTGGTCAGAAAACGGTAGACCTGGCCCTTGTTCACCGCATCGATGGCCGTGGACATCTCGGGGTGCCCGGTGAGCATGATCCGCACGGTTTCCGGGGATTTGCGCGCCGCGGCGGCCAGCAGCCGAATGCCGTCCACGCCTGGCATGCGCATGTCGGCCACCACCACGGCGTAGCGCCCGCGCGCGCAGACCTTTTCCAGACCCCGGGCCGGGTCGGCCTCGGTCTCGATGTCCAGGCCGCGCAACGAGCGGCGCAACGAGGCCAGAAAGTTGGAGTCGTCGTCGACGAAGAGAATGGTCTCGGCCATGGCCGCGCCGCGCCTACCGGCAGGTCCAGAGAGCGGCCTCGCGGATTTCACGGAACAGGGCCATGCTCACCGAGCCCATGAACAGGCGGCCCAGCAGCCCCTCGCCCGCCCCGGTACGGCCCACGGCCACCGCGGCGTAGCGCCGATCCGAGGCCTCGCGCAAAATGGCCGGAGCCACCTTGGCGGCCTCCAAAACCCGCATGTCGATGCGTCCCGAGGCCATGCCGTTGCGCTCCAGCGCCTCCCGGGTGGCGGCGAAGATCGCTGCAGTATCCTCGGAATTGCCGGGGCGGGCCACATGCAGCATGGTCACGTTGTGCTCGGTTTCCTTGGCCAGCATGAAGCCCACGTGGTCGGCCATGCGCAGGCTCGGCTCCGAGCCGTCGGCGCAGAGCAGCACGTTGCGGCGCCCCCACTCGGGCTCACGGCAGATCCAGAGCGGGAAGGTGACTTCCTCCATGAGCAGGCCCTTGCTCACGCTCTCGTCCAGGATCTCGGCCAGCCGCATGGTGGCCCGCCGACCCAGGACCACGGCGTCGTACAGCCCTTCCTCGCCCTCGCGCAGGATGGTCATGGCCCTGGACATTCCCTGCGAGCTGTGCTTGGTGTCGATATTGTCAGGCAGGAATCCGTGCTGCACGAGGATGCGCTTGCATTCCGCGAGGGTCTGCAGGCTCCGGTCCAGGTTGCGCTTGGCCATTTCCTCGCCCTGGGCCAGGGTCTCGAAGGATTTTTCCTCGGCCCATACGGCCGGGGCCTCGGCCACCACGTTGAACAGGGTCAGCCGGATGTCCCGCTTGTCCTGGAAGAAATAGGCCACGTAGCGGATGCCGTGCAGGTGCTGGGGATCGTTGCTGATCGTGACGAGAAGATGTCTGTCCATGCCGATCTCCTTCTACCGCGTATGAGCTGACCGTATTAGTTGCCTTTTTTGGATCGTATTGCAAGCTGCAACCGGGGGTGTCCCGCATGAACGACTCCGGAGAGAAGGCTCTGCGCGAAGACTACTGCCTCTATGAAAGCGGCGAGGGGGAATACCGCGTGGCCGTGCTCGGCACGGGCCCGGGCTTCCTCTCCATCGTGGACCTGCTCACCAGCCCGGACTTCCACGATTTTCTTCCCGGGTTCGAGCTGGTGGCCGTCGCCGAGCCGGGCCCGGATCGCTCCCGCCTGCGCGCGGTGGAGGCCGCCGGGGTTCCCGTCTATCCGACCTTCGATGCCATGTGGGCCGCGCACCCGGACATCCGCTACCTCGTGGAGCTGACCGGCAGGCTGCAGCGGATCGCCGCCCTGCGCCGCGTCCTGCCGCCCACGGTGTCCCTGGTGGACCACGCCGCGGCCGTGTTCTTCTGCGGCCTGCGGGACATGGCCAAGATGAAGACCCACTGCCAGGTCAGCCTGGACCGGCAGCGCAACCTGCTGCAGGCCATCATCGACGAGGTGCGCGAGGACATCATCGTCCTGGACCTCCAAGGCCGCGTGGTGGACATGAACCGCAACGTCTGGCAGCGCACCGGCCTGTCCAAGGAAGCCCTGCTCGGCAAGGCCTGCTTCGAGGTCATGACCCTGCGCGACGGCCTGCCCTTCTGCCGGGTCATGGACCGGGACTGTCCTTTCCACAAGACCCTGGCGAACCGCGAGGCCGCCGAAACCCTCATGACCCGGGTCAACGCCGAAGGCCGCCTGCTCTACTTCCGAATCTACTCCTACCCCATCCTGGACGCCCTGGGGGCCATGACCCACATCATGGTCATGCAGCGCGACATCACCTCCCGGACCTACCGCGAGAAGCACCAGCAGCAGGCCGACAAGCTGGCCGTCATCGGCGAGATGTCCACCTATCTGGCCCATGAGATCCGCAACCCGCTCTTCGCCATCGGCGGGTTCACCAACGCCCTGCTCCGCTCCACGGAGTTCTCCGGGGCCAGCCGCGAAAAGCTGACCATCATCGCCGAGGAGACCAAGCGCCTGGACCACATGCTCACAAGCATCCTGAACTTCGCCCGGCCCACCGGCGCGCCCACGGGCAGCGTGGACATCCGCCGTCTGGCCGCCGACACGGCGGAACTCATGGAGATCGGCTACGCCCGCCGGGGCTACGAATTTCCGGTGGACTGCCCGGCCGAACTGCCCAAGGTCAGCGGCGAACAGGAGATGCTCAAGCAGTGCCTGGTGAACCTCTACAAGAACTCCATCGAGGCCATGCCCGGCGGCGGAGCCATCGGGACCACCTGCGGGCTGGAGGGGGATTTCGTCTTTCTGCGCGTCACGGACAAGGGCCAGGGCATGTCCGGCCAGGATCTGGAAAAGGCGTGCAGCCCCTTCTACACCACCAAGGAGCAGGGCTACGGCCTGGGTCTGGCCATGATCAAGAAGATCGTCGAGGAATTCGGCGGGCGCATCGACATCCAGAGCCGCCTGGGCGAGGGCACCGCCGTGACCCTCTTCCTGCCGCCCATGCTGGCGGTGCGGCCCGAGGCCCGGCCCGCGTCCTGAGGCTGCGGCCCCTACTGCTCCACGTCCACGGTGTAGGCCACGGGCACTCCCGGCCCGTCGCCCGTGGGCGGCAGGTCCAGCTCGAAGCGCAGCACCCCGGCCTCGGGCCGGGAGTGCGGCTTGCCCGCCTCCACCAGCTTCCACTCGCCGGGCTGGATCTCGTCCAGAACCACACGGCGCTTCTCGGACGAACCGTTGCGCAGGACGATCTCGAAGCTCGCCCGGTAGCGCCGTTCGCCCCTACGCTCGAAAGCGACCGTCCGGCGCTCGGCCGAGACGTCGAAGGAACGGCCCAGGGTCAGGGTCACGTCGCGGCCGCGCGGGGTATGCGAAAGGTGGTCCTCCCCGGCCGGCGCCAGACCTCCCGAGGCGGACTCGAAGACCCGGGCCACGCCGCCCGGCAGGGGCAGGCCCAGGCCGCCGTCCTTGGTGTTGCGGAAGGTCAGCACCGCCTCCAGAGGCTGGGGCCGTTTTCGGCCCAAGTCGCCCGGCGAGGCGTGAACCCGGCTGCGCAGCTCCCGGGTCACCGGCACCTTCCCGGCGTGCAGCAGGCTCACCCGCACGGACTGGCCGTCGGGCAGGTCCACGGCCCCGGGCAGGGTGTAGAGATGGTTCTCCCCCACCGCCTCGGGGGCCATGTTCGCCGCATCCATCGCGACGGCCCCGGCGGCCATCTCCTTGCGCATGGCGTAGGTCATGGGCGCGGCACGGTTCTGGTCCCCGGCCAATAGGCGCACCTCGGCGGCCCGGAAGTCGCGTCCCGAGTCGTTCTCAAGGGTGATCCAGGCCGAGAGCCGGGCCGAGCGGCCCGAGGCGTCCAGTTCCAGGGCGTAGTCCGCGCCCCAGCCCAGGCCTCCGGTGAGATAGAGCAGCTCCAGGTCGCGAGGGCCGGAGGAACGGCCCGACGTCTCCAGGGTCAGCAGGGGCCCGGGGGTCGCCGCCACGGCGGGCAGGATCAGGAATTCGGGTGTGGTGAGCTGAATCCGGCCGTCCACCAGCAGGGGAACGGGCGTATCGGCGGAGAGAAGCACGGCCGTGCGCCGAATGCGGCGGGAGGCGTCCGCCGGGTCGGGCAGCAGGGCCTCGACCTCCCGGCCCACGAGGCGGCGCAGCAGGGTCCGGGCCTGGAACGGGTCCGCCTCGAAACGCAGCAACTCAATGGCCGGGGCCCCGGAGCCGCTGAAACGGGCCTGGATCGAACTCGGCTCCACGGCCAGGGGCAGGCCGGACACGGTCACGGAACCACGGCCTTTGGCCGGTTCCACGGAACGGACCTCGCGCACCAGGGTCCGGCCGCCGGAAGAGACGGTCAGGGACAGATCGCCGGAGGCCAGGGCCGGACAGGCCAGGGCCAGGACGGCCAGGATCGCGGGCAGGAAAGAAACGCGGCGCATGGCGGCCTCCTTCGGGCGTTCAGCCCTTGGCCGGAGGCTCGTCCTCCAGACCTTCCAGGATGAGTTCGTCGGCGGTCTCGCCCCGATCCGTCTTGAGCTTGTCGATCATCTGCACGAGCTTGGAGCGGTCGCTGGCCGAAAGCGTGGCCGTCTCCTCGGTGACGAGACCCTTCTGGAAAAGTTGGAAAAAGCACTGGTCGAAGGTGTTCATGCCGTGCGGGCCGCCCTCTTCGAGCACGCCGTAATAGGTCTTGTCCAGGGTCTCGCCGCCCAGGATGAGTTCCTTGACCCGCAGGGTGTTGCGCATGACCTCGAAGGCGGCCACCCGGCCGTGGCCCTCGGCCTTGGGCAGGAGCCGCTGGGACACGACCCATTTCAGGCTCTCGGCCAGACGCATGCGGATGAGCCGCTCCTCCGAGGGATCGAAGAGCCCGATGATGCGGTTGATGGTCTGGCCGCAGTCCGTGGTGTGCAGGGTGGAGAGCACGAGGTGGCCGGTGGCGGCGGCCTGGAGCGCGATCTCCATGGTCTCGCGGTCGCGGATCTCGCCCACCAGGATGACCTTGGGGGCCTGGCGGAAGGCCGCGCGCAGACCCGAGGCGAAGGTGTCGAAGTCCACGCCCAGCTCACGCTGGTTCACCGTGCCCTTCTTGTGGCGGTGGGTGAACTCCACCGGGTCTTCCAGGGTGATGATGTGCACGGCCTGGTTCGTGTTGACGGCGTCCACCAGGGCGGCCAGGGAGTTGGACTTGCCCGAGCCCGTGCCGCCGGTGACCAGGATCAGGCCGTACTTCTCCTTGGCCATCTCGCGGAAGGCCTCGGGCAGCCCCAGATCCTCCATGGTCGGAATGCCGGTGGGCAGCCGGCGCAGGATCGCGGCCAGGGTGCCGCGCTGGCTGAAGATGTTCACCCGGAAGCGTGCCTTGCCCGGCAGGGCGTAGGACAGGTCGCAGGAGCCCTTGGCCCCCAGCGTCTTGATCAGCCGGGCGCTGTTGTCCATGAGGGCGGCGGCCATGAGCTTGGTCTGGGCCGGGGTCAGGCGGGCGAACTCCGGCCCCAGGTCCACGTCGGCGAGCGCGCCGTCCACCTCGGCCTGCACGGCCCGGCCCGAGGTGATGATCACGTCCGAGACCTTGGGCTGGACGGCGACCAGCCGGGCCATGAGGGCGTCGAAATCCTGGCGCGTCATCTCAGACCTCCTTGCGCGGGCCGCCGTTCTTCATGAAGGGCCGCACCCGGTCCTTGTTCTGGGCGTAGACGTAGGCCGCGTCCGGGTCGATCATGCCCTTCTGGAGGTAGCGCAGGATGTCGTCGTCCACGGACTGCATGCCGTGCTCCCGGCCGGTCTGGATCATGGAGGCGATCTGGTGGTTCTTGCCCTCGCGGATGAGATTGCGCACCGAGGGCACCCCGATGAGGATCTCCAGCGCTGCCACCCGGCCGGGCCGGTCCACGCGGCGGAAGAGCGTCTGGGACACGACCGCCCGCAGGGAGTCCGCGAAGCTGGCCCGGACCTGGGCCTGCATCTCCTCGGGGAAGACCTCGATGACCCGGTCCACGGTCTTGGCGGCCGAGACCGTGTGCAGGGTGGAGAGCACGAGGTGGCCGGTTTCGGCGGCCTCCAGGGCCAGGGCGATGGTCTCGTAGTCGCGCATCTCGCCCACCAGGATGATGTCCGGATCTTCGCGCAGGGCCCCGCGCAGCGCGGCCTTGAAGCTCTTCGTGTCGCGGCCCACCTCGCGCTGGTTCACCAGGCAGCTCATGGGCTTGTGCACGAACTCGATGGGGTCCTCGATGGTGATGATGTGGTCCTTGCGGACCTTGTTGGCGTAGTTCAGGATCGCCGCCAGGGTGGTGGACTTGCCCGACCCCGTGGGCCCGGTGACGAGCACGAGCCCCTTGGGCAGCAGGGCCAGATCCTGGAGCTTTTCCGGCAGGCCCAATTCCTCCAGGGTGAGGATCTTCTCGGGAATCTGGCGGAACACGGCCGAGATGCCGTTCATCTGACGGAAGAAGTTCACCCGGTAGCGGGCCAGCCCCGGCACGTCGTAGCCGAAGTCCACGTCCCCGGTCTCCTCGAAGAGCTTGACCTTGTTCTCCGGGGTGATCTCGTAGAGCATCCGCACCAGTTCGTCGTGGCCCAGCACCTTGAACTTGAAGCGGTGCAGCTCGCCGCGCAGGCGCATCATGGGCTGGGAGCCGCTGGACAGGTGCAGGTCCGAGCCGCCGTGCTCGTGGAGCATCTTGAAGAAGGCGTTGATCTGGGCCATCGGGCCTCCGCTTGAGAGCGAAAGATTCGGATTTCGGACACCTTATCCGCCCGGCCGGACCAAGGCAAGACCGGACGGAAACGCAATGAAAAAAGGGAGCCCGGAGGCTCCCTTTGGGATCAAGCAATATGTTCTATCACCTGGGCCAGGGGATGTCGGTCGAGTTGGTCAAATAGACGCTACCGTCATCATTCACGGTTATCCTGTACGCCTTGGTATCGTCCGCACCGGACTCACTGTACACGAGCTTGAAGTCGCCGACGTCCACGACGTTACCGCCAGTGCCGAAATTCAAGAACGTCGCGTTGGACAAATCGCTCAACTGCGTGGGTTGCCTACCGGTTTCGAGAATATGCGTGGCATAGGCCATGTTGAACCGGGCCATGCCTTCGGCGATCGCCGCGTTCCAGGTGCCCTGCCGAGCCCTGTCCGCCATGTCGAAGTATCTCGGCGTCAGCACCGCGGCCAGGATGCCCAGGATGATGATGACCGAGATGAGTTCGATGAGCGTGAAGCCGCCCTGCTTCCTCTTGTTTTCGCGGGACATGAAGTCTCCTCCTGTGTGCCCGCCCCCCGGGGCGGATCGTTTTTTTCAGCCCTGCCAGTGCCTCTTCTCTTACCCAAAGGAGACGCGGGCTTCCAGCAAAAAACTACAAGTTCCGTGCCAGCGTGACGATATAATCATGGTCCGCCCGCAACCCCTTGCCGTTCTATATCATCCGCCGGATCAAAGGCATTCGCGCCCGGTTCCGCCGAGTCGGTTTTCCGTCGCGCTCACATCCCGGCCATGGACTTCTGCATGAGGTCCACCAGGGGCAGGAACACGGCCAGGGCGAAGAAGCCCACCACTCCCGTGAGCCCCGCCACGAGCACCGGGCCGATGAGTTCGCTCATCTTGGACACCGAATACTCCACCTCGTCGTCATAATGCTGGGCCGCCTCCTTGAGCATCTCCTCCAACTGGCCCGACTCCTCGCCGATGGCGATCATGGTGATCATCATGGGCGTGAAGTAGCGCGCCGAGCGTAGAGGCTCGGCCAGTCCCCGGCCCTGCTCCAGCTTCTCCCTGAGCGTGTCGAACTGGGCCGCGATGGCCGAGTTGCCGATGGTCCCGGAGATGATCTCCACCGACTCCAGCACGGTGATGCCGCTGGCCTGGAGGATGGCGAAGATGCTGGCGAAACGGGCCATGGCCGCCTTGGCGAAGACCTTGCCCAGGATGGGCAGACGCAGGAGCATGGTGTCGCGGCAGAATCTGCCCCGGGGCGTTCGGAACCAGACCGCCAGACCGAAGAGTCCGCCCGCGAACAGGGGCAGAACCAGGGCCCAGTAATGCGTCAGCACAGCGTGGATGCCGAGCATGACCCGGGTGGGCATGGGCAGGGCCACGCCCGCGTTCTTGAACAGGTTGATGAAGTTGGGAAAGACGAACAACACCAGGACGAAGAAGGCGATGACCAGGGCCACGATCACGATGACCGGGTAGGTCAGGGCGCTCTTGATGTCCTTCTTGACCTTGAACTCGTGCTCCACGATGTAGATGAGCCGCCCGAGCACGTCGATGAGCGTGCCCGAGATCTCGCCCGCCCGGATCATGTTGCAGTAGAGCGGCGTGAACACCGCTGAATGCTTGAAGAAGGCCCGGTAGAGCGAAGCGCCCTGGCGGATGTCCTGGGCGATGTCGATGATCGCGGCACGCAGCCTGGGGTTCTCGGTCTGGTTCTCCAGAACCTCCAGGGTCTGGACCACGGCGATGCCCGCCGAGAGCATGGTGCGGAACTGCTTGGTGAAGAGGATCACGTCCTGGGGCTTGACCGCCGTGAACCGGGCCGCCCAGCTCCCGCCCGCCTTGACCTGACCGCCGCTCCGCGCCCGGCGAACCGAGGAGGGAATGAGCCCCTTCTCCGCCACGAGCATGCGCGCGGCCTCGGCGCTCTCGGCCTCCAGGCTGCCGGAGACCCGCGAGCCGCTCTCCGTGATGGCCTTGTAGGTGAAGGACGGCACGCCGGGCTCCCCGTCAGCTCATCACCGCCGTGGCGGCCTCTTCCAGGGTGGTCAGGCCGCGCACGGCCTTGGTCAGGGCGTCGGCGCGCAGCAGGCGCATATGCTTGGAGGCCAGGGCCGCGCGGGTGATCTCCCGGGCCGAGGCCCGCTTCAGGATGAGATCCTGGATCGCCTCGTCCACGGCCAGAACCTCGAACAGGGCCATGCGGCCGGAGAAACCGGTCTGCATGCACTTGCGGCAGCCCGTCCCGCGTTTGAAGACGTACTTCCCCGGGGTCAGGCCGAGGGTCCGTTGCAGCTCTTCGGAGGGCGTGTACTCCTCCAGGCAGTGCGGACAGTTGCGGCGCACGAGGCGCTGGCTCACCGTGACGAGCATGACCGAGGAGACGAGGAAGGGCTCCACGCCCATGTCGATGAGCCGCACGGCGGCCGAGGCCGCGTCGTTGGTGTGCAGGGTGGTCAACACCTTGTGGCCGGTGAGGGCCGCCTGGGTGGCGATGGAGGCGGTCTCCTGGTCGCGGATCTCGCCCACCAGGATGACGTCCGGGTCCTGGCGCAGGATGGAGCGCAGGCCCGAGGCGAAGGTCATGCCCGCGCGGCGGTTGAGCTGCACCTGGCGGATGCCCTGGATGCGATACTCCACCGGGTCTTCCAGGGTGATGATGTTGATGTCCGGCCGGTTGATGTGGCGCAGGATGGAATAGAGCGTGGTGGTCTTGCCCGAGCCCGTGGGTCCGGCCGAGACGATGAGCCCGTAAGGCTTTTCCACGGCCCTGCGGATCTTGGCCATGTCCGCCTCGGCCAGCCCGAGCTCGGGCAGGGTCAGGCCGTGGGCGTTGCGGTCCAGAAGCCGGAGCACGAGGTTCTCGCCGTGGATGGTGGGCAGCGACGAGACGCGGACGTTGAATTCCTTGTTCTGGGCCTTGAAGGAGAAGCGGCCGTCCTGCGGAATCTTGCTCACCGCGATGTCCATGTTGGCCATGATCTTGATGCGCGAGACCAGGGGCAGGAAGACGTTCTTCGGCGGGGCGGGCACTGCCCGAAGCTTGCCGTCCACGCGGAAGCGCGAGTGGACGTACTCCCGCTCGGGGCTCAGATGGATGTCGCTGGCCTTCTCGCGCACGGCCTGGTTCAGGATCGAGTTGACCATGCGAATGATCGGGGCCTGGTCGGCCTCGTCCTGCAGGGTGTCGACGGCGATGTCCCCGGGCTCCTCCTCCTTGGCCGCCGTCTCCTCGTCCTCCACGCCGTCGTAGACGTCCTCGGACAGTCCCCCGCGGCCGTAAATGGAGTCGAAGAGCAGATCGAAATCGTTCTCCGAGCAGATGACCGGCTCCACCTCGAGGTTGGTGGCGATCTCCACCGTGTCCAGGGCGTTGATGTCCATGGGGTCGGGCATGGCGATGAGCAGCCGGTTGCCCTTGCGCGCCAGGGGCACGAGACGGTTCTTCTGGGCCAGTTCCTCGGAGACCAGGGCCGAGGCCCCGTCCTCATAGGGATACTTGTCCGGGGAATACTTGGGAATCTTGAGCTGGCGGCTGACCAGATCGACGATCTGCTGCTCCTTGAGCAGGCCGGACTGGATGAGGTACTGGCCGAGTTTGAGGCCGGACTCCTTCTGCCCGGCCAGGGCCTGCTCCAGCTGGGACTGGGAGATCATCCCGTTCTCCAGGAGCAGCTCGCCCAGACGCTTGCGCTCACGAATGGCCATGATGTCCTTCCGCCTATCCGCCGTTCTTGACCAGGCGCAGGGTGGTCGCGTCCAGGCGGCCCAGGAATCGCCCATCCTTGCGGGCGAACTGGAGCATGCGGGCCTCGTCCTTCAGGCCGACAGGCAGTGAGCCGATGAGGGCCAGCGCCGGAGATTCGCTCAAGAACGGGGTCTCCGCGACCACGGAAAACTCGGCGCCCTGCCCCCGGCCGCGCCAGACCAACAGCCGCAGGGGAGTGGAAAGGCGTCCCAGCCTCCGCAGTTCGGCGTAGGCCTTGTCCAGACTTCCGGCGCGGGCCAGCTGCACCCAGATGAGCCGCTTGAAGGCCGGGTCGCGATTCTCCGGGGGCTCGGGCAGGCGGATTTCCAGTCCGGGCCGGGATTCGTCGGGCGACTTCAGGCCGGGGTTGGCGGCCAGCACGAGGGCCAAAAGTTCGTCACTCGCCGCGCCGTAAACGTCGCGGACCACTTCTCTCGGAAGCTCGCCCTGCTCCAGGCGCAGCGTACCGAGCACGGCGGGTTCCTCCCTGGAGGGAGCGGACGCCGCCGGAGCCTCCTGCTCCGCCGGGGCGGGGGCGACCACGGGCGCGGCCGGAGTCTCGGTCACGGGCTCGGACACGGGACGGCGCACTTCCCTGGCGGGCTCGGCGGGCAGGATGCGCGCGGCGGCCTCGGTGAGCCCGGCGATGGTCCGGTTCTGGCGCACGCCGCCCAGATCGAAGCGGTACAGAGCCCAAACCCCGGCGCAGGCCATGAACAGGACGGACAGGGCGATGACCGCGTGACTGAATGCCCGGCGCACCTGGCGCCGCTCCTGCCCCACGCAGGCGCGCACCAGCCGCCAGCCCGCGCGGCCCTTGCGGCGGATGAGCAACTCCAGGACGACCTTGTGGCAGAGCCGCACGATGCGCCGCGGGTAGCCGCCGCTGGCCCGATGCACGGCCCAGCAGGCCAGGCCGGAGAAAAGGTCCGGCGGGGCGCTCTTGTCCGCGGCGGCCTCGGTCAGCCGGAAGCGGATCATGGCCCGCGTCTCGGCGAAATCCAGGGGCCGCAGGCGGTGGTAGCAGTTGACCCGGTCCAGAAGGTTCCGCATCTCCTCCAGCACAGGCTCGATCTCGCGCTGGGCGAAGACCACGATCTGCAGAAGTTTCTGGGCGTTGGTCTCGTAGTTCAACAGTTCGCGCAGCAGCTCCAGGCATTCGGGCGTGAGCTTCTGCCCTTCGTCGATAATCAGCACCGGCAGGCGGCCTTCACGCACGCCCAGGCGGAAGAGGGCCTTCTTGATGCCCTCCTTGAGCCGCCAGACATCCACGCCGGGCGCGGGCTCACGGCCGGTGAAGAAGCCGAAGAGCACGCGCAGGAAGGCCTCGCCCGAGGGGAAAAGCGGGTCAAGCAGGAGATGCACGGCGATCTCCGGGCTCTGGGACAAGTGCCGGACGAAGCGGCGGCAGAGCGTGGTCTTGCCCGTGCCGATCTCGCCGGTGACCACGCACAGCCCACGCCGCAGGCGCACCGAAATCTCCAACTGCTGGAGGCAGGAGGCGTGCTGGACCGAGTCGTAAAGGAAATTGGGGTCCGGCGAGTTGGAGAAAGGCTCTCGGGCCAGCCCAAGGGGCGCGTAATAGTTCACTGACGGGCCTCCGTCGGGCGCGCGCCGGAAGCGGCCTCGATCTCGGCGGCCTCGCGGCGGCGCTTGTCCTCAAGCTCCCGCTCGATTTCCGACAACGTCTTCTGGATCTCTCCCGGCCGCCACTCGGCCAGCACCTCGGGGGTGATGAAGATGAGGTACTCGTCGAGGGTCTCGGTGCTCTCCTTGCTGCCGAAGAGCCAGCCCACGCCGGGCGCGTTCTTGAGTCCCGGAACGCCCGCGCTGGCCTTGGACGTGCGCTGCTTGCTCAGGCCGGAGATGACCACGGTCTCGCCGTCGCGGGCGATGAGCGTGGTCTCGGTCTGTTTCTTGATGATGAACGGGTTGCCGTCCACCTCCCGGGACGTGTCCACCTCGTCCTTCTTGATGAGCACGGCCAGTTTGAGGAAGTCCGCGTCGATGATGTGCGGGGTGATCTCCAGGCGCAGGACCACGTCCTGGAACTCCACGGAGGTGGTCTGGTCCGCGCCCGTGCCCTCGATGGTCTGGTACGGCACCCGCTCCCCGCTCTCGGTGTAGGCCTTCTGGTTGTCCAGGGTGGTGATGGAGGGGCTGGAGATGATGTTCAGCTTGCCCTCGTCCTGCAGAGCCTTGAGCTGGAGTTCCAGGATGTTGCCGCCGATCTTGCCGAACATGAGTCCCAGGGCCGTGGCGCCGGTGCCGCCCTGCTTCGGGTAGTTGCTCGGCGTGAAATCCAGGCCGTAGCCCAGGCCGGACATGCCCGTGCCCAGGTTGTACTTGGCCCCGCCCTTCTGGGGGTCCGTGGCCGAGGTGTTCGAGCCGCCCGGGACGACCCAGGCCTTGTTGCCGGAGCGCACGTCGCCGGCGAAGGAACCGCCCCACTGCACGCCCAGGGCCCGGGCGGTGTCCTGGGTGGTCTCCACGATGTAGGCCCGCAGCTTGATCTGGGAACGCGGCCGGTCCAGGTTCTCCACCAGCCGGAGGAACTTGTCCTGGTCCGTGGCGATGGTCTGGACGATGACCGAGTTGGTGTTGGCGTCCACGTCGATGGAGCCGAGCACCTTGCCCTCCGGATCCTTGGTCAGGAATTTCTCCAGGCTGTCCTTGAGATTCTTCACATCCGCGAACTTGACCTTGATCACGCTGGTGGTCAGGGGCGAGGTCTTCTCCATGGACAGGCGCTCGGTGAGGCGCTTCTTGCGCAGCACGTCGAACTGGAGGTCGGACTCCATGTCCTCCAGGGTCATGACCCGGATGATGTCGCCCTCCCAGGCGAAGGCCAACTTGTTGGAGCGCAGCACGCCCCGGAAGACCTGATCCCAGGGCATGTCCTGAATGTTCACGCTGACCGCGCCCTCGACCTTGGGGCTGACCACGATGCTCTGACGCGCGGCCCGGGCCAGGGCTTGGAGCAGGGCCACCACATCGGCGTTGTGCATGCGCAGGGAAACCTTGACCGTCGGCAGGGGGCGCTCTGTCTCCTCGGTGGGCCGGGCCACGATCTTCTGCTGGTGGACCACCTCCCGGCGTTCCGGGTCCACCCCGGCGGACTTGGGCACGGAATGCCCCTGGGACTGCTCGGCCATGACCTTGTACTTGTCCATGCCCGGGTCGGTTTCAGGCGCCTTCTTCTCGGCGCAGGCCAGGGGAAGCAGGCACAGGAGCAACGCGGCGGCTCGAAGTACGCGGTGTCGGATGAAGAATCCCATGCCCTCTACCTGCCCACCTTCACATCCACGGTTTTGACGGGATCCTCCACCAACGGCAGCTTGCGCGCGCCAACGCGGCCGCCGCCGTCCTTGCGCACCAGCTCGACGTAGCTCGGCTGGATGCTCGAAACCACGAAGCCCGTGCCCTCGATCTCCTCGCCCACGGCATATTCGACGCCGCTGATCACGGCCAGCAGACGGTCCCCCGCGCGCACGAACCCCTTGTAGCTCAAGCCGTCACCCTCGGCCACCCCCGACGAGCCGGGAAAAAAGAACTCCCCCTCCGAGGCGTAGAACGGCGAGAGCGGGGGCTCCCGGCGCAACAGGTCCACACGGTACTGGTCCACCTCGGTCATGGGCGTCTTTTCCAACATCTGCCGGGCAGCCTGCACGGTCCTGGCCGCCTCCTGACGGGCCTCCTCGACGCTCGGGCGACCGGCCGCCTGCTTTCCGGGCTTGCCGGAAAGCAGATCGAACGCCGCGTACCCCAGGGTCAGGAGCATGAGCCCCACCAGTATGGCCTGCCTTTTCTGCAACACGCACCAGCACCTTTGCTCACGTCAGGGCGAAACGCATCTGAACGAAAAATTCCAGCCCCTCGGGCACTGCCCGAACCTCCACACGCTCCACCCGGTTGAGGCTCGGCAGACTTTGCAACTCCAGGTAGAACAGCCGGAACTGCGCGAGCTGACCGGAAAAAACCCCCTGAAGCATGACCCGCGAACGATCCAACAGCACCGAGTTCACGTCCAGGGTCATTTCCAGGACGCTCAGGCCGGCGGCCTGCGCCTTGTCCTGCACCAACCCCGGCAAATCCTGAAGTTTCTGCCGGTCCAGCGGGGCATGGGCCGGGAAACCGAAGCTCAGGCCCGCCTCCCGCTCGGCCGCCCGCCGCAACTCGGCGAACATCGGCGCGAAAGCTTCCTGGCGGGCGATCTTCTCCTGGACCCCGGCGATGGCCGTGTCCAGCTCCGCGAGCCGCGCACGCGAGGGAATCACCAGCACGGCGGCCACTATCCCGATGATCGCCAGGGCGAACAGCGACTTGAGCAGGAGCCGGGTGTCCTCGGGTTTGAGCTTCCATTCCACCGCCGCCCCCTAAGCCAGCCCGATGTGCAGGACCACATGCATGACCTTGCCCTCGGGCACGAAATCCTGAACCGCGTTGGAATGGATCACCGGGGCCCCGAACAGGGGCGAGGCGTCCAGTTCGATGAGAAAACGCGACAGCGTGGTGTCGAACTCGCCGGGATCGCCCAGAATCATGGCGTCCACGACCATGAGCCGCGTGGGGCCGTTCTTGACCGCCGCCCCCTGGGCGGGCTGCCTTCCCTGCGGCTGCGGCGCGGACGCCTTGCCGAAATCCAGGGTCAGGTTGAGAACCTTCACGTTCGGCGGCAGGATGTTGGACAGCTCGGCCAGCACGGCCAGGGTTTCCAGGCGCTCCCCGGCGTCCTTGAGATCACGCCGCAGAACCCCGACATCCGCAGCCAGCTTGAGCAGGGCAGGCGCCTCCAACGGCGGCTGAAAACGCGCCAGTGTCTGTTCCATCCTCCGCAGTTCAGCCTCGCGGCCGCGCACCTGGGCCTGGCCGAGGAAGTACAGTCCGCCAGCCACGACGATGAGCAGAGCCGCGGCAGCGGCGACCAAGTCGTTGAGCCGCGCCCGGCGGCGCGCCTCGGCCCGGCGGCGGTAGTTCTCGTGCAGATTGAGCGTGAACGCTCCGTCGGAAAAAGCCAAGGCGCCCGCGAGAGCCATGTCCAGTCGATCGGACTCCTCGGCCAGGGCCCAACGAGCCAAGTCGCCTCGGTGGAGCAGCGGATCGAAGGTCTCCTCGCGCAGTCCCAACTGACCGGCCATGAAATTGCGCACCTGGGCGCAGGCGAAGAGCTCCCCGGAAAACACGATCCGTTCCACGCGCTGGCCGAAGTTGGCGAAGAAGTAGTCCAGGGTGCGCTCCACTTGGCGCGCCAGGCGTCCCATCGCCGGCTCCACGATCTGAAAGACCGCCTCGGGGTCCAGGCACTCCCCGCCGGCGGCGGACTCCTGGCAGAGCAACTTGGCCGACAACAGCCTGCGGGACGCGGCAAGGTCCAGGGACTGGACACGCAAGGCGTCCGGCATGGACTCCAACAGCGCCTCGGCCATGCTGTTGGCTCCGGATTTGATGGTCCGGCAGAAGAGCACCTTGCGGCCCTCGCAGATGGTGATGCAGGAGAATCCCGCGTCCATGTGCAGGATCGCGGCGATGCCCCCAGGGTCGGCCCCGGCGCGGCGCAGGGCGTTGAGTTGGACGCCGGGGATGGTGGTCACTCCGGCCAGCTGCACCCCGGCGCGGGAGAAGAGCCGCGCGACGGCCTCCACGTCCTCCCGCCTGGCCAGGCAGGCCAAAACCTCGATCTTGTCCACGCCCTTGTCGCTCACCGGGCCTTGGGACCGCAGATCAAGCATCGACTCTTCGTCGGAAAACTTGCGCTCCTTCTGGAGCTTCCAGTAGGCGCTCTCCTCCACCCGCCGGGGAGACACCTTGGGGATGAGCACCGGGACCAGGTCGAAGTCGCTGGAACGGATGAGGGTCCAAATTTCGGCCTGCCCCAGACCACCGTTCATGCGCCGCAGACAATCGCCCAGGAAGGCGGAAAAATCGGGAGAATCGGGGGTCAGGCCGTCCGGATAAGGCATGCGCGCGGCGTCCAGCACACGCGGGGAATCCCCGCGCGACATCTTGACCATGCACAGGCTGTCCTCGCGCAGATCCACACCCAGCGCGGCCCCGCGCCGCAGGCCGCCGAAGCCGAGGGAAAACCGGGGTCGGCGGAAGCGCACCTTGCGGAGCGGAGCGGCGGATTCGGCCGCCGAAGACACGGGGCCGGGCGCGCCTTGGGGGGAAGCGCCTTCCCGGATGACCTGCAACAAGGCTTCCGTGGAGTCGAGTCTGTCCCGCTTCTTCACCCGATGTCCTTCCGCGTTCCGGCCGCCGCTTCAGGCGTCACCGTGGCCCATCCCTCCGGAAGACCTGAACCGCTTCCACCCATCCAAGCGACTGTTTTTCCCAGTCATTATAATGGCTTTCACCTGGATTGTCATATTTCGTCATCGTTGTCGTTTCCGCCCCGCGCGCCTCGCCGCCACAAGGGGTCCGGACAATCTTTAGACATTTTTTAGTGCATAGCCAATTTCACAGGAGAAGAAAAGGCCGAATCGCTCAGATTATAACGGCGTTACGGCTTCTTCACCTGTGTCAACGGTTTGCGGTCGGCAGAGCGGGGAAATCGGCGCTGGTCGAGAGTCGCGGGGCGCAGTCCAAATCGCTCCAGCGTTCAGAAAAATGACTCACCTGGCGCACCGCGTCAGGAGTACAGGTCCGGGCCGCCGCGACGGAGAAACGGCCCGGACCTTGCGAGAGGGAGAGGGAGCGGAAAAAAAGACTTTCGCCGAAAAAAGTTATCGCAGGGAGTGGATGTCCAGCCTGCGGCCGCAGCAGGGGCAGACGGCCAGACTGCGACGCTCCACGGCTCCCTGCCCCCAGAAACGGGTTTCCCAGGGACGGGCGCTGTTGAGCTTGTACTCCACCAGAACCGGCGCGCCGCAGGAACAGAATCTCTTTTGCATGGACGTTCTCCTTGCCTCGAAGTTCTGAAAGGCGAAACCGCGATACCCCGTGCAATCACCATCAATGGAAATGTTGTTCATGACTAAACCCACACCCTGGTTTTTGTCAATATAAAATTGACATCGGCGACAAAAAAAACTACCGGTATTCCCGCGAAACCCAAAGCACCCGCCCGATGACCCGCACGCTGTCAAGCTGATCGCCCGCCAGATGCACGGGATCATAGTCCGGGTTGTCGCTGCGCAGCACGAGCTGGCCGGGAAGCTTCTCGATGCGCTTGACCATGACCGTGTCCTCGACGCCCACGGCGTAGATGCCTCCGGCCAGGATGTCGGAACGGGACTGGTCCACGAGCACGATGTCGCCCTCGCGGATTTCAGGCTCCATGCTGTTGCCCACCACGGACATGAGCACCATGCTCGCGGGGTTGCCCCGGGCCCGCAGCCAGTCCGCGCGGAAGGCGTACCAGCCCTCCACCTGCCCATCGGTTTCGAAGGAACCGCCTCCGGCGCAGAGCCGGGCCCGCACCTTGGGCACCCTCTCGAAGCCATCGCCCTCGGGAACGGCCGGTGCGAACCTCGGGGTTCCGCGACCTCCCCCGAGCCAAGCCGGGTTCAGTCCGTTGGCCTGGGCCAGATCGAGAACCCAGCGGGCCGGAACCTGGTCCTTGCGTTTGGCCAGGGACACGGCGGCCCGCCCCAGGCCCAGGGCCCGGGCCAGATCGGACTGGGAGGCGATATCCGTCTCCTCGGTCAACCGCTGAAAAAACGCCTCGAAACCATCCCGACGGCCCATGCGGCCTCCTGTTGTCATTCGCTTAACTTTTCTTAAACACTCTGTCAATGATTCAGACAAAGGATTATTATTTTCGTTCCTCGCCCCCCTTTCCATTTACATTCGGAATGATCTTCCCTAGCGTGATAGATGAGAAAAATGCGGCGGATACGCCGAGGGGGGACGTCGGCATGGCCCAGACCAACATTTTGCTGGAATCCGGCACCAACGAGCTGGAACTGGTCGAATTCTACATAGACGAGGAAAACCCCGAGGGCGGTGAGCCGTACCGGGGCTTCTACGGCGTGAACGTGGCCAAGGTCCTGGAGATCATCCGCATGCCCGCGGTCACCCGTATGCCCGGTCGTTCCAATCCGGCGGTGCTCGGCACCTTCAACCTGCGCTCCAAGGTCATCCCCCTGGTGGATCTCTCGCGCTGGCTGAAGAAGACCATCAAGGCCTCGGACGACGCCAAAGTCATCGTTTCGGAATTCAACCGCACCATTTCGGCCTTCATGGTCTCGGGGGTGACCCGCATCCACCGCATCAGCTGGCAGGAGGTCGAGCCGCCTGATGCCCACATCACCTCCTTCTCCAACGACTCGGTGACGGGCGTGGTCCGCTTCGAGGACCGCATCCTGCTCATCCTGGACATGGAAAAAGTCCTCGGCGACCTCAACCCCAGCCTGGCCATGCGCCTGAACCCGGAAGAGATGCGCCGTGAACGCCCGGCCAAGGAGTGCCTCAAGGCCCTCATCGCCGACGACTCGGCCTCCATCCGCCGCATGATCGCGGGAATGTTGGAGAAAGCCGGATTCCAGGTCACCAGGACCACCACCGGCAAGGAGGCCTGGGATACGCTGGAACAGATCAAGGCCCAGGCAGCGCGGGACGGCAAGGCCCTCTTCGATTACGTGGACATCGTGGTCTCGGACATCGAGATGCCGGTCATGGACGGCCACAACCTGACCAAGCGCATCAAGGACGACCCGGTGCTCAAGGAACTGCCGGTGATCCTGTTCTCCTCGCTCATCACCGACCGGCTGCGCCACAAGGGCGAGTCCGTGGGCGCGGACGACCAGGTCTCCAAACCGGACATCACGACCCTGACCAATCGGGCCTACGAACTCATCGAGGCCCGTCAGGGACCGCTGGGACTGGGAAAGAAGGCCTGCTAGCGGCGACGCGACCGCCGCCGGAGCCACAGCCCCAGGCCCAAAACGACCGCCAGACCGAAGGCGGCCAACTCGGCCACGCGGGCGTTCTCCAGGAACACGTTCACGGCGTTGCCCAGCAGGTAGCCGCCGCTCCCCACGACCACGGCCCAGACCGCCGCGCCCGCCGCGTTGCACACGGCGAAACGCCAGGCCGGGACACGGCTCAGGCCGATGACCACCGGCGTGACCACCCGAATGCCGTAGACGAAGCGGAAGCCGAGCATGATCAGGAGCTGGCGCCGTTCCAGGTGGCGATGCACGGCGTCCACCTTGGAGCGCCAAGCATCCAGCCGTCGCAGGAGCCAGCCCGCGTGCCGCCGGGCCATGAGAAAAAAGAACTGGTCGCCCAGGAGGCTGCCCGCGAAGGCCACCAGAATGACCAGCCGCAGGTCCAGATAGCCGCGATGCGCGGCCACCCCGGCCAGAACCAGGATGGTCTCGCCCTCCAGGAAGGCGCCCAGGGCCAGTGTCCAGTAACCGTGGGCCGCGATCAGGCCCGCGAGTTCCACTTCCCTCCCCGGCGCGGCGATTTTCCGCCCGCGCCCCGGGCCAGGACCAGATTGACCTCCAGCCGCTCCAGGTTCACGTCCTCAAGCACCACCTCCACGGCTTGCCCCAGACGGAAGATCCGCCCTGTGCGGCCGCCCACGATCATCTCCCGGTCGGACATGTAGGTGTAGTAGTCGTCGTCCAGGCTGGAGAGGCGGACCATGCCCTCGGCCAGGACGTCACCCAGCTCGACCCAGAAGCCGAAGTCCATGAGCGAGGAGATGACGCCGGAGAAGGTCCGGCCCACCTTGTCCTTGAGGAAGAGCACGGTGACGCGCTTGAGGATCTCGCGTTCGGCTTCCATGGCCGTGCGCTCGCGACGGCTCAGATGCGTGCCCAGGGCGGCCAAGGCCTTGTGCGCCGGAATGGGGTCGCGGGTCTGGCCCGCCCCGGACAGGGCTGTCTTGACCAGCCGGTGGACCACCAGGTCGGCGTAGCGTCGGATGGGCGAGGTGAAGTGGCAGTAGCACTCCGAGGCCAGACCGAAGTGTCCCTCGTTCACCGGGGAGTAGCGGGCCTGCATCATGGAGCGGAGCATGAGCCGGTTGACCAGGAACTCCCGCTCCGTGCCCTCCACCTCGTCCAGCAGGGCCTGAAGGTCGCTGGGCGTGATCTCCTTGGGCAGGGCGCGCTTTCCGGCGTTCTCGCCGTCCGTGCGGGCCAGGAGCTGAAAGAGGTTTTTGAGCTTGTCCGCGTCCGGCTCGGGATGCACGCGGTAGAGACAGGGCAGTTCGCGCTCGGAGAGGAAGGTCGCCACGGCCTCGTTGGCGGCGATCATGAACTCCTCGATGATCTGGTGCCCGAAGTGGCGGATCTTGGGCCGGATGTCCTCGGTCTCGCCGGAAAGATTGAAGAGGATCTCCGGCTCGGGCAGGTCGAAGTCCAGACTGCCGCGTTCGCTCCGGCGGGCGTTCATCAGCCGGGCCAGACGCTCGGCCTTCTCGAGCATGGGCAGGAGCGGCCCCAGGCCCTTGCGCTCCTCCTCGTCCTTGTCCAGCAGGGCCCGCTTGACCTGGCCGTAGGTCAGCCGCCCGTGGCTCTCGATCACCGCGGGAAAGACGCTGAAGTCGCCGGGCACTCCTTTGGCCGAGCAATCCAGGCGCACGGCCATTGCCAGCCGGGGCGTGTTCGGGTTCAGGCTGCACAGGCCGTTGGACAGCCGCTCCGGGAACATGGGTTCCACCGAACGGGGGAAATAGTAGGAATTGCCCCGTTCCTCGGCCTCGCGGTCCAGGGGCGTTCCGGGCCGGACGTAGTGGGCCACGTCCGCGATGGCCACCCAGAGTCGGAAAGCCCGACCGCGCGACTCCACGAAGACCGCGTCGTCGAAGTCCCGGGCCGTGGCCCCGTCGATGGTCACGAAGGGCAGCCCGCGCAGGTCCTCGCGGCCCCGGAAGTCCTCGGGACCGGGGGCCTCGGGCAGGGCCTCGGCCTGGTCCAGGGCCGGGGACGGGAAGCGCGTGGGGACGGCGTGGTTCGTCTTGACCAGGGCTTCCTGGACCGCCACGTCCTCCTCCGGGCCCAGGACATCCAGAATCTCGCCCTCCCAAAGCCGGAACTCCACCTGCTCGCCCGGCTCCAGGGTCACGATCAGGCCCGGCTCGGGCTTGAGCCCCTTGTCCCTGGGCGCGGCCATGACCCCGAAGTCCAGGCGCGGGTCCGTGGGGCGGCAGAGAAAAACCTGGCCCATGCGCTTGAGCACCTTGGCAGTGAGGGTCTTGCGGCCGCGCTCCAGGATGCGCACCACCCGGCCCTCGGCCCGGCGGTCCTTGCGCTCGCGCACGATGGCCACCACCACGCGGTCGCCGTGCCAGGCGCCGGCCATGTCGTGGGCCGGAACGAAGACGTCCTTGCGCCGGGGGTCGTCGGGCAGGACGAAGCCGATGCCGCCCCGGTGGACCTCCATGACGCCGGTGACCAGCCGCATCCGCTCGGCCAGGCCGAAGGCGTTGCGGATCTGGATGATGGTCCCGGACTCCAGGAGTTCCGTCAGCCCGTCGCGCACACTGGCCCGGCCGGACCGGTCCACGCCCAGGGCCTTGAAGATTTCCCGCCCTGAGAGGGGCTTCCTGCTCTCGCGGAAGAGCGCCAGCAGTTCCCTGGTCTCCACGCTCGCGCGGCGTTCCTTCTCCACCTTCTTCCCACGCCTACGTCCCATGCTCCCCTCCCGCGGTTGCGCCCCGTCCGGGCTTCGCGCGGCGCGCGGCCCGGGCCAGGCGTTCGTCCCGGCGCACCTCCAAGGCCTCCCAGCGACGTCCGAACCAGTCGTCGAAGCGGGCCGGGGTGAACAGCGACGGCCCGAAGGCCAGCCGCAGGTCCAGGGCCGAAAAGCTCTCGTCGGCCAGGGGGCCGAGCTTGACCGCGTCCTTGGGCGTGCAGATCACCCGCGAACAACGCAGGCTTCCGGCCTCCATCTGGATGCGGGTCACGTCCCGCTTGGTGAAGAAATGGTGGTCCGGGAAGACGAGGTGTCGGGCCGGTGGCCGCCCCAGAAAGACGGCGGCCGTGCGCTCCACCTGGGCCGGATTGCCCACGCCCGAGACCAGGAGGTAGTCGCCCTCCACGGGCTCGGGCTGCCCGCCGCCGGACACGGAACGCAGGCCCACGGGAGTCAGGGAAAAACTGAATACCGGCTTGCCCAGCGGCTCCAGACGTTCGCGGAGCAGCGGCTCCAGGGCCTGGAAGGTCTTGGGGCCTACCTTGAGCAGAAAGGCGGCGGCGCTGGACAAGGCCGAGCGCCCCTCGCGCCAGGATCCGGCGGGCAGCACGCGATTCCATTGGTCGCCCAGATCCTCGGCCCGCAACAGCACGAGGTTCATGTCCCGCTCCACGGCCAGGTGCTGAAAGCCGTCGTCCAAGACCAGGAAGCGGGGGTCGAAGCGTTCGCAGGCGAAGCGACCGCCCCGGGAGCGTTCCGGGTCCACCACGACCACGGCGCGCGGATGTTCGCGGGCCAGGAGCAGGGGCTCGTCCCCGGCCTCCTCGGCCAGCGCTCCGGGCTGAACGTGGTAGGGATAGGACTTGGGCCGGGCGCGGTAGCCCCGGGTCAGCAGGGCGGCGCGCAGCCCGCGCTCCTCGGCCCAGGACAGGAGCCAGCCCGCCAGGGGCGTCTTGCCCGTGCCGCCCCAGCCGATGTTGCCCACGGCCACCGTGGGCGCTGGCGGGGACCAGGACGGCAGCAGGCCGTGTTCGTACCCCTGGCGGCGCAGGGCCATGAGTCCGGAGTAGATCGCTCCAAGGGGCGTCAGCATGGGCCGCAAGGCCTTCTGTATGGAGAGGAGCCGCTGCATGGGGCTCGGAAAGGGGCCCGGCATGGCCGGGCCCCCCGAACTGCTACTCGCGGGACTGGCCCATGAAACGCAGGAGCATGAGGAAGAGGTTGATGAAGTCGAGGTAGAGGGTCAGCGCGCCCAGGATGGTGCCCCGTCGCAGGGCCGTGGCGTCGCCGTAGACGGCCACCTCGCCCATGTCCTTCAGACGCTGGGTGTCGTAGGCCGTGAGGCCGGTGAAGATGATCACGCCCAGCACCGAGATGACGAAGTCGGCGGCGGCGCTCTGAAAGAACATGTTCACCAGCGAGGCCAGGACGATGCCGATGAGTCCCATGAACAGGAAGCTGCCCATGCCGGTGAGGTCGCGCCGCGTGACCAGCCCGTAGACGCTCATGGCCCCGAACATGCCCGAGGCCACCAGGAAGGTCTTGGCGATGGAGCCCAGGGAATAGACCAGGAAGATGGACGAGAGCGTCACGCCGGTAAGCGCGCTGTAGGCCAGGAACAGGCCGGTGGCCATGCCGCCGGACATGCGCTGCACGGCTCCGGAAAGGGCGAAGACCAGGCCGAGCTGGGCGATGACCAGCACCCAGAAGAGCATGCTCGGTCCGGCGGCGCCCGTTGCCGGGTTCACGCTGAACACGAGGCTGAACAGGGCCGGGCTGGTGGCGGTGAGCCAGGCGACCACGGCGGTGACCAACAGGCCGGCGCTCATCCAGCCGTACACCCCGCGCATGAAGGCGCTGAGCACTTCGGTCCGGGCGCGGGCGGTCTGGGTCGAATAAGGAACCATCACGATCCTCCTTGGACGTGTTTTCTCCCGTTCATCGGGATGAGACTAAGCGGGAGAATAAGGCCTTTCCGATGAGCTGGCAAGGGAAAGCGGTCAGCGCTCCGCGCGGGAGGCCTTCCACTCGCGCAGGAAGTCCGGAGTGGGCTCGGTCCAGCCGAGCGGCGTGGAGCGTTCCGGCTGGACCACGACCTGGGCCAGGCGACCGTCGCGGGTCAGCCCCACCTCCACCGGCCCGCCGACGCGCACGGCCTTGGGCGAGAAGGAGGCCGTGAAGGCGGCCGCGTCGCGCACGGCCTCGGGATCCCAGGTTCCCGAGCCGCCCCGTCCCAGAACCAGGGGGCCGGGAAAATTGCGGGTCTTGAAGAGGATGTCCCCGGGCTCGGCCAGGGATTCCAGGCGCCGGTTGTCCGATTCGTTGCGACCCACGGACAGCCAGAGGTCACCGGCCCAGTACTGGCGGCCGATGCCCGCCAGGGCGCAATCGGCGGGCGAGGGCGAAGGGCGGTGGGCGTAGACCTTGCAGATGCGCGCGGCGGCCTCCGGCTCGGTGAGGCAGCACCCTCCCGCCGGGGTGGGGATGTCCACGATGCCGTACTCCCGGGCCAGGGCCAGCTGGCGTTTGCGGCCGCGACCGCCGATGTCCAACAGCCGGGAGCGGTCCACGAAGCCCGCCTCCTCCACAGCCGTGGGCTCCACGAGCAGGGCGCTGAGCGGCCGCACGAGCACGCCCCGGACTCCGGCGTCGCGGCTGATGATGTTCAGGGCGTCCCGGCGCTGGGACATGGGCCGCTGGCCCACCACCTCGCCGCTGGCCAGGGCCTTGGCCCCACAGGCGGTCATCATCGCGCGGGCCCGGGAAAGCATGAGGATCTTGCAGTCCACGCAGGGGTTCATGGCCTTGCCCCACCCGTGGACCGGGGCGGCCAGCATGCGCACGTACTCCTCGGAGACGTCCACGGCCTCGATATCCAGGCCGTAGGTCTCCCGCCACAGGGGAAGCTTGCGCGGCTTGCCGAAAAAGGGCGTGACGAAATGCAGGCCGAGAACCCGGAGCCCCTGGTCCTGAAGAACCTTGCAGGCCAGGATGCTGTCCAGGCCGCCGGAAAACAGGACCAGAACGTCGGTGCGGGAGTTCATTCGGGGGCCCTTACCCGAGGACGCCCCGGCAGGCAAGCGCATTCGCGCCGGGCGGAGCATCAGGGCTGTCGGGGAAACTCCAGGAGGCAGGCGGCCCCGGTCTCGGCCTGGGACCGGCGGAACCAGCCGCCCAACTGCTCGGCCAGGGCCGAGATCAGTTCCATGCCCAGCCCCTCGTGGCGAGATCCGCCCCTGGAGGAGAAACCCACGCCGTCGTCGCGGACCTCCAGGCGCACGGAGTCCCCGCTCCCGCGCAGGGAGACCGTCACCGCGCCCTCGCCGCCGTCGGGAAAGGCGTGCTTGAAGACGTTGGTCAGCAGTTCGTTGAGCACCAGGCCGCAAGGGATGGCCTGGGCGGCCGGCAGCCGCAGGTCGTCGGCCTCCAGTTCCACCCGGACCCGCGCGGCCGCCGGGCCGAAGACCTGGACCAAGGCGCGGATGAGCCCTTCCAGGTAGCCGCGGCAGTCCACGGTCTCGTCCTCGCCCAAGCCGTGCAGGTGCTCGTGGATCTTGGCCAGGGAGAAGACCTGCCCGGCGGCCTCGCCCAGACAGCGACGGGCCTCCTCGGAATCGACCTCCTCCTGGCGCAGGCGCAGCAGGCTGTGGGCCAGCATGAAGCTGTTCTTGGCCCGGTGGTGGGTCTCGCGGACGCGCAGACCCTGGGCCCGGGACGAGGCGCATTCGTTGCGCCGCCGGGACAGGGCCACCTCCACGGCGGCCAGGATCTGCTCATCGGCATAGGGCTTGAGCACATAGCCGTAGGGCGCGACCCCGCGCACCCGGCTCAGGTAGGGCTCGAAGCCGTAGGCCGTGACCAGGATCACCGGAATGCCCAACTCCTCCTGGATGATCCGACAGGCGTCCAGGCCGTCGGTTTCGCCGGGCATGACGATATCCATGAGCACCAGGTCCGGGGCCAGCTCGCGGGCACGGGCCACGGCCTGTTCCGCCGTGGCCGCCGTCCCGGCCAGACGGTGGCCGGCGGCCTCCAGAATCTCGCCCAGTTGGACGCAGATGAGGGCCTCGTCGTCCACCACAAGAACGGAATGGACGCGCCGTTCCGCCGACACGTCCCTCCCGCCGCCGACATCCGGCCGACCAGCGAAAAACGCGGCGTCCCCGCTCCGCCATCCTGTACCGCTCACGCCGTTCATGCCGCGTCGCCTCCACTGCGCCCCTGATCCGGCAAGGCTTTCCCGATCCAAGGACATGACATTTCCATTCATTCTCATCTAGCTCCCGGGTGTCGCGCCTGTCAAACCGGGCCGGGCTCAAGGCCTTCCGGCCCCGGCTCCGGGCAGAATTCCACGGCCACCTCCAGACCCGGCCCGCCGCGCAGTTCCAGACGGCCGTCCAACTGATGTCCGGCCAGTCCCCGCAGGAGCTTGAAGCCCATGCCGCCGGACGGCGTCTGCGCCCCTCCCTCGGGCAGGCCCACGCCGTCGTCGACCACGAACAGCCGCACCCGACCCGGGGCCGGAGAGGTCCACCCAACCCGCACCTCGCCCGAACGGCCACCCGGATACGCGTGGCGGAAGACGTTGGTCAGGGCCTCGTTGAGAATCAGGGCGCAGGGCACGGCCTTGACCAGGGGCAGTTCCAGGGGCGGCATGAGGAAACGCGCCGAGAGCCGCCGGGCCGCCTCCGGGTAGAGGCTGGAGACGTGCCCGTACAGGTCGGCGGCGTAGGCCGCGAAATCCACACGGTCGAAACGCGGGCCGCCATAGAGCCCGGCATGGATCAGGGCCATGGCCCGGACCCGCTGGCGCACGTCGCCCAGGGCCTCGGAAGCTGGCCCGGGAGCCAGCCGCCGGGCGGCCATGTCCAAGAGGCTGGAGACCACCTGGAGGTTGTTCTTGACCCGGTGGTGCACCTCCTGGAAGAGGGCCTTCTGCTCGTCCAGGGATCGCCGCAGGGCCCGCTCGACATGGCGGCGCTGGATGGCCCCGCCGATGATGCCCGCGGCCGTGGCCAGGGCGTCCACTTCGGCCGAGGACCATATCCTCGCGCGCTTGCAGTCGTCGAAGCCGATGAAGCCCCACCACGTTCCGGCCACGAATATGGGCACGGCCAGCAGGGCCTTGATCTCCTGGGCCTCCAGGACGGTCCGTTCCTTCTCCGGGAAGTCCGCCACCAGGCCGTGCAGGGGAATTCCCTGCCCCAGGACGCGGGCCCAGCGGGGACAGACTTCGGCATAGCGCACGCCCTGAAGGTCGGGATTGCCGATCTGGGCCCGCACTCCGGAGGCGCACCACTCGAAGGCGTGGTCCATGACCAGCGTGTCGTCCGGCGCCAAGCGATTACGGAAGATGTAGGCCCGGCAAACCCCCACGGCCCGCCCCAGAGCGGCCAGGACCATGTCCATGTCCCGGCCCCAGTCCGTCCCGCGCAGCAGGGTCTCGGCGGCCAGGCTCACGGCCTGAAGCACGGCGTCGCGGGCCTGGAGCGCGCTCTCGGCCTGGCGGCGTTCGGTGATGTCCAGACAGATTTCCAGGCGCACGTCGCGGCCGTCGGGCCAGCGGATGACCCGGTCCATGAGCAGGGCGTGCCTGCCGACGAGCGGATTGCCGTACTCCCAACGGTAGATGCCGCCCTTCAGGGTCCGGATGATGTCGTTGGTGCAGAACGGGCAGGGACTGTCGCGGTCCTGGAGCTCCCGGTAGCAGATCCCCCCGGTGAGCGGCTTGCCGAACAGGCGTCGCATGTGCTCGTTGGTGTAGAGGATTTCATGGGTGTCCATATCGGCCACGTAGAGCGAGAGATCCAGGCCGTCGAAGAGCGTGGTCATGAGCCGGTGGGAGCCGAGCACGGCCAGCTCGAAGCGCTTGCGCTCGGTGACGTCCTGGAGCGCGCACTGGTAGCGCACGGCGCGGCCCGCACCATCGCGTTCGATGACGGTGTGGTCCTCGACCCAACGGACGGCGCCGTCCGGCAGGAGAATGCGGTATTCCTGGACGAAGCCGTCCCGCCCCCGCGACTCCTGCTCCCCGAGGAAGCGCTCCACACGGGCGCGGTCCTCTGGATGGATCAGCTCGGCGAACGACGCGCCGTCGAGAAATTCGCCGGGGCTGCGGCCGGTGACGCCCCTCACGTTGCCCATCGCGGCCTCCACGGGCCAGCCCGGGCCCGGGCCGCACCGAAAGACCACCCCCGTGCCGCCCGCGAACAGGCGACGCTCCTCATCCAGAAGGCGCTCCAGAAGCGCGACCCGCTCCCGCAGGGCGGCGTTCTCGGCGGCCGGACCGCCGGTCTGCTGCTCGGACATGCGCGAATCCCCCGTCCCCCTTCCTGTACTCCGGCGGCCGCCCCGCGAACAAGAAAAAACACTGCTGGGGGGACCCCACCCCCAACCTCCCGACCGGTTGCCGCCCGCTCCCCGATCTGCTAAGCAGGCGTTCTTCGCGGCATTCAACCCCTGGAGGGAGGAGCACATGGCCAAGAAGACCGCCGCCCCCGAAGACCTGCGCAAGGAAGCCCTGAATACGGCTCTGACGAGCATCGAACGCAAGTTCGGCAAGGGCTCCATCATGCGCATGGACGATCAGGCCGACCATGTGATCCCGGTCATCCCCACCGGCTCCATCGGCCTGGACCTGGCCTTGGGCGTGGGCGGCATTCCCAAGGGCCGCGTCTCGGAAATCTACGGCCCGGAATCCTCGGGCAAGACCACCCTGGCCTTGCACGTCATCGCTGAAATCCAGAAACGCGGCGGCACGGCGGCCTTCGTCGACGCCGAGCACGCCCTGGACATCAGCTACGCGCGCCGCCTGGGCGTGAAGACCGACGAACTGCTCATCTCCCAGCCCGACTACGGCGAACAGGCCCTGGAGATCGCGGACCTGCTCGTGCGCTCCGGCGCGGTGGACGTGGTGATCATCGACTCCGTGGCCGCACTCATCCCCCAGGCCGAACTGGAAGGCCAGATGGGCGAGACCCAGGTGGGCGGACAGGCCCGGCTCATGTCGCACGCCCTGCGCAAGCTCACCGGCACCATCCACAAGTCCCGCGCCGCGGTCATCTTCATCAACCAGATCCGCATGAAGATCGGCATGACCGGCTACGGCAACCCCGAGACCACCACCGGCGGCAACGCCCTCAAGTTCTACGCCTCGGTGCGCATGGACATCCGGCGCATCCAGAGCCTCAAGGACAAGGAGGAGGCCTACGGCTCCCGGGTGCGAATCAAGGTGGTCAAGAACAAGGTCGCCCCGCCCTTCCGCGAGGCCCTGGTGGACATCCTCTATGGAACGGGCATGTCCCGCGAGGGTGAACTCATCGACATGGGCGTGGAGCACGGCATCATTGAGCAAAGCGGCTCATGGTTCGCCTTCGGCTCCGAGCGCCTGGGCCAGGGCAAGGAGAACGTCCGCGCCCTGCTGGCCGACAACGCCGAGCTGCGCCAGAAGATCGAGGCCAAGCTCCTGGAGCACCTGGGTCTGACCCGCCAGGAGGAAGCCCCGGCCGAGCCCGAGGAATAGATCCTCCCGTCCGCGCGACGCAACCAAGGCCCCGGGCGTCCCGGGGCCATTTTTTCGAGAAGACACCGATCCAAACGAGCAACCCCATGAAAGCAGCCGAGATCCGCAAGCGTTTCCTGCAGTACTTCGAAAAGCACGGCCACACCGTGGTGCATTCCTCCCCCCTGGTGCCCAAGGACGACCCCTCGCTCCTGTTCACCAACGCGGGCATGGTCCAGTTCAAGAAGGTCTTCCTGGGCCAGGAGAAGCGCCCCTATTCCCGGGCCACCACGACCCAGAAGTGTCTGCGCGTGGGCGGCAAGCACAACGACCTGGAGAACGTGGGCCGCACCGCGCGCCATCACACCTTCTTCGAAATGCTCGGCAACTTCTCCTTCGGCGACTACTTCAAGGCCGAAGCCATCAAATTCGCCTGGACCCTGCTCACCGAGGATCTCGGCCTGGACAAGAGCCGCCTCTACATCACCATCTACCGCGATGACGACGAGGCCTTCGATCTCTGGCAGAAGGTGGCCGGGGTCGAGCCTTCGCGCATCTACCGCCTGGGCGAGAAGGACAACTTCTGGTCCATGGGCGACACCGGCCCCTGCGGCCCCTGCTCGGAAATCCACATCGACCAGGGCGCGGACATGGCCTGCGGCCCCAATTGCGGCATCGGCGCCTGCGACTGCGACCGCTTCCTGGAAATCTGGAACCTGGTCTTCATGCAGTATGACCAGACCGAGGACGGCAAGCGCGTGCCCCTGCCCCGGCCGTCCATCGACACCGGCATGGGCCTGGAGCGCATCGCCGCCGTGCTTCAGGGCGTGCGCTCCAACTACGAGTCCGACCTGTTCACCCCGATCATCGACTTCGCCTGCAAGAAGGCCGGACTCGAGTACCACGCCGACAAGGACGCGGACACCGCCCTGCAGGTCATCGCGGACCACAGCCGGGCGGCGGCCTTCCTCATCACCGACCAGATCCTGCCCTCCAACGAGGGCCGGGGCTACGTCCTGCGCCGCCTCATCCGCCGGGCCTCGCGCTTCGGCCGGCTCATCGGCCTCACGGATCCCTTCCTGCACGAAACCGTGGGCAAGGTCATCGACGAAATGGGCGAGGCGTTCCCCGAGCTGACCGCCGGGCGCGACTTCCTGCTCAAGGTGGTGCGCGAGGAGGAAGAGCGCTTCAGCCACACCCTGGACAAGGGCCTGGCCCTTCTCGAAGAGGAAATGGCAGTCCTGCGCAAGGCCGGAACCCCGGCCATTTCCGGCGAACTGGCCTTCCGGCTCTACGACACCTACGGCTTCCCCCTGGACATCGTCAACGACGTGGCCGAGAAGCAGGGCTTTTCCGTGGACGAGGCCGGATTCCGGGCCTGCATGAAGCAGCAGAAGGAACGGGCCAAGAAGGCCTGGAAGGGCTCCGGCGAGAAGGACGTGGCCTCGCTCTTCCAGACGTTGCTCGAGGCCGGGACCAAGAACCGCTTCGTGGGCTACGAAACCCTGGAGGCCGAGAGCCCGGTCGTGGCAGTGCTCGACACCGAGGGCCGGAGCGTCCCCCGGCTGATCCAGGGCCAGGGCGGCTTCCTGGTCACCGAAAGCACGCCCTTCTACGGCGAGTCCGGCGGCCAGCTGGGCGACACCGGCCAGGCCCTGACCCTCACCGGCGCGGCCGACGTGCTGGACACCCTCAAGCCGTCGCCGGAACTGACCGCGCTCAAGGTCTTCGTCAGCGAGGGCGAGCTGCTGCCCGGGCAGGAGGCCAAGCTCGCGGTGGACGCCGAATCCCGCGCGGCCACGGCCCGCAACCACACCTGCACCCACCTGCTGCACGCGGCCCTGCACGAGGTGCTCGGCCCCCACGCCAAGCAGTCCGGCTCCCTGGTGGGCCCGGACCGGCTGCGCTTCGACTTCACCCACATCGCCGCCATGACTCCCGAGGAGATCGCGGCCGTGGAGGACTTCGTCAACCGGGCCATCCTCGACGACCGGCCGGTGTCCACCCGGGTCATGAGCCAGAAGGCCGCCGCGGCCAAGGGCGCCACCGCCCTCTTCGGCGAGAAGTACGGCGACGAGGTGCGCGTGGTGGAGGTGCCGGGCGTGAGCATGGAGCTCTGCGGCGGCACGCACATGAGCGCCACGGGACAGGCCGGGAGCTTCGTCATCCTGTCCGAATCCGGCGTGGCCGCCGGCATCCGGCGCATCGAGGCGGCCACGGGCCTGAACGCCCTGGCGCATTTCCAGGCCCACAAGCAGGAGGTTCTCAAGGCCGCGTCCCTGCTCAAGGCCAAGCCCGAGCAGTTGGCCGAGAAGATCAAGGCCCTCCAGGGCCAGGTCAAGGACGCCCAGAAGGAGATGGAGCGCCTCCAGGCCAAGATGGCCTCCGGCGCGGGCCGCGACCTGATGGACGACGTGCGCGAGGTGAACGGGGTCAAGGTTCTGGCGCTCAAGAGCGAGATCGGCAATGTGAAGGCGCTGCGGGAGCAGATGGACGCCCTGCGCTCCAAGCTGCCCTCCGGAATCGTCTGCTTGGCCGCCGCCGAGGGCGGCAAGGCCACGGTGATCCTCTCGGTGAGCAAGGATCTGCATGGGCGCTTCACGGCGCCGGCGCTCATCAAGGAAGTGGCCGCCGAGGTGGGCGGTTCGGGCGGCGGGCGGCCGGACATGGCCCAGGCCGGAGGCACGGACCCCTCGGGCCTGGACCGGGCCCTGGCCAAGCTCCTGGAGCTGGTGGCCGCGGGATGACCGAAGCCCCGGCGCGGAAAATAATTTTCCGAGTTGTTGACAGATGCGATAAAAATCCGTAAACGTCCTGGTTCCCAGTTTCGAGCAAGGAGCACGTTGATGAAGACATATACGCCCAAGGAAAGCGAGCTCAACCGCGAGTGGTTCGTGGTGGACGCCTCGGACAAGATCCTCGGCCGCTTGGCCGCCCGGATCGCCCACCGGCTGCGCGGAAAGCACAAGCCGGAGTTCGCTCCGCACATGGACAACGGCGATTTCCTCGTCGTGGTCAACGCGGAGAAGGTGGCCGTGACCGGCAAAAAGCTCGACAAGAAGATGTACTACAAGCACACCAATCATCCGGGCGGCCTCAAGGAGCGCACTCTGCGCCAGATGCTGGACAAGAAGCCCGAGGAAGTGCTGCGCGCCGCTGTGAAGGGCATGCTCCCCAAGAATCGGCTTTCCCGCCGCCTGCTGAACAAGCTCAAGGTCTACGCGGGTTCCGAGCATCCCCATGCCTCGCAGCAGCCCAAGCCCCTGGACCTGTAGACGGACCTACTAATCCCTTTCGGGAGTCAGCGAATGAGTGATTTCAATTACGGCACCGGCAAGAGGAAGAACGCTGTGGCCCGCACCCGCCTGTACAAGGGCTCGGGCAAGATCACGGTCAACGAACGGCCCTTCGAGGAGTACTTTCCCCGCAAGGCCCTGCAGATGATCGTGCAGCAGCCGCTCAAGATCACCCGCACCATGGACAAGCTCGACATCGCCATCAACGTGAACGGCGGCGGCGTGGCCGGTCAGGCCCAGGCCGTGCGGCACGGCATCGCCCGCGCTCTCATCGAGCTGGATCCCGAGCTGCGCGGCGTCCTCAAGAAGGCCGGTTTCCTGACCCGCGACGCCCGCGAGAAGGAACGCAAGAAGTACGGTTTGAAGAGCGCCCGCGCCCGCTTCCAGTACTCCAAGCGTTAAGCCGGGTTTTCAATCAGGTTGCTTCAAGGCCGGCGCCGCCAGCGGCGCCGGCCTTTTCCCTTTCCACTCACGGGATCGACCAATGAGCCTTTGGATTCACGCCTTGATAGGAGGCCTCGCCCTTCTGGGGTTGGCCGTGATCGTCGCCCTCCTCGCCCGACGCCGCACCAAGCCGCCCAGCGATCTGCCCAACTTCGACTTCGACAAGAACAAGAACTACGAGAAGGAAGGCCGCAAATTCCCCTTCTCCTACTGAACGCCGCCCCGGCCGCCTTGCCAGGATCATCCGTTCGCCGTATGTTCCGGCCCATGCCGACAGTCACGCGCCTCGTCCTGGCCGCCCTGTTCCTTCTGGCGGCCTCCACCAGCCATGCCGCGGCCTGCGGCTCGGAAGCCTTGCTGCGCGGCATCTGGAACGACGCCCAACTGGCGGGCTCCCCGGCCGACCGCGTGGTGACCAAACCCTGGGCCCAGCCCCCGGACCACAGCCCGCCCGCGCGCCTGACCCCGGAAACCATCCTGCCGCCCGTGCCCGACGGCCTGCGCGAGGTCATCCGCCGCGTGAGTCCGGCCAAGGGCGAACGCCTCGTGGCCCTGACCTTCGACCTCTGCGAACGGGCCACCAACGTTGCCGGCTACCAGAACGAGATCATCAATCATCTCCGCGCCCAACGCATTCCAGCCACCTTCTTCGCGGGCGGCAAGTGGATGCGCTCCCACCCGGAAAAGGCCATGCAGCTCATGGCCGACCCCCTGTTCGAGGTGGGCAACCACGCTTGGACCCACGCCAACATGGCCGTGGTGGACGACGCCGAGGCCCGCCGCCAGGTGCTCTGGACCCAGGCCCAGTACGAACTGCTGCGCGGCGAGCTGGCCCGCCGGGCCGCAGACCGGGGCCTCTCGGCCGAGATGACGGAGGTGCCGCCGGTTCCCCGGCTCTTCCGCCTGCCTTACGGCCGCAACTCCGCGCGGACCCTGGACCTCCTGGCCGACCTGGGTCTGCCGGTCATCCAGTGGGACGTGCTCGGGGAATGGGACGACGGCTCGGGGTCGCCGCGAAAAAGCGCCGAGTACGCCATGAAACGCGTACGTCCCGGCTCGATCATCCTCCTGCACGCCAACGCAGTGCCCAAGAACACCCAACTGGTGGTGCCCATCCTGACCCGGCTGCTGGCCGCGGAGGGCTACCGCTTCGTCACGGTGAGCGACCTGCTCCGGGCCGGAACCCCGGAAACCGTCCGCGACGGCTACTTCGCCAAACCCGGCGACAACGTCCAGTACGACACCCTTTTCCTGGGCGGAGGCACCCAGCACCCCCGACCTACGGACGCGAAACACCAATGAGCGCGCACAAGAAAACCCCTCCCAGCCTCGTCTTCGCCGGACCCGACGGCAGCATCTACGATCACCCCGACCTGCTCATGCTCTGCTCACGCGGGGACGAACTCACCCTGCCCCGGCCGGACGAGTTCATCCCCCTGCCGGAGGAAAGCGAATTCTTTCTCCTGCCCGGCCGCCGGGCCATGGGCCTGAACCCCGAGACCGGACAGGTGGAGGTGCTGGAGGAGACGGCCGTGGCCGCTTTCGTGACCCCGGCCTACACCCTCACGGCCCACCCGGCCTTCGAGAAAGAGGCCGACGCCCCGGTCCTGCCGCTTTTCGCCTACGGAGCCGTGGGCTTCGCCGAAGACCGCTTCTGGGTCTGCGCCAAGCGGGTGGACGAGGACACCCGCCAGGTCTTTTGCGGCATCCCACGTGAGCGCATCGAAAACGGCGCACGCGGGCTGTTGGCCGCCATGCCGGAAAACCGTCTGGTCCGCCACCTGACCCACTGCGCCCTGACCTACGGCTGCCCGGCGGCCAAGAACCTGGCCCTGGGCCGCTACGAGGCTCCCCTTCCCACCTCCCGTGCCTGCAACGCACGTTGCGTGGGCTGCATCTCGCAGCAGCCGGAGGACTCGGGCTTCCCGGCCACCCAGTGCCGCATCGCATTCACGCCGACGGCCGGAGAGGTTTCGGAGATCATGCTCCATCACGCCTCGCGCGAAAAACGGCCGATCCTCTCCTTCGGGCAGGGCTGCGAGGGCGAGCCCCTTACCGAGGCCGCGCTCATCGCCGAATCCACGGCCCGCTATAGGGCCAAGGGCGGCCCCGGCACGGTGAACGTGAACACCAACGCGAGCCTGCCCGCGACCATCCCGGACCTGGCCCGGGCCGGAGTCAGCTCCATCCGGGTCAGCCTGAACAGCGCCCGCAAGGATCCCTACGAGGCCTACTACCGGCCGCACGGCTACGCCTTCGAGGACGTGCTCGAAAGCATCGCCGCCGCCCATGCCGAGGGCCTGTTCGTCTCCCTGAACCTGCTGTTCTTCCCCGGCTTCACCGACGGCGAAGCCGAATTGGAGGCCCTGACCGGGCTGGTCCGCTCACGCGGAGTGAACTTCATCCAACTGCGCAACCTGAACCTGGACCCGGACCTGTACCGGAACCTCACCCGACCCTTCGACCCGGGCCCGACCATGGGCTTCCTGAACTTCCGCAAGCGCCTGAAAAAAGCCTGCCCGGAGCTGGGATTCGGCTACTTCAACCCCTACGTGGAGCGATGAGCCCACACCGGAGCATGCAGCAATGATCGAAAAGAACGACCGGATCGAGTGCGAGATCACGGCCCTGGCCCTGGGCGGCCGGGGCGTGGCCCGCGTGGACGGCCTGGTGGTCTTCGTGGAGCGAAGTCTGCCCGGCCAGCGCGTGCTGGCCCAGGTGGACCGCGTCAAGAAACGCTTCGCCGAGGCGCGGGCCGTGGAGGTTCTGCGCCAGTCCGAGCACTGGCGGGCGCCCTTCTGCCCCCACTTCGGAACCTGCGGCGGCTGCCTCATGCAGGATCTGGATTACGCCGAGCAGTTGCGCTGGAAGAACCAGCACGTGGCCGACGCCTTGGCCCGCATCGGCGGCGTCTGGAGCGTGGACCAGCGGCCCATCCTGGGGTCGCCGGAGGTCGTCCACTACCGCAACAAGATGGAATACGCCTTCGAGGGCGATGGCGCGGGCCTGCGCCTGGGCCTCAAGGAACGCGGCGGCAGCCGGGTGGTGAACCTCACGGATTGCCGCCTCCAGTCCCCGGAGAGCGCGCGCCTGCTGAACGCCGCCCGGGAGTTCTGCCGGGCCTCGGGCGTGGCCGCCTGGAACGGGCGGCACCGAGGATTCTGGCGTCATCTCGTGATCCGCCAATCCACGGTCACGGGCCAGATCCTGGCCCACTGCATCACCAGCCCCGATTCCCGCCACTACAAGACGGCAGCCGCGCTTGGACAGGCTCTCAAGGAGGCCGTGCCCGCGCTGACCGGCTTCGCCCATTCCACCAGCTCCAACCGCGCCTCCCTGGCCGTGGGCGAGGAAGGCATCCTGGCCCTGGGCGCGGACCATATCGAGGAAGAACTGGGCGGGCTGCGCTTCCGCGTCTCGGCCAACGCCTTTTTCCAGACCAACACGGCCGCCGCCGGGCTGCTCTACGCCGAAATCCTGGACATGGCCGGTCTGACCGGCGCGGAAGTGGTCTATGACCTCTATTGCGGCGTGGGCGGCATCAGCCTGACCCTGGCCCGCCACGCGGCCCGGGTCTACGGCTTCGAAATTTCCGAGGAGGCCGTGGCCGACGCCCGCGAGAACGCCGCCGCCAACGGCCTGGACAACTGCCTGTTCACCGCCGGTCGGGTGGACGCCGACCTGTTCCGCGACCTGCCCCATCCCGAGGTTCTGGTCTGCGACCCGCCGCGCGCCGGACTGGACGACGCGGCCCGCGAGGCCATCCTGGAGCTGGCCCCCCGGCGGCTGCTGGCGGTGTCTTGCGACCCGGCCACCCTGGCCCGCGACGTGGCCTTGCTGGCCCCGAATTATTCCCTGGCCGCCGCGCGGCCCGTGGATCTGTTCCCGCACACGGCCCACGTGGAGACCGTGGCCCTGCTCACGCGTCTGGCCTGAGGACCGCCGAGGAGGACGAGGCCCATGTACACGATCATCCGCAAGAGCCTGCTGGAGCTGGTTTTCTCCGGTTCGTTCATGAAGCGCTGGAACGACAAGCTGCGGCCCATGGAACTGGTGGAGGTGGACAAGCAGGGCCACAAGATGATCACGGCCTGGCTCCTGTTCATGCTCAGCTCCCGGAACCTCTCCCTGGACGAGCGTCTGCGCCTGGGCGACGAGATCGTGGAGGGCGGCCTCTTCGACTATTTCTACCGTTTGGTCATCACGGACATCAAGCCGCCGGTCTTCTATCAGATCAAGGCCAACCCGGCGGACTACCGCAAGCTCACCTCCTGGGTTCTGGACCAGCTCCGCCCCCGGGTCACGTCCCTGGGCGAGGAAACCTGGGAACGCATGACCAGGCACCTGATGAACCCCGTGGACGACACTCCGGCCCGGCGCATCCTTCTGGCGGCGCACCTCTTCGCCAGCTATTCCGAATTCAAGCTGCTCAAGACCCTGAACCGCGCCGACGACGAGATGGCCGAGATCGAGAAGAGCTTCGTGGACCGCCTGCGCGGCCTTGAAGACCTGCCCGGCGTCACGGACCTGCTGGCCGGAAGCGAGAGCGTCCTCGGCCGCTTCGCGGGCATCTGCGGGCACCTGCGCTTCCAGAAGCGCTGGTCCCAGACCCCGCGCATCCCGGAGACTTCGGTGCTCGGCCACGTCTTCGTGGTCGCCGCCTTCGCCTGGTTCTTCAGCCTGGAGGTGGGAGCCTGCCGCGCCCGGCGGCAGAACAACTTCTTCTCCGGCCTGTTTCATGACCTGCCCGAACTGCTCACCCGCGACATCATCTCGCCGGTGAAGCTCTCAGCCCCGGAAATCGCGGATCTCATCAAGGCCTACGAAAACCGCGAACTGCAACGCCTGGTCATGGACCCCCTGCGCACCAACGGGTTCGCTGACGTGGCCGGCCGCCTGGGCTACTACCTCGGCCAGGAAACCGGCTCGGAATTCACCGCCGCGGTGGTCGAAAACGGCCACGCCCGGGCCATGAGCAGCACGGAGCTGAGCCGGGACTGCAACCGCGACGAGCTGGACCCCAAGGACGGCGAACTGCTCAAGATGTGCGACAAGCTGGCCGCCTTCATCGAGGCCTACACGGCCCTGCGCACCGGCATCACCTCGGATCAGCTGACCCAGGCATGCTGGCGCATCCGCCAGCAGTTCCACGAGGATCCCGTGGTCGCCGGGGTGCATATCGGAGCCTTGCTGGCCGACTTCGCCTGAACGGGGATGTTGCCACCAAGTTCAAAAATGTGCTACGAAACGCTCCTCATACGATCAATCGTAACAAGGAGCGCCCCATGAACCGTCACGCGGCCCGCATAGCCCTCGCGGCCCTGCTTGTCCTCTGCGCGGCCCTTCCGGCCCTGGCCCACAAGGTGAATATCTTCGCCTACGCCGAGAACGGCGCCATTCACACCGAAAGCAGCTTCGGCGGCAAGCGCGCCGTGAACCAGGGGGGCGTGGAGGTGCGCGACACGGCCACGGGCGCGGTCCTGCTCAGCGGCGTCACGGACGACGACGGCAAATGGTCTTTCCCCATCCCGGCGGAATTCCGCGAGAAGCGGCCGGGGCTGACGCTGGTGGTCAAGGCTGGAGAAGGCCACCAGGGCCAGTGGGAGATGAAGCCCGAGGACTATCTGGAGTCCGGGCCGGAAGCCGTCACGACCACTGCTCCGCCCGCCGGGGCGCAGGACTCCGCGCCCCAGGCCCAGCCTTCGGCCCCGGCAGACGCCGCCGCCCTGGAACAGACCGTGAACCGCATCGTGGAGGCCAAGCTTGCCCCCCTGCGCAAGCAGATCGGCGAGGCCGAAACCGGCGATCCCGGGGCGGCCGAGATCCTCGGCGGCCTGGGTTTCATCATGGGCCTGGGCGCGCTGGTCATGGCCGCGCGGCGGCGCAAGGGCTGAGGTCTCACCCGAGAGGATGAAAGAAGCGCCCCCATCCTGCCGGACGGGGGCGCTTCTTTCATCGCGGCGCGGCCGCTTCACTGTTTCATGTTCACGAACTGCACCGGCACGTCCAGGTCCATGCCACGCACGAGCTGGATGACGCCCTGCAGATCGTCGAGCTTCTTGCCCGTGACCCGCACCTGTTCGTCCTGAATGGCCGCCTGCACCTTGGAAAACGGCGAACCCTTGATCGCCTTGACGATCTTCTGGGCGGTCTCCTTGACGATGCCCTCGCGGATCTTGACCTCGGCCTTGACGCGGCCCTGGGACGTGGGCTCGTGCTTGCCGAACTCCAGACACTTGGGGTCCACCTTGCGGCGCACGCAGTGGCCCATGAGCAGCTCGCGCACGGACTTGAGGTGCGTTTCGCTGCCGGTGGTGACCTGGATGCGCTTGTCCTTCTTGTTCAGCTCGATCTCCGTGGGCACGTTCCGAAAATCGAAGCGCGTGGCGATTTCCTTGCGCACGTTGTTGCAGGCGTTGTCCACTTCCTGCAGGTCCACCTGACTGACGATGTCGAACGAGGGCATGCTGCCTCCTGTATATTCTTGCCGTGGCTTCTTATGCGCTCGTTCCGTTCTTGGCAAGCATCGCCGCTCTCCTTATTGTCCGGCCTCGCTCTTGAGTTGGTTGATCAGCCCGGAAAGCGCCGTGGCCTGTTGCCCGAGGGCCTCCAGGCTCTCCAGCGACTCCTCCACGTTGTTCGAGGTGGCCAGAGCGATGGAGTTGATCTCCTCGATGGAGCGGTTGATCTCCTCCGAGGCCGCCGCCTGTTCCTCGGCCGCCGTGGCGATGCTCTGGATCTGCCCGGCCGAGGCTTCGGTGTTGGCCACGATCTCCGTGAGCGCGCCGCCGGAATCCCGGGCCAGGCCCGTGGCCTTGGACAGGTCGTCCAGGGCCCCCTGCATGGAGGAGATGTTCGCCGCGGCCACCTTCTGGATCGACAGGATGGACTCGCCGACCTCCTTGGTGGCGGTCATGGTCTTCTCGGCCAGCTTGCGCACCTCGTCGGCCACCACGGCGAAGCCTCGCCCGGCCTCGCCCGCCCGGGCCGCCTCGATGGCCGCGTTGAGCGCCAGGAGGTTGGTCTGGTCCGCGATATCCTCGATGACGGTGATCACGCTGCCGATGGCCCGGGCCCGGTCGTCCAGCTGGGACATGTTGGCCTGGAGCACCTCGGCCTGCCGTTGGGTGGTGTTCATGGCCTCGATGGAGTGCTCGACCACGGTGGCGCCCTCCTGGGCCTTGTCCTTGGCCAGCTTGCCCTGCTCGGCCGCGTTGCTGGCGTTCTTGGCCACCTCCAGCACCGTGGCGTTCATCTCCTCCATGGCCGTTGCCGTTGCCTGAATGCGGTCACGCTGGGTCTCGGTGCCGCCCTGGATGTCCCGGGACTTGGAGGTGATGCGCTCGGAGGCCTCGCCGATGCGCCGGACGACCTCCTCCAGGCGTTGGGCCGCGTGCAGCATGCCCTCGGCTCTGGCCCGCTCGGCCTTGGTCCGGGCCTCCTCGGCGGCGGCGGTGGCCTGTTCGGCTGCCCGGGCCTTGTCCTCGGCCTCGCGGCTCTTGGTCCGAATCTCCTCGATATTGTCCTGAAGCACCTGGGCCGTGCTGTTCAGCGAATCGTAGATGTGCCCGATTTCATCCGTGCGGGAATGGCTCAGGCGGTGGTCGTAGACGCCCTTGGCGATGGCCCCCAGGAAGTCGGCCACGCGCATGAGCGGCCGGATGATGGTGGTGTTGGCCAGGAACCAGATGGCCGCCGCCAGCAACGCCAGGGCGACCAGGCAGGCCCCGCCGAGCATGACCAGCGTCTGCCTCACCGGAGCCGTGATCTCGGCCCGTTCGATGAGGCCTACCAGACGCCAGCCGGTCTTCTTGGAAGTCAGCACCAGCCCGAGGTAGTCCTTGCCGTCGACCACGGCGTCGGTGTTGCCCGAGCCGATTTTGAACATCTTCTCCAGAGATTTTTCCTTCAGTTCGCTGACATTCTTGAAATTCTGATCCTCATGGCGCGGATCGGCCAGAATCACGCCGTCGTCCTGGATGAGCACCATGTAGCCCGTCTGCCCGAGGCGGATGGATTTGACCAAATCGGTCAGACGCTTGAGAGAAATGTCCACGCCGACCACGCCCAGGACGTCCCCGTTGCGGACTACGGTGCGCATGACGCTGGTGACGGCCTCGCCTGTGGTGGAGACGTAGGCCTTGGACAGCGAGGCCCTATCCCGAATCGGCAAGGCCTCCTTGTACCAGGGGCGTTTGCGGGGGTCGTATCCGGCCGGCATGTCGCTCTCCTCCAGCGCGGAGACGAAGGCGCCCTTCTCCGTGCCGAGGAAGACCTCGACATAGGCCGGATGCGTATTCTGCACCGCCGTGAAGAAATCCACCACTTCGCGCCCCACGGCATCGTCCGGTGCGACCCGGGCCTTGCGCTTCTCCGTGGTGTTCACATGGCTGGTGGTGATCTCGCCGAGACGCGCGGTCAAGGGATGCCGCGCCATCATCTCGGCGTTCATCATGCTTTCATCCAGAAAGAGATTGATGGCGTAGTCCACCTGGGACATCTCGCCCGTGGCCGAACGGATGAAGGCGTCGATGGACTGGGAGCTGAAGTTCAGGCCGATGACGGCGAAGATGCCGAGCATGATGATCGTGACGACGGCCAGGAGTCCCGCGATGAGTTTCACCTTTATCGACATGCGCATTTCGGCCTCCAGAATCGTTTCTGCTTCTTTTCGTGACAATTACACGTCTGCAGAATAGCATCCGGGCCGCGAAAAAGAAAAGACGAAACTCATTTTTTATAACACAGCTTGAAAACTCCGCAGCCTGCGCGCTTAATCATGTCGTCCGCCGCCACGGCGTGTCATGCTGAATGAAAAGCCGGAGGCCACCATGGACGACGACTGCGCTCACGCCCCCAGCGGGCGGCACTGCTGGCACAACGATCCCAAGCCCGACTATTCCAGACCCAAGCCGTACCGGCGCTATTGCTGCTGGTGCGGCAAGGAAGCCTTCGAAGGCCCCCTGGACAAGGCGCCGGACCACGGTCCCTGCACCGACGCCGCCTGCCGGGAGAAATCCCGCGCCTGACCGCCGCAAGCGAAACGGAAAGGGCCCCTCCCGCATAACGGGAAGGGTTCTTCCTCAATCCCGCCGCGGGGGATCAGGCCAGCAGGGTCCGTCCCCGCTCCCAGCCCTCCACGCAGGCGTCCAGGCCGGTGAAGGCGCCCTCGTCGGCCGCGTAGGGCAGGACCTCCAGCACATCCTGGAGCTTGCGCACCTGACGGATCATCTGCTCCAGGCGTTCGTCCTCCTGGACCAGGAGCCAGATCCGGCTGATGGCCCCGCCGCCCAGCGGGGTGCAGAGGATGCCCTCCACATTGAAGGCCCGACGGGCGAACAGGCCGCAGATATGCGACATGACGCCGGGATGGTTGTTCACCGTGAGCCGCAGGGCGGTAAGCGCGCGGGCGGGACGGGTTCCGTCTTCAGGCATGAGCATGCGCATGGGCTTCCCCTCCGATCATCTCGATGTTGGCCGCTCCTGGCGGCACCATGGGATAGACGTTCTCCTCGGCGGCCACGGGCACGTTGACCAGACAAGGGCCTTCGCGCAGCAGCGCCCGCTCCAGGTCCGCCAACGGGTCGCGGCTGGTTCCCAGATCCACGGCATGCACGCCGAAGCCCTCGGCCACGCGCGGGAAGTCCACCCGCAGCCGGTAGCCCGAGCCGAAGATACGCCGGCCGTAGAACAGATCCTGTTGCTGCTGCACCAGGCCCAGGCCGTTGTTGTTGGCCAGGATGATCTTCACGTTCACGCCGGTTTCGGCCGCCGTGGCCAGCTCCTGGATGTTCATGAGCAGGCTGCCGTCGCCGGTGAAGCAGACCACGGGACGATCCGGGTTGGCCAGGGCCGCGCCGATGGCCGCGGGCAGGCCGAAACCCATGGTGCCCAGGCCGCCCGAGGTCAGCCAGCGGCGGGGGCGCAGGCCCGGATAGGCCTGGGCCGCGCGCATCTGGTGCTGGCCCACGTCCGTGGTCACGATGGCCTCCGGGCCGAGGATTTCGCCGGTGCGGCGCACCAGGCCGTAAGGCGCGCGCGGGTCATCCGAGCCGGGCAGGAGCAACGGATGGGCGGCCTTGCACTCGGCCACGCGGGCCAGCCACTCCCGCCTCTCGGAGAGGGCCACGAGGCCCGCCAGGGCCGTCAGGACCGTGCCCGCGTCGGCCATGATCCCCAGATGGGCCTGCTTGAGCTTGTCCAGTTCGCTCTGGTCGATGTCCATGTGGATGAGCTTGGCCTTGGGACAGAAACGCTCCACCTGACCCGTGGCCCGGTCGTCCAGGCGCGCCCCGGCCACCAGCAGCAGGTCGCACTCCTCCATGAGCATGTTCACGCAGCGCGCGCCGTGCATGCCGAGCATGCCCAGATGCAGGGGATGGTCCTCGGGCATGGCCCCGAGGCCCAGCAGGGACATGGCCGTGGGCAGCCCGGCCCGCTCGGCCAGCCGGAAGGCGGCCCGGGACGCGCCCGAGGCGGCTACTCCGCCGCCCAGAAGCAGGATGGGCCGCTCGGCCTCGTCGATCATGCGCGCGGCCCGGGTCAAGGACTCGGCGTCCGGGGGCTCCACCGGGTCCGGCCCGGCGGGCTCGGGCAGAGTCGAAAGGACGATGGTCGCGGTCTGGACGTCCTTGGGGATGTCCACCAGCACCGGGCCGGGACGCCCGGAGGCGGCGATGCGGAAGGCCTCCGTGATGACGCGCGGCAGGTCCTCCACCGAACGCACCAGAAAGTTGTGCTTGGTGACCGGGATGCTCATGCCGTAGATGTCCACCTCCTGGAAGGCGTCCGTGCCGATGAGCGGACGCGACACCTGGCCGGTGATGCAGATCACCGGCACGGAGTCGAGCTTGGCGTCGGCCAGGGCCGTGAGCGTGTTGGTGGCTCCCGGTCCGGAGGTGGCGAAGAAGACGGCGGGCCGCCCCGTGGACCGGGCCATGCCCTGGGCGATGAAGCCCGCGCCCTGCTCGTGGCGGGCCAGGACGTGACGAATGGCTGGACTTTTGGACAGGGCGTCGTAGAGAGGCAGGTTCGCGCCGCCGGGAATCCCGGCGATGCACTCCACTCCTTGACGCTCCAGCAGGCGGATGACCAGTTCCGCTCCGGACATGCTCTGCATGGACACTCCTCCTCTCGGGGTGCCCCCTGACGCCGCCGGCGCTGGTCCTGTTCTCCACGGGCGCGGAAAACGCGAACCCCCCGCCGACGCGCGCCGACGGGGGGTTGGTTGCCTGATGTGACCGGACCCGCTACGACGCGCAGACGCCTACTAGGCGTACGACGACCACGACGGCGGATAGGGCCTGGAAGCCCTGGGCGGCGGTGGCGGCGTGAATGCGGTTCATGCGGGTTCTCGCTGGTTGCGGTTTCCGGTACTGATTCGAGCTGTAGCCTTTCCCAAGTCGAAAGGTCAAGGCCGAATCGCCATCCGGGTTGACTTGATCCGGCTTCCGCCCATAGGGAAGGGGGCGCGCCCGGGAGCCGGGCCAGGAGGATCATGCAGCAGATCACCAAGCCTCAAGGACTGGAACGTCATTTTCCGCTCATCGCCGCCGGGCTTTCGGGCCTGGCCCTGCTCCGACCGGAGCTGTTCTCCTGGGCCGGGGCCTTCATCGCCCCCGCCCTGGGCCTGATCATGTTCGGCATGGGCATGACCCTGGACTGGGAGGACTTCAAGGGCGCGGCCGCGCGCTGGCCCTCGATCCTCATCGGCCTGAGCCTGCAATACTCGGTCATGCCCCTGGCGGCCGTGACGCTGGGCGCGGTCCTCGGACTGCCCCGGGATCTGCTGGTAGGGCTGGTCCTGGTGGGCGCGTGCCCCGGCGGCACGGCCTCCAACGTCATCGCCTATCTGGCCCGGGCCGACGTGGCCCTGTCCGTGCTCCTGACGCTCTGCTCCACCGTGCTCGCGCCCCTGGCCACCCCGGCCCTGGTGGAATGGATTCTCGGCCACCGCATCGAGATCGACTTCTACGGCATGATGCGCTCGGTGTTCTGGATCGTGGTCTTCCCGCTGATGGACGGCCTGATCCTGCGCCGTCTCCTGCGCCGCCATCTGGCCCCGGTGCAGCGCGCCCTGCCATCGGTCTCGATCCTGGTCATCTCGCTGGTCATCGCCTGCGTCATGGCCCTCAACCGCGAGGCCATCCTGGCCTTCCCCGGCCTGGCGCTGCTGGCCGTGACGGCCCACAACCTCCTGGGCTTCGGCCTGGGCTACGGCCTGACGCGGCTCTTCCGGCGCAACACGACCGAGGCCCGGACCATCGCCATCGAGGTGGGCATGCAGAACTCGGGGCTG
>Ga0265295_1000633_pt1 | contig 68946 bp, 67 predicted proteins | sample Munlansysbiofilm_FD_192503 | JGI IMG/M metagenome (GOLD analysis project Ga0265295, IMG submission 192503) | Leachate microbial communities from a municipal landfill in Southern Ontario, Canada - Methane capture system biofilm | ecosystem: Engineered > Solid waste > Landfill > Unclassified ...
TTATAATAGATTTTTATCTGCTTGTCAATACCTTAACGCTGAAATGTAGCTTAAATTTTTAAATTTATCCTCTTTTTATCACTTTTACTTCTTTTTACTATCTTTTTATCGCTTTTTCTTGGGTTTTCATTATTTTATGTTATTTATTAATCATCTATTTACTTTTCTTGTTTAATATATATGCTTAAATATAACTATAATATTTCAAACTTATGTTATATTATTAGTAAATTATAAAAAAGGAAAGAAAAATGTATAATAGAGATTATCTATCAAATCAATCATCTCAATATGCACAAGAATCATCTCAAGTTCAATTAATGAGCTTTTTAAAAGCAACTTATCAATTATTTGCTGGTTCATTATTAGCTGCAACTGCTGGTGCATATATTGGATTAGGAATTGTTTCTATATTAATGGGACCAATGAAATGGGTTCTATTTGCAATTGAACTTGGATTAATATTTTTTGTTATTCCAAGAGTAAAACATACTCCAGGTGTTAACTTAGCTGTATTATTTGCATTTACATTTATTACAGGATTAACAATTGCTCCATTATTAGCTTCAATTTTTGCAATGCCTAGTGGTGCATCTATTGTTGGTCAAGCATTTTTAATGACTTCTGTTGCATTTGGTGGAATTTCAATGTTTGCAATGACAACTAAAAAAGATTTTTCTGCTATGGGGAAATTTTTATTTATTGCTTTAATCATTATGATTGTTGCTGGTATCTCAAATATCTTCATTCAATCTTCAATGATGCAATTAGCAATAGCTAGTGTGGGAGCATTATTATTCTCAGCATTCATATTATATGATACACAAAACATTATCAAAGGTAATTATGATTCACCTATTGAAGCAGCATTATCTTTATATTTAGATTTCTTTAATCTATTTATTTCATTATTACAAATTCTTGGAATTATGAATAGTGGAGATAGAGAGTAAGACTTTTTGTCTTACTCCATTTTTTATGACAAATACTTTTAGACTTATTGATGCTAATTTAAATAGATTACGAGAAGGTATTCGAGTAGTTGAAGATATCTTTAGATATATGTATAATGATAAAGAAACTGCTTTAAAATTAAAATCCCTTAGACATTTAGCAAGATTAGATAACTATATAGAATTACTTGAAACAAGAGATGTAAAAAATGATGTTTTAAGAAGTTCAATAAAAAGTGAACAAAATCGAACTGATTTATATTCAATATTAATTGCAAATTTTAAAAGAGCACAAGAAAGTGCTAGAGTTTTAGAAGAATTTACAAAATTAACTTCAATAAAAGATAGTGAAAATTTCAAATATATAAGATATGAACTTTATAATTTAGAAATTGTTTTAACAAAAATCACTTCAAATTCTAAATAATTATAAGGATACTCTTTATATAGTTTTTTAGAATCACTATAAGAAAGAGATTTTTCTCCACTTACACCTGATTTTTTTATATAATCAAATAAATCTTTTTTATTATCAAATTCTAATTTATATAATATAGTTTCAAATTCACAATTAAAAAATCTTGAAAAAGCATTTTTTATAGAATCTTCATCTAATATAGGTGATTTAGTATTTGTAATTTCCTGAATTGTTTTAAATGTATTTGATGTAAATAAAACTGCATTAATTTCTTTAGTAATATATGAAAGCTGTTCTATTATTTTTGCTAAATTATTTGACCATTGAAGAGCTGAAGATGACAACACAATATCATAACTGTCATTTTTAATTTCATTTATAAACTCATCAGTATCAAAATTTAAACATTTAACTTCGATATTATCTGCTTTTGGATGTAATTCACACATTGAAGATGAAGCATCAATTGCTTTATAAAATTCAACTTCCCATGAAATGTGATTAAAAACCTGACCTGAACCACAACCTAATTCTAAAATTCTTTTTGGTTGAAATTTTAATTCACGAACAAGAGACTTTGCAACAATTTGTTGAATGATATTATGATTTTTATATTCGTTTGCATATTTTGAGAATTGATTTTTTACTGACAATTTTACTCTTTATAAAATGACTGAAATCATGTTTTAAAATTCATTTTAACTTAATTTTAATAAGTATTAGATAAAATGATTACCATTTTTTAAAAAGGAAATAGATAATGACATCTACACTTTTAATCGTTCAGTTTGTTTTAGCAATCTTATTAACTATAATCATTTTACTTCAAAAAAGCTCAAGCATTGGTCTTGGAGCATATAGTGGAAGTAATGATTCATTATTTGGTGCTAAAGGTCCAGCAAATTTCTTAACAAAAGCTACAATGGCTTTAGGATTAGTTTTTGTTATAAATACTGTTGCATTAGGATATTTATATAATCAACAAAGAAATCAAAGTGCTGTTGACACAATAAAAACTGATTCTTTAATCCCAACAACACCAACAACTCAAACTGATTCAGCTCCTGCTGCTCCAACAGCAACCCCTGTTCCAACAGCTCCTGAAAATAAATAATTACAAAGAATAAAGAGATATGAAGTATTTCTTACTTCTTTGCTTATCTTATCTTTATTTAAATGCAAATGCTCATGTTTTTGTTTACCATCGATTTGGTGATTCAAAACATGAAAGTACAAATACATCTTTACAAGAATTAAAAAAAGAGTTTGAATATTTCAAAACTAATAATTATAAAGTTGTAACTGTTTCAAAAATTGTTGAGAAACTAAAAAATAAAGAAAAAATACCAAATAATTGGATTGCATTTACAATTGATGACGCGTACAAAAGTTTTTATCAAAATGGTTTAGAATTATTTAAAAAATATAACTATCCTTTTACTCTTTTTGTTTATGTTGAAGCAACTCAAAAAAAATATCCTGATTTTATGACTTGGAATGAGATTAAAGAGGCTTCAAAATATGGTGAGATTCAACTTCATTCATATTCACATAAGCAACTTGTAAAATTAACTAATGAAGAAATTACTAAAGATACTAATTTAGCATTAGAAATATTTGAAAAGAATTTAGGATTTAAACCAAAAGCTTACTCTTATCCTTATGGTGAATATGATGATAGAGTAAAAAATGAGATAAAAAATTTTGGTTTTGAATATATTATGAATCAAAATAATGGTTCAGTAAATGAAAAAAGTGATTTATTCGATTTAAATAGAATAGCACTTGTTGGAAAAATAAATTTAGAAGAGAAGATAAAATATAAAACTCTTGAAGCAAACTGGATAGAACCTCAAGTTTATCCAAAAGATGGAATACTAAAACATGTAAAAGTTGAAGTAAATAAAGATATAAAAGATGCAAAATTGTTTATATCAACTTATGGATGGCAAGATATCAAAGTTAAAAATGGTATAATAGATATCAAATTAGATAAAAAACTAAATCTAAATAGAAATAGAATAGCTATAAGTACTGACTATTACACTATTTCAAATAAATTACTAATCAAATAAAGGAGAATAAATGTTAGAAGAAGTATATGCTCAAACTAAAGAACATATGGACAAAGCTATCGATGCATTAAAAAGAGATTACAAATCTTTAAGAACGGGAAAAGTTAGCACAAATATTTTAGATGGGATTAAAGTTGATTATTATGGAACACCTACTGATTTAAGTCAAGTTGGTTCTGTTTTAGCACCAGATGCTACAACTATTACTATTAGCCCATGGGAAAAAAATCTTTTAGGACCAATTGAAAAAGCTATTCAAACTGCAAATATTGGTGTTAACCCAAACAATGATGGTGTAATTATTAAACTATTTTTCCCACCAATGACTGTTGAACAAAGACAAGAAACAGCTAAACAAGCTAAAGGTATGACTGATCATGCAAAAGTTGCAATTAGAAATATCAGACAAAACTCTAATACGAAAATCAAAAATCTGTTAAAAGATAAAGCTATTACTGAAGATGAAAGTAAAAAAGCTCAAGATGAAATTCAAAAAATTACTGATTCTTATGTTTTAAAAGCTGATGATACATTCAAAGCTAAAGAAGCTGAAATTTTAAAAGTATAATCATGAACGTAGAACAAATATATAAAGACGCTTCTGCCCTACTTGAAGGTCACTTTAAATTAAGTAGTGGAAATCATTCAAAATTTTATTTACAATCTGCAAAAGTTTTAGAAGATCCTAAAACTGCTAAGTTATTAGCTGATGCACTTGCAGAGCAAATAAAAAAATCTGGATTAAAAATTGATGCTGTTTGTTCTCCTGCACTTGGTGGATTAATAGCTGGATTTGCACTTGCAACTGCACTTGATGTAAGATTTATTTTTGCTGAACGAGCAGATGGTGAAATGACTATTAGAAGAGGTTTTGAAGTAAAAGAAGGTGAAACTTATATCGTTTGTGAAGATATTATCACAACTGGTGGAAGCGCACTTGAAGCTGCACGTGAAATCGAAAAAGCTGGTGGAATTGTAGTTGCTTATGCTGCTTTAGCAAATAGAGGTTTCTGTGAAAGAGTTGGAAGTTCTATTGAAAGAAAAGACAACTGTAAATTACCTTTAGATAAACCACTTTTTGCTTTAGAAGATTTTGCATTTGAAATGTATTCTCCTGAAGAGTGTCCTATGTGTAAAGAAGGAAGTGTTGCTTACAAACCAGGAAGCAGAGGAAACTAATGTCTAAATGGAGAGATGTAAAACATAATAAAGTTCAAAATAAAACAAACGAACTTAAAACTAAATCATTAAAAAGTGATTTAACATCTCTTCCTTCTAGATTTAAAGCATTTTTAACAGATGCTTTTTTGATTACAACTCCAATCACATACATTGTTATGTATCTAATTTTAGGTGGAGGTACTGCCTTTGCTGAAAATAGAGTTTTAGGTTGGAGTCTGATTTTAGGTGTTAGTGCATTTATAATTGTATTTTTTTGGTATGTAAAATCTCAAACACCTGGAATGAAAGCTTATGGAATGAAAATAGTTAATTCTTTAACAAAACAAAGAGTTTCATTTTTTCAAGTTTTTATTAGATATTTTGCAACACTATTTGCAATTATCTCTTTCTTCTTACTTTTTGTTCCTTATTTCAACAAAGATAAAAAAACTTTTCAAGATATAATTTCTAACACTACTATAATTAACGAAAAATAATGCTTTTTTTTAATCTTTCAGCATTTTATTTTTTTTATTTTGCTGCTGTTGGAGTTTATATAATATTTTTACCAAAGGTACTTCATGATATTGGATATAGTACTTTTGATATAGGTATTATTTTTGCCCTTGCACCTTTAATGAGATTTATTACACCTTTTTTATTTTTAAAACATATTAAACTTGATCAAAAGATGTTTAAATCTGCACTTTATATTTCAGTATTTTCATCTGCATGTTTTTATTTAACTATTGAGAACTTTTTTCTTTTTATGATAAATAATACTATTTTAGCTGCTTGTTTATCTTTGATTTTACCTTACCTTGAAGTTACAGCAATTTCTACATTAGGAAAAGAGAAGTATGGTAAATCAAGACTTTATGGTTCTATTGGATTTATGATAATTTCTTTAGTTTTAGCAAAATTTTTAACTCAACCATTTATTGCTATTCATTACTATTTAGTTTTAAATGTTTTAACTGTTATATTTGCCCTTTTACTTTTAAAATATGATGTACAAAAAGTTGAAAGTGAAAATAAAGAACCTTTTTCTTTTTTAAAATATTGGCCACTTTGGATTAGTCTATTTTTCATGCAAATGAGTTTTGGAGGTTTTTATAACTTCTTTACTATTTATGAAACTGAACATAATATATCACTGGAAATGACTTCATATTTATGGTCTTTTGGAGTAATTTGTGAAATTCTAATGTTATATTTTCAAGCACCTCTACTAAAAAACAATCTTTTAAATCTTATAAAAATTTGTGTGGGAATAACTATAGTTAGATGGTTTTTATTATATTTATATCCTGATTCATTAACAATTACATTTTTAACTCAATCACTTCATGCCTTTTCATTTGGTCTTTATCATAGTACGGTAATAATTTTCTTATATACACTTTATGAAAATAAAAAATTAGCTCAACAGTTTATGTATGGTGTTGCATATGGCTTAGGTGGATTTATTGGTGCATTTGTTGCAGGTGCAGTTTATGGAGAATTTTTATTTTTATTTAGTGCATTATTTGCTCTTTTATCTTTTATTTCACTATATTTCATAAAAAAATAGTAGAATTCCATTTTTTAAAAGGATTATAATGAGAATAGTATTTTTGATTTTATTTTTAATTTCAAATATTTTTGCAATTGCAATAGATAAAAATTGGTATGAAGGAACTAATGAAAATTTAGATAAGTTATATCAAGATCAAATAAAAAAAATTGATTCTCTAAAAACAACTGCTTCACAAGAAGAAAAAGAGCAACTTGATTATCAAAATCTACTCCTAAAAAAACTCTCAAATTTTATAAAACAAGATAATCAATTTACATTAAAAGATGTGGTTCAAATCGAAAATTTAGATGATTATATAAAAAAAATCAAAGATTATTTGAAAATTGAATCAGATTTTACAAATAAAAAAGATGAATATGAAGAGACATCTAAGAAAATTGAAATTTTAGAAGAACAAATCAGTAAATTAACAGAAAAAGATGCTTATCCCACTATAAATTCTCAACTTTTATATGCCTTTTATATTTTAAAAAATAAACAAAATAAAACTATTATAGAAGAGTATATAAAATATCAAAAGAATTTTAAGAAGAAACTATTAGATAGTTTAAATAGTCTAAAAATTATGACAAATGAAGATTTAGCAATAAAGTTATCAAAAATAGAAACTAACTATAATCAAATATTAAAGGAAGAAAAAAGATTATTATTAGCTTTAGATAAAGCTCAAATAAGTGAAAATGAATCAAAAATCAATTCTTTAGAAAATGATATTAATCAACTTAAAAATGAAAAATCAAAAGTTATTGACAATATAATTTATACAAAGATTGAAGAGTTATTACCATCTTTAAAAAATAAAAAATCACAATATTTTGATTTTAGTAAAAATTTACAGGAATTTATTCAATCAAGTAATGAAGATTACAGCTCTTTAATTGAGTTATTAAAATATTTATCAAGGGAACATCTAGGAGTTACAAAAACAACTTTTGCTGATACAAAAGAGAGTTTTATTGATATGATTAAATATACATGGCAAGAGATAAATAATCCAGTTATTCCTATTGGAGAAGGTATTTCTATTTTTGCAATTACAAAATTCTTGTTAATTTTTATAATTGGATTTTCAATTGCAACATTTTATAAAAGAAAAATTTCAAATGCAACTACACACTATTTGAAAACAACTTCTATTGCAACAAGAACAATGCTTGCAAATCTTGGATATTATTTTTTAGTTGCTATTACTTTTATCTTTGGATTAAATGCAATTGGAATAGATTTATCATCTCTTACTATTTTAGTTGGGGCATTATCAGTTGGTATTGGATTTGGCTTACAAAATATAGTTTCAAATTTTATTTCTGGAATTATTTTGATATTTGAGAAATCTATTCAAGTTGGTCACATTATAGAGATTGAAGCTGGATTAAGAGGAAAAGTGACACAAATAAATATGAGAAGTAGTGTTATTACTACTTTTGATAATATTGATATTATCATTCCCAACTCAACACTTATCCAAAATAATGTAATAAATCTTACATTTTCAGATGATATTAGAAGATTAAATGTTCCTTTTGGAGTAGCTTATGGCTCGAATATTGAAGAAGTTATAAAAATAATTCTAAAATCTTTACAAAATAGTTCATTAATGTATATACGAAGTAGCCCTGAAAAAATGGCAAAAGTTAGAATGACAGGGATGAATGCAAGTTCGATTGATTTTGAGTTACTTGTTTGGATTAGTGAAAATCCTGATGAGAATGGTGTTGGTTCATCAAATATGTCAGATTTTTTAATATTTATTTATAATACTTTACAAGAACATAAAATAGAAATACCTTTTCCACAAATGGATGTTCATTTAAGAAGAAATTAGATTTTTAAATCCATTTCTTCTTTTTAAAAATTATAAATTGAATAGTAACAACGATAATCAATAAAAAAGAGAATATTAAAAAAGCATTATCATCTTTTGCACCAGGAATTCCACCTATATTTATACCTAAAAGTCCAGTTAAAAATGTAAGTGGTAAAAAAATTGCAGAAATGATAGATAATACATACATCTTTCTGTTCATCTGCTCACTTACACTGTTTGCTAACTCTTCTTGAATCAAAATTACTTTATCGCGAATTGTATCTAACTCTTCAATATGTCTCATAAGTTGGTCATTTGTCTCTCGTAATTCTATTCTTTGATATTCATCTATCCAAGATATTTTTTCATTATATAATTTGATTAAAGCATCTTTTTGAGGGGATAAATATCTTTTTAAAATTATTGTTTCTCGTCTTATTGCTAAAATTTCGCTTCTAAATTCTGCGTCAAAATTTTCTATCAAAATCTCTTCTAAAAAATCTGTTCGTTCTTGTATTTGATCGATAACATCATCCATTCTATCAGTAACTCTTAGTGTTAATTCAACTAAAAATTCTGAAGAACTTTTAACTCCTGAACCTTTTTTTAGATTATCAATTATTTCACCAACAGATAATAAATTTCTTTTTCTTGTACTTATTATTAAATTTGGTGAAATAAATAATCTAATAGAAATCATATCTTCTGGTTTTGAATTTGGATTTAGATTCACACCTCTTAATGCAATCAACAAAGCTTCACCTAAAACTGTTGTTCTAGGTCTTGTTTCTTCTGTTAGAAGTGCATCAATAGCAACTGAATCTATTCCACTTTTATCTGTTATCCACTCTTTTGCTTCATTGCTTGAATAATCAAAATGTACCCATAATATTTTATTTGTTGAATCAACATTATTTAATTCTTCATAACTTAATTCTAAAGCTCCACCCTCTTTATCTAATAAAAAAGCTTGCATTGGACTATCAAAAATCATTTTTCACCTTAAATAATAGAATAAACTATTTCAGTTTTTAATTTCTGTTTTTTTATCTCTTGGATTTTTAAATTTTCTATTTGCATATTCATAAGTTCGTCTATTGTTTTTATCTCATTTTTTGCAAGAAGTTTTAAAATTATTCCTCGATATGCTTTAGCCCAATGACTTACAACTTTTCCATCTTTTATAAATTTCATTGTTGTATATGGTTTATCTATTTTGTAAAATTTTTCGTAAAACCCTGCTCTTAAATCAATAATATCTTCATTTTCTAAATATTCATCTAAAACTTTTGAAAAATTATCCATATAGAATTTCTCTATTTTTAAGCTATCAAATGTTTCACCTTGTTTTAATTTATAATCAGGAAGTCCACTATTTCCAGCACTTAAAGGTCCAAAAAGATTTGAAAAGATTATCACGTTTTCATCTATATAACTTTTTTCTTCTTTATTTAATTTTCCATATTCCAAATAATCAAATGCAACACCTTCATATCTTTCTATTACTTTTATTGTTGGTGTTTCAAAAATATCTTTTTTATATTGTTCAAGTACATCATCTTTTTTTGTTCCAAAAAGTTTTATTAGTTCATCTTTTGTTGCTTTTTTTATAAAACTATTATAAGCGTTTACTATTTGCATTCTTTTTTCAAAAAGTTCTGGAAAAATAAAAGAATTATTATCAAATTTTGTTGTAATTCCACCAGAATTTTTTGTTTCACTTGGAGAAAAAAGTATTTTCATATCTATCCTTAGTTTAAAAAATTTCCATCTACATATTTCCAAATACCTTCAACTTTTAAAAATCTGCTTTTTTCGATAAATGAAATATCTTCTTTACCTTGAATAAGTGTAGCTTTAAAAGTTACAAAACTCTCTATTTCATCATCAATAAACTCTAAGATTTCTAGCTTTTTAAATTCTGTATTATTTGAAAAATTTAAAATATCTTTACTCCAAGATTTTATCTCTGTTGTAAAATCAGGATTATTTTCATGAGTTGTAAAAATAATATAATCACTATTAGATACAGCAAAAGCAGAAAATCTTGACTTCATAAGTTCAAGTGCAGTTTTTGGAAAAGTTATTTTGTCATGGAAAAGTTTACAACACTTTTTATATTTTTTTAAACTTCCACAAGGACAAAAATCATTGACAGAGAATTTCAAAATTTACCTTTTTATAATTTTTAAAAGATTCTATCATAAATGTAGTAAAAAAGTTAAAGTAGGTTTCCCTACTCTAACTTTCTATTTTTGAAGAGTTTTAATCGCTTTTTCTTCTACTTTTTTATTAAGTTTTTCTTTACTTTCTTTTAACTCTTTTTTCTTTTCTTTTTTTGTTTCTTCAAATGTTTTTTCAGCTTTATCTTTTACTGTTACATTTTTTTCAACATTTGTAACTATACTATCTCCAAAACCTTTGATATTTTTTAAATCTTCAGGAGATTTTATCTTATTTGTTTTTCTATATTCGATTATTTGTTCAGCTTTTTTCTCACCAATTCCTTTGATACTCATAAGTTCTTCTTTACTTGCTGTTTGTAAATTTATAGCACCAAACAATAAACTTCCACATAATGCAAATAATGCAACAATTTTTTTCATATTTTCTCCTTGAAATAATTTTTTAAATTATATATAAAAACATTATAATTTCTTATTAAATAAATTCTTATATATAATTATGCTAATCTAAAAACAAAATTTAAAAGGTGAAAAATGAATCAAATGCCTCCTGAGATTATCTCAAATATTGTTTCTATTATTCTTGTTGTAATTTTAGTTGTTTCTTATTTAAGACATAAAAAAAGAATTGATGTTATAAAAAAACTTGATGAGTTAAAAACAGAAAAAAAATTAACTCAAGAAGATAAAAATTATTTAACTCAAAATGAAAAAGAATACAAAGAAAAAAGTGAAAAAACTGAAATTTTTGCAAAATTCTTAACTCCTGTTTTTATTTTAATTTCTGGAATTTTATTTATATATTTACCTTTGACAGAAGCAATGATACATTTCAATGTAATTATAGTTGCAATTATATATGTTCAACTAAATAGAATAAATAAGAAGAATACTTATATATTATTAAAAGAATTAAAAAAAGATGCATGAAATTGAAAATAATAGAACAAATTCAAATATCTCTTTATTGGAGGCAAAATAAATATAATTGACAATTTTTTATTTTTGTTATACAATTCTTAATATTAGTTTAAAAAGAATTTATTATGATTATAAAAAATTCTCAAATTTTTCTTAGTTCTCAATCACAATATGCTTTTAAACATTCATCAAGTACAAGTGTACAATTACATTATGGTGAGAAGACTCAAGATGAAAGTAAACAAACACAAGCTTTTATGCTAGATTTTCAACAAGCTTATTCATCTTCCATTCAATATGAACGTGTTGCATATAATTATGAAGATAATATGAGTTTGGAAGATAGAATAAAAAAGTTAATAATTGAAAAACTTCTTGAACGTTTAAATAATGAAAAAAAAGTATCTTTATATCCAAATAAAAAGATTGTTTCTAATCTTAAAGAAAATATAACTATGCCTTTAAATCCATATAAAGATAACCAAAAAACCCTAGAACTCAAAGCTATGGTTTTTCAAACACAAGAAAACTACTATCAAAAACAAAGTGTTGATTTTTCTGCTTCTGTTAAGTTCCAAACACCAAATAATACTTATGAAATGAATCTAAATATTTCATTTTCAAAAGAATTATATGAAGCAAGTTCTTCTCAAATAATAATAGGAGATAAAAATTTTGTTGATCCATTGATTATAAATTATGGAGAAGATATCAATCCTTTTGAAAATATTAGTTCATTACGATTTGCCTTTGATTTAGATAACAATGGTGAAACAGAGATGATTCCATATCTAAAAAATGGTGCAGGATTTTTAGCTTTGGATAAAAACGATAATGGAAGTATAGACAATGGAAGTGAACTTTTTGGTCCAAAAACTAATGATGGATTTAAAGAACTTGCTATGTATGATAGCGACAATAACAATTTCATAGATGAAAATGATATGATTTTTAATAAATTAAAGATCTGGAGTATTGATGAATCTGGAAATAGTTCACTTATTTCTCTTTTAGATGCTAATGTTGGAGCTATTTATTTAGGTGATGTACAAAGTGGATTTTCATATCAAAATAGTATTGAATCAAAACAAGCTGTTCAAAAAAGTAATGGTATTTTTATAAAAGAAGATGGTTCAGGATTGGGAGTTGTAAATTCTATTGATATAGTAGTTTAAAAAACTACTATATTTTAGTTATTTATATAATTTTTTAATTTTTCATGGTTTAAAATTTTTATGTAACCTTTATCATTTTGAATAATATTATCTTTTTTTAATTTTGCAAGTTTTCTTGAGAATGTTTCAGGAGTTATATTTAAAATTTGAGCGATTTTTACTTGTTTTAGGTTTATCAAAATTGCTTCATTATCATATAAAAATTTTGCTATTTTTTCTAAACTATTTGAACTGATATTATAGTTTATAAAGCTCTCAAGAGCTTTTATTTTTTTTGTTAAAGATTTAATAAAAAACATTGATATTTCAGGTTTTAATAAGAACTCTTTTTTAAATTTATCATAATCAATTAATAATACTTCTGCTTTAGTTTCAAAAGAACAATTTGCAGGAAATTTCAATTCTTCATAATTTACAATTTCTGCAATCAAAGATGGTCCCATTAGATTATGAATAATTACTTCATTATCTTTATGATCATAAGTATAAAGTTTTGCTATTCCTTTTAAAAGGAGATGAAGATATTTTGCTTCATCTCCTTTATAAAATAAAATTTCATCTTTATTGAAATATTTTTTTATAGAAATCTCTTTTAATCGTAATAAATCAGTTTCATTTAGAAAATTAAAGAAAGAAAAATCTTCTAACGTTTTATTTATCATTTGTACTCTTTTCTTGATTATCATCAATGTTTAATTCTGTATTTTATGTAAATATTTCAAAAAAGAAAATTAATTAAGATAATATCTATCTTAATTTGAAAAGACATAAAATGACATTTGAAAAATATGAGATAGAAATACAAACACTAAAAAGATTTTATGAATTATATTGTAATGACAAGCATTTAAATCAAAAATCTTATACTATAAATCTAATATATAAAGAGAAATCTTTTGAATTAAATCTTCATTTATGTGAAGAGTGCAAAGAAGCTATAAGTTACTCTTTTGAAAGATTAAATAATTGTCCACATGAAATAAAACCTAGATGCAGAATTTGTCCAAATCCTTGCTATGAAAAAAAAAGATGGAAAAACATTGCAAAGATTATGAAATATTCTGCAATAAAATTATCCTTAAGTAAAATAAAATCTAAAATTTTCAATCTTTTTGATTAATCACCAAGTTATCTCTTCTTTTCCTAAACTTTTTAGTATTTCATTTGTTTTTGAAAAATGTTTACAACCAAAGAATCCTCTGTAAGATGAAAGTGGACTTGGATGTGGTGCAGTTAAAATATGATGTTTTTTCTTATCAATTAATTTTGATTTAGAAATAGCTGGACTTCCCCAAAGAATAAAAATTATATTCTCTTTATTGTCACTAATAAATTTAATTATATTATCTGTAAAAGTTTCCCAACCTAAATTATGATGAGACTTTGCTAAGCTTTCTTGAACTGTTAAGATTGTATTTAAAAGTAAAACTCCTTGTTTTGCCCAAGGTGTTAAATCTCCATCTTCACAAACAGATTTTTTACCTAAATCATCATTTATTTCTTTTAAAATATTTACCATTGAAGGTGGATTTTTTATATTTTTTGGTGTTGAAAAAGCCAAACCTTGTGCCTGACCAAAACCATGATAAGGATCTTGTCCTAATATTACCACTTTTAAATTATCCAATTTTGTAAGAGAAAAAGCGTTAAAAATATTTTTCTTTTCAGGAAATACTCTTGTATTTTCATATCTTTTATCTATTTCATCTTTTAAAAATTTATAATATGGTTTTTCTTTTTCTATATTTATTACATTTTCCCAAGTCATTCTTTATCCCTAATTTTTTTAAATAAAAAAAGCTAAGGCTTTCACCTTAGCTTTAAAAGAATCATAAATCAAAAATTATAAAACTGGTGATTTAATAACCATCATTTTTTGATTTTGCATTTCAGCCATAGTATCAGGAATTCCACCTAATCCAAGACCTGAAGTTTTTGCTCCACCAAATGGCATCCAATCAACTCTAAACGCTGTATGATCATTTACCATAACAGCTGTTGCATTTAATCTTTTTACAGTTTTTAAAGCTGTATCAATATTTTTTGTAAATACTGCTGCTTGGAAAGAAACTTCTAATTGGTTTGCTCTTTTAATTGCTTCATCTAAAGTTTTATATGGATAAACAACTACAACTGGTCCAAAAATCTCTTTTTGAGAGATAATTGCATCATCACTTGGATTGAAAATAACAGTTGGCTCATAACAAGAATCAGAAATTCTTTTCCCACCAGTTAATATTTTTCCACCTTTTGCAACTGCATCATTAACCCACTCTTCAACTCTATTTACTTCGTTATGATTAATTAATGGTCCAACTTCAGTTTTAGGATCTAATTGATTTCCAACTACAAGTTTTGAAGCTTTTTCAGTAATTTTTGATGCAACTGTATTTGCAATTGATTCATGTACAAAAATTCTTTGAACAGAAACACAAACTTGACCTGCATGGTAGAATCCACCTTTTACAAGATCTGGTATCATTGATTCAATATCAGCATCTGGTTCAACAATAACAGGCGCAACACCACCATGTTCTAATGCACTTCTTGTTCCTGCACTAGCTTTTGAGTTTAAATACCAACCAACAGGACCTGAACCAATAAATGAAAAGAATGCTGTTTTAGGACTTGTAACTAAAAGTTCTCCACCTGCTCTATCACAAACTACTGCTTGTGCCCAACCTTCAGGTAATCCAGCTTCTTTCAATAATTCCACTAATCTTACAGCAGACATTGGAGTTTGAGTTGCTGGTCTAATAATAACTGGACAACCTACTGCAAGTGCTGGAATTACTTGGTGAATTGCTAAATTTAATGGGTGATTAAACGCTGAAATTGATACAACAACTCCAATTGGTTCTTTCATAGTATAAGCTATTCTATTTGTACTTGTTGGAGTATGTCCCATTGCAATTTCATGACCTTCTTGAAGTCCTATTTGTTCGATTGCTATTTTTACACCATTAATAGCTCTTAGTACTTCTACTTTTGAGTCCATATATGGTTTTCCACCTTCACTTGCGCAAAGAATTGTTAACTCTTCAACTTGTGAAGACATAATCTTCATCAAGTTTTCTAAGATTTCCACTCTTTTATATTTTGGAATCCAGTTATCAACATCTAAATATCTTTCATATGCAGTGTCGATAGCTTTTTGTACTCCTTCAACTGTTGTGAATGGAACTGTTCCAACTACTTTTCCGTCAAATGGTGATGTTACTTCTATTGTACTCATATTTTTCCTTTCAAATTTTCATATTAAACATTGTTTTTTAGCTAATAACTCATTTAAAATTGAGTGATTTAAAGAATAATCAACTGCTAAATCTATTAAATGAACACCTTTTCCATTTACACATTTGTCTAGAGTTTCTTCAAATTCTTCAACACTTTGTGGTCTATGTCCAGTTGCTCCATATGCTTCTGCATATTTAACAAAATCAGGATTATCTAAATCTAAACCAAATGTTTCAAATCCCATTCCTGTTTGTTTCCATTTAATCATACCGTATGCATTATCATTTAAAATAACAACTGTTAAATCAAGTCCTAATCTTACTGCTGTTTCCATTTCTTGTGAATTCATCATAAATCCACCATCACCACAAACTGCAACAACTTTTTTATCAGGATTTACCATTTTTGCAGCCATTCCAGATGGAAGTCCTGCTCCCATAGTTGCAAGTGCATTGTCTAATAATAATGTATTTGGTCTTGCACATCTATAATTTCTTGCAAACCAGATTTTATAAACTCCATTATCAAGTGTTACAATATCTTCTTCGTCTAAAGTTTTTCTAATAGCTCTTACTGCTCTTTGTGGTAAAATAGGGAATCTATTATCACCAAAATATTTAGATAATCTTGTTCTAATATCTTCTGCTAATCTTACATAATAATCAAAATCCCAATGCTCTTGTTTAGAAATAGCTGCTGTCATTTGAGAAACATTTGAAGCAATATCACCAACTACATCTAATTGAGGGAAATAAGTATCATCAACTTCTGATGGGAAGAAATTTACATGAATAACTTTTGTTGCATTTGGTTTATTTTCCATAAAAAATGGTGGTTTTTCAATAACATCATGTCCAACATTGATAATTAAATCTGCTCTTTCAATCGCGCAGTGAATAAAATCATCTTTTGAAAGTGCAGCTGTTGACAAGCAAAGTTTATGATTTTCATCAATTACACCTTTACCCATTTGTGTTGAGAAGAAAGGGATTCCAGTTTCATTAACAAAATCAGTTAAAGCCGTACCGATTCTTGTTCTATTTGCACCAGCACCAATAAGTAATAATGGTCTTTTTGCTTTTTCAATCATACCAACTGCATCTGCAATTGCTTCTTTTCCTGCTTTTGGATATTTAAAAGGTTTAACTGGATAAATATTAAATTCTACTTCTTCTGCTGCAATATCCTCAGGTAACTCAATATGAACAGCACCTGGTCTTTCAGTAGTTGCAATTTTAAACGCTTCTCTTACCATTGAAGGAATATTATTTCCATTTACAACTTGTTTCGCATATTTTGTCATTGGTTTCATCATACCAACAATATCAACGATTTGGAATCGTCCTTGTTTAGATTTTTTGATTGGTTTTTGCCCTGTGATCATCATCATCGGCATTCCACCAAGTTGTGCATAAGCTGCACTTGTAGCAAAATTTGTAGCACCAGGGCCTAAAGTAGAAATACAAACTCCAACTTTTCCTGTTAGTCTTCCATAAGTTGCTGCCATAAATCCAGCACCTTGTTCATGTCTTGTTAAAATTAGTTTAATATTTGATGTCCTTAGTGCTTCAAGAAAATCAAGATTTTCTTCACCAGGAATACCAAAGATATACTCAACACCTTCATTTTCCAATGCCTTTACAAATAGTTCTGATGCATTCATTTTATTTCTCCATTATTTTTTATAAAATATAATTGATAATCATATTCAATATCTATTTAATTTCTCTTAATTTATTAGTTTTATTTCGAATATGAATAATTTTGTTACTGTTATTTTACAACTGCGAATTATAGTTGATTAACACTTAACATTATAACCATTTTAAAACTGTAAGTTTAGATAAAATTAATAATATTTTGAATACTATATTTCATATTTAACGAAAGGTTACACTATGAAGAAAATTTTATTAATTTTGGCACTTATTATCATCATTCCTTTTACATATTTAATTGTTACAAATTACAACAATATTCCAAAACTTGACGAAAATGTAAAAGAAAAATGGTCGCAAGTACAAAATCAATACAAAAGAAGAGCAGACTTAATTCCAAATTTAGTTGAAACTGTAAAAGGTTATGCGGAGCATGAAAAAAGTACATTTGTTGAAGTTACAGAAGCAAGAAGCAAAGTTTCTCAAATGAATATAAATGCTGAAACATTAAATAATCCTGCCCTTTTACAACAATTTGATAGTGCACAAGCTGGATTAAGTAGTGCTTTATCAAAACTAATGGTTGTTGTTGAAAAATATCCTGAATTAAAAGCAAATGAAAATTTTATGGCTTTACAATCACAACTTGAAGGAACTGAAAATAGAATCACTGTTGCTAGACGTGATTTTATTGAAGCTGTTAAACTTTATAACTTAGAATTAAGAACAATGCCAGGAAAACTTGTAGCTGCAATTGTTCATCCTGAAGCTCAAATCAAAGAAACTTTTAGTGCAAGTCCAACAGAGCAAGATGCTCCAAAAGTAAAATTTTAATGCTTCTAAACGACAAAGAAAAAGAGCTTATTTCAAAAGAGATAGAAAATCTTGAGAAATTAAGTTCTGCTGAATTAGTTGCAGTAATTGCGCAAAAAAGTTCTGATTATAAATATGCCTCTTTAATGATTAGTGTATTTTTTGTTTTTTTAATTTCTTTTCTTCTTTTTTTTATAAAAGACATCTCTACTTTAGAACTATTACAATATCAACTTTTAATATTTGTAGGAATAAATCTTTTCTTTGAAAAATTTGATAATTTGATTTTAAAAATAGTTCCTCTAAGTTATAAACATCAAAAAGCCTCTTCAAATGCTAAAGAACAATTTAACAATTTAGGATTAAATAGAACAAAAACAAGACAGGCAATTATGTTTTTTGTTAGTTTCGATGAAAGATATGTTGAAATTATAACAGATAGTGAAATATCTAAAAAAATCCCCGATGAATTTTGGCAACAATTAGTTTATGAATTTACTTTGGATGTAAAAAAAGAAGATTTTTTAAATGGTTATTTAAAAGCTATAAAAACTTCAAAAGCTATTTTGATAAAACATTTTCCAATCCAAGAGAATGATGAAAATGAACTATCAAATGAAGTAATCGAGTTAAAATGAAAAAAATTATAATTTTTTTACTTTTTGCTTTTTCTTTATTAAATGCAGATATTACGCAATATTTTCCAAAATTAGACGGAAGAGTTATTGATCAAGCGAATCTACTTTCACCAGCTGTGAAAAAAGATATAGATTTAATATTACAAACAGAAGAAGAAAAAACATCAAATCAAATAGTTGTTGTTATTCTAAATTCTTTAAATGGTTACACAATAGAAGAATACTCTTATCAACTTGGTCGTTTTTGGGGAATAGGACAAAAAGATAAAAATAATGGTGTTTTACTTGTTGTTTCGATGGAAGAGAAAAAAATACGAATAGAAGTTGGTTATGGACTTGAAGGAGTATTAACAGATAAAATTGCCCATGAAATCATAAACTACACAATAAAACCCAACTTTAAAGCAAATCAATATGAACTTGGAATATTAAAAGCCGTAAATGAAATAATTGCTTCTATAAAAGGTGAATATGTTGCTAAAGCTAAAAACAATGATTTTAATGGAGCTATTAATGCCCTTGTACCTTTAGGATTTTTTGCTTTGATATTTTTATCAATGATAGCAAATACTATTTCAAGAAAAGTAAAAAGTCAATTTTTATATAAAGTTACAAAATCCTCAATATCTTCGTCATTTTTTGCTTTTTTCACGTTTATTATGTCTCAAATATTTACCACATATAACTTGTTTGCTGCATTAATTATGTTTATAGTAATATTTGTTTTCAATTTTATCACTTCAAAAAATGTAGATTTTGACAAACTATCAAAAATTAGTTATTCAAATAGCTCAAGAAATTCAGGTGGATTTGGTGGTTTTGGCTCATCTTCATCTTCAAGTGGTGGATTTGGTGGATTCTCTGGTGGCGGAGGAAGTTTTGGAGGAGGAGGCGCAAGTGGCGGCTGGTAAAAAAACAATTATATTTGATTTAGATGGAACACTTTTAGATTCAATTGAAGATATTGCTATATCTATGAATAAAGTTTTAAAAGAATTAAATCTTCCTATTCATAAAATAGAAGATTATAAATATTTCGTAGGAAGTGGTGTTGATGTTTTAGTGGAGAATGCTTTAAAAGAGTCTTCACAAGATATGAAAAAAGAAGTATCTGCAAGATTTAAAAAAGAGTATGATCAAAAACTTCATGAAAATACAAAACCTTATGAAGGCATTTATGAGTTATTAGATGAACTTAAAAAACTTGATTATAATCTTGCTGTTTTATCAAATAAACCTCATGATTTTACAGTGCAATATGTAGATTATCTATTTAAAGATTATGGCTTGAAAGAGGTTCATGGACAAAAAGTTGAAGTTCCAAGAAAACCTGATCCAATTGGTGCAATTAATATAGCTAAAGCATTAAATATTCCTTGTGAAGAGATATTTTTTGTGGGAGATACCTTGGTTGATATGAAAACTGCAAAAAGTGCAGGAATGAAAGCTATTGGTGTTTTATGGGGATTTAGAGATGAAAAAGAGCTAAATGAAAATGGGGCAGATTTCATAGTAAAACACCCTTTGGATATTTTAGAGATTGTAAAGAAGTAAAAACTTCTTTACTCTTTTTGATAACCTAATTTAGTTAAAATATCCATTACACTCATATCATATTGTTCTGCAATATTTTTAAACTTATCATCTTTTTTTGCTTCAATTCCTAACTCTTTTAATTTTAAAATAAACTCATCAACTGAAATATTTAAAGTTGAAGCAACTTCTTCAATAGATTTTTTGCCTAATCCTGTCAATGGAATAGTTTGATTACTATTTTTTAAATTTTTCTTTAATAATTCATAAATAAAACTAGGACTTGTATCATTTTGTTTTGCAATTTGTGATAAACTATTTTCTTCTTCAAATATTATGTTATTTTTTTGTAATATAATTTTTGATTCTTCCAAATCAAAACCTATTTTTTTTGTGAAACTTTTCAAAGAAGATAATTCTGCATGAGCATATGGTGCCGTTCCTGCTTGTTTTTCCCAAAAATTTTTTACTTTATCTCCAAAATCTAAAAAAGTTGAAAAAGGAAAAAATCCAAAAGCTGTTCCACATATAAAAAGAACAAAAACAATCAAAGAAACTATCATCTCTTTTGTAAAAAAGACAAATTCTCTTAAACTATTTTTCATATAACTAAGCATTGGTTTTATATTATAAAAAATATGTAAAATCGTTGCAACTATAAATAACACCATAAAAGTAGTATGAAAATTGGCTATTAAATCTTTCGTTAATCCTAAAATTTCCCAATTTGACCAATTTGCAACTCTTCCAGGAGGTGTAATAAAAAGTAAAATTCCTGTAAATGTCATCACTAACATTGATAAAAGCATTGTTAATGAAGTGATTTTTTTCAAACTCATAAAAACTCCTTATCCAATAATTATAACATTTATTTATAAATTAAATAACTAATTTATTTCAGCTATAATTTTCAAAAAAAGGATTTAAATGAGTGATAAATATATTCCTATAAATTGCCATCTTTATGACCAACTTGAAGAATTTGCAGTAAAAAAATCAAAAGTACAAATAACTTATCTTGATAATTATGAAGAAAAAGTTATTGAAGATATGATTATTGATTTTAGAACAAAAAATAAAGAAGAGTATTTGATTCTTTCAAATAAACAAGAAATTAGATTAGATAAAGTTTTAAAAATTCATACTATTTAAATTTAAGTATTACAAAAGGTTGTATATGCAACTATTGCGTATACAATTAAAGGATTAAAATGTCTTATGAATTAGAAAAATCTATTGGCTTCAAAATAAACCAAACTGCAAATAAAATCAATAATAAATATATTCAATTACTTCAAACTTTTAATATAGCTCCAGAACAAAGAGCAACATTAGAAATTATAAAATACCAAGAAAATGTCAATCAAACAAAAATTGCAAATATTTTAGGTAAAGATAAAACAACTATAAGTAGAACTTTATCAACTTTAGAAAAAAAAGGTTTTATTCAAAAAAAACAATTAGATAAAAGAACAAATCTTATTAAACTCACAGATCTTGGTGATGAAATTTTAAATAAAAGTTCTAATCTTGTGAAAGAGTTTCGTGATTCTTTATTTAATAATTTAGAAAAAAATGAAATAACTTTATTACTAAACTTACTTGAAAAAGTAGCATTAAATGTACAAGAACAATAATGAAAAAACCTATTAATCACATTTATTTAATAGTTTTACTATCTGTTTTATCATCTGCTGCACCAATGGGAACAGATACATATCTTCCTTCAATTCCAGAAATTGCAAAATCATTTGGTGTTAGCATTGATAAAATTGAGTTATCTTTATCAATATTTTTGATTGGATTTTCTGTTGGGCAAATTTTCGGAGGACCAATTTCTGATAGATATGGAAGAAGAGTGAGTTCAATATTTGGACTTTTAGGTTTTGCTCTGTTTAGTTTCATCATTATTTTTATAACAAATATCTATGAATTATGGATTTTTAGATTTTTAGAAGCATTTTTTGGTGGAATTGTTGTAGTAAATGCAGCAGCAGCTGTAAGAGATAGATTTCATGGAGCAGAAGCGGCTAAAGTATTTTCTTTGATTGGAATAGTAAGAAGTTTAGCTCCTCTCTTAGCACCAGCAATTGGTGCAGCAATTATTCATTTTTTTAATTGGGAAGCTGTTTTTATATTTTTAACACTTTATGCTTTGATTGTTACATTTTTTGTTTATAAGGATTTACCAGAAAGTTATACATATATAAAACAAAATATTTTTGAATCATATAAAATCGTTTTATCCCATAAAACAGCGATGAAAGCTATGTTAACACTTGGATTTAGTTTTGGTGGATTTTTTATAATTATTGCAAAGACTTCATTTATATATATTGAACATTTTGGAATTTCAACTGATTATTTCCCTTTTTTCTTTGGAATTAATTTCATATTTTTAATTATTATGATTAAAGTAAATATAAATCTACTGAAAAAATATGAAGATTTGCTTTTAGTAAAAACTGCCATTTTAGTTCAAATTATAGTTGGTTTAATTTTTATACTCCTTCAAAAAGATATACATCTGGTTACTATTATGATTTTAATTGCTTCTTATATGTGTATGATGCCATTTATTTTTGGAAATTGTATGGCATTGGCATTGGAGTTTTTCCCAAAAAATGCAGGAGTTGCATCTGGTGTAATTGGCGTTTTACAATTTGGTTTAGGTGCAATTATCTCTTCAGTCGCACTAAGTTTTCATAATAATACTTTTTTACCAATTGCACTAAGTATTACAATTATTTCAATAATCTCATTTTTGATTATTAGAACTTACAAATAAAAAGGATTTTGATGTTAATAAAAAGAAAATATGAAAGAATTGTTTTTGCTTTTGTTATGAGCTTTATTATGAGTTTTATAATGAGCTTTGTGATTACCTTTATAAATCTTGGTTTCATAGATGGATTTATATTAATTTGGCTTGAAGCATGGATAAAAGCATTTTTTGTAGCCTTCCCAGTAATCACTATCATCTCTCCCTTAGTAAAATATTTAGTTCATAAGCTATTAAAAGATTAGGAATTATCCTAATCTTTATTCTATCCTACTTAATAATTTAATACAAATTAATATTTTTCTTGAATAAAAAGTGTCATTTTTTATATATTATTTTAGATTATAATTTATCCATTTAATCCCCTTAATTTACTAAAGGTTGATCTTTTTGTATAGATATTTTTTATATTTGATTTTCCTACCAATACTTTTAATTGCAAATGAGCATTTAGAAAAAATTTCTCTACAACTATCTTGGTTTAATCAATTTCAATTTGCTGGTTACTATATTGCCAAAGAAAAAGGTTTTTATGAAGATTATGGATTGGATGTTGATATTAAATATTTTAATTTTAATATAGATGTTGTAAAAGATGTAAATGAAAACAAAAGTGATTTTGGAATTGCAAGAGAGACATTAATTCCTGAAAGAATCAATAATTATAATAATCTAGTTGCATTATATGCCCTATTTCAAATTTCACCTTTAGTGCTTATTTCAAAGAAAGATTCAAATATAAATGAAATAAAAGAATTTTATAATAAAAGAATTATGCTTACTGATAATGATTATATTCAAGCTTCAATAAAGGCCTTGCTTATTGCAAATAAAGTTGATTTAGATTCAATAAAATTCTTAAAGCATACTCATAATGTAAATGATTTAGTAAATAACAACACAGATATTATAAGTGCATATATTTCAAAAACGCCATATCTTTTGGAAAAAAACCATATTCCTTTTAATATTTTTTCACCAAAAGATTTAGGTTTTGACTTTTATAGTGATTTTTTATTTACTAATAAAACTCTTATAAAAAAAGATGAAGACAAAGTAATTGCTTTTAAAAAAGCTTCTTTATTAGGTTGGCAATATGCCTTTAACAATATAGAAGAGAGTGTTGATATAATTTTAAAAAAATACAACTCTCAAAATCTTACAAAAGATGAATTAATTTATGAAGCTAATGCTCTAAAAAAATTATCTTACTATAAAAACAATCCTCTTGGAGATATAGATGAAAATAAATTAAAAAGAATTTATGATATCTATTATTTAATGGGTTATATCAAAAATTCCACCTATCCTTCTGATTTGGTATTTGATGAATATAAACCAATTTTTAGTGAACATGAGAAAGAATTTTTAAAAGATAAAGATACTTTTAAAATGTGTGTTAGAAAGAATTTTTTACCATATGAAGCGATTATAGATGGGAATATTATTGGAATAAATTCTGAATATCTAAGAATATTTGAGAAGAAGATTGGTAAAAATATAACATTAGTTCCTGTGAATACTTTAAAAGAATCTATATCTAAACTAAAAAATTATGAATGTGATTTTTTCTCTTTCTTTGATGAAAGTAATATAGAAGATAAAGATATATTATTTACAAAATCTTATATGGAATTGCCTTTTGTTTTAGTAACCACAGGAAAAGACTCATTTATTACAAACTTTGAACAACTAAAAAACAAAAAAATATTTGTTGAAAATAATATTAATTTATTCCAAACTTTAAAAAGAAACTATCCTTATATTCACTTATATACTACATATAATCCATCTTATGCTTTCAAGAAAATTTCAGAAAATAACTCAGATGGCTACCTTGGGAATATTGCAAATGTCGTTTATAACTTGCAAAAGGAGTATAATACTGATGTGAATATTACAGGAAATTTTGATTATAAAACGAATATTCTTTTAGCAATAAATAACAATAATTTTTTATTGCAAAATATTTTAAATAAGGTAATTAGTAATATCTCAAAAGAAGAAAAAGAGTTAATTTTAAATAATTACACCTTATTAAAGTATAAGGAAGTTAAGAATTATAAAACTTTATTTATTGTTTTAATAAGCTCTTTTTTGGTTATAAGTTTACTTACTATTGTTTATGTAAGAGAAAGTATATTAAAAAATAAAATACAAAAATTAAATGAAAACTTAGAAAAAAGAGTTTTAGAAGAAAGTTTGAAAAATAGAAAAAAAGATGAAATGCTATTTAAACAAACAAAATTAGCTGCAATGGGAGAGATGATAAATAATATAGCTCATCAATGGAGACAACCATTAAATAGAATTAACTTATCTGTTCAAATAATTGAAAATATTTTGAAAGAAAATAAAAATTTATTGGAACAACAAGATTTAAATATCATTGATAAAAAAATTTTACACGTAAATAAAAATATAATTTATATGTCAAATACAATTGAAGATTTTATGAACTTTTTTCACCCTAATAAAGAAAAAAATCTTTTTAACTTATCAAAATTAATCATGAAAGCAATCATTTTAATTCAAAGTAAGGATTCAGATATATATTTTGAAATCAATGTTGATGAAAAAATTAATATTTTCAACTTTGAAAATGAATTATTACAAGTTATTTTAGTCATTTTAGAAAATGCTATTGATAATTTTGAATTAAACTCTTCAAAAAATAAATATCTTGGTATTTTTGCAAAAAAAGAGAAAAAGAAAATTACTTTAACAATAAGAGATAATTCAGGAGGCATTCCCTTATCTATTATTGATAAAATATTTGAACCCTATTTCACAACAAAATTTAAAAAAGAAGGCTCAGGGATTGGTTTATACATGGCTAAAATTCTAATAGAACAAAGCATTGGAGGGAAACTTGATGTTAACTCTGATAATTCTTTTACAAACTTTATAATAACCCTACCAAAGGAAAATGAATGAACAACTTAAATTTATTATATGTCGAAGATGATGAAGAAACAGTAGAAAGTATAGATTTCTTTTTAAAAAGACATTTTAAAGAAATCTATCTTGCACAAGATGGAGAACAAGCTTTGTCTTTTTTTGAAGAAAAAGATCCAGATATTATTATTTTAGATATAAATATTCCTAAATTAAATGGAATTAAATTAGCAACAAAAATAAGAGAAAAAAATAAAAAAGTACCTATTATCTTTTTAACAGCATATAGTGATAAAAATAACCTCTTACAAGCAATACATCTTCATGCTTTCTCATATTTAATCAAGCCATTTAAAATAAATGAATTAATAGAAACTATTGACAAATGTAAAAAAGAACTTCTTTGTGAACATACAAATCCAAATCTAAGAAAATTAAGTGAAAATCTCATTTGGAATAAATTAAAAAAAGAGTTATATTTTAATAAAGAAAAAATTTCATTAACTAAAAATGAATTATCTCTTATAAATCTTTTTGTGGAAAATGATTTTAAATTTTTTACACCTGAAGAAATAAATGAATATATCTTCTTAAATCATGACCTAAAAAATAATTCAATAATTCAACTTATTTCACGATTAAAGAAAAAAATTACTGAAATAACAAGTGATTCTGAATTTTTTATCGAAAATATTTACAATAAAGGCTATAGACTGAAATAATTTGCTTCTAAAAGTAACAAAATAATTTTTTGCTAAATTTAGCTTAACATGAATTAATTATTTGTCATTTTTCTACTACAAAGTTGTACTATACTCCTTTATAAAAAAGGGAAGCAAAGGATGTGAAATGTTAAGTAGTTTCAACACGAAAAAGAAATTATTTTTATTTCCTATTCTATTTATTTTAATAGTAATAGGTTCGGCATTAGTGTATCAACACTATAATAATTTATCAACAGCAAGAAATAATGCTGCTATTTCAACAGAAATATTTATCCAAAAAAATCTAAAGGGTAGAATTTCAGTTTATCAATTTCTATCAGAACCAACAGAAATAAAAGATAATAAAGTTCGAAGTGATTTTAAAGAATTAGTAGAAAGTGTTACTCAAGCTAAATTATCTTTTTCTTTAAAAAGAAATAGAGAATTATGTGATGAAATAATAAATTCAATAGAAAACTATTTAGATTTATTTGGCTCTCTTGCAAAAGAAAAAATAAAAAGTTCTACTACAGGTGTAGAATCTCCTGATATAAAAACTATTTCATCAAAAATGGCAGAAATTGGGCTAAAAGTTGAAGATAAAATTCAAGAAATAAATAAAAATGCAATTGATTTAAGAGATGAAGCATTTAATTCATTAAATACCGCATTAATTATTCTTGCTGTTGTTGCAATTTTAATCTTTATTTTAATATCTATATTTATCTCAAATGTTATTGTAAATTCATTGACATCATTTAAAAATGGTTTATTAATATTTTTCTCTTATTTAAATAGAGAATCAAGTGAAGTTTCACTTCTAGATGACACTGCAAAAGATGAATTTGGAGAAATGTCAAAAGTTGTAAATGAGAATATAGCAAAAACTAAAAAAGGTATTGAAGAAGATAGAAAACTAATTGATGAAACAATTACTGTTTTAGGAGAATTTGAACAAGGTGATTTGTGTCAAAGATTAAATATCAATGTTTCTAATCCTGCTTTAATGCAATTAAAAGATGTTGTAAATAATATGGCAAATAATCTTGAATCAAACATAGACAATGTTCTTCATATTTTAGAAGAGTATTCTTCTTATACTTATTTAAATAAAATTTCAACAAATAATTTAAAAGAGCATTTATTAAAACTTTCAAATGGAGTTAATACTCTTGGAGATTCTATTACTGAAATGTTGTTAGAAAACAAATCAAATGGATTAACGCTTGATCAAAGTTCAAATATTTTACTTACTAATGTTGATAAACTAAATATAAGCTCAAACGAAGCAGCTTCATCTTTAGAAGAAACAGCTGCGGCTATTGAAGAGATTACAAGTAATATAAGACATAATACTGAAAGTATTGCAAAAATGGCAAATTTCTCAGAAAATCTAACTACCTCTGCAACACATGGTGAAAAATTAGCAAATCAAACAAATGTATCTATGGATGAAATAAACGCTCAAGTTACAGCAATCAATGAAGCAATTACGGTAATTGATCAAATTGCATTCCAAACAAATATTTTATCATTAAATGCAGCTGTTGAAGCAGCAACTGCTGGAGAAGCTGGAAAAGGTTTTGCAGTTGTAGCTCAAGAAGTTAGGAATCTTGCTAGTAGAAGTGCTGAAGCAGCTAAAGAGATAAAAGAATTAGTTCAAAATGCTACACAAAAAGCAAACCAAGGTAAAGAAATAGCTGGAAATATGATAGAAGGATATATTCAATTAAATGAAAATATTTCTCAAACTATCAACCTAATTTCAGATATTCAAAATGCTTCAAAAGAGCAACTTTTAGGAATTGAGCAAATAAATGATGCTGTTAATCAACTTGACCAACAAACACAACAAAATGCAATGGTAGCAAGTCAAACGCATGATGTTGCTATTCTAACAGATGAAATTGCTAAATTAGTTGTAAGTAGTGCTGATGAGAAAGAATTTGCAGGGAAAAATGATGTAAAAGCTAGAAATATAGATAAAGCTACTCACCATAAACCAACAACAAAATCTACTACAAAAAGTACAGTAAAAAAAGAAGATACTAAAATAGTATCTAAAAAAATTAATGATGAAGAGTGGGAAAGTTTTTAATCCCACTTTTAAATTATTAAAAACAAATAACTAAATCTTGTACATTATAAATAGTGTCAAGAAAAAGAGGTTAAGTAAGTATGTATATTTTGAATTATCATTACAAAAATAAAATTCATTTAAAGAATTTTTTGCAAAAAAACCATATTAAAAATTCAAATAAACTTTTTATTCAAATTTTACATACTGGAAAAGATTTAAAAAAAGTTTTAAGAATAAAAGATTTTTTAGAAAAAATCTTTTCAAAAGCCTCTATTTTAGGAACTGTAAGTTCAGGAATAATTTCAAATGAAGAGATAATAGATGATGATATTATCATCTCTTTTTCTATTTTTAAAGCCTCTAAAACTTTATCTAAAGGATATAAAAATATAGATTTAGAAGATATCTTAAATGATTTATCTCAAAATATTATAAAATCGAATACTAAACTTCTTATTGCTTTTACAAATGTTTTTGCTTTTGATTCTTCAAATTTCTTAATGAAACTTAATGAAAAATTTCCAAATCTTGTTATTGCAGGGGGAAATACAGGGAATTATTATGAACAAATAAATCCAAATATTTTTACAAAAGATATTTTGGATTGTGATTTAGTAGTTACAACCATAAATTCTGACGTCTTAGAAGTAAAAACAGATTATCTATTTAACTGGGAAACTATAGGTGAAGAGATGATTATCACAAAATCAGATAAAGCTACAGTTTATACAATAGATAACAAAAAAGCAATTAATGTTTACAAAGAGTATCTTGGTGATGAAATTACATCAAATTTACTTGAAAATGCTGGACAATTTCCTTTAATTTATACAGATTCAAATGTGGAGATTGCAAGGGGAATTATAGATTATGATAATGAAAACGGATCTATTACTTTTGCAGGAGAGATTCCTCAAAAGAAAAAAGTAAAATTTGGGTTTGCAAATATTGACTCTATTAAACTACACAATAAACAAAAACTTTTATCTTTATATAAAAATAAACAAGAAGGTGTCTTTATCTATTCTTGTGCAGCAAGACGTGAAATGATTGGTACATATTTTGAAAAAGAGATGAAAATCTTAAATTGTTTAGGACCTAGTAGTGGTTTAGTTCTTTTTGGCGAATTTTTCCATAATAAAACGTGCAATTGTAATAATTTATTAAATATCACTTCAACCTTTGTAACATTAAATGAGAAAGAATTAGAAGAAGAAATATCATTTAAAGATATAAAAATCAAAACATCAAAAAAAGATATAAAACTAAACGCACTTACAAATCTTATAAAAAAAACAAGTGAAAAACTTGATGAAAACAACTATTATCTAAAACAATTTAAAGAATTAGTTGAAGAATCTTCTATTTATTCAACAACAAATGAAATGGGTGAAATTACTTATGTAAATGAAAACTTTGAAAAATCAAGTGGTTTTAGTAGAAAAGAACTTATCGGACAAAATCATAATCTTGTTAGACACCCTGAAAATAAAAGTTCACAATTTATCAATTTATGGGAAACTATAAGTAAAGGTAAAACTTGGCATGGGCTTATAAAAAATAAAAGAAAAGATGGAAGTTCATATCATGTTTTATCAGATATTGCACCAATTTATTATAAAAATGGTGATTTTAGAGAATATCTTGGAATTAGACATGATGTTACTGAACTTGAAGAATATAAAATACTTTTAAAATATGAACTTGATAATACAAGTAAAACTTTAGCTGATAATCTTAATTATACAAAACAATACGAAAATGCTGTTAATACTTCTGTTGCAATTATAAAAATTGATAAAAATCTTATAATCACCTATACAAATGATAAATTTTTGGAATTAACTCAATATAAAGAAGATGAGTTATTAGGTCTTTCTTGGGATAAATTACTTGATATAAAACATAAAAACAATGGTGATTTCGAGAATATTTCTAAAAGATTAAATGAAGGGGAAGTTGTAAATTATATTTTAAATAAAGTAGGAAAAAATGGAGAAACTTTTATCACAAGATCTAACTTTTATCCTATTACAAATTTAAAAAATGAAACTATTGAATATATAAATGTTTTAACTGATTTAACTGATATATTCAATTTAAATGAAGAGATAATAAACACACAAAAAGAAGTTGTATTTACAATGGGTGCCATTGGAGAAACAAGATCTCAAGAAACAGGACTTCACGTAAAAAGAGTTGCCGAATACTCTTATTTACTTGCAATTTTATCTGGATTAAGTGAAGAAGATGCAAATTTATTAAGACAAGCAAGTCCTATGCATGATATAGGAAAAGTTGGTATTCCTGATAATATCCTAAATAAACCAGGTGTTTTAACTCCTGAAGAATTTGAGATTATGAAAACTCATGCTCAATTAGGTTATGAAATGCTTAAACACTCAAAAAGAGAGATTCTAAAAGCATCAGCTATAGTTGCAAGAGAACATCATGAAAAATGGGATGGAAGTGGTTATCCAAGGGGGTTAAAAGGCGAGAACATCCATATTTATGGAAGAATAACTGCAATAGCTGATGTTTTCGATGCCTTAGGTCATGATAGAATTTATAAAAAAGCTTGGCCTTTAGAAGATATTTATAAACTATTAAAAGAAGAGAAAGGCAAACATTTTGACCCAAATTTAATAGATGTATTTTTTAATAATTTAGATAAATTTTTAGAAATTAAAGAACTTCTAGATGATTAAAGTATAAAAGAATTTATCTTTTATACTTCTAATTCAAAAAATGATTCATCAACTTTTTCATATTTTGCAACTGAACAAGTAATTTTTACTGCATTTTCATAATCTTTAAACTCTTCAACAAATAATTTTTGTAATTTTTCTATTTCTACAGCTCTAAATATAAAATATCCTAAAACTTCAGTTCCTCTTGAGCCTGTTTTTTCTATTCCAAAGCTGTCAAATTTCCAATCAATACCTCTTGTAAAAAAGAAAACTTCTGTAATTCTACTTTCTAACTCTTCTCTTACTTTATTATCATATGCTTTTAAATGTACATAAAAAGCTACATTTGTATTAAATTTTGATTGAACTAACTTTTCTTGCTCACTTGTTGTTGGTTTTTCTATTATGTTTATATTGCTCATTTTTAAATGCTTCCTAGTTTTTTGCGTATTATAGTAAAGTTTTTTGAAATAAAACTTGTAAAATCTACTTAAACAAATTATTTTTAGCTATTTTTCAAGTTAATAAAAATAATAAAATTCTTTTTACTCTTATTTTTATTATTTTATTATATAATTTTTTTTTTATAACAAAGGTATCTTATGAATTATATATTAAATAGTAATACTTCAATTATTTGGAAGTCTGAATATAACATCAATAATTTAAAAATTGATAGAGAACATCAACATTTATTTGCAATTGCAAGAGAAGCACTAAATATCTCAAAATTTAAAAAAAATAATGAACAAATTGATAAATTAAAAAAAATAATAACAAAACTATTTGATTACGTTGGAACACATTTTAGTAATGAGCAAAAATATATGGAAAAAATAAAATATCCTGATTTAGAAAAACACAAACTTCTTCATAAAAATATGTTAAATATGCTTACAAAACTTGTTTCAGAACTAAATAATATGGAAATAGAAGAGATACAAAAGTCACTATATGATTTTATTGAAGAGTATTTTATAAGACATATTATATTAGAAGATAAAAAAATTCAACTTTGGAATACAAATCTTGAAGACTTAAAAAAGAATTTTGGATGGAAAGAGATTTATAGTGTTAATAATAGCAAAATTGATGCAGAACATAAACGACTTTTTGATATTGCTCAAGAGGCTTTTATTGAAGTTGATGAGGAATTAAAAGCTTCAAAAATTAAAACTATTTTGACTAAATTGTATGACTATATGAAAACTCATTTTAAACATGAAGAACACTATATGCAAGAGATAAATTATCCATACATAAAAGAGCATAAAAAACTACATGCAGAAATAATTTTGACAATAAATAATTTTGTAAAAAAACTTCCAGATTTAAATGATACTCTTTTTGAAAAAGAGTTAGCAAAGATAATAGATATTGCGTTAGTTCATCATATAATTCAAGAAGATAGAAAAATTATCAATTGGGCAAGAAATAATTAGAAATTATCTTATTTTTTACTTAACAAAAGCTAAAAGATAAATTTTATTATCAACATTTTTATGTTATTATTCTTTCTATTTTATTTTTAATAATTCACTCTTTTAATATAGGCAAAATAATCATGAATAAATATTTTATTAATCTTTTAAAAAAGAAAAAAGAAGTATCTTTAAAAAGTACTGTTTTATCTATTTTTTCTTTGGTAACCATAATCTTGATTATTGTACTTGGTTCTCAACTTTTTTATTTTAGTAAAAAATTATCTCTTGAAAGTATAGATTTACAGCTTAATGGTTTAGTTCAAGATATAAGAACATCTATTAAAAGTAATGAAACTCTTAATTTTAATATGATTGAAATGTTAAGCCTTATGAAAGATAAAAATAATTTTGAATTATATATAAATATATTAGCAACTCATCCCTCTTTATACGCAATTTATACAGGTTATGAAGATGGTAGTTTTTATGAAATTATCAATTTAAATAGCAATAAAAGCCTACCTCAAATTTATAATGCAGAATCCACAGATAAATGGTTACTTATAAAAATTTCAGGGCAAGATATAAATAAAAGAGAAATTTATTTATATAATTCTGATTTAAAATTAACAAGTTCAAGAATAAGCGATAATAACTATAACCCAACAACTAGACCTTGGTATAAAATGGCTATTAGTAGTAACTCTTCTATAAAAACTCCACCTTATAAATTTTCTCATATTGATTCAACTGGAATTACTTATGCAAAACAGATATCAAATAGTAAAAATATTATTGCCATTGATGTATTAATAAATGATTTTAGAAGTATTTACAAGAATCATATAAATAGTGATTATATAGATGTTTATTTATTTAAAAAAGATAATACTATTATCTCATCTTTATCGGATAATACAAATTTGTTTAAAGAATTTTTCAAAGAAAATATAATTATAAGAGATTTTACAAAACCAAAAATCATCAAATTAAATAAGAAACAATATGTGGTTCAGATAGTACCTCTTAATGAACAAAACAATGAAGAAAATATCATATTATTAGCAGAATATGATAAGATTATTGAACCTTATCAAGTACAAATATTAAATTTATTATTAACTTTTATTATCACTGTACTTTTAATGATTCCTATTATTATATATTTTTCAGGGATTATTGTAAAACCTATTTATGAATTGGTAAAACAAAGTATTAAAGTAAAAAAAAGAAAATATAACACTATTACAAAGGTAGAAACTTCAATACTTGAAGTTGCTTTACTCTCTTCTTCTTTAGAAAGTATGTCTGAATCAATTTATAACTATCAACACTCACTAGAAGAAAAAGTAAAACAAAGAACAAAAGAATTATCTTTAAAAAATGAAGAGTTACTTAAATTATCTATTACTGATAAATTAACTTCACTTTACAACAGGGAAAAACTCGATAAAACACTTCAATATGAAATGAACAGAAGTTTACGTTATGGTGTTGTTTTTTCTGTTATTATAATTGATATAGATTTTTTTAAAAAAGTTAATGATGAATTTGGGCATCAAGTAGGTGATGAAGTTTTAGTTGAGAGTGCTAATATTCTTAGAAATTCAATTAGAAATGTAGATGTTTTAGGAAGATGGGGAGGTGAAGAATTTTTAATTGTTTGCCCACAAACTGATTTAGAAGGTGCTCAAAAACTTGCAAAAAATATAAATAATGCAATAAAAAATCATATTTTCTCAACTTATCCAAAAACTATAACTATGAGTTTAGGTGTTGCTTCTTATAATGAAAATATTTTTAAAGCTGAAGAGATAGTTTCAAATGCAGATAAAGCACTATATAAAGCCAAAGAAAATGGAAGAGATCAAGTTGTAATTTTTAGATAAGAATCTGCATTTTTTGGTATTTTTATTAATATAACATTAATATTAATTGAATAAAATTTAACAATTTTTAGTTAAGGATCTATTTTGATAAAAATATCTAAACTCTCTTTTTTTATTTTAACTATTCTTTTTATTTTATCAGGTTGTGAAGAAAAAAATTCACAATCAGCTCAAACAAAACAATCAATAGAAGTTGGTACAATAACTATAAAAGAACAACCTATTGCTTTGCAACAGGAACTATCAGGAAGAGTAAAAGCAAAATTAGTTTCTGAAGTAAGACCACAAATCAATGGAATAATAGAAAAGCAACTTTTTATAGAAGGTAGTAAAGTAACTCAAGGTGATATACTTTATCAAATAGATTCTTCAAGTTATGAAGCAATTTATAATCAAGAAAAAGCTGCTTTACAAAGTGCAAAAGCAACTTTACAAAGTGCAAAATTAAAAAGTCAAAGATATGATGAATTACTAAAAGTTGATGGAATTTCAAAACAAGAAACAGATGATGCAAAAGCCTCTTATTTAGAAGCTCTTGCTTTAGTTGAAGAGAAAAAAGCAGCACTTGAAAGTGCAAAAATTAACCTTGAAAGAACAAAAATAAAAGCTCCTATTTCTGGATATATTGGTATTTCAACTATTACTCAAGGAGCATTAGTATCTGCAAATCAAACAACAGCTCTTACAACAATAAGAGATACAAATACCGTTTATGTTGATTTAAACCAATCTCAAACTCAACTTTTAGCACTAAAAAAACTTTTAACAAAAGAGAATATAAAAGAAGGTAATACTAATGTAAGCCTAATTTTAAGTGATGAAACACTTTATTCACATAAAGGAACTTTACAACTTCAAGAAGTTTCAGTTGATGAAAATACAGGTTCTGTTACTTTAAGAGCAATTTTTCCAAATGATGAAAACATCTTGCTTCCAGGTATGTTTGTAAAAGCAACTATTGAAGGAGCAATTGATACAAAAGCGTTTTTATTACCTCAGCAAGCTGTATCAAGAGATGAAAAAGCAAATCCTATTATTACTGTTGTTCAAGATGATAACAGTATAAAAAGACGACAAATTACAATAGAAAGAGCAATAGGTAATAAGTGGGTTGTTACAAGTGGAATTAACAATAGTGATAGAATTATTATTGAAGGTTTAAATAAAATCAATATGAAAAGTAAAGTAAATCCTATTGATGTTACCAATAAATATATTCAAGAGGATTAAAAAAATATGCTAGCTCGTTTTTTTGTTAATCGTCCAATTTTTGCATGGGTTATCTCTTTAGTTATTATGATTGCAGGAACTGTATCTTTATATACTCTTCCTGTTGAACAATATCCAGATATTGCTCCTCCACAAGTTAATATTTCTACAACATATACAGGAGCATCTGCGCAAACTGTTGAAAATAGTGTAACTCAAATTATTGAGCAACAACTAACTGGACTTGATGGAATGATATATTTTTCTTCAAGTAGTAGTTCATCTGGTAGTTCAAGAATTACAGTAACTTTTGAACAAGGAACTGATCCTGATATTGCTCAAGTTCAAGTTCAAAATAAAGTAGAACAGATTCTTTCAAGACTTCCTGATGATGTTCAAAGACAAGGAGTAAGAGTTGTAAAATCTCAAAGTGACTTTTTACTTTTAGCCTCTTTATATGATTCAACAGGAAAAGCAGAAAAAATTGATATTGCAGATTATATGGTAAGTAATTTGCAAGATAGTATCGCAAGAATTGATGGAGTTGGAGAAGTTAGAGTATTTGGTGGTCAGTATGCTATAAGAATATGGCTTGACCCTACAAAGCTTGATGCTTATAAACTTATGCCATCTGATATAAATTCTGCTATTGAGGCTCAAAACTCTCAGGCTTCAGCAGGAAGACTTGGAGGAATGCCTGTTATTGATAATCAACAATTAGCAGTTACTGTTACAGCTCGTTCAAAATTTCAAACAGTAAAAGAGTTTGAAGATATAGTTGTAAAAAGTAATAGTGATGGTTCGCTTATCAAACTAAAAGATGTTGCAAGAGTTGAGTTAGGTTCACAATCATATAACAATATAACAAATCTAAATGGCTACCCTTCATCAGGGATTGCCATTCAACTAGCTTCAGGAGCAAATGCTATAAAAACTGCAAATGCTATAAAAGAGTTTTTAAACAAATATGAACCAAATCTACCAGAAGGTTATAAAATAGATTATCCAAGAGATTCAACTTTATTTATTAAAGCTTCGATATATGAAGTTATAAAGACTCTTTTGGAAGCTATTTTATTGGTAGTTTTAGTTATGTATCTTTTCTTGAAAAATTGGAAAGCTACTTTAATCCCTGCTATTGCTGTTCCTGTTGTTCTTCTTGGAACTTTTGGAATTTTAAATATCTTAGGTTATTCAATAAATACTTTAACTATGTTTGGTATGGTCTTATCAATAGGTTTATTAGTTGATGATGCTATCGTTGTAGTTGAAAATGTTGAAAGAAATATGAGAGAACAAAATCTTGCACCTAAAGAAGCAACTATTCTTTCAATGCAAGAAATCACAAGTGCTTTAGTTGGAGTTGCAACTGTTTTATCAGTTGTATTTTTACCTATGGCATTTTTTAGTGGTTCAACTGGAGTTATATATAGACAATTTTCTATAACTATTGTCTCTTCAATGATTCTTTCAGTTGTTGTTGCACTAACCTTAACACCAGCTTTATGTGCAACTATTTTAAATCCAATAAAACAAGAAGAACAAAAGAAAAATGGTTTTATTAATTGGTTTGGAGAGATGTTTAATTCTCTTTCTTTAAAATATAAAGCTACATTAAATAAGATTTTACTAACTCCAAAACGTTGGATGTTTATCTATGTATTAATTATTGGTTTATTAGGTTTTGTATTTATAAAACTTCCTACAAGTTTCCTTCCAAAAGAGGATCAAGGTACAATTATGATTCAATATACTCTACCTGAAGGAGCTATAACCTCAAGAACGGTAGAAGTTGCAGAAAAAATCAAAGATTATTTCTTGGTTGAAGAAAAAGAAAATATGGATTCTATTTTTACTATTTCAGGATATAGTAGTAGAAGTAGTGGTCAAAATGTAGGAACAGCTTTTGTCTCTTTAAAAAGTTGGGATTTAAGAAAAGGTGTAAATAATCGTTCTGATATGATAGGACAAAGAGCTTCAAAAGCTTTTGCAAGTTCAAAATCACCTTATTTTATCAGAGATGCAAGAGTAATTGCGATGAATCCACCAGTAATTCAAGGTTTAGGTCAAAGTGATGGATTTGAATTTCAGCTTCAAGCAGATGCTGGAACAACAAGAACTAAACTAGCAGAAGTAAAAGATAAAATCTTAGAAGAGGCATCATCAAATACTAATATAGATTCCGTAAGAGCAGATGGTACAGATAGTACACCTCAATTAAAAGTCAATTATGACATAAATAAAGCTTTGGCTTTAGGACTTAGTTTAAATAATATTGATTATACACTTAGTGCTGCTTGGGGTGGAATTTATGTGAATGATTTTATTGATAGATCAAGAGTAAAAAGAGTTTATATTCAAGGTGATGCTCCTTTTAGATCAAAACCTGAAGATTTATATAGTTGGAAAGTTCGTAATTCTGCTGGAGAAATGACTTCATTTTCAGAATTTGCAACTACAAAGTGGGAGTTTGGACCAGAAGAACTTACTCGATATAATGGTTTTGCTTCATTTGAGATACAAGGTTCAGCATCAAATGGTGTAAGTTCTGGTGTAGCTATGGATGAAATGGATAAAATCGCCAATAAATATTCATCAGGAACTATGCATGAATGGAGTGGATTATCTTATCAAGAAAAAATATCAACTGGTCAATCTGGATTATTATATACAGTATCAATCTTAGTTATATTTTTATGTTTAGCTGCTTTATATGAAAGTTGGTCTGTACCTTTTTCTATTTTGATGGTGGTACCTTTAGGAATTATCGGAGCTGTTTTAGCTGTATATTTTAGAGGATTAGACAATGATGTATATTTTCAAGTAGCACTTCTTACAACTATTGGTTTAGTTTCAAAAAATGCTATTTTAATTGTAGAATTTGTTGACACATCGTATAAAGAAGGAAAACCTCTAATCCAAGCAGCTGTTGAAGGTGCAACTTTGAGATTAAGACCTATAATTATGACTTCTTTAGCTTTTATTGCAGGTATTACACCTCTAGCTTTATCTACAGGAGCTGGAGCAAATAGTAGAATTTCTATTGGTACAGGAATTATAGGTGGAACTTTAACTGCAACTATTCTTGTTATTTTCTTTGTTCCACTATTTTTTGTTTTGATTAAAAAAATTACATCAAATAAAAACTTAACAAATGAGGCAAACTAAAATGATTAGAACAAATATATCAATATTTTTATCAATAGTTATTTTTAGTGGTTGCGTCTCTTTAGAGCCAAAACTTGAGCCTTTAGATTCAAAAGTTATACCAAAAGAGTGGAAAACAAATATTGAAAATAATAGTAATGATTTAGCTTTAATAAAACCATCATGGGAAGATTTTGTAAAAGATGAAACACTAAAAAAAGTTGTATCAAAAGCAATTGAAAATAACAAAGATTTAAAAATTGCACTTTTAAATATTGAAGCAGCAAGGGCAACTTATCGAATTTCAAGAGCTGACCTTTTCCCTAATATAACTGGAAATATGGATATATCTCACTCAAAAAGTTTAAATTCATCAAATAACTCAACAATTTCTCATAATTACAATGCAAATATAGCAGCATCTTATGAATTGGACCTTTTTGGAAAAATAAAAAGTTTAAATGAAAATGCACTAAACAGCTATTTATCAACTCAATTTGCAACAAATGCAACAAAAATTTCTCTTATTAGTGAAACTATAAATGCTTGGATTATTTTAGCATCAAATATGGAGCAACTAGAACTCGCAAAACAAACAGCAACAAATCTTCAAAAAGTTTATGAACTTACACAAAAAAGATTTACAGCTGGTGTAGTTTCAAAAAATGATGTTTACGATGCAAATGCTTCACTAAAAGAGAGTGAATTAAATGTAATTTCATATTCAAAAAAAGTTGAAGAAAATAAAAATGCACTAGAGTTACTAATAGCAGAACCTTTAAAAGAAGATTTTTTACCAAAAGATTTTGAAAGTTATAAAAATAGTTTAATGATAGTAAAATCGGGAGTTTCTTCAAATATTTTACTTTCAAGACCTGATATTATGGAAGCAGAATATAATCTAAAAGCTAAAAATGCAAATATTGGAGCAGCAAGAGCTACTTTTTTTCCATCTATTTCACTAACTGCAAGTTCTGGATTAGCAAGTAAGTCTTTATCTTCGTTATTTGATGGTGGAGCAAAAAGTATTTGGTCTTTTTCTCCAAATATTTCTATTCCAATTTTTAATGCAGGAGAAAATCAAGCAAATCTTGATTACTCTTATGCTCAAAAAGATATTGCATTATTAGAATATGAAAAAAGTATTCAAACTGCATTTAAAGAAGTATCTGATACTTTAATCACAAGAGCTACAATAAAAGAGCAAATCCAAAAACAAAAAGAGTTAGTTGATTCTGTTTCTAAAAGTTATGATATATCTTTAAACTCTTACAAAATTGGTGTTGATTCATATTTAAATGTTCTTATTGCTCAAAGAACTTTGATAAGTTCACAACAAGCCTTAATAAATACATATTTAGAAGATTTGACAAATAGAGTTTCTTTATATAGTGTTTTTGGTGGAAATGAGAAAGTTGAATAATTTAATCTCTTAAAAAGTTTTTTAAAGAAAGAACGGTTACAATTCGCAACTTTATTTTAAGGATTAATATATGAAAAAAATCATTTTAGCAACAGCTTTATCAATTTCAGCACTTTTAGCTTTTGATATTGGTGGGGCATTAAAAAATGCTGGTACAGCTACTGGAACTGCTGCATTAAATGGAGATACTGATGTAAAATCTCTTTCAAAAACAGCTGCTGAATCAGCTGGATTAACATCAGAAGCTTTAGGTGAAAAACTAGCAACTGCTGTAAAATCAAATAATACTGCTGTTTCTTCTATGGATAAAGCAAAAGAGTTATGTACTCAAGCTTCACAAATTCAATCTTTTGCAAATATTAGCAGTGATATTGTTAAAAAAGCCATCACTGTTTGTACAGAAAAAGTTTTAGAAACTAAATAATTATTTATAAAAAGAGGAAAGATTTATATTTTCCCTTTTTACAAAAAACAAGTACTTCACATGAATATCGAATATAAATTTCTACAAAAAGCAATCAATGACAAAAACTATATTAGTTTTAGTTATGAAAACAAAAGTTATAAAAATATTAAACCTTTAAAACTAGATAATGAGAATAGACTTTATAGTGAGAAAGGTGTTTTTGAGTTTGGAAAAATTAAGAAGTTGATGATTTTGAGGGAGAAGTTTTAAAAAGTTATTTTAAATTATTTATTATATACTTTTACACAAATAAGAATGAGGTAAGAAATATGATAAACAAAGAAGAGATACTTCAAAATGCCAAATTATGGTTTAAAGAATCAATTGCAAAGCAACATATCAAAAATACTAAAAAACTTTCAAATATAAAAAAATTCCAAATTAACCCTTTTTTAATCACTTATCTTTCAAATTTCTTAGAAGGTAATAACGAACCTATTAGTATCGCAAAAGCTTTAATTCTTCCAAAAGTTTTAGGAACATCAATAAATACATCTTTTGGTACTCAAATACAAAAATTTACATCAAATGTTCTTTCATCTTTTGCAAGTACAACAAGTGGAATTGATATAGAATTTATTGATCAAATTGATGGTGAAAAAAAATATTGCCAACTAAAATCTGGTCCAAATACAATAAATAAAGATGATGTTGAAACTATTGCAGGGCATTTTAAGAATATTATAAATTTAGGAAAAACAAATAATCTAAAACTTGGTTTTCATAACTTGATTGTAGGTGTAATCTATGGTGAGAAAGAAGAATTAAGTTCCCACTATAAAAGAATTTCTAAAGATTACAATTATGAAGTAATAGTTGGTGAAGATTTTTGGCATAGATTAACAGGAGATAAAGATTTTTATTCTGATTTGATTAAATCAATTGCTGAAGTAGCTGTTGAAGCAAATTTTAAAAATGAGCTTAATGAGATTGTAATTGAGCTATCAAAATCTGATTATATTCAAGAACTATCTAAAGAATTAAATTCATAAAATATTGCAATATGCAATATTTCTTATGTTTTATCAAAATATATTCTATAATTTAAAATACATTTTAGTATAATAACCATGTTTAATGTTGTATAAGGTGGGTATATGAATCAACGCATTTTTTCACTTAGTGAAACTGCTGAAATTTTAAATGTAGATAAAGAAACGCTAAGAAGATGGGATAATCTAGGGAAATTAAAAAGTATTAGAAATCCAATAAATAATTATAGAGAATATAGAAAAGAGGATATTGTACTTTTTGAAAAAGGAAAGATATATTTTAATGAAAAACCTTCTTCTATTATCAATACAAAAAAGATTTATAAAAGTATAGAATTATTTGCAGGTGCTGGTGGTTTAGCTCTAGGACTTGAAAAAGCTGGTATAGAACACATACTTTTAAATGAAATAGATAAATATGCTGTACAAACTTTAAAACGAAATAGACCTCATTGGAAAATTGAACATAGTGATGTTTCAAAAATAGATTTTACTCCTTATAAAAATAAAATAGATTTATTAACAGGTGGTTTTCCTTGTCAAGCTTTTAGTTATGCTGGAAAGAAATTAGGATTTGAAGATACAAGAGGAACACTATTCTTTGAATTTGCTAGAGCTTTAAAAGAAACAAATGCACCTGTATTTTTAGCAGAAAATGTTAGAGGATTATTAAGCCATGAAAAAGGTAAAACGCTTGAGATCATGATTAATGTTTTAAATGAACTTGGTTATCACGTATTTAAACCACAAGTTCTAAAAGCCATCTATTACAAAGTCCCTCAAAAAAGAGAAAGATTAATTATTGTAGGCATAAAAAAAGAATTTATGGGAAAAATAAATTATTCATATCCTGAACCAAATGAAAAAATATATACTCTAAAAGATGCCCTAAAAAAAGGAGAACTTTTTGATAAAGATGTTCCAAAATCATCAGGTCAAAAGTACCCAAAAAGAAAAAAGGAAATTTTATCTTTAGTACCTGCTGGTGAATATTGGAGAAGTCTTCCTCTTGAAATACAAAAAGAATATATGCAAAAAAGTTTTTATTTAGGAGGAGGAAAAACTGGAATGGCTAGAAGAATAAGTTGGGATGAACCATGTCTTACACTTACTTGCTCTCCAGCGCAAAAACAAACAGAAAGATGCCATCCAGATGAAACAAGACCTTTTGAAATTAGAGAATACGCAAGAATACAGACTTTTCCTGATGATTGGATATTTGAGGGTTCTCAAAGTCAACAATATAAACAAATAGGAAATGCTGTTCCTGTTAATCTTGCGGAAGCTATTGGTTACTCTATCATAAATTTATTAAATGATATAAATTTAATTAAAAAATAATTAAAAGTTATTGGAAATTTATTTTACCAAAACTCTTCCCAACAAGATAACCTGACGCCCACGCAAAATGAAGATTGAAACCTCCCCTATTTCCTACGATATCTAAAACTTCACCAGCAAAATATAAACCTTTACATAATTTACTCTCATAAGTTTTGTTATCAACTTCGATAGTTCTCACTCCTCCACCACTTGCTTCTGCGTGACCAAAACCTTGAGTATCTATGATTTTCATTTTCCATTGATTTAGTTGATAAGCTATTGCTTTTATCTGTTTTGCATTTATTTCATTTGCTTTTGTATCAAGACTGATTTTACAAATATCTAGTAACACAGGAGCTATTTTATTTGACACCATTCCAGTTAAGATATCTACAACTCTTTGATTTGGTACGGTTTTTAACAAACTTTGTATTTGGTCGGCTAAGTCATTTTTATTGATTTTTGGAAAGAAGTTTATAGCTATTTTCACATCTTGATAAGAGCTAAGATTTAAAACAGCAAGCTGTGAGATATCAAGTATCGCAAAACCTGAAACTCCATAACTTGTAAAAAGTACATCTCCAAAAATCTCTTGCTCTAAATTGTTGTTTACAAATAAACTTACTAAACACTCTTTTTTAACCCCTTGAAGTTTTCCATTATAAGTGTTTTCAGTTTGAAGTCCTACAAGTGAAGGATAAGTTGGATTATAAGAGTGTCCAAATTTTGAAGCAAAGTTCAAACCACTCTCATTTGCGTTTAGTTGAGGAGCTGCACCTAAACCATTTGAGATTATTACTTTGTCGTAGTTTTTGTACTCATGTTCTTGCGTTTTTACTACAAATTTATCTTCAATCTTTTCTATATCTTGTATCATATGTTCTAAATATAGTTTTATATCCAACTCTTTTAAAGCAAGTTCTAAAAGATTTGTAACTGATTTTGCTTCATTTGAAAGAGGATAAACTTTCCCACTCTCTTTCTCATCAAGTAAAAGTCCAATACTTTTACAAAACTTTTCAAAAGCTTTGAAATCAAACTCTTTTAAAGCAAAATTTACAAACTCAGGATTCTCTCCTATAAAATTTTTTGAAGTTATCTTGCTATTTGAGATATTGCATCTTCCATTTCCGCTAGCCAAGATTTTTTTACCAATACCTTTATTTGCATCAAACATATCTATTTGTAAATTTTTATTTAATCTTTTAGCTGTAATTGCAGCCATAATTCCAGCTGCTCCACAGCCAATAATCGCTATTTTCAATACTATTTCCTAAATCATTTTTTTGATTATAGCCAATGAACTCTTTTAGACTCTTTCAAAATATGAGGAACGTTATTTGCATTACTTCTCCCATAAATAAAGGATAGTTTATGAATCCACAAAAAATAAAACGTTCAGTTGAACACTTATGTGAGCGAAAAGTACCTATATTTTTATGGGGACCTCCAGGTATTGGAAAATCATCAATTATTTCTCAAATAGCACAAGAAAAAGGCATAGCTTGTATAGATTTAAGACTTTCACTACTTGACCCAACAGACTTAAGGGGTATTCCATTTTTTGACTCTTCTAATCAAACAGCTATTTGGGCTCCTGCTTCATTTTTACCTGATGGTAGTATTAAAGAGGGAATTTTATTTTTAGATGAGCTTAATACTGCTGCTCCTATGGTTCAAGCTTCTGCTTATCAACTAATCTTAGATAGAAAAATCGGAGAATACAAACTTCCAGATGGTTGGGCAATTGTTGCTGCTGGAAATAGAGAAAGTGACAAAGGTGTAGTTTTTAGAATGGCTGCACCGCTAGCCAATAGATTTATTCACCTTGATATGGAAGTAAATGTTGATGATTGGAAGATTTGGGCAAGAGTCGCAAATATAGATTTATCAATAATCTCATTTATCTCATATAGACCTGATGCACTATTTACTTTTAATACTCACAGTGATTCAAAAGCCTTTGCGACTCCACGAACTTGGGCATATGTAAATGAGATTCTGCTTTCAACTCCAGAAGATGATTTACTAATGCCACTTATTAGTGGAGCAATTGGTGAAGAGTTAGCTGCTTCATTTTTAGGCTTTAAATCTGTAGTTAAAGATTTACCAGATATGGAAGGCATTTTTGAAGGAACAACGACTGAAACTCCAACAGATACTTCTGCTTTACATATTTTATGTACAGCTTTAACACTAAAAGTAAATGATGAAACAAGAACAAAAGAGTTAGACAATCTTGTAACTTACTCTTTAAATCTTCCAGGAGAGTTTGCAGTTATGATAATCCAAGATTTAAGACAAAGAAATATTGAACTAGATTATCTAAAATCTTGGCCTTTATGGATGAAAAAATTTAACACTTTACTTAGATAAATTATGAATGCAGATATTTTACTAATAAAAGCAAAAAGCCAACTAACTACCAAACATCCATATTTTGGTATGTTAGCTTCAAGACTAAAACATGAAGAGAATGAAAGCATAAGAGCATATGCAAGTAATGGAAAACGATTTTTATATAATCCCGCATTTGTGGAGAGTTGTAGTATCGAAGAGTTATCTTTTGTTTTAACTAACTGCGTTATGCATCATATTTTATCTCACCAACAAAGAAAACTAAAAAGAAAAGGTTTTCTTTGGCAACTTGCAACTGATTTTGCAATCAATAATCTCCTTTTTAAAAATGGAGTAAAAATCCCAAAAGGTGCAAATTTTGATAAAAAATACAAAAATATGTACGCTGAAGAGATTTATGAAGAGCTAAAAAAAGAGAGAATTGAAGCTGGACTTGATGCTTATGAAGAAGATCTCAATGAAAAAGAGCAAGAACAAAATGATGAAAATAAATTTACTAAAGTAAAAAACATAGAAGAAAATCTAGATGAAAGAGATGAAGAACAGTGGGAATATGCTTCAACTTTGGCAAAAGAGGTAGCTATAAGAAAATCTCTTATGCCTTTGGGATTTGAAAGATTAGCAAAAAAAGTTGAAGCAAAAAATATCGATTGGAAATTTGAACTATACAATGCTATCAATCGGCATATGAGAAATAATTACGCTTTTATGCCACCAAATAAAAAACATCTTTATCGAGGTTTTGCTCTACCTTCTCTTACAAGTGATACTTTAAGTTTAATAGTTGCTATTGATACATCAGGTTCTATTCAAGAGGAGATTTTAGCAGCTTTTGTTGAAGAGTTTAAAACTATCATGCAAAACTTCCCAGCAGTAAATATAGAACTTCTAATTGCTGATGCAAAAATACAAGGTCACTATAGTTTTAAAAATGCACAAGATATTGATTTTGTTTTAAAAGGTGGTGGAGGGACTGACTATCGTCCAGTATTTGACTACATAGATGCAAATTTTCCAATGAGTAGTATGCTTTTATATTTTACTGATGGCGATGGAATTTTTCCAAGAATTCCACCCTCATATGAAGTTCTTTGGGCACTTTCAAATAGAAAAGATAGAATCCCTTTTGGAAGGTCTATTGTAATTTTTTAGTTAGAAACTAATCTTCTATATTTTCTTGAGTAATTATTTTCATACTTGGAAACTCAAAAGCACACAACCTTGGATTTGGCATTTTATCTTTTGCATAACAGCCTAAATCAATATTTGCATTATACTCATTTAGATAAACTTCATCTAAAATCGTGTGTCCATAAACATTGAAAATTTCACTATTGTTACAATGTCTATTTCTACTCCATAGAACTTGGGCTTCAAACTGCTCTTTATCTTCTTCATTTATTGAATCTTTCAAATTCCAGGCTTTTCCAACGCTTGAGTGACTAATCACCAAATATCTTCCATTTTCATCTTGGATATTTTTGTACTCAATATATAAAGGTAGTGTTTTTAAAAAATTTACATCTTCAATCATATCTTCTTTGTTTTGATAATTTTTGATAGTGCTCATTGCACCACCTTTTTCAATCCATCTTCTTAATATTGAATTTTCATTATTTGTATTTATATGTTCAAATGAATCTATCATCATTTTTTCATGATTTCCCAAAATACAATCGTAATGATTATTTCTTATAAACTCTATAACATCCCTAGAATTTTTTCCTCTATCAATCAAATCTCCAACAAAAGCGATTTTGGCATTTTTATTTGGTAATTTATCAATCAATGCCAATAAAGTTTTATAACAACCATGAACATCACCAATAATATAAATCAATTTTTCTTCCTTTTTTAATAAAAAACTGCAAACCAAATAGTTGGCTCTGTTTGGCTTGTAAATTTTACTCTATGTTTTTGCATAGCTTTTATATTTAAACAATCACCTTTTTTTAACTCAACTTCAAAATCACCAAATTCAAGTATAGCAAAACCCTCAAGAAGTAAAATATATTCACTCTGTTCTTGCTCATACCAAAAATTTTCAGGTGAATTTTGACCATTTGAAACAATCTTTTCTATTTTTATCTTCTCATTTTTAAAAATTCCAAAAAATTTTTCTTCACTTTTATCTATTGGAATTTCATCAAAGATATTATATTTTTTCATATTTATTTTGACCTAAAATATTGATTTTTTGGTATTTTACCCAAATTCATATTATGATGTGATATAATCTTGATTGATTTAATCAAGTTATATAAACACACCTTATTTAAAGGTAATTATATTAAATTTGATTAAACTACTTGACTTTATAAAAAAAATTGTCTATAATTTCAACATATTTAAAGTTGATTAAATTAAAAAGGATTAACATACATGGAAAAAGAAACAATTGCAATACATGCAGGATATAATAAAAAACAAGGAAATGGAGAAATGGCAGTTCCAATTTCTCAAACGACAGCTTATGCGTTTAGAGATAGCGAACACGCTGCAAACTTATTTGCTTTAAAAGAACTTGGACCAATTTATACAAGATTAACAAATCCAACAACTGATATTTTAGAGCAAAGATTTGCACAACTTGAAGGTGGAGCAACAGCTATTTGTACATCATCAGGACAAGCAGCATCATTTTTTGCAGTAGCAAATGTAGCAGAAGCTGGAGATAATATCATTATCTCTGATAAATTATATGGTGGTTCAGTTTCACTTTTTACATATACTTGTAAAAGATTTGGAATTGAAACAAAAATATTTAATAGTGATGATGCATCAAATTTAGAAGAGTTAATTGATGATAAAACAAAAGCTATCTATTTTGAATCATTATCAAATCCACAAATTGCTATTCCAGCTCTTGAAAAGATTGTTGAAATTGCAAAAAAACATGGTGTTTTAACTATTTGTGATAACACTGTTGCAAGTGCTGCATTATTCAACCCTATTTCATGGGGAGTTGATGTTGTAGTTCACTCAACAAGTAAATACACAAGTGGACAAGGAACAGCTTTAGGAGGAATCATAGTTGAAAGAGATGGTTTAGCAGAGTTTTTTAAAGCAAATTCTAATAGATATTCTCATTTCACAACTCCTGATGAATCATATCATGGATTAGTTTATACAGATGTTCCTCTTCCAAACTTTTGTTTAAGAATTAGATTATCACTATTGAGAGATATTGGTGCAACACCTGCTCCATTTAACTCTTGGCTTTTAATTCAAACATTAGAAACTTTAGGATTAAGAGTTGATAAACATTCTGATAATGCTTTAGAAGTTGCAAAATTTTTAGAATCACATCCAAAAGTAAAAGCAGTAAATTATCCAGGGTTAAAATCAAATAAATATTATGATAGAGCGCAAAAATATTTTAAAAATGGAAAAGCTTCTGGATTAATTTCTTTTGATGTAGAATCATTTGAAGATGCAAAAAAAGTAATTGATAGCGTTAAATTATTTAGCGTTGTTGTAAATATCGGTGATAGCAAATCACTTATCACTCACCCAGCTTCAACAACTCACTCTCAAATGACTGAAGAAGAGTTATTAAAAGCTGGCGTAAATCCGGTAACTGTTCGATTATCTATTGGTTTAGAAAATCCTATTGATCTTATTGAAGATCTAACTCAAGCATTAAACTAAAAATGCCTTTAATATCAACAAAAGGTGTATATGGATTAACTGCCATGTACGAGTTAAGTAAGCATCAAGAAGATAGTCCCATGCAAATTAAAGAAATATCTGCAAATGCAAACATACCTCAAAATTACTTGGAACAGCTCTTAAGCAAACTAAGACGAGCTGAACTTGTAAAAAGTATAAGAGGAGCAAGAGGTGGATATATTCTTGCAAAAAGTCCTGATGAAATCAAAGTAGTTGATATTTTGATTGCATTAGAAGATGACATAAAAATAACAGATACAAAAGCGGATAATCCAATTTTGAATATCTTTTTTGATGAGTCAAAGAATAGTATGAAAAAAATTTTTGATATAAAATTATCTAAACTAGATGAATATCAAGAAAAATATAATGAATTTTTACATTACAACATATAAAGGATAAAAGATGAAATATGCAAATAATATAACAGAATTAATTGGTAACACACCTTTAGTAAAATTGCAAGGTGCAAGTGAAGCAAGTGGAGCAACAGTTTTAGGAAAATGTGAATTTATGAATCCTTCACATTCAGTAAAAGATAGAATTGGTACAAATATGATAAACACTGCTTTAAAAGCAGGATTAATCAATAAAGATACAACTGTAATTGAACCAACAAGTGGAAATACAGGAATTGCACTTGCTTCAGTTTGTGCAGCACTTGGAATAAAACTAATTCTTACAATGCCAGCATCAATGAGTATTGAAAGAAGAAGATTATTAAAAGCATTAGGAGCTGAACTTGTGTTAACTCCACCAGAAAAAGGAATGAAAGGAGCTATTGAAAAAGCTGATGAGATAAAAGAGAATACACCAAACTCTTTTATTCCTCAACAATTTGCAAATGCAGCAAACCCAGAAATTCATAGACTTACAACTGCAAAAGAGATTTTAGCTGACACTGATGGAAAAGTTGATATTTTCATTGCAGCAGTTGGAACAGGTGGAACATTAACTGGAACTGGAGAAGTTTTAAAAGCTCATAATCCAAATGTACAAATTATTGCCGTTGAACCTGAAGCAAGTCCAGTATTAAGTGGTGGAAAACCAGGACCTCATAAAATTCAAGGAATTGGAGCAGGATTTGTACCAGATGTATTAAATACAACAATTTATGATGAAGTAATTCAAGTAGCAAATGATGATGCAATTGAAAGTTCAAGAAAATTAGCACAAAATGAAGGACTACTTGTAGGAATCAGTGCAGGTGCTAACGCTCATGTAGCAGCATTAGTTGCAGCAAGACCAGAAAACAAAGGTAAAACTATAGTTACAATTTTATGTGACACAGGTGAAAGATACTTAAGTTCTGGTTTATACAATTATGATGAAGAGTAAGAACTCTTTATCATAAGGTTCAATTAAAATAGGGAAATTACATGCACGAAAAACCTTATAGGTCAGTTGTAAAGGCAATATCTTGGCGAACAGTAGGAACACTTGATACGATGATTGTTTCTTATTTTGTCACAGGGAATTTAATAATGGCTGCTTCTATTGGCTCAATAGAAGTTATAACAAAAATGATTTTATACTATTTTCACGAAAGAGCTTGGAATAAGTTATCTTTTGGAAGAGTAAAACCAGCAGAAAATGATTATCAAATTTAGGTTAATTTATGAGTAAAAAAGAGTTAATAGAAAATTTAAATAAAGAACTTGAAAATAAATCAACAAAAGAAGTTGTTACTTACTTTTTAGATAATTTTAAAAATGTGGCTTTAAGTTCAAGTTTAGCAGTAGAAGATCAAGTTTTGACAGATTTACTACTTAAAAAAGATAAGAATGCAACGATATTTACATTGGATACAGGAAGATTACATCCTGAAACTTATGATGTAATGGATGCAACAAATCTAAAATATGGTGTAAAAATCGATGTATTTTTTCCTGATAATAAAAAAGTACAAGAGCTTTATCAAACTCAAGGTGTAAATGGTCATTATGAAAGTATTGAAAAAAGAAAAAACTGCTGTAATATCAGAAAAATCGAACCGTTAAAAAGAGCTTTAAATGGTGTTGAAGTTTGGATTACAGGATTAAGAGCAGCTCAAAGTATTACAAGAGTTGATATGCCTTTAGTTGAATGGGATGATAGCTTTAAAGTTATCAAAGTAAATCCTTTAATCAACTGGAGTGAAAAAGATGTTTGGGATTATATAAAAGAAAATAGAGTTCCATATAACAAACTTCACGATAAAGGATATCCTAGTATTGGATGTGCTCCTTGTACAAGAGCTATAAAAGAAGGTGAAGATATAAGAGCAGGAAGATGGTGGTGGGAGAACCCAGAACATAAAGAGTGTGGTTTACACAAAAAATAAAACTTAGACAAATTCAAACTTTTAATTTGAGCTCGTCAAAAATTAATGGAGAAAGAAAAATATGATAAGTAAAGATAGATTAACGCATCTAAAACAACTAGAAGCAGAATCAATGCATATTATGAAAGAAGTTGTAGCAGAATTTAGTAATCCAGCGATGTTATATAGTGTTGGAAAAGATAGTTCAGTAATGCTTCATCTTTTACAAAAAGCATTTTATCCAGCACCTCCACCGCTACCTTTAGTTCATGTTGATACAACATGGAAATTTAAAGAGATGATTGAGTTTAGAGATAAAAGAGCTAAAGAAGTTGGTATGGAACTTTTAGTTTATATCAATCCAAAAGGGAAAGAGATGAATATCTCTCCATTTACTCATGGTTCAGCATTACACACAGATATCATGAAAACTGAGGGTTTAAAAAATATGTTAAACATTCAACAGTTTGATGCTGTATTTGGTGGAGCTAGACGTGATGAAGAAAAATCAAGAGCTAAAGAGAGAATTTACTCATTTAGAGATAAAAACCATAGATGGGATCCAAAAAATCAAAGACCTGAACTTTGGAATATCTATAATGGAAGACACACTAAAGGTGAGTCTATTAGAGTATTCCCTTTATCGAACTGGACAGAACTTGATATTTGGCAATATATCTATTTAGAAAATATTTCTATTCCTGATTTATACTTTGCAAAAGAAAGAGATGTAGTTGAATATATGGGAACTAAAATCATGGTAGATGATGATAGAATGCCTGAAGAATTAAGAAAAACAGCTAAAAAAGAGATGGTAAGATTTAGAACTTTAGGTTGTTATCCATTAACAGGTGCAGTAAATTCAACTGCTACAACATTACCTGAAATTATTCAAGAGATGCTTATTTGTACAACAAGTGAGAGACAAGGAAGACTTATAGACTCTGATGGTGACGCATCAATGGAGAAAAAGAAACAAGAAGGATATTTTTAAGATGGCACATCAATCAGATTTAATTTCACAAAATATTGAACAATATTTAAAAGAACACGAAAACAAAGAAATCTTAAGATTTATTACTTGTGGTTCAGTAGATGACGGTAAATCAACTTTAATTGGAAGATTATTATACGATTCAAAAATGATTTTTGAAGACCAATTAGCAGCTATTGAAAAAGATAGTAAAAAAGTTGGAACAACTGGTGATAAAATTGACTTAGCACTTTTAGTTGATGGATTAGCAAGTGAAAGAGAGCAAGGTATTACTATCGATGTTGCTTATAGATTTTTTTCAACAGAAAGAAGAAAATTTATTATTGCAGATACTCCAGGTCACGAGCAATACACAAGAAACATGGCAACAGGAGCTAGTACTGCTGATTTAGCAATTATCTTAGTTGATGCAAGACAAGGTATCTTAACACAAACTAAAAGACACTCATATATTGCAAGTCTTTTAGGAATTAAAAACCTAATTGTTGCTATTAATAAAATGGATTTAGTTGACTTTAGCCAAGAAGTATTTGAAAAGTTTAAAAGTGATTACAATGAAATTATTGAATATCTTCCTTATAACAAAGATTTAAATATTCAGTTTATTCCAATTTCTGCACTTGATGGAGATAATATTTTAACAATTTCACCTAAATGTTCATGGTATAAAGGGCTTCCTTTAATGGAATTATTAGATACTACACCTATTAATAAACAAGAGTCATCTTCATTTAGATTACCTGTTCAATATGTGGTACGTCCTCACTTAAACTTTAGAGGATTTAGTGGAACAATAGCAAGTGGTGAAATCAAAGTTGGTGATGAAATTACAGTATTACCATCAAGAAAAACATCAAAAGTTAAATCTATCGTATCAAATGAGATTAAAGATTTAAGACCAATTGGAAAAGATGAAACTGTTGAAACTATAGATAGAGCATTTGCTCCAATGGCGACAACAATTACACTTGAAGATGAGATTGATATTTCTAGAGGTGATATGATTGTAAAATCAGACGATATTCCAAAAGTATCAAATCACTTATCTTGTATGGTTGTATGGATGGATGAAACTCCTTTAAAACTGAACCAAAACTATATTATTAAAAGAGCAACTTCTGTATTAAATGGTGCATTTAATGCTATTGAATTTAAAAAGAATATCAATACATTTGAAGAAATTGATACAACAGAATTAGCACTTAATGATATTGCAAAATGTACTTTATCATTAGATAGAGAAATTGCCGTTGATCCATACCATGAAAATAGATATACAGGAAGTTTCATTATCATTGATAAATACACAAACTCAACTGTTGGTGCAGGAATGATCATATCTTCTATTGAAGGTTTTGCAAAACTTGAAGAAAATAAAAAAGTTTATACTGAAGCAGAAGTTGAATTAAATGAATTTATTAGAAGAAACTACCCTGAATGGGAATGTAAGGCGATATAATGTCTAATAACTTAGCATTTAATATGGAAAAAATAAAAAAAGAGAAAAGTGGAGTAGATGTCTTAGCTGACATCTACTTCTATGCAGTTTTTGGTGAGAAAATGAGCCTTGAAGATTTGGAGAGATTCAAATGGTATGGACTTTATACACAAGATGAACAACAAAACTATTTTAAACTAAGAATCCCATTATCTATGGGAGAATTAAATTTAATCCAATTAAAAACTCTTAGTTTGATTTCTAAAAAATATAGTAATAATACATTAATCTTTTCAGATGAGCAAAAAATAGAACTTACAAATCTAAAAATTTTTGATTTGCCAGAGATTTTCAAACTTCTTCAAGAGATAAATTTAAACACTTATTTTGAAGCGGGTCATACAGTAAGAAGAGTTTTAACTTGTCCAGTAAATGGAATAGACCATACTCAACTTTTGGATGTTGAACCTCTTGCAAATAAATTAAATGAAACATTTATTGGGAATAAAAATTTTGAAAATCTTCCAAATAAACTTCAAATCGCAATTAGTGGTTATGAAGAGGGTTGTGATGTAAGATTTACTCCTGATGTTAGTTTTAATGCAACAAAAGATGAAAAAGATAAAATAGTTTTTGCAGTTAAAATTTTAGACAAAATTATAGGATATATCACACCTGCACAAGTTATAAAAACTGCAATTGCAATTGCTAATATTTATAAAGATTTTGGTGATAGAGAAAATTCAAGAAGAAGTACATTTGAATATCTTGTAAATAATTGGGGATTTAACAAATTTTCTGATATTCTAAATTCAACTGTAAATTACAAAATTCAAAGAAATATAAATAAAAATGAAAATATCATACCAAGAAAACCTAGACTTGGAATTAATAAAAGTAAAATTGAAGGTCAAAGTTATATCGGATGTAAAATAGATTCACAAATTATTGCTAGTTCAAATCTAGATATTTTATCTTCGCTTCTTGAGAAATATGAAGCAAGTAAAGTGAAAATAACTCATAAAAATAATATTATAGTGCTTGATGTACCAACATCAAATGCTCAGAATTTAGCAAAAGAGTTAGAAAAAATAAATTTTAATCCTTTTGTTTAACACAAAAGGATTAATACTTTACCTATCTTTTTATTCTATGCCATAAAGCTAAAATAAAAGCAATTGCAAAATACCATAATAAAATAGATTCTAATAAACTTAAAAAAACTGCTTTTTCTGAGATATTTTGGAACCATCTTTTTTGTTCTGGAGTAAATGGATATATCATATTACTAAAAGAATGAATTAATTTAACTTTCATATCTTCACATAATTTTAGTACTTTTTGTTCTTTTATATGATAATTGAATCTATTGTCATAGCCTAATAATATATTTTTATCATCTATTTCTTTTTTATCATATCCTTCTATTTTTAATATTGATAAGAAATTTGTATTAATATTTAAACTATTTCCTTTTTTATCAATATTTTCTATCAGAAATAAGGGAGTAGATGATGTAGAAATAAAATGTTTATTAGGTATTAAGAAAAAAGAAAATATTAGTATTGTAGAAATAAACCAAATTAATGGTCTTAAATATTTCTCTCCAAATCCATTTGTAAAGTGATGTATATTAAAAATCAATAAATCCCAAAAATTTTTTTTATGTTGGGATAGTAATTCGGTATATCTTTGAGAATAAAAAAAATCTCCTGATATTTGAAAATCTTTATCTTTAAAATTATCTTTTAATTGACTATAAGAGGAAGATAAACTATCTAAAGAAATTTGTAGTTTTTTCTTTTCTTTTAAAAAAATATCTTTATTCTTAATTTCTATAAATTTATTTAGCTTTTCATAAATTAACTTTTCATCAGCTATTCCATAATGAACATTTAAGACTTCTAAGCTTTTTTCTAAAGAAACAATATTATTGAGAACTTTTTCTATAAACATAGCTAATTTATATATATAAAAATTAAAAACTTCTATCCACAAATTAATTGAAGCAAAATATATAGGAATAAAAAGTAAGAATGCAACTATAAACATATAATCAATTATATTATTAGATAATATATATTTTACAAATATAAAAATTGAAAGGGATATTAAAGGGAATATTATTAAAAAAAATCTACTCTCAAATTTTCCTATTATTTGGTTATTTAATATTCTATTCCCATTTTGAGGAAAATAACAATTTCTGAATTCTGTTTTATCTATTTTAGAATTTAAAAAATAACAATTTTCTAAATTGCAATTTTGGAAGAATACTTTATCCAATATCATATTTTTAAAATCTGCTTTTTTTAAATATTCATTTAAACCAATAAAAAATATATTTCCTTCTCCAACTTTATGGTTTTCAAATTTTAACTCTCTTATAACACCTTGATTATCCAGCTCTACTAAACATTGTTCATTTGCAAAAGAGCCTATATCAATAACAAAGTCACTTTCTAAAGAATAAGGTCTAAATTCTAATTTTTCTATTTGAAGATTTTTATCCTTTCCCCTATTTTTGATGGCTCCACCATCTAAAAATAAAGTATCTCTCAAAATTAATTCTTTACATTTTAAATTATCAAATCTAATATTCTTTTTGAAAACTGCATTTGTAAAATCTATATTAAAATTTTTAAGATTTTTATTTCTAAAATCATATTCTAAAAAAATTGTATCTTTAAAATTAATAATATCTAATTTTTGCCATACACAATAATCAATATATTCATCAATGATAGTTTTAAATACTTTTTTTTGAGAAAATCTAAATTTCTTTTTTATTTTTAATGGTGTATGAAAAATACAATAATCATCAAAATTCTCTTCATCTTCAAAATACAAAATATCTTTATTACTTTGATTAGATAGGAACTCATCAAATTGACAATTTATATAACTACATTTATGCATTTATTTTATCCAGTAAAAGAATAAAGTAAAAAATATTATCAAAATACTTATCACCCATTTTATTTCACTAATAATAAGTATACTTTTATCTAATTTTGATATTTCATATTTTTCACTAAATACTTTAAATTTTTCACTGATCTCTTCATTTAAAGCAATAGATTTATTCAATAAGTCTTTTATTTCATTTGTTAAAGTACAATCATTTCTAAGTTTTTCTAGTTCTAAAATTTTTCTTTTTAATTCTATAATTTCCCGATTATCAGCCATTTATTCTCCCATACCATTTAATTGATTTGCTACATATTTTGCATAATTATCAGTCATTCCAACAATATAATCAATAACTCTTTGATACATTTCATAAAGAGATTTTTCCATATCTGGTAAATCTTCTCCCATAAGTTCTAAAGCTCTTTTATTCCTAAATGAAAGTTTTGATATATTTTTCTTATCATATAATTCGTAAGTTGCAGGAATTAGATTATTAAGTAAAGTTTCAATTATATTATAAGCTCCTAACTCCAATTCAATTTTTCTTTTTTCATTAAAAATTTTGTTTCTTGCTAATTTTTTAGCTTCTTTTAGACCTTCTTTTAAATCTTCATTAGAAAATTTATCTATCAAATCACTAGGTTGATTATCACTAATTATTTCATTATAATTATTTTCAAAAACTTCCATAACATGTCTTGCTAATTTGTCAATCGATTTAGCAACTAATTTAGAAATTTGTTTTAATTCAGAAATATCTTCTGCAAAAACTTTTTTAACTATATCATCTCCACAAATTAATTCAAATATTTTTGTAACATCATTTTTATCTACTATTTTTAATTCAAAAGCATCTTGCAAATCTAAAAGACCATAACAAATATCATCAGAAGCTTCCATTAAAAAAGACAATGGATGTCTTTTATAGCTACCATCTTCTTTTATAAGCTCAAGTTCTTCAAAAAGCAATTTGAAAAAATCTTTTTCACTTTTAAAAAAATTAAATTTTGATTTACCACTAATTTCACATTTAGATGAAGAATAAGGATATTTTATTAATGTTCCTAAAGTTGCAAAAGTTAAATTCATTCCTCCAAAAAAATGATTATTTTCTATTTGACTAACTATCCTAAAACTTTGTGCATTGCCATCTAAATGAATAAAATCATTTTTTTCTTTTTTAGATAACTCATTTAAATATTTTTTATTTCTCTTATCTTTAAACCATTCTTTTATAACTTCTTCTCCCGCATGACCAAAAGGGGGATTTCCTATATCATGGGCTAAACATGCAGTTTGAACAATATATGCAATATCATAAGGATTTATTTTAATTTCTGGAAATTTTTTATTTAAAAATTCTCCAGCTCTTAAACCTAAACTTCTTCCAACACTTGCAACTTCTAAACTATGTGTTAATCTATTATGAACATGGTCATTCTTTGATAATGGATGTACTTGAGTTTTTTTAGACAATCTCCTAAATGAATTAGAAAATATTATTCTGTCATAATCTCGATGAAAACTACTTCTATAGTAATCTTCATTATCATCAACTTTTATTTCATTATTAGTATAAAATCTTTTTTTACTTAACAATTTTTCCCAATTCATTTTACTCTCCTAATTAAAAGAAATTTAATTATTTTAATAAAACAATACATAATTTATGATAATTTAATGCCTTATTTAATATAAATTTAATATCTATATTCTTTTTTAAATAGTTTTAAATTATAATATTAATAACTATTTATAATTTAAAGAGCAAACAATCCATGATAAAAAATATTTTTAGACCTTTTTTCAATGAACATACAGATTTATTAAACTTTATTAGATACAACACTATTGGAAAACATAAAAAAGAGTATTTTGATTACACAGCTTCAGGACTTGCATTTAGACAAATAGAAAATAGAATTTTTGATGTTTTAGAAACTTATGCAAATACTCACTCAAAAGAAGCTTCAAATGCTGATACTACATCAAATTATTATGAACTTGCAAGAAAAAATCTAGCAAAATCTTTGGAATTAAATGATGAATTTGCAATACTTCCTAGCGGTTGTGGAACAACTGCTGCTATAAAAAAATTTCAAGAATTATTAGGAATATATATTCCTCCTGCAACAATTAAAAGATTTGGAATAACAGTAGCTAAAAAGAAATTACCTCTTATCATCGTTGGACCTTATGAACACCATTCAAATGAAGTAAGTTATAGAGAAGCTTTATGTGAAGTTATAAGAATAAAACTAACAAGTGATGGATTGGTTGACCTTTTTCAATTAAAAGAAATTTTGCAAGAAAATGCTCATAGAGAAATAATTGGTTGCTTTTGTATTGCTTCAAATGTATCTGGAATTATTACGCCTTATGAAGAAATATCAAAACTTATTAAACGTTATGGTGGGAAAGTTTTATTTGATGCGGCTGCATCAAGTCCATATATAAATGTACCTTGTGAATTATATGATGCATTAGTTTTATCTCCTCATAAACTTCTTGGAGGTCCTGGAAGTTGTGGATTATTAATTATTAGAAAAAATCTAATTGATACATCAATTGCTCCTACTTTTGCTGGTGGTGGAACAGTAGAATATGTAAATAAAGATTCACAATATTATCAAAAAGATATAGAAGCTAGAGAAGATGCTGGAACTCCACCTATTTTGCAATTTATTCGAGCAAGCCTTGCATATCAACTAAGAAATGAAATAGGTTTTGATTTTATAAAAGATAGAAAAAATGAATTAAAAGAGTATTTTATAAGTGAATTAAAAAATATACCAAATTGTGTAATCTATGGAAATCAAGAAGTTGAAAATATAGGAATTATTTCTTTTAATATAAAAGGTTTAAGTCCTTATGATTTATGTAACAATTTGTCTTCAACTGATAATTTTCAAACTAGAGCTGGATGTTCATGTGCGGGACCTTATGGACATGATTTACTTGGGATAAAAGAACTTGATATAAATAATCGTCCAGGATGGGTTAGAATTTCTATTCATTTTTCACAAACAAAAGAAGATATTAAAAATTTAATTGAGAGTATTAAAAAAATTGCAAATTAAACAAACTCTAAACACTCTATTTAAAATTCATTAACTAAGAAAGCATACAATCCAAAATGAGTTTTATAATTTTTTTTTCAGTTTTTATGATTGTTTTTGCTTTTCAAACATTGATAATAAAAAAACGTCTTATAAATAAACTAGATTTTAATTATAAGACTAGAAAATATCTTAGCTTATTTTTATATCTAACATTTTTTGGGGTACTTATGTATCCAATAGCTAGATATTTTCCCTTAGTGCCCAACTGGCTCTATTTTCTCCTTTCTTTACCAATTGGGGTGATTTTTTTAACATTTATTATTACTTTATTTCATGAAATCATCTCTCTTGGAATTTCAAAAACAAAATATACTAAAAATCGACGAGAATTTTTTAAAAAAGGTTTAGATATAGGTATTATTTCAGCTGTAATTGCAACAAATGCAAAGGCTATGGATAATGCAAGACATATCGAAATTGAAGTAGTTGATGTTAAGATAAATAATTTAAATAAACCTTATACTATTTTACAACTAAGTGATATTCACATTGGTGGATTAATAACAAAAGATTTTATAAAAAATCTTGTAAAAAAAGTAAATATTCTAAATCCTGATGTTGTTGTAATAACTGGTGATTTAGTTGATACAAAACTTGAATATGCAAAACCTGCTTTGGATGAATTAAAAAATATAAACTCTAAATATGGAACATATTTTATTGTAGGAAATCACGAATATTTTCATGGTGTAAAACCAATTATTAATTATGTAAATTCATTAGGAATTAAAACTTTAGAAAATGAAAATATTTATATAGGGGAAAAAGATAAAGGTTTTTATCTTTGTGGAGTTTATGATAGATTTGGTGAAAGATATGGCTCTTACAAACCAAATATAACTCAAGCTTTAAAAAATAGTGAAGATAAACCAACTATTCTTTTAGCCCATCAACCAAAATATTTAGAAGAAATAGAAACAAAAGGTATAGATTTAGTTCTCTGTGGACACACACATGGTGGACAAATTTTTCCATTTAATTTTTTAGTAAAACTTCAACAACCTTATGTAAAAGGTTTACATCAACACAATGAAACTACACAAGTTTATGTTAATAAAGGTACAGGATTTTGGGGACCACCTATGAGATTAGGGGCTTCAAGTGAGATAACTATTTTAAAGTTATCTTAATAAATTTTTTTTATTTATGAAATAAAAAAAATGAACTTAAAATAGATATAGTATAAATACTCATTAAAATAATATAATCAATCTTATTTGTTTTATTCTTATTCATTTAAATCTCCTTTTTTAAGAAGGAGTAAACTCCTTCTTTTTATTTAACTGTTATTGTTTTTTTAGTAGTTTCATCTTTAAGTTTTGGAATAATTACCTCTAAAACTCCATTTTCACTACTTGCTTCAATATTTTCAATATCTGCATTATCTGGAAGAGTAAAACTTCTTGAAAATTTTCCAAAATATGTCTCTACTTTGTAGTAATCTTCTTCTTTTACTTCATCTTTGATTTTTCTCTCACCACTGATTGTTAAAATACCCTTATTTATGTCTACTTTTATATCTTCTTTTTTTACACCAGGTAAATCAATATCGACGTGATAAGCAAACTCTCCTTCCCTTGTGTTCACTACAGGGACGAAAGCATTTACACCTTCACTATTAGTTTGATTATATAAATTTTTTTCAATTTCTCTTATTTGTTTAAAAGGATCAAATTTTGTTAAAAGCATTTCTAACTCCTTAAAAATTTTTAATCTTGATAGTATTTATATCAAGTCTTGGAATATTAACATATTTTTTAGCACTTGTCAATACTAATTGCTAATTTTAGAAATATAGTCGTTATTATTGTATTTATATTTATCACTTCTTTACCTAGTATGCTAATTTATACAGTACATCACTTTATATACAATATTTAATTTTTATTATTTGCTTATTTCTGTATAATGATTTTTATCAAAATAAAAGGATTCAAAATGTCTTTAAAAGTAGTAATTTCTCATAAAACTCACTACAAATACGATAGAAAGATTTCATTATCTCCACATATAATTAGATTAAGACCGGCTCCTCATAGTAGAACTCCAATTGAAGCTTATTCATTGAAAATCAAGCCAGAAAATCACTTCTTAAATTGGCAACAAGATCCATTTGGAAACTATTTAGCAAGATTAGTTTTCCCTGAAAAAACTGATGAATTTTGTATTGATGTAGAAATCATAGCTGATATGATTACTATTAATCCTTTTGATTTTTTTGTTGAAGATAGTGCAAAAAATTACCCATTTGAATATAAAAAAGATTTAAAAAAAGAGTTAAAACCTTATTTAAAAATTGAAGAAAAGAATAAAATATTAAAAGATTTTATAAATAGTATTGATAAAAAAGAAAAACCTATTATTGATTTTCTAGTCGAAGTAAATCAAAAAATAAATCAACACCTAAACTACACTGTAAGACTTGAACCAGGTGTTCAAACTTGTAAAACAACACTAGAAAAGAAACTTGGAAGTTGTAGAGATTTTGCTTGGTTATTTGTTCAAGTATTAAGACATCTTGGACTTGCTAGCCGTTTTGTATCTGGATATTTAGTTCAATTAACAGCCGATGTTAAATCATTAGATGGTCCAAGTGGTCCTGAAGCTGACTTTACAGATTTACATGCTTGGACAGAAGTCTATGTTCCAGGAGCAGGATGGATTGGGCTTGATAGTACAAGCGGACTTTTTGCAGGAGAAGGTCATATTCCACTTGCTTGTACACCACATTATAACTCTGCTCACGCTATTGAAGGATTTAGTGATAAATGTGAAACTGAGTTTGATTACGAAAATAAAGTAACAAGAATTTTTGAATCACCAAGAGTTACAAAACCATATAAAGAAGAGCAATGGGATGAGATATATAAACTTGGATTTAAAGTTGATGAAGATTTAGTAAAAAATGATGTTCGTTTAACTATGGGAGGAGAACCTACTTTTGTATCTATTGATGATATGGAATCTGCTCAATGGAATAGTGAAGCAGATGGTGAACATAAAAGAGAATTAGCAAATAATCTTGCAAGAAGATTACTTGAAACAAATACAAATGGTGGACTACTTCATCACGCTCAAGGAAAATGGTACCCAGGAGAACCACTTCCTAGATGGCAAACAACTATCTTTTGGAGAAAAGATGATAAACCTATTTGGAAGAATCCAGATTTATTAGCTGATATGAATAAAAGCTATTCGTATACGACAGCTGATGCAAAAGAGTTTATTTCAACACTTTCTTTGATTTTAGGTATAAGTGATGAAAATGTAATTCCAGCTTTTGAAGACCCAATTTATTATATTATGAAAGAAGCAGAACTTCCTATTGATATTGACCCTTTAAAATATGATTTAAAAGATCCTTTGGAGCGAAAAACTATTGCTCAAAAGTTAACTCAAGGATTAAATAGTGAAGTAGGATATGTTCTACCTATTAATTTTGGAACAACAAAATGGATTACATCAAAATGGGAATTTAGACGTGGTCATCTATTTCTAAGTGCAGGAAATTCGCCAATAGGATTTAGACTTCCTTTAGAATCATTAATCGTAAAACCACAAGTTGAATTAGAGCAAGATTTTCAACCAGATTTATTTGCCTCATATCCTGCGCTTGGTGATTATATAAGTGCAGTTGAAAAACGTGCTAAAAAAATGAGTAAAAAAACTACTCTTAAAAATAAATATACAGCTTTTGTTAGAACAGCATTAAGTATTGAAATAAGAGATAACAAACTTTGTATTTTCCTTCCTCCAATTGAAAAAACTGAAGTATTTTTAGACTTAATTGCTTCTATTGAAGAAACAGCTACTAGATTAAATATGGCTGTTATTATTGAAGGATATGAACCTCCTTATGATTTAAGAACAGATAGAATAAAAGTTACTCCAGACCCAGGTGTTATCGAAGTAAATATTCAACCAACAAGCTCATGGAAAGAGTTAAGTGACAATATTTTAAGTCTTTATGAAGATGCTAGAGTTTGTCGTCTTGGAACTGAAAAATTTATGATAGATGGTAGACACACAGGAACTGGTGGGGGAAACCATGTAACTATTGGAGCTATGGAGCCTAGCGATTCGCCACTATTAAGAAATCCTAATTTATTACGAAGTTTAATTACTTTCTGGCAACATCACCCTGGACTTTCATATCTATTTAGTGGAGCATTCATAGGTCCTACTTCACAAGCTCCAAGAGTTGATGAAGGAAGAGTTGAGAATCTTTATGAATTAGAAATTGCCTTTTCTCAAATACCTGAAAGTGGAGATGTTCCTTATTGGCTAACAGATAGATTATTTAGACATATGTTAACAGATATTACAGGAAATACACATAGAAGTGAGTTTTGTATAGATAAACTATACTCACCAGATAGTGCAAGTGGAAGACTTGGAATTTTAGAATTACGTGCTTTTGATATGCCACCTCACTCACAAATGGCACTTTTACAAATGTTATTAGTTCGTGCATTAGTTTCATGCTTTTGGAAAAGACCATATAAACATAATCTTATTCGTTGGGGAACAAGACTTCACGATAAATTCTTACTAGAGCACTATGTAAGAGAGGATTTAAAAAGTGTAGTTGAGTATCTAAATGATGAAGGATATGAATTTAAATTAGACTGGTTTGATCCATTTTTTGAGTTTAGATTCCCATTATATGGTATGACAACCATTGAAGGAATGCATGTTGAAATAAGAGCTGCTATTGAGCCTTGGAATGTTTTAGGAGAAGAATCTGGAAGTCAAGGAACAGCAAGATATGTTGATTCATCACTTGAAAGACTACAAATTAAAATCCAAGATTTCAATGAAGAAAGATATGTCATAAGTTGTAATGGAGTTCAAGTTCCTCTTAGTAAAACAAATGTTGAAGGAGAATATGTAAGTGGTGTTAGATATAAAGCTTGGCAACCTTGGTCAGCGTTACATCCAACCATTAAAGTTGATACACCTTTAACTTTTGATATAATAGACAAATGGAATACAAGATCGATTGGTGGATTTAACTATTTTGTTTCACATCCTGGTGGAAGAAGTTATGATACATTCCCTGTAAATTCTTATGAAGCTGAATCAAGAAGAATAAATAGATATTGGGACTTTAACCATTCACAAGGAGAAGTAACTCCAATTGAACCTAAAATTACTGGTGAAGCAAACTCTGTTTTTGCAGTTGAAGCATCAAGAGTTATGACAAGTAAAACTGGAAGTAAAAAACTATACTTCCATGAAATGCCAAAAAATAAAGAGTATCCTCATACATTAGATTTAAGACAAAGGTGGATGAAAAATTAGATGTCAATTTTTGATAGTTGTAGGTTAGAATCATCATTTGATGAAATGTTTGATAATGAATGTAATATTAGACCTCACTGGAAAGATATTATAGCTGGACTTGAAAATGCTGGAATCAAACAATTAGAACAAAAACAACTAGAAATTGATTGGCGACTTGAAGATAATGGAGTTACTTACAATATCTATAATGATCCAGAAGGAAATAATAGAAGATGGAATCTTGATCCTATTCCTTTAGTTATAACTTCACAAGAATGGGAAGAAGTTTCAAAAGGTTTAAAACAAAGGGCAAAACTTCTAAATCTTATTTTTAAAGATTTATATACTGAACAAAAACTTATAAAAGAAGGAATTATCCCTGCTGAAATAGTTTTTGGTCACAAAAGTTTTATTCCTGAAGTTTTTAATTTTCATAATCAAGACTACTATTCTCTAAGATTTTATGCAAGTGATATAAGCAGAGGTCCAGATGGTAAATTTTGGGTCATTAATGATAGAACTCAATCCCCATCAGGTCTTGGATATGCTATAGAAAATCGTCTTACTATGAACTCTATTTCAAATGATTTATATCCAAATGTTGAAATAAAAAAAATGGCTAAATTTATAGAAGGTTATAAAGATATGCTTAAATCTTTATCTTCTTCAAATCAAGATAATCCTTTAATTGTACTTTTAACTCCTGGACCATTAAATGAGACTTATTTTGAACACTCTTATCTTAGTTCATATTTAGATTTAACTTTAGTTCAAGGAGAAGATTTACTTGTAAAAAACAATCACCTTTGGCTAAAAAGTCTAAAAGGATTAAGACGTGTTGATACTTTAATAAGAAGAGTTGATGCCCAATATTGTGACCCACTTGAATTAAAAAACAATTCTCAATTAGGTGTTGCAGGTCTTGTAAATGTTGTTAGAGAAGATAACTTATCTATGATTAATCCAATTGGAGTTGGAATACTTGAAAATATTGGATTAAATCCTTTTATGAAAAATATTGCAAAATTTTTATTAGATGAAGAATTAATTCTTCCTCAAATTGCCACTTGGTGGTGTGGACAAAAAAAAGAACTTGACTTTGTACTTGCAAATCTGAAGAATCTAATAATAAAAAAGATTGATAGAACTGATAATATCGAAGTATATTTTGCAAATAAACTTGATGAAAAACAACTTCTTGATTTAACAGAAAAGATAAAAAAAGCACCTCATTATTATGTAGGTCAAGAAATCATAGATTTTTCAACTACACCCTCTTTTTCAAAAGGAAAAGTTGAGCCTAGAAATACTGTAATTAGATCTTTTTCCTATCTACAAGGAGAGGATTATAATGTCTTACAAGGTGGTTTAATTCGTGTTTCTCCCTCTAAAGATTCATTAGTTGTTTCTAATCAAAAAGGAGGAGCTAGTAAAGATTTATGGATTTTAGGAAAAGATGAAGAATATGTAGGAAATAATATATTTAAAAATAGAGCTTTTTTTGATTCTAGGCTTGAAAATATCTCTACAAAAAGAGCTGAAAATCTCTTTTGGATGGGAAGATATTTAAGTAGAGCTATTACAACAGCAAGAATGATTAGATTTAATTTAAAATCTATGTTAAATATCAACAGATATGATGATAACATAAGTTCAAAACAAACAACAAAGATTTTAAATAGAGCATTAACTCATCTTACAATGTGTTATCCAGGATTTTTAGATGAAAAATTAAAACAACCTCTTACAGAAATAATTTCACTAATAAAAGATAAAAATAGAGTTGGAAGTCTCTCTTTTTCTCTTAGTTTACTCTCAAATTTAAATGCTAGTGTAAAAAATCTTCTAACAATGGAAGCATGGAGAATCTACGAAAAACTCCAAAAAGAGTGGAATAGTTATAATAAAAGAGAAGTAATTTCATATAAAGACCATATAAATGAACTTGATAAACTTTTGATTTATTTAATGGCTTACAAAGAATTGATTGATGAAAGTATATTTAAAGAGCAAGGTTTAATTTTATATGACATAGGATGTAAAATAGAGATTTCTCAATTGCTTATTTCTAAATTACGTTCTTTACTCACTTTAAAGCTTGATAAACTTTTAGAATATGATGTTTTGGATTCTATGCTTAACTCTTATGAAAGTTATAACTCTTATAGAGCTTATTATAAATCATCTTTAGATTTAAAAAATGTATTAGATTTTTTATTATTCAACAAAAAATATCCAAAATCTCTGATTTACATAATAACTCAGTTGTTAGAAGATTTAAAAGAGTTACCAAAAAATATTGATAATTCAAGATTAAGCAACTTTGAAGAGCCTATATTTAAAGTCTTTTCTATGTTAACACTTGCAAATACAAATAAACTTTTAGAAACTAAAGAAGATGAATACATCTACAAAGAGCTTGAAAGTTTTCTTTCTGTAATTTCTGATTTACTAAGTCAAACTTCAGAAGAATTAACAAAAACTTATTTTTCACACTACAACGAGTAATTTAATGATTTATGAAATATATCACGAAACAAAATTTGATTATGCTGCAATTGTAACTTTTAGCCATAATATAGCTAGACTAAAACCCAAAGACATAAATACTCAAAGACTTTTAGAATATTCTTTACATATTGAGCCAACACCTTATGAAACAAATGAATTTATTGATTATTTTGGGAATACAAATAATTTTATGCTAATAAGAGAATCACATAGAACTTTAAAAGTAATTGCAAAATCAAAAGTTGAAAGATTAGAAGAAGAGATAAATAAAGAAATTGAAACTCTTAAAAATATTTCAATTACAGTAAAAGAAGCAAAAGATAGATTAAATAAATATTATAAAGATGATGTATTAGCAAAACTATTTTTATTTGAAACAGAATCTATTCCCATGCCATCAATTCAAATAAAAGATTATATTTTAGAATCATTTAGTGATGATAGAAATTTATTTGAAGCTACAAATGAATTTATGGGAAGAATCTTTAATGATTTTGATTTCGTTTCTGGTTTTACAGATATTACAACTCCTATTGAAGTAGTTTTCAAAGAGAAAAAAGGTGTATGTCAAGATTTTGCTCAATTTGCTATTTCAGCGTTAAGAAGTATTGGAATACCAACAAGATATGTAAGTGGTTATATTCAAACTATTCCACCAGAAGGAAAAGAAAAACTTTTTGGTGCAGATGCTTCTCATGCTTGGTTTTCTATATATATTCCTACTTTTGGTTGGGCAGATTTTGATCCAACAAATAATAAAATCCCAAATGAAGAGTATATTATTCTTGGATATGGAAGAGATTATTTAGATATTTCACCTTTAAAAGGTGTTGTTCAAAGTAGTGGAGGAAGTACATTAAAAGTGAAAGTAAATGTTGAGGCTATAAAAGAGAAGAAGGAAGTTTAAAAACTTTCCCACTCATCATCATTTGATTTTGTTGATGATACTACTTTTGTCTCTTTTTTAGTTGAAGTTGTTTCTTGTTGTTTTGATATTGATTTTTTTGCAACAACAAAATTCTCTTTTTTAGCTGTATTGAGATTCATATCCTTAGCTTTAACCTCGTTTTTACCATTAAACTCTTTTTCATTTGCATTACTTACAACTAATTTCGCTATTTGGTCTGTTATTACTGCTACATCATGTGTTTGACTTGCCACCATCGCAT